>LNAP01005416.1_pt1 | contig 27809 bp, 30 predicted proteins | sample 602601 | NCBI WGS metagenome assembly LNAP01 (sample SAMN02440304, study PRJNA202911) | soil metagenome | biome: Subtropical and temperate rainforests or woodlands; isolation source: soil samples (1 kg each in a 20% v/v slurry with milli Q water) were... ... | reverse complement strand
GCCGACCATGCCGGTTTGCGGTAAATGAATGTGAGTGTCGATGAAACCCGGGGTGATCAGCGCGTCCTGGTAATGAGTGATCTCGATATCGGCGGGCGGGGGGGGCAGCAAGGCGCTGGATGCGAGCGCGGCGACGCTGCCGCGCGGGCTGGTGCGGGACCACATCGAGAGCCTGGTGACCAAGGCCGCTGCGCAGGACTACCGGCGGGTCGACCCGACGCTCCTGCTGAGGACACTCGCCGACCGCCTGAGGGGCTCCAACGGTTTCGGTGCCTTCGTCTCGGACACGCTGATGAAGCTCGGATTGCTCGGCACCATCGTCGGCTTCATCATCATGCTGGCGCCGATCGCGGGGCTCGATGCCGCCGACAAGGTCGCGATGCGCTCGTCGATGGGGCTGATGAGCGACGGCATGGCGGTCGCGATGTACACGACGCTGGCGGGCCTGGTCGGCTCGATCCTGGTCCGTATCCAGTACTACATGCTGGATGCCGCGACCCAGCGGGTGTTCTCGGACGCGGTGGTGCTGACCGAGACCTATGTGACGCCGGTGCTGGAGCGCCAAGGCGTTGAACTTAAGGGCGCTGGAACCTCGTCATGATGGACGACTTTGGTCTCTATCCGCGCGAGGAGTCGTTCGATCCGCTGGGCGTGATGCTGTTCAAGGCGCTCCAGGTGATCGCGTTCCTGTTCTTCCTGGCGCTGCTCGCGGTCTCGCCGGATGCCAAGGAAGGCAAGATCGACTCCAAGGCGGAGTTCATGATCACGCTGGACTGGCCAGACAGCCACCCCGACGATCTCGACCTGTTCGTGCAGGATCCCGCCGGCAACATCGCCTGGTATCGCCATCGCGAGGCCGGCTTCCTCACGCTCGACCGCGACGACCGCGGCGGCGCCAACGATTTCATCATGGTCAACGGCAAGAAGATCGCCTCGCCGATCCGCGAGGAGATCGTCACCGTGCGCGGCATCGTCCCGGGGGAATACACCGTCAACGTCTCGCATTTCGCCGCAACGACCGGCGAGCCCGTGACGGCGAATGTGAAGGTGCAGAAGCTCAATCCGACCGCGCAGGTGGTCTTCGACAACAAATTCACGCTCGATCACACCGGCGACGAGAAGACGGCGGTGCGGTTCCGGCTCGATGCCGAAGGCAAGGTGGTCAATGTGGACCAGCGGCCGAAATCGCTGCTGGAGACGTTCCGTAGCAGCTGGCGCAACGGAGCCGATCTCGACCCGAGTACCGGTGTGAGCAGGAACGCTGCGAGGGTGCGCCGTGACTAGTCTGCAAACGGTCATCCTCACGCTGTCGGTGGCCTACGCCGTGATAGGCACGCTGCTGCTGGTCGTGCTGGTCTATGCGCGGCTGCACTGGTCGCTGAAGGCGGTGGCGGTGGTCGTGACCAGCGCCTTCTATGTCGTCAGCTTCACGGAAATGCGAGGGCTGCTCGGCTGGGCCAGCGCTGACCGGCTGCCCACGTCCTTCAAGCTGCTCCAGGCGCGCATCGTCGAGCCGCATTCGCTGGAGGGCGACCCCGGCTCGGTCTATCTCTGGGTCGAGCAGCTGGACGAGGACAATCGCCCGAGCGGCATCCCCCGGGCCTTCCGCGTGCCTTACGAAGACAGGCTGGCCGACAAGACCCACGCAGCGCAGAACGAGATCGCGCTGGGGCATCCGCAAGGCGGGCGCGCCGCCGATTTCGGCGGTGGTGACGGCAGCCTGATCGACATGGTCCGGGAGTACGTGACGCCCAAGACGATCGTGGAGACGACCGGCGGCGATTCCTCGACCGGTGAATTCATTGCGCCGCCAGCCGGCGCGCAAGGCGCCCTGTTCACGCCGCTGCCGCCGCCCCGGATGCCGCCAAAGGACGAGCAATAGCCTCTTCACCATCGCGGGGGGCCCCGCGCTGGCAAACAGTCCCGCGCTGGGGCATCCTTTTGACCTCCCTCAATTTGGCCTTATCGGCTTCCAATAAGAAGTTGAGGGTGGAGGGTGCGTGCTTCTCGCTGTTTTCTCGGATATCCACGGCAACCGGCAGGCGTTCGAGGCGTGCCTGAAGGCGGCGCGTGCGAAGGGCGCGGAGCGGTTCGTCCTGCTCGGCGATTTCGTCGGCTATGGCGCGGATCCCGAATGGGTCGTGGACACCGTGATGGAGCTGGCGGCCCAGGGGGCCGTCGCCGTTCGCGGCAATCATGATGAAGCCGTCAACACCACGACCGAGACCATGAATGCCGAGGCGCAGATCGCGATCGAATGGACCCGCGGGCGGCTCGACGTCGCACAGCGGCGCTTTCTGGCAGAGCTGCCGATGACTGTGGACGAGAAGGAGCGTCTTTACGTCCACTCGGAGGCTTCACAGCCGACGCGTTGGCACTATGTCCGTGCCACCGCCGACGCGGCCAAGAGCCTGATCTCGACCCCCGCCCATGTCACCTTCTGCGGCCACGTCCATCGCCCCGCGCTCTATTCGATGTCGGTGACGGCGAAGATGACGAGCTTCGTGCCGAAGACCGACGTTCCCGTGCAGCTCCTGCGCGGGCGGCAATGGCTGGCGGTGCTGGGCTCGGTCGGCCAGCCCCGCGACGGCGATCCATCCGCGGCCTTCGCTCTGTTCGACACGGAGTCGTGCGAGATCACCTATTGTCGCGCGCCCTATGACATCGCGAGCGCTGCGAACAAGATCCGCGAGAATGGCCTGCCGCCCTGGCTGGCCGATCGCCTGTCGCTGGGGCGCTAGAGGCCGATGCCCAAACCTCTGGTCAAGTCAGGCGCGGTGATTGACGGCTACACCATCGGCGAATGCGTCCATTCCGGCGGCATGGCGACGCTGTGGACCGTCACCCATCCCGGCATCGACGTGCCGCTGCTGATGAAGATCCCGCGGGTGTCGGAGGGGGAGGATCCCGCCGCGATCGTCTCCTTCGAGATGGAGATGATGATCCTGCCGCGACTCGCGGGTCCGCATGTCCCGGCCTGCTTCGGCACCGGCGATTTCGCGCACCAGGCCTATGCCGTGATCGAGCGCATTCCGGGCATCACGCTCTACAAGCGGTTGCCGGATTTGCCGCTGCCTTACGAGGAGGCGCGGCTGCTGGTGTCGAAGATCGCGGCCGCGCTGGCCGATCTGCACCGGCAGAACGTGATCCATCACGACATCAAGCCGAGCAGCATCATGTTCCGCGATAGCGGCGAAGCCGTGCTGATCGACTACGGCCTGTCGCACCACAACCATCTGCCGGATTTGTTGCAGGAGGAATTCCGACTGCCTTACGGCACCGCGCCCTATATGGCGCCGGAACGGCTGCTCGGTGTGCGCGACGATCCGCGCAGCGATCTGTTCTCGCTCGGCGTGCTGCTCTACTTCTTCACGACAGGCGAGCGACCGTTCGGAGAGGGCGAGACGCTGCGCGCGATGCGGCGCAGGCTGTGGCGCGATCCGCATCCGCCGCGCAAATTGCGCGCCGACTATCCACCTTGGCTGCAGGAGGTGGTGCTGCGCTGTTTGGAGATCCAGCCGGTCCGGCGCTACCCCACCGCGTCCCAGCTCGCCTTCGATCTGGCCCATCCGAACCAGGTCAGGCTGACCGCGCGTTCGGAGCGGATGAAGCGCGATCCCTGGGGCGTCGCCTGGCGGCGCCGCTTCAACCAGGGCGTCATGGCGCCGCGTGCGAAATCCGACGTCGCCGCGCAGATCGCCTCCAGCCCGATCATCGCGGTTGCGCTCGACGCCGCGGAAGGCGCGCCCGAATTGAACGAGGCGCTGCACGTGACGACCGAGCGCATCCTTGCCACGTTGCCGTCGGCGCGGCTTGCCTGCGTCAATGTGCTGAAGCTCAATCGCATTGCGATCGACCGGACGCTGGACGAGCAGGGCTCCAACAAGCATGTCGACCGCCTGGTGGCGCTCAGGCATTGGGCGACGCCGCTCAAGCTGGATGAGAGCCGGCTGTCGGTTCATGTGCTGGAAGCGGTCGATCCCGCCGCGGCGCTGCTGGAGTTCGCCGAGGTCAACCAGGTCGACCATGTGATCATCGGCGCGCGGCAGAGCTCGTTCCGGCGCACGCTGCTCGGCAGCGTTTCGGCCAAGGTGGCCGCGGAAGCGGCCTGCACCGTGACCGTGGTGCGGCCGCCCCGGATGGCTGCGGATGCGGAGGAGGCCAGGTAGGCCTCGCTCCGGATTGCGGAGAAGGGCTCAGGCAGCGTGGGCGGTTTGGACGGAGCGCTTGCGGCGGATCGGCCAGGAGAACTGGGGACCGGGCTCGCCGTGATCCGCGCTGCCGCCGAAATACTGGATGATCTCGCGGCAGGGCTCGCAGTTGAACAGGTTGCGCGACGCGGATGCCTTGGTCATTTCCTTCAGGCAGTTCGGGCAGTGCGGCTTCATCAATCTTGGTCCAATCGAGAATTTCAATGCCGGCGCGGTGACCGGAACGGATAATCCAGGTCCGCCGTCTCGGCTCCGGGATCGTCGCGCATCTCGCCTTCGGTGCGTTCGAGCCGGCCGAAGAAATAGTCGAGGTTCGGATGCGGACGCCGTGGGATGCGACACCGGCGCTTCGGTTGACGCTTCACGAGTACGATCTGCACGGTGTCAGATCCGATGGCGACGGATGTGACGCGCCGAACGCGCCGGGACCTGTATCGGTCCGGCCGACGGGCCAAACACAACAAACGCACTGAAACCGGTCCACAACGCCACGCCAGTCCAAACCAGGGTCGTCGTCATGATGTGCTCCCGCGAAAACAGGCAGGAATCACTAGCGGTGATTTGCGCGAATCAGGGAAGTCCGGAGGAGTACGGAGCCAGGTTGCAATTTTAGGCATTGCGCCCCCGCAACACCCGTAAGAGCCGTAGTCTTGTGGGAGCGGGTGTCGTGCCTGAGGCGGCTCAGATCGCTTCGCCGCGGGCCCCCAGCGCTGAGCTCCGGATCGCCGCGATGTTGGTCTTGTAGGCCTCCTGCGTGCCGCCCCTGAACACGGAGGTGCCGGCGACGAAGGCGTTGGCGCCGGCCGCGGCGAGGGGGCCGGCGACGTCGGGGCCGACACCGCCATCGACCTCGATGTCGATCGGACGCCCTGCGGTCATCGCGCGGATGTCGCGGATCTTGCCGATCGCGGAGGGGATGAAGGCCTGGCCGCCGAAACCGGGATTGACCGACATCACCAGCACGAGGTCGACGAGGTCGATGACGTATTCGAGCACGCTGATCGGCGTGCCCGGGTTGAGCGAGACGCCGGCCTTCTTGCCGAGTGCGCGGATGGCCTGGAGCGAACGGTGCAGATGGGGACCGGCCTCCGCATGCACGGTGATGTGGTCGCAGCCGGCTTTCGCGAAGGCCTCGAGATAGGGGTCGCAGGGCGAGATCATCAGATGCGCGTCGAAGATCTTCTTGGTGTGCGGGCGCATCGCCTTGATGACATCGGGGCCGTAGGAGATGTTCGGAACGAAGTGCCCGTCCATCACGTCGAGATGGATCCAGTCGGCGCCGGCGGCGTCCACCGCCCGGACCTCTTCACCGAGCTTTGAGAAGTCCGAGGCCAGGATCGAGGGCGCGATGGCCAGGGGGCGGGGGGCGAAGGCTTGGGTCATGGCGCGGTGTCCCGTGGCGGCCGTGAAAGATGATGCTCGCCTAACATGGGCCTCTCAGCCGGGCAATGCAGGGGCGGTGAGCTTCCTGTGGGCGGAAATTTCTGCCGCGCCCGGCACGAATTGCCGGTGTTTCCGGGCCGCCCGGAGCGCAGTGACGGCGGATTTCATTGAGCTTTTCGCGCTGGCACGACGCTTGCTGACTTCACCACCAGAACATTGGCTGCGGCGTGCCGCATCGGTTGGAGTTGTGCAATGTTGTTCGCCCTTGGTGCCGTATCGAGCGCGCTCGACGCGATCCAGTCGCTGACGAACTCGAAATCGTCCTCTTCGACCCAGAAGGCGGGGTCTTCGCAAAAGACGGCGACCAATCCGTTCGCGATCGACAGCGGCAGCAACACGACGACCGGCGCGACCTCGTCGGTCAATGCGGGCAAAACTCCGCAGATATCTCCGGAGACGATGAACGCGCTGTTCGCCGCGCAAAGCCAGTCGTCCACCAGCACGAACAGCACCGCCAGCTCGACCTCATCCAGCTCGACCTCATCGACATCGACCAGCCGGGATGCGGCGCTGAAGGACCTGTTCTCGCAGATCGATGGCGACGGCGACGGCAAGATCACCAAATCCGAGTTCGAGAACGCGCTTGGGGCCGGCGGCACCAACCTCGCGAAGGCCGACGACGTCTTCTCGAAAATGGATTCGAACTCCGACGGCAGCGTCAGCCTGGACGAGATGTCGAAGGCGCTGAAGAGCGGCCATCACGATCACCACGCGCAAGGTGCCAGCGGTTCGGGCGATGGATCGGATTCCTCGTCGTCGTCGAACGGTGGGTCGACCTCGACCACGACGACCGCCGCCGACGGCTCGACCACCACCACCGTCACCTATGCCGACGGCTTCAAGATGTCGACGACGGTTCCCGGCGCCTCCGGCTCCTCTGGCAATTCGGCCTATGATCTGTTCGCGCAGTTGATGCAGCGGCAAGGCGGGCAGGGGCAAGGCGCCTCGGCGACTGCCGGCTCGTCGATGTCGATGAGCGTCTGACGTTTCAGCATCTCCGCTGTCATCCGCCGAACCTGTCCTTCCACGCCGGCAGCGCGCCGGGGAATGGCAGCGCCGTGGCGTTGTAGACGCCGCGCGCGATCGCGCGCGCAACCACGTTGGCGGCCACCGTGCCGAGCTCGGTGAGACCGACCAGCGGCTCGACCGGCTTCTCGCAGGTCGCGGCCGCAAACAGCACATCTCCGTCGGTCGGTGCATGCACCGGATAGATCGCGCGGGCAAATCCGGTATGCGCGATCATCGCAAGCCGCTTGGCCTGTGCCTTGGTCAGCGTGGCATCGGTAACGACGAGGCCGATCGTGGTGTTTTCGCGCGCGCTTGCGGCGGGGCCGCCCTTGATGCGCATCGCCAGCATGTCCTGCGTGAATTTGGGCGGCAGGCCGTGCCCGCCGAACTCGCCGTTGTCTTCGAACGGCGCTGCCCAGAACCACGGCCCTTCGCCGACGGTTGCGTTGCCGACCGCGTTGACGACGATGATTGCGGCGACCTTGATGCCATTGGCCAGCACGGCCGAAGCCGAGCCGAGTCCGCCCTTGAAGGTCGCGGTGGTGGCCCCCAGGCCCGCGCCGACGCTGCCCAGCGCGAAGTCGTCGCCAGCGGCCACTGCCGCGGCGTAGCCGAGGTCGCGATAGGGCGCAAAGCGCCCCCAATTCTTGTCGCCGCCATTGAGCAGGTCGAACACGATCGCACCCGGCACGATCGGGATCACCGCCTCGCGGATCCGGAAGCCGCGGCCTTGCTCGGCAAGCCAGGCCTGGATGCCGCCGCCGGCCTCGATGCCGAAGGCGGAGCCGCCGGACAGCGCAATCGCGTCAACGCGCTCGACCGTGCTGGCGAGGTCTAGCATCGCGTCCTCGCGCGTGCCGGGGCCGCCGCCGCGCACGTCGATTGCCGCGACCGCCGGTTGGTCGAAAATGATCGCGGTCGTGCCCGAAGCGAGCTTCGCATCATGGGCATGGCCGACGCGGACGCCGGCGACATCGGTGAGCAGATTTTTCAAGGCCGGCACTCCATGCGCTGCAGCCGTCAGCGATAGCGCACCGATGCCGCGGGCTCAACTCGCCAGCGCCGTTCTGAGCATCTTGGCGAGCTCGGACTTGCGGTAGGGCTTGGCCAGCAGCAGCACGCCGGAATCGAGCCTGCCGTGATGGACGATGGCGTTTTCGGTGTATCCCGAGGTGAACAGCGTCTTCAGGTCGGGGCGCCGCCGTGCCGCCTCGTCGGCGAGCTGCCGGCCGTTCATGTTGCCGGGCATGATGATGTCAGTGAAGAGCAGGTCGATGTCCTGGTCGGCGTCGATGATGACGAGGGCTTCGGCCGCGTTGGCCGCTTCCAGCGCGGTATAGCCGAGGCTCTTGACCTGGGTCATGACGTACTGCCGCACCAGCGCGTCGTCCTCGACGATGAGGATTCTCTCGTCGCCGCCGGTGATGGGCACGTTCTGAAGCGCCTCGAACTCGGTCTCCTGCACGCCGCTCGAGCGTGGCAGGTAGATCTTCACGCTCGTGCCGTGGCCTTCCTCGCTGTAAATCTTGATGTGGCCGCCCGACTGCTTGACGAAGCCGAACACCATACTGAGCCCGAGGCCGGTGCCCTTGCCGACTTCCTTGGTCGTGAAGAAGGGATCGAACACCCGCTCGATCAGGTCAGGCGGAATGCCCGTGCCGGTGTCGCTGACCGCGATCATCACGTAATTGCCGGCGAGGACGTCGGGATTCATGCTGGCGTAGCCGTCGTCGAGGAAGACGTTGCGGGTTTCCAGCACCAGGGTGCCGCCGCCGGGCATGGCGTCACGCGCATTCAGCGCGAGATTGAGGATTGCGGTCGAGAGCTGGCCGGGGTCGATCAGTGCCGGCCAGGCATCCTCGGTGAGTTGCGGCATGATGGTGATCTGCTCGCCGAGGGTCGGATGCAACAGCTTGGCGGCCTCGAGCGTCAGCGCGTTGACGTCGATCTCGCGCGGCTGAAGCGGCTGCTTGCGGGCAAAGGCGAGCAGGTGCTTGGTCAGTTGCGCGCCGCGCTCGGCGGCATCGTCGATCAGCTTGGTGATGGCGGCGAGTTCGGGGCGGTCGGCCACGGCGTCAGCCAGGATGCCGATCGTGCCGGTGATGACGGTCAGCACGTTGTTGAAATCGTGGGCGACGCCGCCGGTCAATTGGCCGATCGAGTCCATCTTCTGGACTTGTCGAAATTGGGCCTCGGCGGCCTGCTTGTCGGTCAGGTCGCGGCCGATGAAGAAATGGCGCTTCACCGGTTCCGACCAGGTGCCCATCCAGTTCAGCGTGACCTCGTGACCGTCGTCGTGATAGTAGCGCGCCTCGAAGCTGCGCTTGACCGCGCCACGCCGCGCCGCGCGCATCTCGTTGCGTGTCTTGTCGAGATCGTCGGGGTGGATGAACTCGGTCGCGCTGTGCCCGATCATGTCGTCCGGGCTATAGCCGAGAATGTCCTTCACGCTGGGGCTGACCTGCACGAAATTGCCAAAACCGTCGGTGACCAGAATCAGATCCTGCGAGGTCTCGAAGATGCGCTGGCGCTCTTCGGTCTCGCGGCGCAGTTTCTCCCTGGCTTGCTTCTCCTCGGTAATGTCATGGGCGATCTTGGAGGCGCCGATGATCTCGCCGCTGTCCGATCTCAGGGGCGAGACATTCAGGACGACGTCGAGTTGGCGGCCGTCCTTGCGAACACGGACCGTCTCGTGTTGGGCGATCGACTCGTTGTCGCTGATGCGGTTGAGGATGCCCCTGGCTTCTGCCTTACGGTCCTCCGGCACGACCAGGTAGATCGACTGGCCGATGGCCTCGGTGGCAGAATAGCCGAACAGGTGCTCGGCAGCCTTGTTCCAGCCCGTGATGACGCCGTCGAGCGATTCGGTGATGATGGCATCGTTGGAGGACTCGACCACGGCGCCGTAGAGCGCCAGGCGCTTGCCGTAGAAGTCGCGATCCGAGGCGGATTGCTGCCGCAGTTTGCCGACGAGGCCGACCGTGTGCGCCTGCAGGCGGACGTTCTCGATCAGCAGTACGGCAAGCACGAAGCTCGCAGCGCAAAGGCCGTAGAGGCGGCCGGCGTAGAAGCCGAGATCGTAGCGGGCGACGTTGACGATTGCCGACAGGGCGATGTCGAACAACCAGGCGCACATCGTGACCATGAGCCAGACGTCGATCACGGTGTGCGGCCTGCGGAACCACAGCGTGATCAGCGCCGCGAAGCTCAGGGACCAGACGAACGACACCACGCCGATCATGGTGGTGGTGTAGTGGCCATCCTTCAGCAGGACCGGCAGCAGGCCGTGCTGCGCCGTCACGAGCCAGCCGAACACGGCCATCGCAGCGAGCACGCCGGCGACGGAGAGTGCGACCGCGGATGCCGTCGAGCCTGCGACCCTGTTCCCGCCATTGCCGTCCTTCAGCCAGCTGTAAGCCAGCACGAACAGCGGGAAGCCGCCATGCCAGATCATGTAGAGCCATACGGTGGTTTGCGAGCCGGCACCGAACAATCCGGCCGGGGCGAACAGCCCGGGGAAGGTGAGGGCGTGTGTCACCGCCGCCGCCGCCGTGAACAGATAGCCGGTCGCCAGCAGCAACAGTGCACGGTTGCGCAGCACGGCGAACTGCGACAGCAACAGAACTGCGGTGATGGTGTCGCTGACCGCGAGCGCCGACTGGTAGCTCGCCACGAACGCGGGCACCTGCGCCAGCGGTGTGCCCGCAAACGGCACGGCCAGCGCGAACAGGATCGCGGAGATGCCGACGATCGCCAAGGCCGCTGTGCGATCACTCTGCGTAGCCGGCAGGGTCGAAAGGAAGGTGCTGCGGTCGTTGGGGGCTAGCACGTGGATCTCCCGTAAGCCGGCATGGTAACCTCGTACGTCAATTTCTTTCATCCGGGACAGCAGCTTCCGACATGGTAGCCGGCTCCGGGCGCGCGTCCTGACAGAAAGCGCTTGCGACTCAACCGAGGGTTACAGCTTACTTAACTTGGAGGGGGACGTGGAACTGGTATCCGGTAAGGGGTGCTTTACTGAACGGACTCATACTGCCCTGCCGCACCTCCACGGTGTATTGAACCAATTAATGATACGAATCCGGGAGTTATTCCCATGCCCCGTGTCCTCGTGATCGACGACCAGAAGGACGTCCGCGCCATGGTCGCGATCGTGCTCCGGGTCAACCATTATGACGTCGTCGAAGCCGAGAGCGGAGCGGCCGGCCTGAAGGCCTTCGGCGAGACCGCTTTCGATGCCGCGATTGTCGATATTTTCCTGGCCGACACCAGCGGTGTCGATGTCATGGCCGCCATTCGGGAGCGTAATCCCGGGTTTCCGATCGTGGCGGTCTCGGGCATGACCGCGCTGGATTTCGTGGGAGCGGCGCCCGATCTGGCAGGCGTCGTCTGCCTGCAAAAGCCGTTTCGGCCGAACGATCTGCTGCAAGCGCTGAGGACTGCGCAAGGCCAGGCTGCAACTGGCGAGGCCGCGCAGGTGGTCTGACAGCAAAACGCCCCGGCGAACCGGGGCGCTGGTTGGTCTGGCCAAAAAGGTCAGCCTACCTGCCTCAGGTCCCGTTGCCCTTGATCTCGCTTGGCGTCCCACTTGTAGACGACGTAGTCGAGCTGCTTGATGTCGCCCTTGGCGTCGTACTCGATCGGGCCGATCACGGTGTCCCACTTGCCGGCCTTGATCGCCGCCATCACCTTCTTGGCGTCGGTGGTGCCGGCCTTCTTGGCCGCCTGCGACCAGACCTGCATCGCCGCGTAAGTGTAGAGCGTATAGCCTTCGGGGTCGATGTTCTTGGCCTTGAAGGCGTCGACGATCTTCTTCGCGGTCGGTTTGTTGCGCGGATCAGGGCCGAAGGTGAACAGCGTGCCTTCACCGGCCGGGCCGGTGATGGAGGCGTACTCCTTGTCGGCGAGCGCATCGCCGGCCATCAGGATCGTCTTGAGGCCCTGGTCGCGCATCTGACGCAGGATCAGGCCGCTCTCCTGATGGTAGCCGCCGACATAGACGAGGTCGATGTTGTCACGCTTCAGGCGCGAGACGATCGCGTTGAAGTCCTTGTCGCCCTTGTTGTAGGACTCGTACATCTTCTCGGTGATGCCGGCCTTGTTGAGCGCCTTCTTGGTCTCGTCGGCAAGACCCTTGCCGTAGGTGGTCTTGTCGTTGAGGATCGCGATGTTCTTGCCCTTGAAGTTCTTGGCGATGTACTGCGCCGCGACCAGGCCCTGCTGATCGTCGCGGCCGCACACCCGCGCCACGTTCCACAGACCGCTGTCGGTGAACTTCGGGTTGGTGGAGGCGGGGGTGATCTGCAGGACGTTGCCGTCGGCATAGGCTTCCGAGGCGGGGATCGACGACGACGAGCAATAGTGCCCGGCGACGAACGGCATCTTCGCGCTCGCGATCTTCTCGGCGACCGAGCGGGCCTGCTTCGGATCGCAGGCATCGTCCTCGACGGAGAGCGCGAGCTTCTTGCCATTGACGCCGCCGGCGGCGTTGATGTCAGCCACGGCCATCTCGGCGCCGTTCTTCATCTGGCGGCCGAAGGCGGACTCGCCGCCCGTCATCGGGCCTGCGACTGCGACGGTGACATCCTGCGCGAACGCCGCGCTCGACAGCGCGATCGACGCGCCGAATGCCAGACCGATGAGCTTCAGTGATTTCATGAGATACCTCGCGGGTGGTCGCCTGTGGGAGTTGCCGGGTGCGCCCGGTCCAAACCGGCGCCATTCTTGAATGAATTCGGTGAGAAGTCACCGGCAAAATACGGGCATTGGCGGAGATATCTCGCCACATTCGGCCGCACTTGATCCGGCTTTGGGCCGCTCAGCCGTGCCGGCCGCCTTCCAGATAGGCGGCGCGAATTTCGGGGCGCTGCAGCAACTCGGCGCCGGTCCCCGCCAGCGTGATCAGGCCGTTGACCATGACATAGCCGCGATGGGCGAGCTTGAGCGCGTGGTTGGCGTTCTGCTCGACGATCAGCACGGTCAGGCCGTCCTGCCGGTTCAGGGTGCGGATCGCGTCGAAAATCTGGCGGGCGATCAGCGGCGCCAGCCCGAGCGAGGGCTCGTCGAGCAGGAGCAGGCGGGGGCGGCTCATCAGGGCGCGCCCGATCGCCAGCATCTGCTGCTCGCCGCCGGACAGCGTTCCGCCGCGCTGGGCGTAGCGTTCCTTCAGCCGTGGAAACAGCGAGAACACGCGTTGCAGCGTCGCCTCGCGTTCGGCATCCGTGCACTCGGTGGCATCCGCCCCCATCTGGAGATTCTCCGCCACGCTCATGCGCGGGAAGATGCGGCGGCCTTCCGGCGATTGCGCGATGCGCAAATGCGCGATCTCGTGGGTCGGGACGTCGGTGATGTCGCGGCCTTCGTACAGGATCTGCCCCGAGCGGGCGCGCGGCTTGCCGAAGATCGTCATCATCAGCGTCGACTTGCCGGCACCGTTGGCGCCGATCAGCGCCACGATCTCGCCGGCATTGATCTCGACGTCGACGCCCTTCAGCGCCTCGATCTTGCCGTAGGCGGCGCGAAGTCCGCGGATCGCGAGCAGCGGCGTGGGCGACGTCACGACCCGCCCTCCATCACGGCCACGGCTTCGTCCTCGTCGGTGCCGAGATAGGCGGCGATCACCTTGGGATCGTCGCGGACCGCGCGGGGCGATCCTTCCGCGATCTTGACGCCATGGTCCATCACCACGATGTGGTCGGAGATTTCCATCACCACCGACATGTCGTGCTCGATCAGCAGGATCGAGGTGCCGAGCTCGTTGCGGATCGAGAGCAGCAGCTCGCTCAGGGCGGCGCTCTCACGCGCGTTGAGGCCGGCGGCGGGCTCGTCCAGGCACAGGAGCGCAGGTTCGGTACACATCGCGCGCGCGATTTCGAGCCGGCGCTGGTCGCCATAGGCGAGATTGCCGGCCGCGTCATCGGCGCGGTCGAGCAGATTGACCCGCTTGAGCCAGTCGGTGGCAAGATCGATCGCGTGCTTCTCGGCGTCACGGTAGACGGGCGCGCCGATCAGGCCGAGAAAGGTGAAGCCTGAGGCGCGCATCAGCGCGTTGTGCTGCGCCACCATCAGGTTTTCCAGCGCCGTCATGCCGGGAAACAGCCGGATGTTCTGGAAGGTGCGGGCCACCTTGGCCTGCTTGGCGATGCGGAAATCGTTCAGCCGCTCCAGCGCGATCACCTTGCCGTCGTCATGGGTGAGGCGGATGGCGCCGCCGCTCGGCTTGTAGAAGCCGGTGATGCAGTTGAAGACGGTGGTCTTGCCGGCGCCGTTCGGCCCGATCAGTGCGGTGATCTTGTTGCGCTCGGCGGCAAAGGACAGGTCCTGCACCGCAACGATGCCGCCGAAGCGCATCGTGAGCCGTTCGACGCTGAGAATCTTCGCGCCGCTCATCCGTGGCCTTCCTTGACGAGGTCGGAGGAGATCGCGTGTGCCTTGGTCAGGTATACGGTCGGCGCGCGATGGCCGATCAGGCCGCGCGGCCGCCAGATCATGATCAGCACCATGGCCATGCCGAATACCAGCATGCGGTAGGTCTCGAGGCTGCGGAACAGCTCGAAGCCGCCGATCATGGCGAGTGCGGCGAGTGCCACGCCGAGCTGCGAGCCCATGCCGCCGAGCACGACGATGGCGAGCACCAGCGCCGATTCCTGGAAGGTGAAGGATTCCGGGCTGATGAAGCCCTGGCGGGTGGCGAAGAACGCGCCGGCGAAGCCGCCGAACATCGCGCCGGTCGCGAACGCGGTGAGCTTGGTGGTCGTGGTGTTGATGCCCAGCGCGCGGCACGCAACTTCGTCCTCGCGCAGGGCTTCCCAGGCCCGACCGATCGGCAGGCGGCGCAGGCGGATCGTCACCCAGTTGGTGAGCAGCGCCAGCGCCAGGATCAGATAGAACAGGAAGACGATGCGATGGGTCGGCGAATATTCGATGCCGAGCCTGGCGGCGAGCCCGCTATCGCTGTTGTCGAGCGGGATGCCGAAGAAGGAGGGACGCGGAATGCTGGAGACGCCGTTGGGCCCGCCGGTCAGATCCTGCCAGTTGATGATGACGAGGCGGATGATCTCGCCGAAGGCGAGCGTCACGATGGCAAGATAGTCGCCGCGCAGGCGCAGCACCGGGAAGCCCAGCAGCACACCCCAGAATGCGGCGAGGATGCCCGCCAGCGGCAGGCAGACCCAGAACGACCAGCCAAAATTGGTCGCAAGCAGCGCGTAGGAATAGGCGCCCACCGCGTAGAACGCGACGTAGCCGAGATCGAGCAGGCCCGCGAGCCCGACCACCACATTCAACCCCCAGCCGAGCATCACATAGGTGAGCACGAGGATCGCGAGGTCGAGGATGTAGCGCTGGTCGTAGAAGATCACGGGCACCAGCAGCGTGAAGATCAGCAGAGCCGGCGCGAGGTAGCGGCCGACGAAGGACATGCCGGTTTGCACCGCGGGCGGAATGAGCTTCTCGGTGCCCGCCGGGCCGATCCACTGTCGCAACAGCTCGATCACGATCGAGCCGCCGAACACCGCGGCGACGAGGGCTGCGACGTCGCCGAAGCGCGTCCAGTAGGTGAGCTGGCCGTCGGAGCCCGCCTCGGTGCGGACGCCGACCATCAGCGAGAACAGCACCAGCGCGATCAAGGCGTTGACGAAGGCTGTTTTCAGGAGAGCGGGGATGCCGGCGGAGCGGCTTACGGAGGCGGTTTCTGGCGAAATGACTGTCACGCGCGACCGTCAGACTTTTTCGACTTCGGGACGGCCGAGCAGGCCGGTCGGCATGAAGATCAGCACGACGATCAGGATCGAGAACGCCGCGACGTCCTTGTACTCGACCGAGAAATAGGCCGACCAGAATGTCTCGATCAGGCCGATCGCGAGACCGCCGAGCATGGCGCCCGGCAGTGAGCCGATGCCGCCGAGCACGGCGGCGGTGAACGCCTTGATGCCGGCGACGAAGCCCATGAAGAAATCGACCAGGCCGTAGTAGAGCAGGTACATCAGGCCGGCGACGGCTGCGAGCGCGGCGCCGATCACGAATGTCATGGAGATGGTGCGGTCGACGTCGACACCGAGCAGCGCCGCCATGGTCTGGTCCTGCTCGCAGGCGCGCATGTCGCGCCCGAGCCTCGTGCGCGACACCAGCCAGGTGAAGATCGCCAGCAGCACGATGGTGGTGACGACCACGATGATCTGGATGTTGGAGAGCTGGATCACGAAGCCGTCCGCGCTCTCGTGCAGCGTATAGCCGCCGGTGATGACGGGCGGGATCGGCTTGACGCGCGCGCCCTGTGCCACCTGCGAGTAGTTGGTCAGCACGAAGGACATGCCGATCGCCGACAGCATCGGGGCGAGGCGGAAGGAATGACGCAGAGGCCGGTAGGCGATGCGCTCGATGGTCCAGCCATAAAGCGCGGTGATCGCCATCGAGACCAGCAGCACGATGAGCAGGATCACCGGGATCGCGGTGAGGCCGGTCGAGATCAGGAGCAGGAAGGTGATGAGGGCGATGAAGCCGCCGATCATGAAGACGTCGCCGTGGGCGAAGTTGATCATGCCGACGATGCCGTAGACCATCGTGTAGCCGATCGCGATCAGGCCGTAGATGGAGCCGAGCACGAGGCCGTTGATGAGCTGCTGGGCGAAATAATCCATAGGCTGCCGTTACCAAACCTGACGCGGCTCACAAGGAGCTCTGTGAAGAGTGCTCTAGTTTCTTCTTGGGCCCCGGCAGCCCCTAAGTATTCGTCCGGTTTTGTAACAGGAGGGAACTGGCGGCTGCAACTGGCCAGGCCTTGGCATAAAGGCTTGTACAGGCTCATTTCGTTACGGATGTCGTCTTGAGGTTCCGCGGGCCCGAGGAACCGGGTTCCGCGTAGCAACCAAGATTGGTGCCGGCCGTTGTCCCCGCACTGACGTCCAACAAGGGAGTTTCCCGACATGACGAAGCAGCAGAACCAGAATCCCGGCCAGCAGGGCCAGAACCCCGGTCAGCAACAGGGTGGCGGCCAGAAGCCCGGGCAGCAGCAGCAGGATCCGCAGCGCCAGGGCGACAAGCCCGGCCAGCAGCAGGGCGGGCAGCACCGTCAGGACAACAAGTAATCTGGGAGCCCAGGACAGAAGGCTCGTGAAGAGAGGCCCCGCTGAAAGGCGGGGCTTTTTCTTGGGCCGCTTCTTGGTCGCTTCTTGGGTCGCTTCTTGGGCCCGCTCCTTGGGCCGCGCGGTCCACAGGGCAGTTAAGGTAAACAAAGAGTTTAAATTGCCGCCGCAGTCTGATGCGAGTTAGCTCCCGGCAAAGCCTTCTGACGAAGGCGCGTGAGTGGCGAAGCGGGAAGCGGCATGTTCAGGAACTGGCGGATCGGCTCGGTCAACGGCGCGCTGGTGGCCGCCTATTTCATCCCGGCCTGGACGCTGGTCGCCTTCAACATCATGGTCGCGCCGGTGCACGGCCTCTACGAGCGGCCGAGCGTTGCTGTGGCGCTGTTCCTCAGCGACCATCTCCAGATGGCGGGGATGGAGACGGTGCGCGCGGCCTGGCTGCTGGCGCTTGGCCGGCTGACCGTCGTGGCGTTCTTCGCGATCTATCTCTTGCTTCTGTGCATCCCGCGCGTCCGCAAGGGCGGCGGCAGCGACGAGGCGCTCGGCATCGCGCTGGCGATCGGCAGCCTGATCTCGTTTGCCAGCATGGTGATGGCCTCGAAGGTCGGCGAGTTGGCCGCCCTCCGCCTGCACGCCACGGAGTTGCTGTTGCTGCTCGGCGCCGCCATTGTGGTGGTGATCGAACGGCCCGCGCCGGTGCCGAAGACCGTCGAGGCCCAAGCGCCGCTAGCTCTTGAGCAGGCCGAGCTCCTGCACAATCGCTGAGGCTTCCTTGACGGCGTGGTTCACCGCCGGCACGCCGCAATAGATCGCCTGCTGCAGCAGGATTTCCTTGATGTCGTCGGGGGTGAAGCCACCCTCGGCGAGTGCCGCGCGCACATGCAGGCGGAACTCGTCCCATTGCCCGAGCGCGACCATGGTGCCGATCACCAGCACCCGCCGCGTCCGCTCGTCGAAATGTGGCCGTGTCCAGATCTCGCCCCAAGCATAGCGCGTGATCATGTCCTGGAAGTCGGTGTTGAAGGCGTTGCGGCCCGCGATCGACTTGTCGACCCAGGCATTGCCGAGCACTTTTCGGCGCATGGTCATGCCGGCATCGCGGCGCTTCTGGTCGTCCATGGTGTTTCCTCCGGTGAGTCATTCCGGGGCGCCTCGAAGAGGCGAACCCGGAATCTCGAAGTGACGAAATGCGGATCGAGATTCCGGGTTCGATGCTTCGCATCGCCCCGGAATGACGATGGACGTGACTAGCGCTGCGTCAGGAATCCCACCACCGCGTCGGTGAACGCATGTGGCTGCTCGACATTTGAAATGTGGGCGGCGTCGATGATGGTCATGCTGGCGCCGGGAATGTTGGAGCGGATCAGTTCGCCCGCCGAGATCGGCGTCGCCTGATCGTGGCGGCCCGCGATCACCAATGTCGGGCTCTTGATCTTGGGCAGCAGCGCGCGCTGGTCGAGCGTGGACAGCGCTTCGCAGCAGGCCAGATAGCCCTCGACGGGGGTGGCGAGCAGCATCGATTTCATCTTCGCGGTGATGTCGGGCTCGCGCTCGCGGAAATCCTGCGTCAGCCAGCCCGCAATGACGGCATCGGCGACGGCGGCGATGCCGCCCTTCTTCACGGCGTCGATGCGCTCCAGCCATTTGGTCGGCTCGGCATAGTAGCAGGAGGTGTTGGCGAGGATGAGCTTGCCGAATCTTTCAGGTGCATTGGCGCCCAGCCATTGCCCGACCATGCCGCCCATCGACAGGCCGCACCAATGCACCTTCTCGATGTTGAGGTCGTCGAGGATCGCCAGCACGTCGCGCCCGAAGCGCTCCATCGTGTAGGGCGCTGGCGGCACGTTGGACTTGCCGTGGCCGCGACGGTCGTAGCGGATGACGCGGAACACCTGCGTCAACGCCTTCATCTGCGGCTCCCACATCTGCAGCGTGCAGCCGAGCGAGTTGGAGAGCATCAAGGTCGGCCCGCCGTCGCGGCCCTCGACGGAGACGTTGATCAGGCAACCGTCGGCATCGATCATGGGCATGCGGCGTCTCCGTTTTATTCTCGCGCTTCTATTCGCGATCGAGGCTGTCGAGCAGGCGGTCGATCAGCGCCTGCGAAGCCCCTTGATAGGCCATCGGCTCGAACAATGCCGCAATTTTTTCCGGCGAAAGATGCGCAGTGACGAGCGAATCGGCCGCGAGAATTTCGCGCAGATGCTTCTTGCCGGCAACCGCGCGCTTGCTCGCGGCCTCGATCAGGTGGTGCGCGTCGCTCTTGCCGATCTTGTCGGCGAGCGCAAAGGTGACGGCCTCGGCCATGATCAGTCCGTGCGTCGCGTCGAGATTGCTGCGCATGCGCGCGGCGTCGACTTCCAGCCCTTCGGCGATGTCGACGATGGCGGCAAGCGCACCCGAGGTGACCAGCATCAATTGCGGCAGCGTCGGCCATTCCGCGTGCCAGGGGCCGGCGCTTCGCTCGTGATCCTGCACCTGGGCGGCAAAAATCGTTGCGGCGAGCTGCGGAGCCATGGTCGCGCAGCCCAGCGCGCTTGCGGCGGCGACCGGGTTACGCTTGTGCGGCATGGTCGATGAGCCGCCGCGGCCTTCGCCGGCGGGCTCGAACGCTTCGCCGACATCGGTCTGCATCATCAGCGAGACGTCGCGCGCGATCTTGCCGCAGCTGCCGGCGAGAATCGCAAGACACGAGGCCGCCTCCGCGATCCGGTCGCGATGGGTATGCCAGGGCGCCTCGGGGAGCGGCAGATCCAACTCTTGAGCCAGCCGTTCGGCCACCGCGAGCCCCTTGTCGCCGAGGGCGGCAAGCGTGCCGGCGGCACCGCCGAATTGCAGCGCGAGGCCCTCGCGGCGCAAGCGCCGCAGGCGGCAGCGGGCGCGGGCAAGGCTGGCGGCATATTCGGCGGCTTTCAGCCCGAACGGCATCGGCAGCGCGTGCTGGAGCCAGGTCCGGGCCACCATCGCGGTGTTGCGATGCGTCCGTGCCAGTGCGGCAAAACCCTTGATGGCACGGCTGAGGTCGGCGTCCAGCGCATCGATGCCGGCGCGAAGCGTCAACATGGTCGCGGTGTCGATGACGTCCTGGCTGGTCGCGCCCCAATGCACGTAGCGTGCAGCCTCCGCATCGGCCTTGCCGACATGGGCGGTCAGCATCTTGACCAGGGGAATGGCGAGGTTGCCGGAGCGCGTCGCGGCCTCGGCCAGGGCGTTCCTATCGAAGGAATCGGCCTTGCAGGCAGCGCTGATCGGGCCCGCTGCGGAGCTTGGAATCACGCCCGTGGCGGCCTCGGCCCGTGCCAGGGCTGCCTCGAAATCGAGCATGTTCTGCAGGATAGACCAGTCGTCGCAGACGGCGCGCATGGCCGCGCTCGACAGCATCGGCGCGAGCAGGGGGGAGAGGGCTGTGCTCATGTTGCGCGCGACCTAACCATCATGGCCCGGCTGTGCCAATCCAAAACCGACCGCACAAGATTTTTTGCAGTTGCGAATATGCATTGCACGTGACCGAGGGCCACCCTTTCCTTTGCGGCCTCCGTGCGTTACTTGAGCACTATTATTCGGATGTGATCCCGGGAGGTACCCCATGGCCATGACAATGAACGGCGAAGTCCAGCTTGCGGCGCCGCGCGAGGCTGTGTGGGAGAAGCTCAACGATCCCGCGGTGCTGAAGGCCTGCATCCCCGGCTGCGAGGAGTTGGAGAGGACCGACGACGGCGGCTTCCGCGCAACGGCAAAAATGAAGGTCGGCCCGGTCTCGGCCCGCTTCAAGGGCAAGGTCACGCTGAGCGATCTCGACCCGCCGAACGGCTACAAGATCTCCGGTGAAGGCGAAGGCGGGGTCGCCGGATTCGCCAAGGGTGGCGCGGTGGTCAAGCTGGCGGAGAAGGACGGCGGCACGCTGCTCTCCTACGAAGTCGAGGCGCAGATCGGCGGCAAGTTGGCGCAGCTCGGTCAGCGCCTGATCAACGGCACCGCCAAGAAATTGGCCGACGAATTTTTCGCGAACTTCGCCAAGGCAGTACAGGGCTAGCGGTACAGGGCGAAGGCTATCGCCTTTCGTCATGGCACCTTGCGTCCGGGGCGATGTTGCCCCCGGGCATAATTGGGTTGGAATAATTATAAGAACCGCTTCGACGGGACCCGTCGGGGCGCTGATAGAGAGTGCTTATGGCAAAAATCTCCCTCATCGTGAACGGCAATCCTGTTACGGCCAATGTCGACCCCCGCACCCTCCTGGTGCAGTTCCTGCGCGAGAACCTGCGCCTGACCGGCACCCATGTCGGCTGCGACACGTCGCAGTGCGGCGCCTGCGTCGTGCATCTCGACGGCAAGGCCGTGAAGTCCTGCACCACGCTGGCCGTGATGGCCGATGGCCACGAGGTCAAGACGATCGAGGGGCTGGCCGCCGACGGCGCGCCGCTGCATCCGATGCAGGAGGCCTTCCGCGAGCACCACGGCCTGCAGTGCGGCTTCTGCACGCCCGGCATGATCATGACCGCGATCGACATCGTCCATCGCAAGGGCAACGAGCTCGACGACCACACCATCCGCGAGGAGCTGGAAGGCAATCTCTGCCGCTGCACCGGCTACCAGAACATCGTCGCCTCGATCTCCGCCGGCGCCAAGGCGATGGCGAAATCCGATCTCGCCTAAACCGCGCACGCATCCCGCGATCAGGACATTCAGATGTACGAATTCAAATATCATCGCCCCGGGACCGTGCGGCAGGCCGCCAATCTCCTGGTGAAGAACGAAGACGCCAAGCTGGTCGCCGGCGGCCACACGCTGATTCCCGTCATGAAGCAGCGCCTCGCCAGCCCACCGCATCTGGTCGACCTCTCCCACATCGAGGGGCTCAACGCGATCGAGATGAAGGGCCGTGCGCTCGTGATCGGCGCCACCGCCAAGCATGCCGAGGTCGCAAGCTCCGCGATCGTCGGCGAGGCGATCCCGGCTCTGGCGAATCTCGCCAGCCAGATCGGCGATCCCGCCGTGCGCCACAAGGGCACGATCGGCGGTTCGCTCGCCAACAACGATCCGACCGCGGATTATCCGGCCGCCGTGCTCGCGCTCGGCGCCACCATCGTCACCAACAAGCGCCGCCTCAAGGCCGAGGAGTATTTCCAGGGTCTGTTCACGACGGCGCTCGAAGCCGACGAGATCATCACCAAGGTGATGTTCCCGCTGCCGAAGAAGGCGGCCTACATCAAGTTCCGCAACCAGGCCTCGCGCTATGCGCTGGTCGGCGTGTTCGTGGCACGGCGTCCGTCGGATGTGCGCGTCGCCGTCACTGGCGCCGGCTCCGAAGGCGTGTTTCGCGTCACCGCGTTCGAGGAAGCCCTGAAGAAGCGCTTCTCGGCGAAGGCGCTTGACGGCATCGAGGTGCCGGCGGACGGTCTCAACAGCGACATTCACGGCAGCGCCGAATACCGTGCGCACCTCATCGGGGTGCTGACGCGGCGCGCCGTCGATGCCGCCAATGCCAAGGAGTGAGTGATCCTCACGATCTGGCCCAATACTTGCCCCCGGTGAGGGCGTAAGCAAGACTGGCTCTTTCATGACTCTTGTTGCCCTGCCGGCATCGGTCGATGCGATGCTCGAACTTCTCACTTCGCGCGGTTATCTCGCGGAGCGGTCGCTGGCGACGGTGACGTACCTCTCGCTGCGCATGGGCCGGCCGCTGTTCCTCGAGGGCGAAGCCGGCGTCGGCAAGACGGAGATCGCGAAGGTGCTGTCGGCGGCGCTGGGGCGCAAGCTGATCCGCCTGCAGTGCTACGAGGGCCTCGACGTCTCCTCCGCGGTCTACGAGTGGAACAGCGCCGCGCAGATGATCGCGATCCGGATGGCGGAAGCCGCCGGCGACACCGATCGCGACCAGCTCTCGTCCGATATCTTCGCCGACCGCTACATGATCAAGCGGCCCTTGCTCCAGGCGCTGGAGCCCGACGTCGCGGGGCCGCCGGTGCTGCTGATCGACGAGCTCGATCGCGCCGACGAGGCCTTCGAGGCTTATCTCCTGGAAATCCTCAGCGACTTCCAGGTGACCATTCCCGAGTTCGGCACGGTGAAGGCGCCGAGCCCTCCGATCGTCATCATCACCTCCAACCGCACCCGCGAAATCCACGACGCGCTGAAGCGGCGCTGTCTCTATCACTGGGTCGACTATCCCGCCGCCGAACGCGAGCTCGCCATCGTCAAGACGCGCGTGCCCGGCATCTCCGCGAAGCTGTCGCAGCAGGTGGTGCGCTTCGTCCAGGCACTGCGCAACCAGGATTTCTACAAGTCGCCCGGCGTTGCCGAGACCATCGACTGGGCGACCGCGCTGTCCGAGCTCGACGCCCGCTCGCTGACCCCGCAAGTGGTCGGCGACACGCTGGGCGCGCTGCTCAAATACCAGGATGACATCACCCGCATGCAGGGCGACACCCTGCAGAAGGTGCTGAAGGAAGCGACGAGCGAGAATTGATTTTTCCCGTCATTCCGGGGCGCGCGTAGCGCGAGCCCGGAATCCATCGCGCCGCGCGAATGGTGGAGGAATGGATTCCGGGCTCGATGCTGCGCATCGCCCCGGAATGACGACCGAGAGTGTAGACCCATGGCCATCAACCACCTGGCACCCGAGCAAACCGAGCAGTTCGCCGACAACATCGTCGGCTTTGCCCGTGCGCTGCGTTCGGCCGGCATGCCGGTGGGGCCGGGGGCGGTGATCGATGCCATGAGCGCGCTGCAGGTGATCGACATCGGCAACCGCGCCGATGTCTTCACCACGCTGGAGGCGATCTTCGTCAAGCGGCATGAGCATGCGCTGATCTTCAAGCAGGCCTTCAACCTGTTCTTCCGCGCCTCCGAAGAGTGGAAACACATGCTGGATTCGGTGCCGTTGCCGGACCAGGCCAAGAAGAAGCCGCAGGCCGGCTCCCGCCGCGTGCAGGAGGCGATGTCGCAGCCGCGGATGACGGAGACGCCGCAGCACCAGGAGCAGGATCTGCGTCTGTCGGTCTCCGACAAGGAAATCCTTCAGAAGAAGGATTTTGCCCAGATGAGCGCAGCGGAGATCACCGAAGCCCTCCACGCCATCGAGCGGATGCGGCTGCCGCAGGCCGAGCTTCTGACGCGCCGGCGGCGGCCCGATCCACGCGGGCTTCGTCTCGACCTGCGCCGCACGCTGCGGGCATCGCTGCGCACCGGCGGCGACATCATCGACATCCATCGCCTCGGGCGGATCGAGAAGCCGGCTCCGATCGTCGCGCTGCTCGACATCTCGGGCTCGATGAGCGAGTACACCCGCCTGTTCCTGCATTTCCTTCACGCCATCGGCGACGCCCGCAAGCGCGTCTCGGTGTTCCTGTTCGGCACCCGGCTGACCAACGTCACCCGCGCGCTGCGCCAGCGCGATCCGGACGAGGCGCTGGCGAACTGCTCGGCCTCGGTCGAGGACTGGGCCGGCGGCACGCGGATTTCGGCCTCGCTGCACAACTTCAACAAATTGTGGGCCCGCCGGGTGCTGAGCCAGGGCGCCATCGTGCTCCTGATTTCCGACGGGCTGGAGCGGGAGGCCGATTCCAAGCTGGCTTTCGAGATGGACCGGCTGCACCGCTCCTGCCGCCGGCTGATCTGGCTCAACCCGCTGCTCCGGTTCGGCGGCTTCGAGGCCAAGGCGCAGGGCATCAAAATGATGCTCCCGCACGTTGACGAATTCCGCCCGGTACATAATTTGAGTTCGATCCATGAGCTGATCAGCGCGCTCTCCCGGCCGCTGCCGCCGCACCACCGCAGCCTGATCCGCTCCGCAGCCTGAGAGGCCACCCATGCTCGATCGTGACGAGGATATCCTGAAGGCGGCGGAAGACTGGCAGAAGGCCGGCCACGGCGTCGCGCTGGCGACTGTGGTGGAGACCTGGGGCTCGGCGCCTCGCCCCGCCGGCTCGAGCCTCGTCATCAACGACGACGGAACCTTCCTGGGGTCCGTCTCCGGCGGCTGTGTCGAGGGCGCCGTGGTCACCGAGGCCATGGACGTGATCCAGAGCGGCAAGCCGAGGATGCTGGAATTCGGCGTCGCTGACGAGACCGCCTGGAATGTCGGGCTGTCCTGCGGCGGCACCATCCGGGTCTTCGTCGAGAAAGTCGGCTAGCCGTGAAGCTCGCGATCCTGCACGAACTCAATGCCGAGCGCGCCGCGCGCCGGCCGGTCATTCTGGTGACGGACACCGAGAGCGGCGAGCAGCGCCTGGTGAAGGCGAAGGACTTTGCGAAGGACCCGCTGGGCGCCGAGCTGGACAAGCAGCTTCGCATGGGCAAGAGCGCCAATGTGGAGGCCGGCGGCAAGAAACTGTTCCTCAACGTCTACGCGCCGACCGCAAAGCTCGTCATCGTCGGCGCAGTCCATATCAGCCAGGCCCTGGCGCCGCTGGCGCGCTCGCTCGGCTATGACGTCACGGTCGTCGATCCGCGCACGGCCTTTGCGAGCCCGGAGCGCTTCCCCGACATCCCGCTGGTCGCAGAGTGGCCCGACACGGCGCTGCCGCCGCTGAACGTCGACCATTACACGGCTTTCGTCGCGGTGACGCACGATCCGAAGATCGACGATCCGGCGCTGCTGCACGCCTTCGAACGCGACTGCTTCTATATCGGCGCGCTCGGCTCGCGGAAGACGCACGCCAAGCGCGGCGACCGGCTGCGGGCGCAGGGTGCAAAAGACTCCGACATCGCGCGGATCCACGCGCCCATTGGCCTTGCGATCGGCGCGGTCTCGCCGTCCGAGATCGCGGTGTCGATCATGGCCGAGATCACGGCGGTGCTCCGCCTGCCACCGAAACAAAAAGAAGAAGCGGCATGAAATTCGGACCGGCGAGCCCCAGGGATGCGATCGGTGGGGTGACCGTCCACACCCTGCGCCAGGGACCGCTGGTGCTGAAGAAAGGTACGACGATTGGCCCGGCAGAGGTCGAGGCGCTGACGCGTGCCGGCATCAAGGATGTCGTGGTGGTGCGCATGGAGGAGGGCGACGTCTCCGAGGACGTCGCGGCCGCCGGCATCGCGCTTGCCGTGGGCGGCGAGGGCATTCATGTCGAGCGCGCCTTCACCGGGCGTGCCAACCTGTTTGCCGCGCGCCCGGGTGTGCTGGTGGTCGACCGCGGCGCGGTCGACCGCATCAACAATATCGACGAGGCCATCACCTTTGCGACGCTTGCAGCCTTCAAGCCCGTGGTCGAAGGCGAGATGGTCGGCACCGTCAAGATCATCCCGTTCGGCGTCAAAGGACATCTGCGCGATGCCGCGGTGAAGGCCGCGGGCCACGACGTGCTGAAGATCGCGCCCTACGTGATCAAGCGCGTCGGCATCGTCTCGACCCTGCTGCCGGGCCTGTCCTCCAAGGTGATCGACAAGACGCTGCGCGTCACTGCCGAACGGCTCGCGCCGGCCGGCGCTGGCATCATCGCCGAGCGGCGGGTGCAGCATGAGGAGCGTGCGCTGTCGGCGGCCATCAAGGAATTGCTCGGCCTCGGCGCCGAGCTCGTGATCGTGTTCGGCGCGTCCGCGATCGCCGACCGCCGCGACGTGATTCCGGCGGCCGTCACCGGTATCGGCGGCGAGATCGAGCATTTCGGCATGCCGGTCGATCCCGGTAATCTCCTGCTGATCGCGCGCGCGGGCGGCGTGCCGGTGCTGGGCGCACCGGGCTGCGCGCGCTCGCCGGTCGAGAACGGTTTTGACTGGGTCTTGATGCGGCTCCTCGCCGGCATCAAGGTGACGCGGTCCGAGCTGATGGGGATGGGCGTCGGCGGCCTTCTGATGGAGATCGTGACGCGGCCGCAGCCGCGCGCCAAACCCGAGATCGAGGGCAACAATGTCGCAGCCATCGTGCTTGCGGCGGGACGCTCGACCCGGATGGGCGGGCCGAACAAGCTCCTGGCCGAGCTCGACGGCAAGAAGCTGGTGCGGATTGCCACCGAACAGGCGCTGGCCTCAAAGGCATCCGAGGTGATCGTCGTCACCGGCCACCAGACCGAGCTGGTCGAGCAGGCGCTCGAAGGTTTGAAAGTGAAATTCGTCCGCAATCCGGATTTCGCCGGCGGCATCGCGAGCTCGGTCAAATCAGGCATTGCCGCCGTTCCGGAGACGTGCGACGGCGCGGTGGTCTGCCTCGGCGACATGCCACTGATCGATGCCGGCCTGATCGACCGTCTCATCGGCGGCTTTGCGCCGGACCGCGGCAATCTGATCGTCGTTCCCGTCAGCGAAGGCCGCCGCGGCAATCCCGTGCTGTGGGCGCGCCGCTTCTTCAGGGAATTGATGACGCTCGACGGCGACGTCGGGGCACGGCACCTGATCGCGAGGCATGCGGAAGCTGTCGCCGAAGTCCCGGTGGAGGGCGAGAGCGCCTTCCTCGACATCGACACGCCGCAGGCGCTGGAAGCGGCACGGCGGGGATAGCGCAGTAAGGTGGATTAGCCGAAGGCGTAATCCACCAATGTGTCTCAGCGGAAACGAAACAAAAGAGGTGGATTACGCTTCGCTAATCCACCTAACGGCATCTCCCGATCGTCCGATTTCAACTCCCCGTTCACCATCTGGAAACGACCGCCGCTTAGAGTCCTCGCCACCTGCCTGGGGGGAGGGGTTTTTCCATGGCTTCGAACGTCGTCGCGCGCCGCTGCGCGATGTTTTTCTTTGCGTTATCAGTTTGTGTTGCGGGTGCTCGTCACATCACGGATGCCCACGCCGCCGGCGCGTTTGCGGTCGGCAAGTGCGGCGCCTATGGCCAGGCTTTTGATTACGGCGCCGAGCACGAGGCCCGCGCCGCGGCGCTGAAGCAGTGCAAGGGCGACTGCACGACCGTGACGATGAAGCGCGCCTGCGCTGCGATGTCGGTCGATATGGCCAATCCCTGCGGCGCCTATGGCTACGCCGTCAAGCCGAAGATCTCCGCCACGCTCAATGCCGCCACGCGCGAATGCTACAAATACGGCGGCAAGGAATGCGTGATCCGCGCCTGGGCCTGCGACGCCAAGGGTTGATTCTTGGAGCGCTGATTCCTCTTGCTGTCATTCCGGGGCGATGC
>LNAP01003826.1_pt2 | contig 27810 bp, 27 predicted proteins | sample 602601 | NCBI WGS metagenome assembly LNAP01 (sample SAMN02440304, study PRJNA202911) | soil metagenome | biome: Subtropical and temperate rainforests or woodlands; isolation source: soil samples (1 kg each in a 20% v/v slurry with milli Q water) were... ... | reverse complement strand
GGAAGTTGCATTTAATGGTCTAGAACAAGGAATCCAACCATGGGCCTCAGCACAATTCTGATCGTGGTACTTATTCTCCTCCTGGTCGGCGGCCTGCCGCTGTACCCGCACTCCAGAAGTTGGGGCTACGGCCCGTCGGGCATTCTGGGCACCATTCTGATCATCGTGATCATTCTGGCGTTGCTTGGCAGGATCTAGTTGGCAGCATCTAGCGTCTAGCTAGCGAAAAAGCCCCGCCTCGCGCTTTACCGAGGTGGGGCTTTTTTTCGCCCGGCTTTCTGTGCGGCCGATCAACTTTTCTTGTGCCCCTCGACTGTTTTAACTCGTTGGACAGCCACGCCCTGCACTTTCAAGAATACCGCCAGACTGATCAAGGCTTCTGGCGCATACCCATGAATACCATCCTGCTCAATTGCGACATCGGCGAAAGCCTAGGCCCCTGGACAATGGGCAACGACAGCGAGGTGATGCCCTACCTCGACTGCGCCAATATTGCCTGCGGCTTCCACGCCTCCGACCCGCAAACCATGCGCGCCACTGTGGCCTTGGCGGCGCGGCATAACGTGACCATTGGCGCGCACCCAGCCTACCCCGACCTGGTTGGTTTTGGCCGCCGCTCCATGGCCTGCTCGGCCGACGAAATCGTCGCGTTAATGCTTTACCAAATCGGCGCCCTAGACGGCATCTGCCGCGCCCAAGGCACGCGGGTGAAATACGTCAAACCCCACGGCGCGCTGTACAACGACATGATGAGCGACCTGCGCATACTGCGTGCAGTGTTCCTGGCCGTGTCGCGTTATGACGCCGACCTGCGCCTGATGGTTATGGCCAGCAAAGACAACCGCGCCGCCCTGGCGCTGTCCGCCGAATACGGCGTGCCGGTCTGGTTTGAAGCCTTCGCCGACCGCGCCTACACCGCCAGCGGCCATCTGCTTTCACGCAACCTGCCCGGTGCCGTGCACCATGACCACGAAACCATCGTGCGCCAAGCCCTGACCCTGGCCCGCGGCCACGCCCTGATCGCCAGCGACGGCAGCGCCCTGCAACTGCAGGCCGACACCCTCTGCGTGCATGGCGACAACCCTAGCGCGCTGGCGGCCGTGCAGGAAATTTATCAGGCCCTGGGCCGGGAATTGGCAGCATGAACGCACGCACTGAAATCGTCGCCATCGACTGCCTGATGGTGCGCTTGTTCGAGCAGATCGACGAGCGCAACAGCCCTTGGCTGCTGGCCGCCGCGCAGCGCCTGAAAGAACACTTCGGCGCCGCACTGATCGACCTGGTGCCCTCCTACACCACGCTGATGCTGCACGTCGACCTGCGCCTGGTCAGCGGCCAGCAGGCGCGCCTTGGCGTGGCTCAAGCGTTGGAAGGGTTGCAACCCCTGGCCGGCGGCCAGGTGCGCGAACACCAACTGCCGGTATGGTACGACGTCAGCGTCGGCCCCGAGCTGCCGCTGCTAGCGCGGCAAACCGGGTTATCGGTCAGCCAAGTGATTGAGTTGCACAGCCAGCACCACTACCAAGTGTTTGCCCTCGGTTTTGCCCCGGGCTTTGCCTATATGGGCCTGGTGGATGAACGCATCGCCGCGCCGCGCATTGCCACGCCGCGCAAACGCGTACCGGCCGGCAGCGTCGGCATTGCCGAACGCCAGACCGCCACCTACCCGCGCATGTCGCCCGGGGGCTGGAACATTCTCGGGCGCACCCCGGCCACCCTCTTCGACCTTGCCTTGGAAGGCCACAGCCTGCTGCAACCGGGTGACCGGGTGCGCTTTGTGCCCATCGAGCGCAACGAATTTATCCGCTTAGGCGGCGATGACAGCCCGTTGGAGGCCTTGGCGTGAGTGGACTTTTAGTAGAACGCAGCACCCCACTGATCCTCTTGCAAGACCGTGGCCGCTTTGGCGTTCGCCACTTGGGCGTGACCCAGGGTGGCGCCTTGGACTGGGTGTCGATGTCCTGGGCCAACTGGTTGGTGGGCAACGACCTTGACGCAGCGGTGGTAGAAATCACCCTGGGCGGCCTAACCCTGCTGGTAGAGCAGGACGGCTGCCTGGCCCTAGCCGGCGCCGACCTCGACGCCCGCCTTGATGGCCAACCGGTGCAACCGTGGCGCAGCTTTAGCGTGCAGCAAGGCCAGCGGTTGGTATTTGGCCAACCGCAACACGGCGCCCGCGCGTACCTGGCAGTGCCCGGTGGTTTTAACGCACCACTAATCCTTGGCAGCCGCTCCACCACCTGCCGCGAAGAACTGGGCGGACTGCTCGGCGCCGGTCAAGCGCTGGCCGCCGGTGACCGCTTGGCCTGGCAGGGCGGCACGCCGCTGCTACGGCAACTGCATGCCGAACAGATCCCCGATCTCAGCGCTCAGCAGCCTTTGCAATTACTCCTCGGCGCGCAGATTGGCGACTTCAGCGGCCAGAGCCTGTTCGACTTATTCAATACCCCTTGGCAGATCGACCCGCGTGCGGATCGTATGGGGGTGCGCTTGAATGGGCCGGTTTTGCAGTACCAAGGCCAGCCGATGATTTCCGAAGGCATTCCCCTGGGAGCCATTCAGGTGCCGCCGGATGGGCAACCGATTGTGCTGCTTAATGACCGCCAGACCATTGGTGGTTATCCGCGGGTGGGGGCGTTGATGCCTGAATCGGTGGCGCGCTTGGCGCAGCTGCTGCCAGGGGCGGTGGTCAGGCTTAAGCCGGTGGTGCAAGGACGGGTCGAACAGGCGCATGTGCAGTTGCTGCAGCAGTGGGATGAGCTGGAGGCGACGGTGGTTTTTTAAGGAAGGTTGGGCGGCTCACCAGGCCCCTTAATAGCCATACCTTTTAGCCCGCGTAAGCGGGCTTTTTTGTGTGGGGTAGGTAATGCGTTACACATCCTCGGGTGTGCTGCACGCACCCACTGTTGTTTGCTTTGGTGTTTGAGTCTTCTTCGTTAACGAGTGCGCTGAACGTTGCTTTCGCGCCTTACGCGCGACTCACTTTTTGCCAGTGGCCGGATTTCCGGACCACACAAAAGTAAGAAAACAGTCTCGCCCCTAACCCCGCCCCGTACCTAGCGGACGGCGTTTCGTCACCCCTCTCCAGCTTGCGGGAGAGGGGCCGGGGGAGAGGGTTGGGCCAACGCCGATATCTGGCGCCTACAACAGGCACAAAAAAACGCCCGGGGCATGCGCACCGGGCGTTACGTGTTCCAGCCTTCAGGCCATCACATCAGCACATACAACAGCACAATATTGACCACCAGAATCGCCAAGGCCGTGGGCACTTGGGCTTTGATGACGGCGTACTTGTCCTTCAGCTCCAGCAAAGCGGCCGGCACGATGTTGAAGTTCGCCGCCATGGGGGTCATCAGCGTGCCGCAGTAGCCGGAGAACATGCCAATGGCAGCCATCACGGCTGGGTTGGCGCCGTAGACGCCGACCAGCACCGGTACACCAATACCCCCCGTCATCACCGGGAAAGCGGCGAAGCCGTTGCCCATGACAATGGTGAACAAGGCCATGCCCAGCACGTAGGCGACCACCGCCACCAAGCGCATGTCCAGGTCGATATAGGCGGTGGCCAAATGCGCCACCGCTTTGCCGACGCCGGCGTCGTTGAACACCAGGCCGAGCATCGCCAACATCTGCGGCAGTACCAGCGCCCAGCCCAGGGCATCGGTGAGGCGCCGCGATTCGCGCATGCCTTGGGCTGGGGTTTCGCGGGTGAACCAGCAGGCCAGGGCCAGGCCCACCAGGCTGGCAATGCCCAGGGAGATAAAGGTGGTGTTGGCCGGGTCAAGCAAGAAGGTGTCGCCGATCTTGATGTTCTTCAGCACCAGCGCGCCGAGTACGGTCACCAAGGGAATAACCAGGGCTGGAACAAACAGTTTGTTGCCCAAACGAATGGCACTGGCTTGACGCACTTCTGGGCTCAGTTCTTCGTGACGGCCTACACCTACCCCGCCGAAACCGGCGATGCCGGCCATCACCAACACGCCCACGCCCACCAACACGGGCGGCAACAGTTCACCGACCAAAAAGGCCACGGCGAATAAGCCCCAGAACACCCCCGAGCTCCAGCGCTTGGTGTGGTTGCGGTCGGCAAAGGTCATTACCGAAGTAATCGCCAACACCACGCCGGCCAGCCAGTACAGGTATTGAATCGACAGAATCATTTCGCGCTCTCCTGCAAGGCACTTGGTGCGGCGCCCGGTTGCAGCTCACGACGCAGGTAGTAGTCGAAGCGGTACAAACGGAAGCTGTGGATAAAAAACGCGCAGATCGCTGTGGGGATGCCCCAGAAGGCAATGTGCAGCGGGTCGATATCAATGCCCGAGCCGAGCAAAAAGGTGTGCATCAGGGCAATGGCGCCAAAGGCGACAAAGATGTCCTCACCAAAGAACAGGCCGACGTTATCGGTGGCCGCACACATGGCCAGCAAGCGTTGGCGCACCGCCTCCGGCAGTTTGCCGAAACGGATTTGCGCCGCGCCTTCAGCCATCGGCGCTAGCAGCGGGCGGACCATTTGCGGGTGCCCGCCCAGGCTGGTCAAACCGAGTGCGGCACTGGTTTCGCGGACAAACAAATAGCCGATCAACAAGCGCCCAACGGTGGCGCCCTTGAAGCGCGCAATCCAGCGCTGAGCATGCACACGCAGGCCATGGCGTTCCAGCAGCCCGATCACCGCCAGCGGCAACAGAATAATCAGCGGCAAGGTGCGGGTTTTAATAAAGCCGGTGCCGATGGTGGCCAGAATGGTCTCCAGCGGCATGCTCGCGGCAACGCCGGTGGCCAGGGCCGCCAGGGCAACCACCAGCATGGGGTTAAAGCGCATGACAAAACCGATGATGATCACCAGCACGCCGAGCAGCGGCCAGAGGTTGATTGCAGTTTGCATAAGGTGCCTCTCGTTACATCAAGCAGAGGGAATGCGGCGATAGGCATCGCCACTTTGCGGTAGCCAGAGGCAGGGTTCGGGCCAACTGCGCCGCACCCTGCCGACAAGCCGGCCCTACCAGAGCGAAACGGTGTAGCTGAGGATCAAGCGGTTCTCGTCCAGGTCGTTGCCGAAGTTGGAACGCACCGTGGCGTTGCGCCATTTCACCCCAAAGTTTTTCAATGCACCGGTCTGCACCACGTAGGCGAGGTCGGTGTTGCGCTCCCACTCTTTGCCTTCGCCGGCAGCGGCGCGCTCGACGTTATCGCCGCTGATATAGCGAGTCATAAAGGTCAGGCCGGGCACGCCGAGGGCGGCGAAGTCGTAGTCGTAGCGGGCTTGCCAGGAACGCTCGTGGATATTGGCGAAATCACCGATCTGCACGAAGTTGACCAGGTACGGATCGCTGTTGGCGATGTACGGGAACGGGTCGTCGCCGCTCATGCGCTGGTACGCACCGCCAATGGCGTGGCCGCCGATTTTGTAGGTAAGCATGGCGCCGAAGGCACGGTTATCGAGGTCGCGGAAATTGCCATCTTCACGGCTACTGGAATAGCGCAGGTCGGTTTTCAAGCTCTGCCCATCGCCCAGCGGCAAGATGTGCACAAGGCCACCGTAAGCTTGCTGGTACACGTCTTCCAGCTGGGCGTAGTGCAGGCTGGCGGTAAGGTCTTTACCAATCAGGTAATCACCACCGGCGAAGTTGAACTCATCACTCTCACCGCCAATGCGGTTACCGCTCAGCTTCACAAAGTCGCTGGAGCTATTGGCCTTGATGCGGTCGATCTGGCCGCCGCTGAGTTTGAGGTTGCTAATGTCTTGCGACACCAACATGGCGCCGCGAAAGGTGCCCGGTAGCAAGCGTGTGTCGTTGCTCGAAACCATGGGACTGCGGAAAAACAGCGTGCCTACTTTGAGCTCGCTTTTCGCCACGCGGGCCTTGGCGGTAAGGCCTAGTTTGGAATACTCATCCTGCGAGCCGCCGGAGAGATCGGCCGGCAATAAACCGGTGCCGCCGGTGCCATCGCCGGAGTCGAGCTTGACCCCGAACATGCCCAACGCATCCACACCAAAGCCGACCGTGCCATCGGTGTAACCCGATTGCAGTTTCAGCAGAAAGCCCTGGGCCCACTCCTCGGCTTTATCGCGGGAGCCTTCCTGACGGAAGTCGCGGTTGAAGTAGAAATTGCGCAGCTCCAGGTCGCCTTTGCTATCGGCAACGAAATCGGCGTAAGCGCTTGCGGTACTGATCAGACTAACGCCACCGAACATAAAGGCGGCAAGGGGGGTGCGAACGTTCATGAAGCTCTCCAGAAGGCGCGCAGCGGTCGTGGCCGGCTGTTGGCAGGGCGCATTGTTGTAAGTGGCTCACCGGGTAAACCCCTGGCGGGCGGAAGGTTTGACGAGTGCAGCCAAGTGGCTTGCGGCTCGTGGACCTCTCTGCTGCGTCGGCATTGTTCGGACGTGCTGACGGAGGCGTCCAACGAGAAAAAACGCCTATGCCCGATAAAAATTTTTTGAATTGCAGTGGCATGCAACCTGCAATTTATCCGGCGCCAATCCGGCGCTCAGCACGCCTGTTGTCTGCTGAGTTCACAAAGGAAAAGCCACTGTGAATCTCAAGTTTCTGGAAACGTTCGTGTGGGTCGCGCGGCTGAAAAGCTTCCGCCTGACCGCAGAAAAACTGTTCAGCACCCAGGCCTCTATCTCCAGCCGTATTGCGGCCCTGGAGGATGAGCTGGGTACGCGCTTGTTCGTGCGTGATTCCAAGGGCGTATCGCTGACGCCCAGTGGCCAGCGCGTGCTGGAATACGCCGAGAGCCTGATGGACACCATGCAGAGTTTGAAGGCGGCGATCATCGACCCGCGCCAGGTACGCGGGCGCATCCGCATCGGCGCCATGGACACGGTGATACACACCTGGCTGAGTCCGCTGGTAACGCGGCTGATGAAGTGTTACCCGGCGCTGGAGATCGAACTCACCGCCGACACCGCAAAAAATTTGTGCGAGCAGTTGGAAAAGGGTTACCAGGATGTGATTTTCCAGACCGACATGGTCCGGCTGGACAGCGTGCGCAATCAGCTCTTGGCGCAATACCCGGTGCACTGGGTGGTGCCCACCGGCTCTGCGTATGACCGCCCCTATAGCTCGCTGCAAGAGCTGTCGCTGGAGCGCATCGTGACCTTCTCACGCAACTCGCGACCGCATCAGGACATCCTCAATATGCTGCACAGCGCCGGCGTGCAGACGCCGCGCGTGAGTTGCGTGAACTCAGCGGCTGCCATCACCCGCCTGGTGCGCGACGGCTTTGGCATTGGCGCCCTACCCGGCGCGTTGGTGCGCGGCGAATTAGCCCAGGGCCAACTGACCTTGCTTAACGATGTAACGCCGCCACCGATCATGGATATCGTCGCCAGCTGGCGTTCTGGCTCAGGCATGGAATTGGTCGAAGAAGTGATCGCACTGACCCGTGACGTGGTCGGCGATTACATTGCTGAGCTTGCCCAAGGTGTGCACCAACTGGCCTTACCCGGACGAGTTTTCGAGCCCTGCGAAGTGGCACAAACGCACGAATAAAGCGCATCGACGCGACGCGATGCCCGATAAAAAAACACAAGAAATTCCGATCACCTGCGCGTAGTTTTTCTGGTTGGACAAGCAGGCCACCGCTCCCGCCCCATGGAAACCATGTCCATTGGGAGAGCCCCGTCATGACTCTGCAGCCGAAGTTTGGTCACAAGATTTTGTTGGGCGCCGCCTTGGTGGTGGTGCTGGTGTTTTTGCTGTTTGCCGCCTTTAACGACTACCGCCAAAGCGCCAGCAGCCGCGCCAGCCTGCACGACAACCTGGAAAACCTCGGCAAGGTGCTGGGGGCCAATATCAATAGCTGGTTAGCCGGGCGAACATTACTCGCCCAAGGCATGACCGAAAGCATGGCCAGGGACAGCAGCAGCGAGGCGCTAAACACCCTGCTGCAACAACCGGTGATGGCCCAGACCTTTGTCGCCAGCTACGTGGGCATGGATGACGGGCGCTTTCTGATTTCCCCAGCGCGGCAAATGCCCGACGGCTTCGATGCGCGCCAACGGCCCTGGTACAAAGACGCCGTGGCCTCCGGCAAAGCCCTGCTGACCGAGCCCTATATAGGCGCCGGCACCGACTACCTGGTGATGACCCAAGCGGTGCCATTCAAAGACGCGCAAGGCCACAACGGCGCCCTAGGGGTAAACCTCAACCTGCAAACCCTGGCGCAAATTCTCAATGCCGTAGACCTCAAAGGCCTGGGCTACGCCTTTCTGGTCAGCGCCGACGGCAAAGTGCTGGTGCACCCGGATAAAAGCTGGGTGACGAAAAACCTCAAAGACCTGTTTCCCGACGACGCGCCCACGCTAACCAGCGACTTCAGCGAGGTGCAGGAAGGCGGCCAGCCGCGCATCCTGACCTTCACCGCCATCGACGGACTGCCCTCGGTGCACTGGTACATCGGCCTGTCCATCGACCCGCAAAAAGCCTTCGCCGCCCAGCACGAATTTCGCCTGACCGCGCTGGTCGCCAGCGTGATTGCCGTGGCCCTGACCTTAAGCCTGCTCGGCTTACTGATCAGCTTTCTCCTGCGCCCGCTGCACAGCATGGAGCGCGCCATGCAAAGTATCGCCGAGGGCGAAGGCGACCTGACTCAGCGCTTGCAGGTGGTGTCGCAGGATGAGTTCGGCGTACTGGCCAGCGCCTTTAACCGTTTTGTCGCGCGTATCCAGCAATCGATTACCGACGTGGCGCACACCTGCAACCAACTCAACGCCTTGGCCGTGCGGGTTAACCAGGCCTCAAACTCCTCCATGCACAGCTCCGACACCCAGGCCGGCCACAGCCAAAGCGTGGCCACCGCCATCAACCAACTCGGAGCTGCCGCCCAGGAAATCGCCCGCAGCGCCGCCCACGCCTCGCAACGCGCCAGCGGCGCCCGACAGCAAACCGAACACGGTCGGCAGGTGGTGGTACGCAGCATTGCCGCCATGGATCAACTGTCGCAGCGCATCGGCTCATCGCGCCAGAGCATCGAACAGCTCAACAGCAAAACCGCCAGCATCAGCCGCATCCTCGACGTGATCAAAGGCATCTCCGACCAGACCAACCTGCTCGCCCTTAACGCCGCTATCGAAGCGGCGCGCGCCGGGGAAGCCGGTCGGGGTTTTGCCGTGGTCTCCGACGAAGTGCGCAGCCTTGCCCACCGTACGCAACAATCGGCGGCTGAAATTCACAGCATGATCGAAGAACTGCAAAGCGGCGCCGCGGCGGCCGTGCGGACCATGCTCGAAAGCCAACGCTACAGCGACGAAAACGTGCAACTCACCCAGCTTGCTGGCGAGCGCCTCAGCGACGTGATGACCGGCATTGGCGAGATCGACGGCATCAACCTCTCCATGGCCACCGCCACCGAAGAACAGAGCACCGTCATCGACACCCTCGACCGCGACATCACCACCATCACCGACCTCAACCAGAGCGTTGTCACCAACCTGCAAACCACCCTGCAAGCCTGCGCCGAGCTGGAAAACGAGGCCCAGCGACTGCACCAGATGGTCGGGAGTTTTCGGATTTGAACGGCAGCGTGCGTGCTGACGATTGCGCTGCTGCACCCCGCCCTCACCCCTAGCCCCTCTCCCGCAAGCGGGAGAGGGGAACAGATCACCGTCTCCCACCACCACCACCACCACCACCGCGATCAGCCCTAGCCCCGCTCCTGCAAGCGGGAGGTGGAACAGATCACCGTCACCACCGCAGTCAGCCCCTCTCCCGCTTGCGGGAGAGCAGAACAGATCACCGTCTCCCGCCACTACCGCGGTCAGCCCCTCTCCCGCTTGCGGGAGAGCAGAACAGATCACCGTCTCCCGCCACTACCGCGGCCAGCCCCCTCTCCCGCTTGCGGGAGAGCAGAACAGATCACCGTCTCCCGCCACTACCGCGGCCAGCCCTCTCTCCCGCTTGCGGGAGAGGGTTGGGGTGAGGGGCTTTTGGCTTGCTTTGTTCTGGTTGGAAAATGTGCGGCGCGCATAAGGGCAAACAACACGCGCAGCGCGCTCTACAACCGGTACGCCTCAATCACCGCCCGCCCATCCTCCCCTGCCCGCTGCAACCATTCCTCCGTCATGGTCGCGCCCACCTTACGCAACCCCTCAGCAACATCAGCCGGAACCTGCTCATTAACCTGCACGCCTTGCCGCCTCAACACCCGCACCTGGTAACCGGTCAACGCCCACGATAACTCCCAGCCCCGCACCTCGGCGGTCTTGCCCGCCGCCAACAGCGCCTGCTGATTAGCTGGGCTCAAACGCGCAAACGCCTGCTCATTGACCAAGGCAATATTCTTCGGGATATACGCCTTCAAATCATAAAAATACGGCGCGAACTTCCACACCTGAATATCCACCCCGGTAGTCGGCGACGTCAGCATGCCTTCCATTGCGCCACTGGCAAACGCACCGGCAATTTCATCGGTGGTCGCTGGCGCTGGCACCGCTCCCAACAGCTCGGCCAAACGGGTGGTCAACGGGTTATACGAGCGCAGCTTCATGCCAGAAAAATCCGCCATGCGCGTTAGCGGCTTGCGGGTAAACAGACTCTGCGGCGGCCAGGGCACGGCATACAGCAAGCGCACCCCGTCCTTAGCCAGGCGAGCCTCGATAGCAGGTCGGCTGGCGGCCCACAGCTTGCGCGCCTGGGTGTAATCGGTGGCGAGAAACGGCAACGCATCCAGCTCAAAAATAGGGTCTTCTTTGCCCAGCACCGACATAAACACTTCGCCGGCCTGAATACGGCCAGCGCCCACGGCATTTTTCACCTCGGGGCGTTTGACCAACGTCGAGTTGGGGTACACGCGAATATCCAGTTCGCCATGGGTGGCGCGGCGCACATCGTTGGCAAAGTCCTTGGCCACCTGAGTGTTGAGGTTGCCGATGGGTTGTTCAGCAGACATGTCCCACTGCTCCGCCGCCAGCACTGGCAGGGCGAGATTAAGCACGGTTGGCAGCAGCCACCGGTGGGGCACAGGTAATTTCATCGCAGCGACACTCAGTGATCCAGCCGTCAAAAGGCCGCGACCGTCGCAGAGCAACGGCCGCGGAACACGCGCGAAACCAATGGCCGCGCCAAGGGAGCCTGAGGACTTTCGGCGGATGAGCGGCGGGTGTCCAACGAGAAAAAACGGCGGGGGGAGAATGGAAAATCTGATCGCGCCTTGCGCCTCGAATGGCGCTGGCATGAGTTTTTACGGATAAAAAAAGGCAGCCCGAAGGCTGCCCAAATCACTCAGAGTTTTTGCTCGTTAGTGTGCTGCTGCCCCACTGGCGCCCAGGCCAGTTTGCGAGCGCACGAACTGCGGCAGGAAGCGCGCACGTTCTTCGCCAGCCGAGGTGGATTTGTCGGTAATGGAGAAGAACCAGATACCAGCAAACGCTACGACCATCGAGAACAAGGCTGGGTATTCGTACGGGAAGATGGCCTTGGCGTTGCCCAGTACCTGCACCCAAACGGTTGGGCCGAGGATCATCAGGGTGACCGCCGTAATCAGCCCCAACCAGCCACCGACCATAGCGCCGCGGGTGGTGAGGTTTTTCCAGTACATGCTAAGGAACAGCACGGGGAAGTTGCAGCTGGCAGCAATGGAGAACGCCAAGCCAACCATAAAGGCGATGTTTTGTTTCTCAAAGAGAATGCCCAAGCCAATGGCCAGTACGCCCAAGGCGATGGTGGTGATCTTCGAGACACGCAGTTCATCTTTTTCGTTGGCTTTGCCGTTTTTCATCACGCTGGCGTAGATGTCATGCGACACCGCCGAAGCGCCGGCCAAGGTCAACCCAGCCACTACCGCCAGAATGGTGGCGAAGGCCACTGCCGAGATAAAGCCGAGGAACAAGCTGCCGCCCACGGCATCGGCCAAGTGCACCGCCGCCATGTTATTGCCGCCCAACAGCGCACCTGCTGCGTCTTTGAACGCCGGGTTGGTGCTTACCAGCAGAATGGCGCCGAAGCCGATGATAAAGGTCAGGATGTAGAAGTAGCCGATAAAGCCAGTGGCATAGAACACGCTCTTACGGGCTTCTTTGGCATCGCTCACAGTGAAGAAGCGCATCAGAATGTGCGGCAGGCCGGCGGTACCAAACATCAGTGCCAAGCCCAGGGAGATCGCCGATACCGGGTCACTCACCAACGCACCCGGGCTCATGATGGCTTGACCTTTGGCGTGTACTTTCACCGCTTCGGAGAACAGCGTGCCGAAGTCGAAGTTGACGTGTTTCATCACCATCAGCGCCATAAACGAGGCACCCGAGAGCAACAGCACGGCCTTGATGATTTGTACCCAAGTGGTGGCCAGCATGCCGCCGAACAACACGTAGAGCACCATCAAGATACCGACCAGAATCACCGCAACGTGGTAGTCCAGGCCGAACAGCAACTGGATCAGCTTACCGGCACCGACCATTTGCGCGATCAAGTAAAACGCCACCACCACCAGCGAACCGCTGGCCGACAGGGTGCGAATTTCGCGCTGCTTGAGGCGATAAGACGCCACGTCGGCAAAGGTGTATTTGCCCAGGTTGCGCAGGCGCTCGGCGATCAGGAACAGAATGATCGGCCAGCCGACCAGAAAGCCGATCGAGTAGATCAGGCCGTCATAACCAGAGGTGTACACCAGCGCGGAAATACCCAGGAACGAGGCCGCCGACATGTAGTCACCAGCAATCGCCAGGCCGTTCTGAAAACCTGTGATCTTGCCGCCAGCAGCGTAATGGTCGGCGGTGGAATTGTTTTTCTTCGACGCCCAGTAAGTGATGAACAACGTGGCGCCCACAAAGGCGACAAACATCACAATGGCTGAAACGTTGATGGGCTGGCGTTGGACCGCACCAGAAATGGCGTCAGCCGCCCAACCAGCCTGGGTAAAGGCAAGCAAGCCGCATGCGGCGAGAATACGGGCAATCATTGCTTCACCTCATCGAGGATGGCTTGGGTCATATCATCGAATTCGCCGTTGGCGCGGTACACGTAGATACCGGTCAGTACAAACGCCGAGAGGATCAGGCCGATACCGGCCGGAATGCCCCACGTAGTCGGCGAGCCTTCGCTGATCGGCGTACCGAACAACGCGGGATCAAAGGCGATGATCAAGATGAAGGCCACATAAAGGCCAAGCATGATGGCGGACAGTATCCAAGCGAAACGCTCGCGCTTGGCTACCAATTCTCTAAACTTCGAGCTCTTTTCAATTCGCTCGTAGATGCTGTCGTTCATTTTATTTTTATCCTCCGCAGCACGGGTTGCTGGTGAGCTAACTCTAGTTCGCCTATGGCCGGAAGACAGACGACCTTAGTCTTATTCGAGACCATGGTCTCAACCCTACCTACGTCCACCTGGTGCGCACAGCACACCCTACGGTGCGGCGTTGGCTTTGTGTGCTGTGCGCACCAAGCGATTTATGAACAAACACAAAAACCCCAGAAACAACAAAGCCGCTCAGTGAGCGGCTTTGTTGGTAAAGCGTGGGCTAGCTTACTTCAGCCACTCGTTGACGCGGTCCGGGTGCTCTGCCACCCACTTCTTGGCGGCTTCAGCAGGCTTGGCGCCTTCTTCTACAGCCAGCATCACGCTGCCGATTTCATCCGGGGTCCAGGTGAATTTTTTCAGGAAGGCGACCACGGTCGGTGCTTTGGCTTCCAGGCCAGGGTTGGCCACGCTGTCGACATGCTCAGCTTCGCCGTATACAAGTTTCGGGTCTTCCAGGAAGCGCAGTTTGTATTTGGCGAACATCCAGTGTGGAATCCAGCCGGTTACCGCAATGGGCTTCTCGGAGCGAATGGCGCGAGCCAGTTCAGCGGTCATGGCGCTGCCGGAGCTGGCCAGCAGTTTGTAGTCCAGGCCGTAGTCCTTGATGGCTTGGTCGGTTTTCAGCATCACGCCTGAACCGGCGTCGATGCCAACAATGCGGCCGCCAAAGCCGGCTTTCTCGCCTTGCAGGTCGCCGATGGTTTTGGCTTTCACGTACTCAGGCACGATCAGACCGATTTTGGCGTCTTTGAAGTTCGGGCCCAGGTCGACCACTTGGTCTTTGAGCTTTTCGTAGTAGGCGCCGTGGGTGGTCGGCAGCCAGGCCGAGAGCATGGCGTCGAGCTGACCTTTGGCCACGCCTTGCCACATGATGCCGGTGGCAACAGGCATCAGTTGTACGTCGTAGCCGAGTTTTTCTTTGATGATTGGTGGTGGCGACGCTGTCGGACCAGCCATCGACATAGCCGATTTTCAATGTGGGTTTATCTGCCGCACCTGCCAAACCGGTGCTCAGTGCCAGTGCCAACCCAGCACCCAAACCCAATAACCGACGCATTTTGCTCATAAGTCTGTTCCCCGAAAATAATGGCCCGGCGACTGCCGAGTGGCAGGTGGTTTTGTTTGTCTTTGCTCTATCTAGTAGCGATGCCCATGCAATCGTGCTGCAGGCCCACGCCCTGAGTCAGTCGTGTGCCGACGCCTCGATAATCGGCCCAACTGATGATGGCACCTGCTCCCAGAACGACATAAACACTGTCAGGAAACGACACCGCCAAGCTGGAAACGACAAGACAGTTATCTATGCCCGGCAGAACGTCATTTTGGCGATTGCAAAGCCTTGATTTTTTTGATTGAACGCGCGTTCAACAACCCGTCGATACCCTCAACGGGTTGAGCAGCGCGAAGCCCAACATAGATCAGCCACAACGATTTACATGCGCTAACACTGGTCCACGGCGCCTCTACGCTAAATAACGGGAATGCAGGTAAACTGCGCGGCTTTGCTCCCAGACGCGCCTAAACACTATGCCCGCACCTTCACGTTTTCCCGTCTTGCCCTATGCGTTTGCCTTCTTGCTCGCCGTGTTCGCCATTGGCGGCCTGTGGTACGGCCTGGGCAAACCGCTGGTACTGCCCGACGCTGCCACGCCAACACATAAGTTGCAGTGCGCCTCGTACACACCCTTTGATAAAGACCAATCGCCGTTCGACCAGCCATTTGCCCTGCGCCCCGAGCGCATGGATGCCGACCTGGCATTGCTGGCGACGCGTTTCCACTGCATCCGCACCTACTCGATGACCGGCCTGGAAGCCATTCCAGAGCTGGCGCGCAAGCACGGCTTGAAGCTTATGCTCGGCGCCTGGGTCAACGGCAACAAGAAAGAAGTCGATGCGCTGATCAAGTCGGCCAACGAAAACCCGGACGTGGTGCAATCGGTGATCGTCGGCAACGAATCGTTGCTGCGTAAAGAAGTCACCGGCGCGCAACTGGCCAAGCTGATTGCCGACGTGAAGTCGCAAATCAAGCAACCGGTTACCTATGCCGACGTCTGGGAGTTCTGGCTTAAGCACCCGGAGGTGGCGCCAGCGGTGGACTTCCTGACAATTCACCTGCTGCCTTACTGGGAAGATGACCCCACTGGCATCGACGAAGCCCTGGCCCATGTCGCCGAAATTCGTCAGGTGTTCGGCGCCAAGTTCGCCCCCAAAGATATTTTTATCGGCGAAACCGGCTGGCCGAGCGAAGGCCGTCAGCGCGAAACCGCCGTTCCAAGCCGCGTTAACGAAGCCAAATTTATCCGTGGTTTTGTCGCCATGGCAGAGCAAAACGGCTGGAACTACAACCTGATCGAAGCCTTCGACCAACCCTGGAAGCGCGTCAGCGAAGGCGCTATGGGCGGTTACTGGGGCCTGTTCGATGCCGATCGCCAAGACAAAGGCGTACTGGCCGGACCGGTATCGAACTTCGCCAACTGGACCCTATGGCTAAGCGTTAGCGGCGTGATTTTCTTCGCCACCCTGCTGCTGGCCGGTCGCCCCTCCTCCACCCGTTCAGCCTTGATTCTGCCGCTGCTCGCAGCCGTCGGCGCCTGCTGCATTGCGCTGTGGGGCGAGATGGCGCGGGTTAATAGCCGCTATATCGGTGAATGGTTGTGGGCCGCGTTCTTGGTAGGCCTCAACCTCGTGGTGCTGGCACACGCCGCACTGGCGCTGTCGAACAAAGCCGGCTGGCGCGCCAACCTTTATCGCTGGCTGCAAGCCCGTGGCGGCTGGTGGTTGGCGGCTAGCGGTTTTGCCGCGGCGGTATTAATGCTCGGTCTGGTGTTTGACCCGCGCTACCGCTGTTTCCCAAGCATGGTGTTGCTGCTGCCGGCCTTGGTATACGTATGCCGTCCAGTCGCTGGGCCACGCCGAGAGATTGCCTTGCTGACCTTGATCGTCGGCGCCGGCATCTTGCCGCAGCTGTACCAAGAGACGCTGAGCAACTGGCAGGCCCTGGGTTGGGCGGCGGTGAGTGTGCTGATGGTGGCCGCGCTGTGGCGTAGCTTGCGGGTTAAAGCGCGAGTGGCATAAACCACAGGCAATAAAAAACGGGGCTCAGATGAGCCCCGTTTTGCTTGGTAGGGTCTGCTATGCGCACCAGGCGATTCAGGCGAGATCGCTACGGCGCGCACAGCACACCCTACGACGTCAGGCGGTAAGCCGCGGCGCCCGCACCAGTCGTAAGGCGGCAATCACCACGGCAAACACCGCCAGACTGGCGCTGTACAGCACCAATGCAGGCAAGGCGAACACCAATGCCGCCACCGCCAACCACCAGCCGGCACGGCCCGGCACCACAAACGCCAACACTGCGCCAATCAAACCGGCCAGGGCGATAACCCGGAAGTGGATCAACAACCCCAGGCCATCACGCACCTGGCATTCCCAGCGCTGCGCCTGGTCAACGCAGATACCGACCCACTGACTGTCTTCCATCAGGGCAAAACGCAGCCCATACGCAGCGGCTAGCCACAGGGCCAGAACGATCGGCAAACGACGGGACATGGGACTCTCCGGTAAATAAAATCGGCGCTCAGGATAAACGCCAGCGCACGGTATGCAAGCGTCAGAGCACGAAACATCAAGCTTTGCCCATGCTTTTGGTTGCACCCTGTTGCCGCGCGCGCTTTGTACCTGCAAGCTCAGCCTATTCCGCCACTTTTGGAGCCTGTATGTCCCGTATCCAACTGCGCAACGCCACACCCGACGATGTTGGCCTGATCCTTGACCTGATTCATGAGCTGGCGGTGTATGAAAAGCTCAGCGACCAAGCCGTCGCCACGCCAGACGATCTCACCGCCAACCTGTTCGGGCCACGGCCGTTCGCCGAAGTGCTGATTGGCGAGTTGGATGGCGAGCCGCAGGGCTTTGCGCTGTTTTTCTCGACCTTCTCGACCTTTCTCGGTAAACCCGGCATTTATCTGGAAGACCTCTATGTTCGCGAACATGCCCGTAGTTCGGGCCTGGGCAAGGCCTTGCTGGCGCGTCTGGCGCAACTAGCAGTGGCGCGTGGCTGTGGGCGACTGGAGTGGGCGGTACTGGATTGGAACGAACCTGCGCTGGGCTTTTATCGTCGCCTTGGCGCCCGTGCGCAGGACGACTGGACCACCTACAGACTTAGCGGCGCCGCCCTTGGCGAGCTGGCTAAACAGGCTGAGTAAAATATCTGTGCTATACCAGCCAATCCACTGTCATAACGCCGGATATCTTCTAAAGGGATTTGCGATGCCGCGCCTCTCACGTTTTGCTGCGCTTATGGCTGGTTTATGCCTGAGCCCGTTGTTGTCGGCCGCCGACATCGACGCGGCCAGCTACGGTTTTCCACTGACCAACCCGTTCGAGGCGACCATCGCCACGACACCACCGGAACTGCGCCCGGAGGTACCGGACGATCTGGATATCGATCAGGCCGACTACAACCTCAAACTGCACCCCGAGCGCGAGCTGGAAGTGCCGGATAACTTCTGGCCGGTAACCACCCTGCGTTATCGCATGGCCAAACAGAAAGGCCCGGCGCCGCTGATCTTTATCATCGCCGGCACCGGCGCGCGGTTTGACAGCACCATCGCCAACAACCTCAAACGTGTGTTCTACGGCGCTGGCTACCACGTGGTGCAGCTGTCCTCGCCCACCAGCTACGACTTTATGACCGCCGCGTCCCGCCATGCCACGCCTGGCGTCAGCACCGAAGACGCCGACGATATGTACCGCGTGATGCAAGCGGTGCGCGCCCAGCATCCGGAAGTAGAAGTCACCGACTTCTACCTCACCGGCTACAGCCTGGGAGCCTTGAACGCCGCTTTTGTCAGCAAGCTGGATGAAACCCGACGCAGCTTCAACTTCAAGAAAGTGTTGATGCTCAACCCGCCGGTAAACCTCTACACCTCCATCACCAACCTTGATCGGTTGGTACAAACCGAGGTCAAGGGCATCACCAACAGCAGCACCTTTTATGACACGGTGCTGAGCAAGCTGACCCGCTACTTCCAGCAGAAAGGCTACATCGATATCAACGATGCGATGCTCTACGACCTGCAGCAGTCCAAGCAGCATCTGTCGGACGAGCAATTGGCGATGCTGATCGGCACCTCGTTCCGTTTCTCCTCGGCGGACATTGCCTTTACCTCCGACCTGATCAACCGTCGCGGCCTGATTACCCCGCCGCAAACGCCGATCAGCGAAGGCACCAGCCTGACCCCGTATTTCCGCGAAGCCTTGCAGTGCGATTTTGACTGCTATATCCGCGAGCAGCTGATCCCCGCCTGGCGTGCCCGCACCGACGGCGGCAGCCTGCTGCAGTTGATTGACCAGGTGAGCCTGTACGCCCTTGAGGACTACCTGAAAACCAGTGACAAAATCATGGTGATGCACAACAAGGACGACGTCATTCTCGGCCCCGGCGACCTGGGCTTTTTACGCAGAACGATGGGCGATCGTTTGACCGTTTACCCGCACGGCGGGCACTGCGGCAACCTCAACTACCGCGTAAACACTGCCGCCATGCTGGAGCTGCTCCATGACTAAGACATCCCTGCTGCTCGCCCTTCTGCTCGCCAGCGGCGCCGCGCATGCCGCCGAACCTGGGGCCACCCCGTCAACGCCAGCCGAGCCGGACGGTTTTACCGAACCACTGAAAGGGCTGAAATTCAACGCCGGTCTGGACCAACGCGAATTCGAGCGTTCAACCCTCGATGCGCTGAACGTGTGGGATCCGCTGGAATCGGTAAACCGCCGTATCTACCACTTCAACTACCGCTTTGATGAGTGGGTGTTTTTGCCAGTGGTCGACGGCTACCGCTACATCACGCCGCAGTTCGTGCGCAGCGGCGTAAGCAATTTCTTCAGCAACATTGGCGACGTGCCAAACCTGCTCAACAGCCTGTTGCAGTTCAAAGGCCAACGCTCGATGGAAACCACCGGCCGCCTGCTGCTCAACACCACGATTGGCATTGTTGGTTTGTGGGATCCGGCGACCATGATGGGCTTGCCAAAACAGTCCGAAGACTTTGGCCAGACCCTAGGCTTCTATGGGGTGCCAGCTGGCCCCTACGTGATGCTGCCGATTCTTGGCCCCTCAAATCTGCGCGACACCGGGGGCTTGGTGGCAGATTTTGCCGCCGAACAGCAGATCAACTTCCTTAACGTCGCCGAAGTGAGCAACGACCACCCAGAGCTGTTTCTGCTGCGCTCCATCGACCGCCGCTACGTGACCACCTTCCGCTATGGGCAAACCAACTCGCCGTTCGAATACGAGAAAGTGCGCTACGTATACACCGAAGCGCGCAAGTTGCAGATCGCCGAGTAAGTACTGTCAGCCGCGCAGGCGGGGTGCACTGGATCCCGCCTGCGCTGCCACTACGGCACGCCTGCTCACCCCACAGGGTCGCCAGGCTCATAACGAATACCGGCAGTCGCCATAAACCCCTTGGGATCAAAGCGCGCCCAGACCCGTCCCCATGGGAAATCCGCAACCCCCTCCTCCATTGACACCCCCAATTGTTTGGCCAGCGTGCGACGCAAGAAAGCCACTTGGCGAAGGCTGCTCTGCTCGGTTGGCCAGCCCTCCTCGTCCTCGTCATCAGGCAGCGAAACCCCCAGCGCCAGCATGCCCAAGCGCCCCTCAAAAAAGCACAGCGACAGCGATGCGGGGCGGCCGTCCAAACGCAGATTGGGGATATCCAAGGCAATCCAGGCGTAGCCATTGTGGTGATCCCAGGCGCGCTGGGGCAGTGCCGCAAAGCCTTTGTGCACGGACTCGACAGGCATATGCGGCACCAGCACAACGGCAAAGTCGCCAAGCTGAACGGCGCCAGTGGCCGGGTGGATAGACAGCGCGTAAGGGGTGGTCATGGAAACACCATAGCCAGGCAGAAGGTTAGAGCCGGGCAGTGTCGCAGTTGCACGTAGCGTCGTGAACTGCTCTGTAATCGAATCGAATTAATCGATAGCTATGACGGCAATTTCGCACCAATCCATTCGATCAAAGCGTTTAGCATGGCGTCATCAATCCGTAGGGTGTGTTCTACGCACCACGGCCGACACTGGAGACCCACCATGTCCACGCTTCGTACTGTACTCAGCATCCAACCCGGCCAACCTGCCTCTGACGGCGCTGGCGTGCGCCTTACACGCGTGTTCGGCGGCCAGGGCGTGGAGCGCTTTGACCCCTTTCTGATGCTCGACGAATTCGGCTCCGACAACCCCGACGACTATATCGCTGGCTTTCCGCCGCACCCGCACCGTGGTTTTGAAACCATCACCTATATGCTCGAAGGGCGCATGCGCCATGAAGACCATCTGGGCAATGTCGGCCTGCTTGGCAATGGCGGCGTGCAATGGATGACCGCCGCCCGCGGCATCATCCACAGCGAAATGCCTGAACAGGAGGAAGGCGTGATGCGCGGCTTTCAGCTATGGCTGAACCTGCCGGGCAAAGACAAGCTCGGCGACCCCGGCTACCGCGATATTCCTGCCGAAGAAATTCCGCGAATTCGCACCTTGCAAGGCGTTGAGGTGGTGGTGATTGCCGGCCAATTCGATGATGGTCAGGTGCAGCAACTGGGTGCCGTGCAACGGCCGCACACTGAACCGCAGCTGTTTGATTTGCGCCTGGGTGCCGGCACCTCAGTGGCGCCGCGCCTGCCTGATGGGCATCGGCTGATGCTGTATGTCTACGACGGTAGCGTTCAGTTGGATGGTCGTGTGGTGGAGGCTGGCAAACTGGTGCGTTTGTCTGATAACGGCCAGCTGCAATTGAGCAGTGAGCAAGGCGCCAATGTGTTGCTGGTGGCCGGTAAACCGTTGGGCGAGCCGATCGTGCAATACGGCCCGTTTGTAATGAACACCCGCGAGGAAGTAGAGCAGGCGCTGCGCGATTTTCGTGATGGAGCGCTGGCCTAGTACATCAACGGCTTGGCGCGCTCAGCACACCCTACGGCAATACGATTGTAGGGTGTGTTGTGCGCAGCAAAACGATAGCCGGGCGCCGTAAACCGCGCTTACAGCGAGGCTGCCACCTGCGGCTCCAAGCCCAAAAAGCGCACCAGTTCGGCCTTCTGCGCCATCGCATCCTGGTAGCCCAACTCGATCAACTCGTTGCAGTACCCTGCTTCAAACAGCAGGTAACTCAACACCCCTGCCCCGCCGGCTTTTTTCGCCCCCGGCCCACGCAAAAACATGCGCAAAGTGCGTGGCAGTTCGTGCCAATGGCGCGCCGCGATATGGTCCAGCGGTTGGCTAGGGGCAATCACCAAGACATCCACCGGCTTGATCGCCATGCTTTTTGCCGGCAACTCGGCCGGCAGCAAGCGACACATCTGGTTCATCCGCTCCAACAGCTCGATATCGCTCTCCAGGCTGTCGATAAAAGTGCTGTTAAGCAGATGCCCACTGACCTGCGCCAAGCTCGGCGGCCCCGACGCCTTGGCGCGCATCGGTACATTCTGCGGATTGCCATTGCCACTGACGCCGACCACCAGCACACGATTGGCGCCGAGGTGCAGGGCCGGGCTAATCGGTGCTGACTGACGCATGGCACCGTCGCCAAAGAACTCGCGGTTGATTTTTACCGGCGGAAAAATCAACGGAATCGCGGCACTTGCCAATAGATGATGCAACTGCAAACGCGTTGGTACGCCAACTCGGCGATGGCGGAACCATGGGTCGATCGCGGCGCGGCCTTGATAAAACGTCACCGCTTGCCCGGAGTCGTAGCCAAACGCGGTGACCGCCACCGCGCGCAACTTGCGCATACGGATGGCCGCGGCAATGCCGGTGAAGTCCAGGTGCTCGGCGAGCAGCCCGCCCAAGGGCGAGCTGTTGAGCAGGGCCACCGGCGTGCGCTTGCCCAGGCCCAACAGGCTATGGCCGAAAAAGCGGCTGGCTTGGCGCACCACGCCGGAGAAGTCGCTGCGGTACACCTGGTGGCAGTGGAAGTTTTGCCAAACGTGGGTAAGGCGCTTGATCGCCTCGTTAAACTGCAACGCCCCGCAGGCCAGGCCCACGGCATTAATGGCGCCGGCCGAGGTGCCGACGATCACAGGAAAGGGATTTTGCGTGGTGTCGGGCAGCAGATCGGCAATGGCCGCCAGCACACCCACTTGGTAAGCAGCGCGTGCACCGCCACCAGAAAGAATCAGCCCAGTCACCGGTTTTGTAGGGTCGTGCGCTAAATTCATCGAGTCTTCTCAGAAATTTCTTCCGAGTATAGAGGCGCCGAGCGCTTGAAGATTAGCTTTTATGGCACATGCGATCCGTCGGGTGTGCTGTGCGCCCCAAGCGGTCTTCGCGAAAATTGCAGAGGTGCGCACAGCGCACCCTACGGGCCCTTCAACGTTTGTTGTAGAGCTTCGCCTCACCCGGCGGCCGAGTTTTAAAGCGCCGGTGGGCCCAGAGGTATTGCTCAGGGCAACTCAAAATTGCCCGCTCCACCCATTGGTTAACCCGCAGGCAATCTTCTTCCTCACTGTCGCCAGGGAAATTGCGAAGCGGCGGATGGATGACCAATTTATAGCCGCCGCCATTGGGCAAACGCTTCTGTGTAAAAGGCATAACCTGCGCACGGCCCAGGCGAGCGAATTTGCTGGTGGCGGTAACGGTGGCAGCGGTAATGCCAAACAACGGCACAAACACGCTTTGCTTGATGCCGTAATCCTGGTCCGGCGCGTACCAGATCGCCCGGCCGGCGCGCAGCACCTTAAGCATGGAACGCACGTCTTCGCGCTCAATCGCCTGGGCATCGAGGTTGTGCCGCTCGCGGCCACGGCGCTGGACGAAGTCGAACACCGGGTTGCCGTGCTCGCGGTACATGCCGTCGATGGTGTGGCGCTGGCCCAACAGAGCGGCGCCGATTTCCAACGTGGTGAAGTGCACAGCCATAAGGATTACGCCCTGGCCCTGAAGCTGCGCTTCCTGCAAATACTCCAAGCCTTCGATATGGGCCAGGCGCGCCAAGCGTTTGGTCGGCCACCACCAGCTCATCGCCATTTCAAAAAAGGCGATGCCGGTGGAGGCGAAGTTTTCTTTCAGCAGTTTTTTCCGCTCGGCGGCGGCCATCTGCGGGAAGCACAGTTCCAGATTGCGCGCGGCAATTTCGCGGCGCGAACGCGCGCCCATATACATGACCCAACCCAGGCCGCGACCAAGCCCCAGCAGCACGCGATACGGCAGCTGCACCAGCAGCCAGAGCAGGCCCAAGCCGAGCCAGAGCAGCCAATAACGGGGGTGAAGAAAGGGGCGACGAAACTGCGGACGAGCCATCGGTGCTCTCGAAAATCAAACAAAGGCGCGCATTCTACAGGACTGCACGCGGCTTGCGGCCCAACCGCGTTCTCGCTATAAGTCCGGTCTAAATCAGAGCCGCCAGGCTCGCCCGCAACTTTTGCTTTCAGCCCATTTTTTTAAGGCGCATCAGGCACCCCATGAGCCAAGCCGATCTGCTCAACCAAGACCCCGTATTCCAGCTCAAAGGCAGCATGCTCGCCATTACTGTGCTTGAGCTTGCGCACAATGACCTTGAGCGCCTGGAACAGCAACTGGCCGAAAAGGTTGCCCAGGCACCGAATTTCTTCAGCAATATTCCTCTGGTACTGGCGCTGGACAAACTGCCCGCCGCCGAAGGCATTCTCGACCTTGGCGAGCTGATGGCGTTGTGTCGTCGCCATGGCCTGCGCACCCTGGCCATTCGCGCCAACCGCGAAGAAGACATCGCTGCGGCCCTGGCCTTGGACATTCCCGTGCTGCCGCCGTCCGGCGCGCGGGAAAAGCTGGTGGAACCGGTAGAAGTCGCCGCCGCGAGAAAAAAAGCGGAAAAACCGCCGGAGCCGGTGGTCAAGCCCACCAAAGTCATTACCTCGCCGGTACGTGGCGGCATGCAAGTGTATGCCCAGGGCGGCGACCTGATTGTGCTGGCCCCGGTCAGTGCCGGTGCGGAACTTCTCGCCGACGGCAACATCCATGTTTACGCGCCCATGCGCGGCCGAGCCCTGGCAGGCGTGAAAGGCGATACCAAGGCACGGATTTTCTGCCAGCAAATGGGCGCCGAAATGCTCTCCATCGCCGGCCAGTACAAAGTCGCTGAAGACCTGCGCCGCGACCCGCTGTGGGGCGACGCGGTTCAGGTCAGCCTGACCGCTGATGTGTTGAACATCACCCGGCTTTAACGGATACTGCGGCCACTTTTCAGGACACTAAAACGGGCATCTGGAAGCCACCTATTGTTGGCGCCAGATTCCCGCATTTCTCTATATTTGGGGTGAATCACCTTGGCCAAGATCCTCGTAGTCACGTCCGGCAAAGGTGGCGTCGGTAAAACCACCACCAGCGCCGCCATCGGTACCGGCCTCGCCCTTCGTGGGCACAAAACTGTGATCGTCGACTTCGACGTCGGTCTGCGTAACCTCGACCTGATCATGGGCTGCGAACGCCGCGTGGTGTATGACTTCGTAAACGTGGTCAACGGCGAAGCCACCCTGACCCAAGCCCTGATCAAAGACAAACGCCTGGAAAACCTCTACGTGCTGGCCGCCAGCCAGACGCGCGACAAAGACGCGCTGACCAAAGAAGGCGTGGAAAAAATCATCAACGAGCTGCGCGAAACCTTCGAATACGTGGTGTGCGACTCGCCAGCCGGTATCGAAAAAGGCGCACACCTGGCGATGTACTTCGCCGATGAAGCCATTGTCGTAACCAACCCGGAAGTGTCTTCGGTACGTGACTCCGACCGTATGCTCGGCCTATTGGCGAGCAAATCGCGTCGCGCCGAGCTGGGCGAAGACCCGATCAAAGAACACCTGCTGCTCACCCGCTACAACCCCGAGCGCGTGCTCAAGGGCGAAATGCTCGGCGTTGAAGACGTCGAAGAAATCCTCGCCATCCGCTTGCTCGGCGTTATCCCTGAGTCGCAAGCCGTGCTCAAGGCTTCTAACCAGGGCGTGCCGGTGATCCTCGACGACCAAAGCGACGCCGGCCAGGCCTATAGCGATGCCGTTGACCGTCTGTTGGGCAAGGAAGTCGCCCACCGTTTCCTCGATGTGAAAAAACAGGGCTTTATGCAACGCCTGTTTGGAGGTCGTGAATGAATATTTTCGACTTCTTTCGCGAGCGTAAAAAGGAAACCACTGCGTCGATTGCGAAAGAGCGTCTGCAAATCATCGTCGCCCACGAGCGTGGCCAGCGCAGCAAACCGGACTACCTGCCGGACCTGCAAAAAGAGCTGGTTGAGGTGATTCGCAAGTACGTGAATATCGACTCGGACCAAGTGCACGTGGCCCTGGAAAACCAAGGCAGCTGCTCGATCCTCGAGCTCAATATCACCCTGCCGGATCGTTGATCCCTGGGTTTTGTACGACGGCGGCCTCGGCCGCCGTCGTCGTTTGTGGGAACTGCCTTTTTTGGAACTGATGCATGCCGCTGTCGAACGTTGAAATCGTCTACCAGGACGAGCAAATCCTGCTGATCAACAAGCCCACCCTGCTGTTGTCGGTGCCTGGCCGCGCCGAAGACAACAAGGACTGCCTGATCACCCGCCTGCAGGAAAACGGCTATCCCGAAGCGCGCATCGTCCATCGCCTGGACTGGGAAACCTCAGGTCTGATCCTGCTCGCCCGCGATGCCGACACCCACCGCGAATTGTCCCGGCAGTTCCACGATCGCGAAACCGAAAAAGCTTATATCGCGCTGTGCTGGGGCCAACCGGAGCTGGACAGTGGCCAGATCGACCTGCCCTTGCGCTACGATCCGCCGACCAAACCGCGGCATGTGGTCGACCATGAACAAGGCCGCCACGCCCTGACCTTCTGGCGGGTGCTGGAACGCTGCGGCGATTGGGCACGCGTAGAGCTCACGCCCATCACCGGCCGCTCGCACCAACTGCGCGTGCATATGTTGTCGATTGGCCACCCGCTGCTTGGCGACGGCCTGTACGCCCACGAGCAAGCCCTGGCCGCCTACCCACGCCTGTGTCTGCACGCCGCCATGCTGGCCTTCACCCACCCCAAAACCGGCGAGCGTCTGCGTTTCGAGTGCCCGGCACCGTTCTGACGATTAGACGTGAATGGCCCGCTCGACGCTAACCCGTAGGGTGTACTGTGCGCACCAAGGCGCAGGTCGCAAAGCCGCATTGGTGCGCACAGCACACCCTACGGTCAAATTGATACGGTAAACTCCGCGCACTGCTGCCTGGAGTGCCCTATGCGCGAAGAATTGAACCAAGGCCTGATCGATTTTCTCAAGGCCTCACCAACGCCCTTCCATGCCACCGCCAGCCTGGCCATGCGCCTGGAAACGGCCGGTTATGTGCACCTGAACGAGCGCGACACCTGGCACACCGAAGCCGGTGGCCGCTACTACGTGACCCGCAACGACTCCTCAATCATCGCCTTCAAGCTGGGCACACGTTCCCCCTTGGAAGGTGGCCTGCGTATGGTTGGCGCCCACACTGATAGCCCGTGCCTACGGGTCAAGCCGCAGCCCGAGTTGCAGCGTCACGGCTTTCTGCAGTTGGGCGTGGAAGTCTACGGCGGCGCCCTGCTCGCCCCCTGGTTTGACCGCGATCTGTCACTGGCCGGCCGGGTTACCTTCCGCCGCGACGGCAAAGTGGAAAGCCAACTGATCGACTTTCTCGTGCCCATCGCCGTTATCCCCAACCTGGCCATTCACCTTAATCGTGAAGCCAACCAAGGCTGGGCAATCAATGCGCAAAACGAGCTGCCGCCAATTCTGGCGCAAGTGGCCGGTGACGAACGCTACGACTTCCGCGCCTTGCTCGCAGACCAACTGGGTCGCGAACACGGCCTCAATGCTGACGCGGTGCTCGATTACGAACTGAGTTTTTACGACACCCAAGACGCCGCCGTGATTGGCCTGAACGCCGACTTTATCGCCGGCGCGCGCCTGGACAACCTGCTGTCCTGCTTTGCCGGCCTGCAAGCCTTGCTGCACAGCGCCGACGAGGAAACTTGCCTACTGGTATGCACCGACCACGAAGAAGTCGGCTCCAGCTCCTGCTGCGGCGCCGATGGCCCGATGCTGGAACAAGTGCTGCGCCGCGTACTGCCGCAAGATGAGGACTTTGTGCGGGTAATTCAAAAGTCCCTGCTGGTGTCGGCCGACAACGCCCACGGCGTGCACCCCAACTATGCCGACAAACACGACGGCAACCACGGCCCGAAACTCAACGCCGGCCCGGTCATCAAGGTCAACAGCAACCAGCGCTACGCCACCAGCAGCGAAACCGCCGGCTTCTTCCGTCACCTGTGCCTGGCCGAAGAAGTGCCGGTGCAGAGCTTTGTGGTGCGCAGCGATATGGGCTGCGGCTCAACCATTGGCCCGATCATCTCCAGCCAGTTGGGCGTGCGCACCGTGGATATCGGCTTGCCGACCTTTGCCATGCACTCGATTCGCGAATTGGCCGGCAGCCATGACCTGGAACATTTGGTGAAAGTGCTAACGGCTTTCTACGGCACCGAGTTGTTCTAAGCGTTGGGCTTCGCTGCGCTCACCGAACGCCGACCGACCCAACATT
>LNAP01001344.1_pt1 | contig 27848 bp, 19 predicted proteins | sample 602601 | NCBI WGS metagenome assembly LNAP01 (sample SAMN02440304, study PRJNA202911) | soil metagenome | biome: Subtropical and temperate rainforests or woodlands; isolation source: soil samples (1 kg each in a 20% v/v slurry with milli Q water) were... ... | reverse complement strand
TCACCTCGATGGGCTACCGACAGCCTTCCTGCCGGCGCGATACAATTGGTTGCCGCATCTCAGCCGTCCCGTCTGGAATCACGAAAAGCGCCTCCTTTGCGAGCCGGTCAGCCCATATCGACCGCTTTCGGTCATTCATCTCGCGGGACCGCGAAAAGACCGGCCATATGAAATTTCGTCATTGGATGGCGGCACATTGTCGACCTCGCTGACCTATCCAGCGATGCAACGTCATGCGGTTGCGGGCGAAGCCGAGCGCATCCCCGCCTGAAGCAGCAGTAAAGAACGGAGAGCGACACGTGAAATCTGTGTCAGTGGTCATTCCGGCCTATAACGCCAGTGCGACGATTGCGGAAGCAGTTGCATCTGTTCGTGCACAGACAGTCAGGCCTTTGGAGATCATCGTTGTGGATGATTGTTCGAAGGATGACACCGTGCAGTGCGTGGAGGCTTTGGCCGGAGCGGATCTGATCCTTGTTCGCAGCCCGCAGAATGGCGGCGGATCGGTCGCCCGTAATCGGGGCATCGACGCGGCGAAAGGTGATTATGTGGCGTTTCTGGATTCGGATGATTTGTGGACGCCCCACAAACTTGCCAGGCAGCTCACCGTTTTAGAGCAGGAATCCGGTAACGCTTTTTCATTCTCCGCTTTGCTGCATACGAATGAATATGGCGAGCAGCGTGTTTTGCCGCGCCGTCCGCCCAATCCCGGGGAGAGCATGGCGGATTATATGCTTAAGGCGGGACATGTGGTGCAGACCAGCACACTCGTGGTGCCGCGTGGTATGCTGGGGCAATGCCGATTCAATGAGCGGCTGCGGCGTTTTCAGGATGTCGATTTCGTCCTGCGGCTCGCGGCGGCGGGCATGCCGGCGGCTTATGTCAATGAGCCCCTTGTGGAATGGCGAAACGTCGGTGGGGCGCCCCGCGTCAGTTCCCTCAAGGATCCGACCGTGATGCAGAATTTCATGTCATATCACGCCGCCAAATTATCGTTGGCTCAGAAACTGGGATTCCAGATTCGCAGCATGGGGCCGGCGCCGGGACCAATCGGCGCCATTCAATGGTTGAGCATGCTTTTTCTGGCGGTTTGTGCCGGGGCCCTGGCGCTGCCGAATGCCGTCAGCCTGGTCCTAAAGCACAGCCTGGGAACCCGATCTTACGGCATGCTCCGTAGTCGCCTTGGTATGAAATAATAAAATAATGGGGTGAGCTGGTCTCGCAAAGGCGGTTGCTGGCTCCCGGTTGCAGAACGGTGGTAAGAAGGACGTTATGGACACATCGGTTCATCCGTTAAATCCAGGCAGTGCTGTGCCCACAGGTAGTGCTGTGCCCGGTGTCGGCGCCGCCGTTCGCGAGCAGAGCGAAAGCAGCCTGACACAGAGTCAAGTGGACTATCTCGACCTGATCAGGGCCGTCGCCGCAAATCTTGTCGTTCTCGAGCACATCTCCCGCATTTTCAACACGTCCGCGAAGATCGAATTCGGCACGCTGGGTGTGACGATCTTCTTCATTCTATCCGGCTTTCTTATTTTCATGTCTGCCTATCGCCGGCTCGGCAGTCCCCGCGTCGAATTCTTCAACTTTATGGCCGAGCGGACCGCCCGCATTTTCGTGCCTTATATTCCAGCCCTCATCGTTGTCACTGCCATCAACGCTTTCGTCGATATCGGGCATTGGGGATTGCCCGGCGTTAATACCGGTCCCGCGGCCTTCTTCGCGAACCTGTTCATGCTGCAGGATTACCCGGTATTCCAGGCGCTGACGCATCTGCCGGGTAAGATCGATTTCCACTTGAGGGCTTATAACGGCGCCGAACAGCTTTGGACCATACCGATCGAATATTGGCTCTATACCAGCTTTGCGCTCGTCATGTTCTGCTTCTTCAAAAGGGAGCGGATCAATGGCTGGGTTGTCGCTATCGCAGCAATGGTATCCACGCCTGTCGTCATCTGGAATTCTTTTGCCGGTGTCGGCGATGATCTGTCGCTCATCTGGATCCTGGGCGCTTTGATCGGTTATCTTTGGGTAACCAAGATCCAGATGATCGATCGGCCGCGCCTGGTCGGTTTCGCCTTGATCGTCTTCGGCGTCATCGGTGTCGCCGGGCGGATTATGCAGCGCGGATTTTCACCATACGAATTTCAGACCACCGTTTTCATCTGCTGCATGATCGTGGGCGGCCTGCTTTTTGTCCGCCGTCCGGTATGGCCGGCAGTCTTTGGCCAGTTCGCAGGGTTCCTGGCTTCCTATAGCTATAGCCTCTATCTGGTTCACAATGTGATCCTGATCTTTTTCGGCGTGAAGCTCAGCGCGCAGCTCGGCGCTTTCGCACCGTGGGTGGCTTTCATCGCAGCGCATGCCGTGGCCTATACGATCTATATCCTTTTCGAACGGCACCATAAGAAGGTCGCAAGATACCTGAAAGCCCAAATAGCAAGAACGAGGGGAGCGTAAATCAGCATGCAGCGGGCAGATTTCCCTGCAGGTTATGCGCACCGGTCCCTTCCCAAAGGCGGGACCACCCGTGTCGCGATGGCTGATGCGCCGCCCCGTATGCTGCCCATCGGCGCCAGGGTTCTGTTGTTTTGCGGATTTGGCGTTTCGGCATTTCTGCAGCGGATCGGCATGTGGGTCGGGACATCGCCAGTTCCCTTGGCGCTTCCTGTCGTGCCGCTCATCATGGTCTTTTTGGCCATCAGCCAGATTGCGCAGATTTCAAAAACGCGGCTGCTGCTGTTCGCTGCCCTTGCCGGTTCCGCGCTGATCAGCCTTCTGTTCGCGCATGATTATTATTCGATCACGTCGATCGGCATGTACATCGTCTGCTACGGCACTTTTATCTTTCATGTGTCGATGTCGGAGGCCGCATATAATCGGTATTATAAATTCATCCTTGGTGCCGTTGCGTTCATCTGTTTTGCAGGTTTCGCCCAATGGGCTCTGCAATATGTCGTTCACATTCCTTTTCTGTTTTCCTGGCAAGGTCTTGTTCCCAAGAAATTCCTGATCGAGTACAACACGCTCAATAAGATCAGCCTCAATGCCTATTTCTATAAGTCAAACGGCTTTTTCCTCTTGGAACCGTCGGCGCTGTCTCAGCTGGCAGCGCGTGCCTTATTGCTTTCGGTCATCTTGTTCCGGCGATTGCGCCCGCTTATTCCATTCGGACTCGGGCTGATCGTCGCCTATTCCGGCACGGGCCTTATCCTGACGATGGTCTTCGGCGCCATTCCGCTTCTGATGCTGGTCTTTTCCGAAGCAAAGTATCGCCGCCTCTTGGTCGCGCTGTCGCCACTTGTGATCATCGTGCTCGCCATCTTCGTCTGGAAGTTTGTACCGGTCAGTTATTTCCTTGGCCGTACCGACGAGTTTTCCAATCCGAATACCAGCGGCTATATGCGATTCACCGGCAATTTCGTTGCCTTCCAGCAATACGTCCTGGCGGACTGGATACGGTTTCTGGTCGGTTACGGACCGGGTGCGGCAGAAGGGATCGTCGAAAATATCGGCCGTGGCGTATTGCCATCCTGTTGGATCAAACTCTTTCTCGAATATGGTCTGCTCGGATTTAGCACCTTTACCGCGCTGTTCGGATATTGCATCTATTCATCGACGCGGTCGTGGTATCTGACAGTGGCATTCCTGTTCCATTTTCTCTTTCTCGATGGGAATCTCCTGGTTCCGCAACACGTCTTTGTCGCTTACTTCATGTACATGTTGCCCGTCATCGCCGGTCAGCGTCAGGCGAAGGGCGTTTTCGACAAAACGGATTCTGCCGTCTTGCCGCGATCGCCGCAAATGCCTTTGCGGGGAGCACGTGCGTAATGAGCGGCCGAACTTTCTTGATAGCCACACCGATTCTTATCAGCAGCCGGACGCAATGATGGATTCCCTGAATACTCTTGATGTGGCTCCGGATAGCCGCGCAAATATCGACCTTCCAAATATTCTTTGGATTTGCCGTGCCATTCCATTTCCATTGAATGCCGGCGACCGGGTCTACTCGGCACGTCTTGCAGAAGCCGTCGCCGCGGCCGGCTCGCGCCTGACGGGCTTTGGCCTGCGATCAACAGAAACGATCATGCCGCAAGATCCGCGTGGTGTTGAATGGATCGGCATCGATGCCAGTGAGAAGGGCACGATCTCGGCCCTGGCCGGCAGGCTGCCGCTGGTGACCGAGCGCTGCTCACCCAGCGCTGCCATAGCGGCGTTCCAGGAACTCTATCGGCAAAGAAATCCCGATGTCGTTGTCATCGACAATTACGCGGCAGGTTGGGTCCTTCGACAATTGCCGAGGGGAGCGGCCAGACCGAAGATTGTCTATGTTGCTCATAATCATGAGGAAGAGCTGGCCCAGGACATTGCCAGGGATTTCAGCGGTTCATGGCCGAAGAAAGTGGCTTTGCAGCTGAATGCACAGAAGATTGCCCAGCTTGAACGGATTCTGGTCACCAGTTCGGATCTCGTCGTGACGTTGACGCCAAAGGATCGGGATGGATTTGCGGCCCGCAGACAAGGTCGGCCGATGCTGGTCCTGCCGCCAGGTTACACGGGGAAACGCCGTGCGACGCGCGTGATCGACGAGTCCGTTCCGCGCCGTGTCGTGATGGTCGGTTCCGTCCGCTGGATTGCCAAGCAGATGAATGTCGCCGAATTTCTGACTGCAGCCGATCGGAAATTTGCCGATGCAGGCATCGCTTTCGATATTATCGGCGATGTGGACGAGGAGTTCAGGGAAAGCTGGATTCCTAAATTGAAAGCGACGCGGTTTCTCGGCTTTGTTGACGACCTCGATCGAACGATGAACGACAGCAGGCTGGGACTCATCATTGAAGCAACCGGCGGCGGCTTCAAACTGAAGCTGCTCGACTACCTGTTTTCGCGGGTACCTATCGCAGCCCTGGAGGGGTCATTCGAAGGCGTGCCGCAAAACGTCGCGAAACATTTCATCATCCAGCCGACTGCGGAAAATCTCGCCGATGCTATTATCTCTACCGTCGACAGGCTGGATATTCTCAACGAGATGCAGGAGTCGAGTTATCGCGCGGCGGAAGGGTTGTTTGATTGGCGCGAAAACGGGCGCCAGTTTGTCGATGCGTTGCGGCATCTATAGTTTCTTCAATGCCGGAGCCGCGTAAGAGGGCGGTCTTGTCATTCGCATCTGCTGAACGGAGATCATCGTCACGTGTCGGGAAGTAATCGCCGAAAGCCCAGAGTCGTGATTGGCCGAAGCTTGGCCTATGGCTTCAATGTGCCGCAATCCCATTTGCCGGACTTTGAATTCGTCGTGCAGCCGCAATTGCCCCTCTGGCGGGTTTCCCTGGCCCTCGGCGGATTTTGCATTCCGATATTGCCGCTGAAGAAGATCAATCTGCTCCACACCTTCAATGCGATTCCCGGTATCGGTGTGCCGCATGTCATCACCTTCGAGTCGATTTTACCGAGAACCTTGGGGCGCTGGGGCAATGCGGTTTCCGACCGTAGCCGATCGTTATTGCTGCGGAATAGCTGCCGCGCGATGATTGCATTTTCGCATTATGCGGTGAAGAGATGTCTGGAACGCCATCGGAACTGGGCCGATACACCGAAGCTTCTCGCCAAGATATCGGTCGTCTATCCGAGCCTGGATGCACCGGAAAACGATGACGTCTTGATTGAAAAGGCGAAGGATCGGATCGATGTCGTTTTCGTCGGCTTCCATTTCGCACGCAAAGGCGGCATCAGTTGCCTGCGCGCGGCGAAGATGGCGCAGCAGAATAATTTGCCGGTCCATTTCCATATCATATCCGGCCTGGAATATGGCGGTGGCATCTATACCGACTGTGCCGATCGCGCCCGATATGAGAAAGATCTGGCGCTGCTTGATTTGCCCAATGTTTCATTTCACCGCGCCTTGCCGAATAGGGACGTGCTAGCCCTTATGCGGAAATCCCATATTCTGGCACTGCCGACCGTTCATGACACCTTCGGATATTCCGTGCTCGAAGGCTATGCGAGTGGGGCCGCAGCGATCGGTACATCGGTTTCGGCCCTGCCGGAATTGATCGAGGATGAAAAAAGCGGCTGGCTTCTCGGCGCGCCGATAGATGGGGTCGGATCCTGGCTGCATCTCAATCGATTGACGCCCGAAAACAGCTGGGCGCTGCTTGATGAATACTATCAATCGGCTGCTGATCAGATGTATGCCCGGCTGGAGATGCTGGTCGAAGACAGAGATAAGCTGCAGGCCGCGCAACAGGGCGGACTCGATCTGCTGCGCCGTCGGTTTTCCAGGCCCGTCGCAGCCGAGCAGATCGGCGCGATCTATGAGCGGGCAATCGGTTGAGGGGCGCAATCTAGCGCGCATGTAAGTCGAGCGACAGCTTGGAGACTATTCCCGCGAGGAAGACGGGCTTGTCCAGGTCAAGAACCGCTGCCCATTTACGCAAAGAAAGACACCGTAGCCGGTCGCGATGATGGCAGCGAAGGCTTCCCAGGCTTGCGAGAGAACCGGCACTTTTCCAGTTGAACCAAGCCAGGCCAGCAGCAATCCCGCAGCGATGGCCAGCAGACAAGCTGTGGAGCCAAGCAACAGGAAGACGATGCCCAAAGCGGCGAGGGCGCCCAGACCGATGAAATAAGCGGATAGCCAACGCAGGAGTTTGTGGGAGACGTATTTGTATATGGTCAAGCCGTCAAACTGCAGAACCTTCTTCCAGAAGAGAACATGGCAGCTGAACGAATTGCAGCCGATGCGAACCCGGCGTTTGAACTCATCCTTGCGGACGACCGCCGCCCGCTCCAATGCCATGACGTCCGGTGCGGCAACAATGCGATAGCCGGCACAAAGAACGGTCAGGGCCACGAAGAAGTCATCTGTCAGATCCGCCGGCACGGGGACGAACAGGGACCGCCGAACGGCGAAAAGCGTTCCATCCGCATAAACGATCGAGCCAGTGCTCGTTTCGACAGCCTTGGCGTATTCCTCAAAGCGCCGGTATTTCGATCCGACCTGCGCGGTGTCGCTGTCTTTCTCGTTTGTATAGACCAGCTTGCAGGCCACGCAGCCAACGGTCGGATCTCTGAAATAGCGCTCGATATTCTTGATCGAATCGAGATCGATCATGACATTGGCGTCACTCAAGATGACGATATCGGCGGTCGCCATCGACATCAGTTTGTTGATGCCGGCAGTTTTGCCGCTACGCGTTTCGAATATCGATACGCGGATATCACCTTCCCTCGTTTTCAGGAATTCAGTCGTTCCATCAACGGAGCCATCGCTGTGAACCAGGACCTCGCAATTGCCCAGGCGATCGCGAACCTGCAGCAGATTTTCAACCTTCTGCTCGATGACGGCGCGCTCGTTATGAGCGCAGGAAATCAAGGCATAACTCGCCGGGGCGGGCCCGGTGGAGTTGAGGGGCACCTTCTTGAAAAGGCTGATGACAATGAGACTGAGAGGATACGTGACATAGGGATGTATCACGGCGAGCACGCATAGACCGAAAACAATTACCAACGTCGTCAGCATGACGGACTCGCTCTCCATTCTCGTAAATCAGCCGTTCCCTCCCCAGGACTCATCTTTTCTATGATTGGTAACCTTATTAGGTCACTCAGGTTGTATCGACCTAATGATCGATGATGTGGTGCCCGATCACGGATGTCAACGTCGGTGCATGCAGGGGCCTTCATCAGCTTTCCTTTGCCGATATTAGCCAGGCCCGCCGACCGAGATCGGAGGCGACATATCATCCCTTTGCAGAGATTTTGATATAATCGATCTCAAAACGTCCAGGAAAGGGTGTCGAAGCGTCAGGGTCAGGAATCCAGTTCTGGTCATGGCTACCGAGTGCCAGATTGGCGATAACATACATCGGTTCATGGATGGTGTGGTTGGCGCCACGGAATGTCTCTTTACCGTCTGCGAAGAAGATCAGCTCCTTCTCTGTCCATTCCAGCGCATATGTATGAAAACCGTCGGAAACGTCGAAGGGAAGCTTTGCCCAAGACATCTGGACGGCTTTGCCTTTCTTGGAATCGTTCGGATCCTTGGCTTCCAGAATCCCATGATGGATTTCTTTCACACGCACACCTGAGCCTTCAAAGACGTCGATTTCCGGCGGCCAGGTCGGTCGTTTGGGCAGCAGCCAAAAGGCTGGCCAGAAACCCTTGCCTGCCGGCATGCGGGCCTTGATTTCGAAATAGCCGTATTGCTGGAGGAAGGTCAGTTCCGATGTGATGACGCCAGAGGTGTAGGCCTGTTTGCTGAGATAGGGCGCGGTCTCCGGATCAGCTCGATTGGCCGTGATCGTCAGGACGCTATCCGAAATGGAGAAAGGCTGAATGCCCAAAGCCTTGTTTGCCTTTCCGGGAAACTTCGGATCGACATAGATCTGCTTTTCCTTGTTGACGATCGTGAATCGGCTCTGGCGAAATCGACTTCGCCAAGCCGGCGCGCCTGGCCTGCCGCCGGTTGCGTTCTCATTGATGCGGCTGACATCCGGATCGGTGAAATCATCGGCAAAAGTGAGGGTGTAGCCTGAACAGACGAAAGCCGGCATCGTCGCTTTTTTGAAGGCAACCAAGTCCGGCCGCATTTCCATGGCAGTGATTGCCGCATTCAGCGGATGGGCTCCGTCGGCATCCGCACCGATATGCATCTGATGATCAAGCTTGACCTTGACCGTGCCGGAAGTCATTGCCCGTACTGTCAACTCGGCGGGATTGGGGCCTGTCGATATCTGGGCTCCTGCGGGCGTCCAGGCCAGCTCGACATGCCGGTCCGGCGTGATGTCGCCGACACCGACAAGCTCCACACCGCCGACCTTACCCATGATCCAGCCGCTGGCACTATAGCCCAGGCGAATGCCATGCCTGTCGCCGGCGCTATCGAGAATCGTCCCATCGCGCTGTCCGGCATTTGTCAGTTCGATAAGGAGGCGGCCGGTCGCTTTCTGAAACGGTGTGGCATCGATCAACAGGCTATCGGCCGCCCGTTGATCATCGTTTCCGGCGCGGATCGGCGAGGTCGGAACCATCCCGTATTCATATTGCATGCCCCAAGCGAAGAGTTCCGCGGCGGGGGAGGCTTCAGGCAATCGGTCGGCATTATTGCTGAGATTGATCAGAGAAATGCGCTTACTGCCCACGTCACGCTCATTCCAACGCATGGAAATGCTGTGACGTTGCCAGCGATCATCGATCTGCACATCCTGATGCTGCGCCGTTCCTGTCTCGATATCTGAAAGCACTAGCCGCCAGCTTTGTGTGCCGCTTTGGCTGCGTAACCAGATCGACGCTGTTGCCGCGACCGTCGCATTGGGCGGCGTGATGTCGTATCGGCATTCTCCAGCGGATGGTGCGGAAGTGGGACTGAAGCAGAGGGCGCCCGACGCACCATCCGGCGCCGTGGCGGTCGGAACCCAAACCGATGTCACTCCGCCGCTCAGCGTCCAGGCGGCGGGATCGAGATCTACATCTCTCCCGGCGAAATTCCGGGCCTCTCCTTCGAGCAGCAGGCCGGCCTTCAAAGCACTACGGTTAAATCTGGGCGTATCGGCATTGGTGAGCCGCAATGAGCCGTTCGGTTCACTTTCGAAAGCGGCGCCTGAGCGGGTGAAGGTGGCACCGCGCGGCAGAGAGCCATCAAAGCTATAATATGCCGTCTCCGCAGCTGCCGATGGTTTCCCCGCGGTTAGGACCAAGCCGAGGGCCGCACCGCCCAAAATGATGTCTCGTCGTTTGAAAGTAATCGGCGGCGTGAAAGTCAGGGCGCTCATAGGACTTCCTCTAATTTGGGTGGGTTCCGAAAGCGAAAGAGTGCCGGTGCCGTTAACGCATCAACCTTGTTCTCTCCCTGAACATCCATGCCGAAGGCGGTTGTGCGTGAAGAAGTATTCATAGAGGTATCCCGCTCCGCAAGCCAGCGAGCTATCCCAGTTTCACCGATAATTGCACAAGTGCAGCGCGTGAGACTGCTAGTGAACGGCCAAACGTTGCGTCTGGCAGGCGGCATCACAATCTGCCCCTAGGATGTCTTTCATGATCAACTGAACCAGATAGCCCGCGCCGATACTGGAGAGATGCGAACCATCGGAGAGCATAGGTGCGTCTTCTCGCACGAAAGAGCAGTAATTCTGATCGTCAACGCCACAGAAAAGCCCAGCCGGATCAATAAAAATTGATGTCGCGCTATCGGTCATTTTCAGGCGCGAGTTCACCTTTCCAACCTTTTCCAGGTAGTCCGCCTTCGTGATGCGGCTTTCGGTTGGAAGGGTACCCCTCATGTGGAGCGTTCTGGCAATCAGCTGTGCACTGGCGCCCGGTGGATAGGCGCCGACGATAATGACTTTCTTGCCGGCCTCGGCCAGGGCGTCGACCGTCGAGACGATGTTGTCCAGCACGAGATGCCGCCGCTGATCGTCATTGCCGAAGGGCTGATCGGGGGCGAGGCGTGCCTTGTCGCTTTCCAGATACCAGAGATAGTTATTCATCAGGACGACAGTCTTGATTTTCTTATCAGCGGATATTTGGCGGAAGGCCGTATCGGTAAATCGGCGGCATGCCTCGACGAATGCACTGCCGGTACTGGCGGGATCGTTCCATCGCGTGTTCAAAATGGATGGACAGGAGTGCATGATATATCGCTCTGCAGACAATTTGGCGTCTTTGAGCGGCCCGGAGAAACTGTCCGGCAGCGTATCCGCGTAGGAATCGCCCCATAGCGCAATTGACGGTTCTTCCTGACGATCTCCGAGCAAGCAATCCGAATTAGCAGCCGCTGACACATTCCCCAAGCAGGCTTCCGGCGACTGTAATGGTCCGGATTGGCGATCATAATCGTAAATACGTTCACCATAGAGGGATACCAGGACCTTCGGGTCGCCGTACAAACGGAGCGTGCCGACTCCAATGGCGGCAAAGAGGAAAATCACGCCTATGCCGTAAGCGACGGCTTTGTTGCCGTGAAGAATGCCTGATAAAGAGAACCCCCCGGCCACTTCGTCCGGTCTGCGGGATGGCATCGGCGTCGTCTGCCGATGCCGGAAAGGCTTCTCGATGAAATGCCATGACAAGGTGGCGATCACGGCGGAAGCAACCACGATGCCGAACGATTGCATGCTGCTCAATGGAGCAATGTTATCGTATTTGGTGAAAACGATGAGCGGCCAGTGCCAGAGATAGAGGGAATAGGAGATAAGCCCGACAAAGACGATCGGCTTCAGGCTGAGCAGGCGGGCGATTAGCGTGTCCGAGCCATGGACGCCGGCATAGATGATAAAGGCGGCACCGAGACAGGGCAGCAGGGCACTCTCGCCGGGGAACCGCGTCGACTGATTAAAAGCGAAGACGGCATAGAAAATAAGGCCGACACCGAGGAGCGAGAGCGCTTCGCGGAAGGGCCGGTTCTCGATGCTGGGCACCGCTCCCAAGGCGATCACAGCTCCAATGAGAAGTTCCCAGGCGCGTGTCGGCAGCAGATAGAATGTGGCCTCCGGATACATCCGGACACCATAGATGCTGATCGCCAGCGATCCGATCAAGCCGACCCAGGTCACCAGGCGCCAGTGACGACCCCACCGCCAAGAGAGCCACAGCACGACCGGAAAGATGATGTAGAACTGCTCTTCGACGGCGAGCGACCAAGTGTGCAGCAGGGGCTTCATCTCCGCTGCCCGGGCGAAATAGCCGCTTTCATGCCAGAGGAAGATATTGGAGACGAAAAGGGTGGCAGCCTCCATGCCGGCGGCAAGCGACTTCATATCCTGGGGCAGGAAGAGGATGGATCCCGCCACCATCGAGCCGAACAGAACGGCAAATAGCGCCGGGAAGATTCGACGAACGCGACGCTCATAGAAATTGAGAACCGAGAAGCGGCCGTTCTTGATCTCCTCGGCAATCAGCGAGGTGATCAGATAGCCGGAAATCACGAAGAACACATCAACGCCGACAAAACCGCCGCTGAATCCACTAATCCCTGCGTGGAAGAGAACCACCGGCACTACGGCAAGGGCACGCAGCCCATCGATATCGCGACGATATTTCATGAGTTGCAAACGAGAGATAGGGAGTGCCGGGGGGCGCTGATGAAGACAGGGGTGATCATGGTGACCATACGCACAATAGTATCCGTCCTCTTCCCAAATGGCGCTGCTGCAATCGGTCAATCAGGATGGTGCTTCGAGGGCAGTCGATTTAACTATAGCCAAGCCTACTATTGCAGCTGTTTTCGTACACTGCAATTGTGACTCTTTTAAAGTCGAACGGCTGGCCGTTATGGGGGGCATAAAAGATGTAAGCGCACACGATATTGAGAGCGCACTTAGCGAAACCAAGGGAGCGGCAAGGCCAACCTCTTCAGCTGCATCGAGGAATATCACTCCTCGGGTGAATTTTTCAAAACACACATAGCTTGAAAATCCAGATGACGCTTTAGCGCCGCCGCTTCGACAGGAGCAGGGTGGTAAGCGACAGGACCTGCCGAAGCTCATTGCGGCCAATAAAATACATGACGACCATATAAACCACGCCGCCGACAAGAATCATCGCGACCAGCCGCTCCCAATTAGGAAGCGCCATGAGAGAAAATCGGGTAGCCAAGACGCAGGCGCTCATCACTGTGGCTGCAATTACGGGGATGAGTATTGCTTTCAAATAGCGCCAGAGATTGATCGGGAGCAGCTTGAAGACGAGAACGATGGATACGGGCGCTATGGCAATCGTTCTGAGCGTAAAGGCAACTGCCGTTACCATCAGCCCGTATCGCGTCACGAGCAGCATAATCAGCACACTTGATACCGCGTAGACGATCGTGAGCTTGCTCTGCCAATGCGGCTTGTCCAGCGCCAGGAGGATGGCGCCGTTATAATTCAGAACTCCCTGTACGAATCCCGCCAAGGCAAGAACCGAGGTGATAGGTGCGGCCGCAATCCACTTTTCGCCAAACAGGACCAGCGTTAGTTCGTGGGATACGCAAGCGAGGCCGGCGAATATCGGGGCCGTCGAGGTGGCGGTAAGGCCGATTGAAAGCAAAAAGCCTTGCGACATGCGGCTGGGATCGCCCTGTATCTGGGCGAAAGCAGGAATGGCGACCCGTTGTAGAGCCCCGGAAAAGACAGTCAGTACGGCTGTCAAGAGACGCTTGCCCGTATTGTAGATCGCCGTTTGGACGGGACCCAGAAAGTAGGTGATAAAAAAGCCTTCGCTGTTTTGCGAGGCAAAGCCGGTCATAGCGGAGACGGCCACATGCTGTCCATAGCGGTAAATGTCCTTGGCCGCCTCCCTGGAAAAACGCCAGCGCGGCCGCCAGGGTGTGGCGGTCCAGAGCATGATGAGCGAGACGATGGCCTGGACGACCTGCTGTACCACCAGGCTTGCAACGCCATATCCCCGCCAGGCCATGCCAATGGCGATCGCTCCGCCAATAACCATGGAGATTATCGACCGTAGGGCCAGTGGTTTGAAGCGCAGGTTTCGCGCCAGCCAAGCCTCATGCATCCGCGTCAGACCGGTGAACACGATCATGATCGCAATACCCTGCATCACCCCACGCAGGCCGGGGGTCGCGAAAAAGGATTCGATCGGGCCGGCAAGAGAAAAGAGGAGCAGGAAGACGGGAAGCGACGATACGGTCGTCAAAATGAAGGCCGTATCGTAATCCAGATCCTGCGGGTCCGGCTTTCTGATCACAGCGGCGGCGATGCTGTCGCAGATGACGTTTTTGAATACCTGCACGAAGAGCGATGCGGTCGCCACCAGACCGAACAAAGCCGGCTCCAGCAGCCTGGCCATGACCATGAAAATTCCGAAGACAATGACCTGAAAGGCAATAGTCTCCGCCGTTGCCCAGGCAGCCCCAGCCAGTACACGGGCTTTTAAGTGCCGGTCGCTCATCTGTTATTGCCGGAAGAAGGCTGCAGTGGAATCCCCATCACGCTGTGGTCTAGACGCGATCAGCAATAAAAAAGCTGATGTCTGTCAATCATCGGATTTGGTTCACGACTGCGTGAGCGCATTCCCTGCCGACCCCCATAAAATCCCGAAGCTCATATCATAGGGAGTCATATGCCCTACTGGAAGACCGATTGCGCTCCCGTGGGCAATTTAGCCCCGTGAAAGCCGCTTTTTTTACGACGAAACGCCCTCGGTCACGCATTGCAAATATAACGCTCAGTGCTAATGATGGATCGCTGTATGCCGGATAGGGGGAGCTGTCCGGATCGAACGGAATCTTGGCAAGCAGTGTGTTCACAGAGACCTGCCCGGCGCGCAGTTAAACGGGTGCGCGCTTGTGCTTTGAATCTCAGTTTGAAAGGTGGCCGATGAAGACAGCGCGGATCGAATGTTTGGATGGTTTGCGAGGTTTGGCCGCGATCTGGGTCTTATTGGGACATGCGGCCATATTATCCGGTTGGAAATTTCCGATCCTTCATTCGCCGAGCCTAGCTGTCGACCTCTTTATGATGCTTTCCGGGTTTTTGATGACGTTCCACTATCAGGAGCGTCAAACCCGGGAACCGTGGCAGGCGCCGTCGACTTGGGGCACATTCTGGACGCGGCGCTTTTTCCGAATTGCACCCCTCTACTACGTACTCCTGCTGGCAGCCATCCTCTTGGGGCCTACGCTCGGTGCCGCGCGCGATTCCATCGCAAGCGCCATTTCGGGTACCGGCACGATCGATGAACGGTATACGGACCAGAGCTGGCAGAATGTCGCCATGCATGTCACGTTTGCGTTCGGCTTCAGCCCATATTATGGATTTCGTACGGCTTTGCCGGATTGGAGCATCGGACTGGAAATGGCGTTCTACGCTGCCTTTCCCTTCCTTATGATGGCCGTGGCGCGCCTCGGCTTCATCGCGACGGCGGTCGGCGCCTCGCTGTTTTGCTATCTGCTTTCTTTGGCCTGTTCAGGCTATTTCGAGGCTTTCAGCGAACCCTCGCTGCTGGCAATGAAGCTGCCGATCTTTCTCGGCGGGATGCTCGTTGCGGCGTCTTTGACAACGCATGGATATCGACGACTGCTCCTTCTCGGTATTGCGGCTGTCATATGTCTCATACCGATACGGGGAGTGGCGAGCCACGGCATCGCACCGCTTATTCGATTGCTGAGCCTCGCCAGTCTCGCGATATTGGCGGATTGTCATCGTATGCCACGAATAGCCGCCCTGCATCGCATCATCCCCGCCGTCTCAACTATCCTAGGCGGTCGCATCGCCGCTTTTCTTGGTGACACCTCCTATGGGGTGTATCTTTTACATCTTCTTGTCATGTTGCCTGTCTTGCAGGCGGTCATCAACATACTGCCCCAGGCATCGGCCCCGATCCTTTTCCTGACAACAGTGGCGATCGTCATTCCAATCGTGTACCTGATCTCTTGGATCCTTCATATTTGGATTGAACGTCCAGGTATTCAGTTGGGTCGCAGAATTCTGGCCATGGTTCGCACGAAGGTGAGGACAGAATCCGAGTTTGCCTGAAGGTGACCATCTCATGCATCGGGATAGAAAGGCGGAGCAGCTTCCTTTTTGTGTCGCTATACATGAGCGTGTGATCTTCTCCCGATCCGATCGAATAGGGACAGAACCATGATGACGTTTTCGAGAAGAGCAAAGTGGAGGTGCCGGAAAAGCTAGTGGTGCGGGTCAACCTGAAATATCTTGGCTAACAAAAAGAGCGCTGACGTCAGAGAGATATGGCGGGGAAAGAACCGGCGCTCTCGGAGGCCGGACTGCTGAAGTGTTTTTTAGACAGGTTTTGGTCCGTGAATAAGCCCGTCTTTGCGCATTCCCCGATCACCCCAGCGCGGACGATCGTCTTCCAAATTCAATATCAGGAATAGGCGTTGCCAACTCTGGAACTCAAAAAGAATACGCTGACCTCTGTCCTCTGGACGACGATGCGTATCATCGCCGGTACCATCACAAGCTTTCTTGTGTTCCTGGTTCTCGCACGCTTGCTCAGTCCGAGTGACTTCGGCGTCTTTGCGCTATCGGTTCTGTTCGCTGATTTCTTCCGGCTTATTGCAACGGCGGGTCTGCCGGATGCGGTACTGCGTGAAAACGACCTTGATGAAGAACTGGCCGATACGGCGTTCTGGTCGTGCGTGGGGTCTTCCACCATATTCGCCGTTTTCATTTGCCTCGTCGCCAGCAGCTACGGGGCGTCGATTCGACGGCCGGACATTGCCCCAATTCTGTGGGCGCTGGCAGCCGTTCTGCCGATCACGGCCCTGGGGAGCATCCATACGTCACGCAAGCTGCGGGATTTCGGTCATCGGTCGATCGCCAGCCGGACGATTTTTGCGAATATCGTCGGTGGTCTGGCCGCGGTCGGGGCGGCCTTCTACGGTGCGGGTGTCTGGAGCCTGGTCGTCCAGCGCGCCGTGACGGAAACGCTGAACACCGCTCTTGCCCTGCATGCGTTTAAGTGGAGACCCCGTTTTCGTTTTTCCTTTGCGCGGCTTAAATCCATCTTGGGATTTAGCGCAAGTATCATGGCAACCCAGCTTTTGGTCATCATGTTGATCCGGGTCCAGGATCTGTTTCTCGGCCGAACAATCAGCGCCGCGGCCGTGGGTAATTATCGAATTGCATGGCGCGTGATCGAACTCGTTGCCCAATCCGCCATTATGCCGCTGGTCACCGTGGCGAATGTCACACTGGCAAAGCTGCAGAACGACCGACCGGCTTTCATCAATGCCTATCTGAGGATGCTGGGTGTCGGTGCCATGGTTGCTTTGCCGGCAATTATCGGATTTGGCATTTTGGCGCCCGATGTCATCGTGATGTTATTTGGACGCCAGTGGGAGCAGAGCACGCTGACAGCACAGGTGCTCAGCTTCATGGCCGTACCGTTTACGATGAACTATTTTGCCGGCCCGGCGTTCTCAGCGTTGAAGAAATCGGGGAGCATCGCCAAGCTGGGTGTTGTCCAGTTCATCCTGACCGCATCGGCAACGGCCATCTCAGTGCATTATGGATTGGTGGCGGTCGCCGCCTCATACGTTTTCCGTGCGTATTTGACCATGCCTTATCAGATGTGGCTGTTGCGGAAGGAAGCTGGGATTCACTATCGGGAAACGATCAGAACGGTCATGCCATCTCTGCTGGCTTCCGTCCTTATGGCGGTGATATTGCTGCCGATACAGGCACATATAACGGACGGGATCACAGAGCGCCCTCTGCGCGTGGCCGTAGATGTCGTGATCGGCATTCTGCTCTATACAGGCGGCCTGTTCCTGTTCGGCAAGAACTTCGTGCGGTCGCAGATCGGTGCGGTTCGCCCGCTGCTGGCCAGACGTGCGAGCGCCGTTTAGCATGTCATCAAGCCTTTAGAGGTGTCATCAACATGAAGAAGCCTGTCCAGCATCGTGAAGATTTAGACTTGATTGCAGCGCTGTCGGCCCGCATCGAGGCGGTACTGGCACCGGCTCTGACGGATCTGTCGTCTTTTGCGCTTGTCGACTTTCCCGATCACGACAATGTCGGGGACAGCGCCATATGGCTGGGAGAGGTCGCGTATTTGACGGGTAGGGGCGTGAAGCCATCCTATGTCTGCACGCTCGCCGACTATTCGGCTGACGATCTCAGGCGGCTCGTTCCCAGCGGGCCGATTTTGATCCATGGCGGCGGAAACTTTGGCGATATATGGCCAAGGCATCAGCAGTTCCGTGAAATGATTCTGGCACAATTTCCTGATCGGGAAATCATTCAGCTGCCACAGACATTGCATTATGGAAGCGAGGCCGGAATCAATCAAACGGCCGCGGTCATAGCGAAACATGGCAACTTCTCGCTTTTCGTCCGCGATCAGCGAAGCTACGACATAGCGGCAAATGCCTTTCGCTGCCGCGTGGAGCTGTGTCCCGACATGGCCCTATGCATTGGCCCGCTTGAGCGGCCCTCCCAGCCTCAACACGATCTCTTCTGTCTGATGCGGACCGATAAGGAGCGGAGCGAAGCAATGTCGGCGGCTTCGGCTGATTTTCCACGCGACGCGATCATCCGCGATTGGGTGGGGCAACGCCGCCGCGAACGGACTCTCTATAAAATGACGTCGGTGCCGCTGAATCCATTTTTGTCGCCAGCCGAGCGAAAATATCAATTTCTGAATACGCTGGCAGGACGCCAATTGAAGCGCGGGACACAGCTTCTATCGTCCGGACGGTACGTGATGACCGATCGGCTTCACGCTCACCTCATCTCATTGCTGCTTCGTATTCCGCATATCGTGCTGGATAATTCATATGGCAAAGTCAGCGGCTTCATCGAGCAATGGACACATGAGTCGAGGTTGTTCCAAATCGCGAGCGATCTGCCCAGTGCGCTCGCGATATATAGGACGTTGAAGCAAGAAAACGGATTGAGGCATGCGACCGATGCGGCGTGATGGGACATCGCTGTAAATATCTCTTGCGGCATCGGCCTTCTGGCTAGGCGCTCCACCATTGCCGTGCCGCATGTGCCACCTGCAGGTCGCGGCCTTTCAGCGCGCGGTCAACCTGCTCCCGTCTGATTTTTTCCCGGCTGCGTACCAGAAATCTTTCAATGCGTTGCATCGGGCTCGCTGTACCCGCGGCACCGAAGGATTTTTTGACTGTCGTTTGACTTTCGAATTCCAACGCCGGATAGGGATAGATGGCATAGGGCGCCAGGCCGTTATACCAATACCGATCGAGCTCCTTGTCCACCGGCCGAGAAATCTGCTGAACGGAGGCAAGGAAAGCCCGAGCGCCAGCCTGCGATATGACATAGGCCTGCGTCCCATTGGGCCCCTTCCCCAAGCGGATCAGATGGCGCTGGCCGAGCGGCGCAATGACTTTCACAGTCGGGAGGGCCCGGGAATACAAACGCAGATAGTCAAGGCCGCAGGCCTCCATCAGGGTGGGTAGCCTGGTAAACCAGAACGTGGGATCGAGGTAGACGTCATCTTCGATAATCAATCTGTAGCGCGCCGTATTCTTCTCGACGAACTCGGCCATGCAGGCAAAGTGACTGCCGAAGCAGCCAAGCTCTCCCTTCGTCAGCGGCGACTGATTATGGATGATCGCGAGCTGCTCCGAATAGGGCGTGGCTGGATGTGGGCCCGTCAATGCATCGAATAGCGACCAGCGCAGAGGCGATGCACTAAGCTGCTCCACCATGTATTGTCGCCGCTGTTCGGCTGACCGCAGACTAATGACGGATATCTCTAGATCATGCATGGCATTACCGGATTGAAGATGAGGCGTGACCGAAGAGCTGAGATCACGACAACCGGCCAAGAAATCCGGCCGATCGGTACTGAACTTATGATTGCGCTGCTTGCGTTTGAAAGCCTGTTCTGTAGATACTATCAAATGAAATGAGACGCATAGTTCCAGCATTCCTTCCGGCATAAATCTTCAACATAAACGCGTCTGATCCAGTTAAGTTCACATGGTTCTTCTTGATCACAAGCGATGCCCCAGTTTAACGCCCATCTTTGGAGAAACAATGCGGATTGTTGGCTTCCCCGCCTTCCTCAACGAAACCAATCCATATAACAGATTGCTATATGAGAACGTTCTGTCTTTGGGGGAGGATGTTGCCGAATATTATCCATGGAGGGTGATTAGGGGAAAAATAGATATTGTTCATGTGCATTGGCCCGATCTGATCGTTACTGGCCGAAATCCGATCAAGGCTGCTTTCAGAGTCTCCGTGTTTTTGGCGCGTCTCCTTGAATACAAGATGCGTGGAGCGAAGATCATCTGGACCGTCCATAACGCCGCCCCACATGACGCAACATTCCGGCCGCTGGCTGCCTGCTTCTGGCCGGCATTTCTATGTCTGGTCGACGGCTTGATCTTTATGAGCGCGACCGCGCGGGTAGATGCGATCGCGTTGCGCCCCGCTTTTGCCCGCATCCCATACGCGATTATTCCGCACGGTCACTATGGCCCGGTTCTTGGAACGCAGCGTGACAAGATGACAGCACGTCAGCACCTCAACCTGCCAGCCGGCAAATACATCTTCCTGCATTTTGGTCAAATCCGACATTATAAGAATGTGCCGCTCCTGATGCGGGAATTCCTGGCCCTTGATCGGCCGGATGCGTTCCTGGTTGTGGCTGGTAGCTGCTCGCGTGGCAATTTGCACAATGAGCTGGAACAACTGGCTGCCGGCCATGACAACATTCGGCTCGATGTCAGATTCATTCCTGATGAAACACTGTACGAATATCTTGCCGCCAGCGACATGGTGGTATTGCCGTATAAGCGCATCCTCAATTCTGGCAGCGCTTTAATGGCACTCTCCGCACATCGCCCGGTGATCGCACCCAGAGCCGGCAGTATCGCGGAAGTCGCAGAACAGGTCGGCAGTCGATGGCTGCGAGCCTATTCCGGTCCGTTCGATCGCACGTCCCTGCAGGCCGCCTTCGATGATCAGCCGCGTGCCGGCGAGAAGCCTGACCTTAGCGCCTATGACTGGCCGATCATTGCACGGCAGACGGTGGACTTCTATCGTCAGATCATGGGTTGATCGACATCACCAAACTACCGGTCCAGGCGGCTGACAAAGGCCGGGTACATCGTGTCCAACGGCATGACTGCGGCATTGACATAGGTCAATGCCACGCCGATCACCACCACGCTAGCCGCTACCACCATGCTGGCGCGAAGTTTGCGGGCCCAGCTCTCCGTTGCCGTTGAGAAATAGGGAATGGCGGTTAAAGGTGGCTCGCCGAACACATGATGCAGATTGCGCGATTCATAGATGCGGGGGTCAAGCATATCCAACCCCACCATGGCACCTAGTGCCATGAGGACAGAAAACATCGTCCCGACCAGAAGCAACAGGCGCCGGTTCGGTTTGTCCGGCAGGTCGGGTATGATTGGAGCATCGGTGATCGTAAAAGTCTCACCCTTGCTTTGCAGCTCCATATTTTGTGCCACTTCGGCATCGGATTGTCTGTTCTTGAAATCCAGGTAGCGCTGAACGGCAGCGTCATATTGCTGTTTCAGCGAATTGTATTCGCCCTCGACGGCGGAGGCCTGCAACAGCTTGTTGTCCAGATCGTCGATCTTGGCTTGCAGTCCGGCCGCCTCAGTCTTGGCACCGCGAATTTGCGAATCAACCTCGCCCAACTGTGACTGAAGTTGGATGAACATCGGATTGTCAGGCGGTCCCTTCGGCGCAGAGATCAAGGACTGCATCGGGGCGCTGCCACCCATTTGCCCCTTCATATCGGATAGCTGCCGTCGCAATTTCTGAACTTCGGGGTGGTTTTCACCATAGCGCTGCAGCGCCGTCGACAGCTGATCCTGGAGCTGCGAATAGCGGCTTTGCAACGATACCGGATCGTCAGTTGTCCCCAACTGCGATTTCAACGTCTGAATCTGTTTCTGCAAGCGTACGATCTCGGGATGGCCGGGGCCGTATTTCGCCGAGAGATCCACATAAGATAATTCCAGGGCAAGCAACTGGGCTTGCGGCGTGGCCGGCTGTCCCTGTGCCGTCATCGGCAAATAGGGGCTCAATTGCGCAAGCTGGGCCTGTAAGCCCGCCCGTCTCTCCAAGAGGGCCTGCATATCGCGACGACTATCAAGCATTTGGTTCTGCGCGCGATCCAGGATCTGCATATTGAGTGGGGTTTGATCGGGCAGGCTGCCGTTGTTCTTTGCCTTAAAGTCTTCGAGCTTCTGCTGATAGATCTGAACGCCAGATTCCAGCTTGTGCGATTCTTCGGAGAGGAATTGCGTCGTTCCAGCTGCCTTCGCGTTGCGGGTCGTCTCGTTTTCCGCCAGGTAAAGCTTCGCCAGCCGGTCAGCGACCTGCTGCGCCGTTTTGGGGCTTCGTGCCTGAAATGTCACGCTGAAGACGATCGATGCCGTGTTCTGACTGTTCTGCTGGGCTGCCCGCCCCGACGAATTGGAGACGTTTGCGCTAACGACCTCCATATCGATCTTGGTCCGCATATAGTCGATGACTTCCCCGATTGAGGAAGCTTCGCGCATGCCCGCATAGAGATCCAGATCTTCGATGATCTGGTTCAGGTGTTTACTGCTCATGACCCGCTGCGTAATGACCTGGAGACGGTCATCCGCGAAGTTCGATACGGTCGACTTCACGAGGTCACTTGGTACATCCGGTTCTTCGATCAGAAGTGTCGCCGTCGAACTGTAGGTCGCGGGCCATATCAAAGCGAGCGTCGTAGCGCCGATAATGCCGAGCACAGCGACGGCTACCCCGGCCCATTTCCAGCGCCGGATCGCATGCAATATCTGTGTGAGGCCGAATGGTTCTTCCATGAGTACCTACCGTGGCTACGTCGCGTCGTGCCGGCTGTTGTTGGAAAGGGGGGCGGGGGATACCCGCGATATCATATCAAAAAGGGCAGCTGAGGCCGCAGCGATATATGGAATATCCGGCTTAATGTTCAACGCAATGCCCGTTCTCGTATCTAGTTCCATCAGTTACCCCAAGAAAAATCCGGCAGGGCATAACTCAATGTCAGGAAGACGGCATTTGCATAAGCAGTACCGCCTGCCGTCTTATATACCTTGGCCTGGAACTGGTACGAGGCCGTCAATTTCATATCCTCGACAATCTGCCAAGAGATGGCCGGGCCGATGGCCATGTAATTCGATAGGCCCTCGGACAAATCCGGATTGCTGTCCAAACCTAAGTGATCTTCATTGTCGACATAACTTCCCGTCAAGCTCAGGGAGGTTACATCTGTCAGCTTGTAGCCCAGCGTGAGGTCAACGCGGTTGCGGGTGACCTGGGCGCCCTCACTGGAGGGTTCAGTATCATGGGATAGCGACAAGAGTGCGGTGGTGATCGGGCCAAAACTATACTGAAAATCGAATTTCAATCTGTAACCGATATTGTTGCTGTTGCCACCGCCATCGCGATCATCTTGCCTGGTCATGTTGTACGAAACACCGGCGCCGCCGCTCACAAGAAGACGGTCTGATGGCCGGTAGGTATAGCTAAGCAGCGTCTCGATGATATCGGTTCGGGTATTGAGATCATCGTCCGGCGCGTAGCGAAAGAAACCGACGCTCCCAGTGATCGTATCCGACGTGTTGAGCTGATGGGAGTAATCGAAATTGCCGCCATAATACTCGTAGCTGGTCTTCTGTGAGCTGTCGTAATGCACATTGCGGTAAGACGGCGAAAAGACGAGGGCATCCGTTGGTGATATCTGATAGGTCCAAGAAGGATTGACGCTCCAGATATAAATATCGATCGACTTATCCAGCTCTCTGCCCGTGACATCTTCGTCCGATGTCAGCGTTGTCGTGTGCTGAAATCCACCCAGCAGGTCCAGCCTGTTGCGCTCGTTGAACATGTGATCGATATTCAGATTGAGATACTGGTTATCCGAATTGAATTCGGGGCGCTCGAAATACCGAGTGAAGGGGAACGCGCCACTCAATCCAATCGATGTCGTCGGCGACAGATGCTGCAAGCTGACTTCAGGAGCCGTGATCGAGCCGAACGTGGCTTTGTGGCTGCCTGTCTCCAGGAGCAGGTTGTCGTTATAGAAGAAGCTTTGCGAAAGCCCAGAACTCAGTTTCCACTCTTCTGGAAAATCGTTCCCGGTATTCCAGGTTGGCGCATAAACACGACGCCTCGCCTGTTCTTCCTCATCCCGCTCTCTTGCCACGTCGGCTGGAGTCTTCACAGGTTTTTGCGGCTGCCCTAGAACGTCAGGGGCGGTGTTCTGCTGCTGCTGTTGCTGTTGTTGCTGCGGCGTAGTGGAGCGAATCCTCTGCTGCAGCGGCGTATAGAATTGCTGCGGCAAATCCGACCTCGGTTGTGGAAGAGGCTGCAAATAGAATTTTTGCTGCTGCAGCGGTGTATAGAAAGTTGGCGTCGTGTCATCCTGAGCCCAACAGGACTCCCATTCCGCGATCACGGCAAACACGACTATTGATGCGCCAAACGCTCGCGGGATAGCAAACCATGGCGTCTTATCTCTGATATTTTGCATGAAAATCAGAACAGACTGGTCTCCGGTACGACCACGACGTCTCCTCCTCTCAATGGGATGTTTGCTTGAAGATTTTCACCATCTTCGACGTCCGAGTAGTCGAATGGAATCTTGACCTGCTTTCCGTTGGCATCACGCCTCAAGACGATAATTCGCCCCTTGCTCGCGAACGGCGTAAGACCGCCGGCGAGACTGAGTGCCTGCATCACATCAATCTGGGTATCCGTTGCATAACTTCCCGGTGTCCTAACTTGACCTATCACCGAAATCGTATTGCCCGTGCTTCTCACCAGCGCGACCATGACTTCGGGATCGGTGATGTTCGGGAAGGTATCGCCATGCCGCAATGTCTCGGCAATCTTGTGCTGGAGTTCAGCCAGCGTCAGTCCCTTCGCATTGATATTGCCGACTAGAGGAAAGGCAACGCCGCCATCCGGCTCTACAGTGACATCCCGATCGAGATTCTGCTCGCCATAAACCAAAATATGGAGGGTATCCCCGCCATTGATCCGGTACGGCGTTTCCTCCGCCATCGCTCCTGTCGAACACAACAGGAGCAGGCTGCTAGCGACTAATAGATTGCTGAGTTTTTTTGTCATTCAGTTCTCGTTGGCCTCCCTCAAGCTGCTGCGGACTTAGCGGCGTCAACGCGTCCATAGACGTCGTCTAGTCTCACAATGTCGTCCTCGCCAAGATAGGCGCCAGACTGGACCTCGATAACCGTTACCGGAACATCGCCCGGATTTTCAAGCCGGTGTACCGCCCCTAGTGGAATATACGTTGATTCGTTCTCGTGTAACAGAAATGTCTCGTCATCTCTGGTCACTTTTGCGGTCCCCGCTACCACCACCCAATGTTCGGCACGATGGAAGTGTTTTTGCAACGATAATCTTGCGCCGGGCTTTACCGTTAACCGTTTAACCTGAAAGCCGGTACCGGAATGAATACTATGATAATAACCCCAGGGCCGGTTCACTTTGACATGATTAGCCAATTCTCCGCGTTGCGTTTCGCGCAAGCGGTTAACCACCTGCCTTACCGCTTGGGCTTTGTCATGATTTGCCACCATCACCGCATCGTCTGTCACCACGACTGTCAAATCTGAAACACCTATGAGTGTTGCCAATCTCGTTCCGCTGATGACGAGGCAGTTGGAGCTGTCCTCTAAAATCACATCGCCCCGGCTAACATTGCCTTGGGCATCTTTTTCTGAAATCCGCCAAAGTTCGGACCATGCTCCTATATCGGACCAGCCGGCATCCAATGACACGGTCGCTGCGCTATCCGTGTGCTCCATGACAGCGTAGTCCAAGGAAATAGAAGGACCTGCCGAAAAGGCAGCAGTATCGGGCCGGATAAAATCGAGATCGGTCGTCCGTTTCTCCAGGGCAGCTCGCGTGGCCGCAAGAACTGCAGGCGCATGGCGATGCAATTCGGCCAGGAAATGGCTAGCTTTGAAGACGAACATGCCGCTGTTCCAGAAATGCAAGCCGTCGGAAACCATCGCTTCAGCTTTTGCTGCAGCGGGCTTTTCCACAAATTCCGCTATCCGATAGGCGCCGCCTGGTTCATTCAGCGATTGGCCTTGCCGAATATAACCATAACCAGTTTCAGCGCGTGTCGGCGTCACAGAGAAGGTCACGAGGAAATTGCGCCTTGCGGCATCGATCGCGGTGTCGACGGCGGCGATGAAGGCTGCGGAATCCAAAATCACGTGATCCGACGGAGCGATAAGAATGACGGCCTCAGGATCGCGTTCCTGCGCCAGGAGCGCTCCCAGCGCAGCGGCGGCGGCGGTGCCTCGTCCGACCGGTTCGAGGACAAGCGCGGATTTTTCAAATCCGATCGACTGAATTTGTTCCGCGACAGTGAAACGGATTGATTCATTGGTGATGACGATCGGTTCGGCGAACCTCGATCGATCCGTGAAACGCAGCAGCGTGTCTTGGATGAGGGTGTAATCGCCGAGCAGGGATAATAACTGTTTGGGATATTCTTCTCTTGAAAGTGGCCAGAGGCGGTTCCCAGCACCGCCGGCGAGAATCACGGGAACAATGAGTTGGCCGGTATGGCCCGCCGTCATTATTGTCATCTTGACTCCATTGCCTCACATTTTCACAGAGAAAACATTTTCACACAGAAGATCCAGCATCAGTACCGTTGACGGTACCGCATGAACTGGATCGTTACAAATTCATTTTCAGAAGGCGTTTCTGGGTCTGACGAGTTCGATGATTGTCATGCAGAGGATTCTGAGGTCGAAGAGGAACGACCAGTTATCGATATAGTAGATATCGTGCTGGACGCGGGCCTCGAGGATCTCAGGTTCGGAGACGGCGCCGCGCAGGCCGCGCACCTGGGCCCAGCCGGTGATGCCGGGCTTGACGCGATGGCGCAGGGGATAGTCCCGCACGATCTCGTCGCAGAGCTTGTCCTTGACCTGCATGCCGATGGCATGGGGCCGCGGTCCGACCAGCGACATGTCGCCGATCAGCACGTTGATGAGCTGGGGCAATTCGTCGATGCTCGATTTGCGCAGCCAGGCCCCGACCCGTGTCACCCGCGCATCGTTGCGCTGGGTCTGCTGACGCGCTTCCAGATCGGCGCAATTGACATACATCGAGCGGAACTTCAGCACATGGAAGGCTTCGTTGTTGAAGCCAAGCCGCGGCTGACGGAACAGCACCGGACCGGGGCTATCGAGTTTGATGGCCAAGGCGGTCAGCGCCAGGACCGGGAACAGCACCGTCAGGAGTGCCAGCGAGACGGTGATGTCGAAGCTGCGTTTCAGCATCCAGCCGATCCCTGATTGCGGTTTGCGGACGAGGTTGAAGAGGGGCGGATGGCTCTTGCCGACAATCTGCCGGTCGAGCTTGAGATCGACGAAGTTGGGAACCACCGCCACTTCGACCGCCACGCTGCGCAGCCGCGCCAGCAAGCCCAGAATGCGCTTCTCGGCGCTCATCGGTAAGGCGATCAGGACTTTATCGATCGAGGCATCCTTCTTCACCGCCGCCAGCAGCGCCTCAACGCCGCCACCCACCGCGATGCCCTGCAGATCCGCCGGCACGCGCTCGATCCGGTCGTCAAAGATGCCCGAGATCTTGACGCAATCGCCATAGTCCTTGGTGAGAACCTGCACCAGCCGCTTGCCGATGGCCCCGGCCCCGAAGATCATCACATTGGTCGAGAGATGGCCCCTGGCCTGCCAGCGGCGCAGCAGTTCATAGAGGGCCGTCCGTTCCAGCGCGATCGCCAGTGTCACCGCGGCCATCAGGTAAAGCTGCGGCAACTGCTGCGACAGGCCGGCCGCCGCACCGGTCCCCAAGCTCGTCTCGACCACACTGCTGAAGGCCACGGCCAGACAGCTGAGCGCCGCCGGCCGGACGATGAAGCTGAAACGCGAGAGGCGGGAGATCCGCGACAGCATCTCCTGGTCATAGCTCCGGGCCAGGCTGTGCGCGACCAGGAAGCTGAGCACGCCGGTCACCAGATGATGGGTGGTGACGACGCTGGCAAAGGCCGCGCCGTAACGCGCCAGCACGGCTTCACAGGCAACCAGCACGCCGACAAAAATTCCCAAATCGCACACTGCAAGCAGTGCCCGGAGGACCAGCGGATCGCGCGGAATGAAGTGCTTGCGCAGCGTTGACCGCGGGCCGCGCCCCAGCGTCTCCAAGGCACCAATGGTCTCAATGGCGCCGATCGTCCCGGAAGAACTCAGTGAATCTGCGGTCGTACTCGTATCCAGGGGAAAGCTCGGCGTCGTATGCAATTGCAACATGGCATCACTCCGTCATGTCCTAGACGACAGCTCATCCTCCCCTCCACGATGATCCGGATTTGGTCTTTTGCTTTTTGCTTACACACAGCAGGGATGCTGCTACGTGACACTT
>LNAP01001612.1_pt1 | contig 27859 bp, 26 predicted proteins | sample 602601 | NCBI WGS metagenome assembly LNAP01 (sample SAMN02440304, study PRJNA202911) | soil metagenome | biome: Subtropical and temperate rainforests or woodlands; isolation source: soil samples (1 kg each in a 20% v/v slurry with milli Q water) were... ... | reverse complement strand
GATTTCGACACGGCCATCGACCCGGCTGCCGGTCTGCACGAAGGTGCGCACCGCGGAGAGGCTGGTCTTGCCGTCCTCTTCCTTCTTCTCGGTGATCACGAACACGGAATCGCCGTACAGCGTGTAGTCGACCGCCGTCTCAGGCACGGTGATGACGGCCGGCTTGTCCGGCAGCACCACCGTGGTGGTCACGAACATGCCGGGCTTCAGGATCTTCTCCGGATTGGCGATCGTTGCCTGCACGCGGATGTTGCGGGTGTCGGTCGCGATCTGCGGCTCGATCGTGGTGATCTTGCCCTCGAAGGTGCGGCCCGGATAGGCGTCGACCTTGAGCCGGACTGTCTGGCCGACCTTGAGGTTGCCCGAGTCCTTTTCCGTCACGGTGAAGTTGGCCCACAGCTGCGACAGATCGGTCAGCGAGACGATCGCCGTGCCGGCGGTCAGATACTGGCCGACCTCGACCTTGCGGACGCCGAGATCGCCGGAGAACGGTGCACGCACCAGCTTCTGCGAGATCAACGCTTCGGTCTTGGCGATGCCCGCCTGCGCCTGGTCGTAGGCCGCCTGCGCGGAATCAACCGTCGCCTGCGGGCCGAACTGGCGCGACGCCAGTTGCTTGGCGCGGTCGAGCGAAAGCTGCGCGACGGTGGCCTGCGCCTTGTAATTGGCAAGGTCGCCCTGGTCTGGCATGTCGAACAGCTGAACCAGCGGCGTGCCGGCCTCGACATGTTTGCCCGGCTCGAACTTGATCTCGGTGACACGGCCGTTGACGTCGGCGCTGACGTCGACCTGATGCACGGCGGCAAGTCCGCCGACCGCGGTCAGCAGGTTCGGCACCACCTCGGACTTCGCCTCGGCCGCAGTGACCGCGGTCGGCGGCGGCTTGTTGTTGGCGAAGAACTGCTTGATCATCTGGCCGCGAAAATAATTGAACCAGACGAGGCCGCCAACGAGCGCTGCAAGCAGCGCGCCGACGATGATGAACCACAGCACCGGCCGAACCGGACGCTTGGGAGCCTTGGCGTCGATCGGTTCGCCCGAAATCTTGTGTTCGGTTACGATGTTCATTGTCATGCGCTTTCTGCAATCGCCGTCTTGTCCGCACCTGCGGCCTGATCGTGGCCCAAATGCGAAGCAATTGCGGCGTCGTTAAGTCCGATACCCCTCAGAAGAAACTCACACAGCTGCCGCTCGAGATCGTCAGCCTTGCCGTAAGCGAGGCAGGGCGTGGCCGGCAGCCTGGTCAGCGCAGCGGTCATCACCGTGTGATGCGCAAACCAGAACAGGTTGAGCGGATCGCCGCTGAACGGCCGCGCGTCCCCGGCCGCAACGGCCCGCTCGAGCGAGGCGAGGAAGGCCGCCCCGATCAGCTTCTCGACCTTGGCATATAGCAAACGGGCGAACTCGCCGTCATCCAAATGGCTGGTGGCCATCAGTCGCAGGCGCTGGGCCTCTTCCTGATCGGGACCGTCGGCGATGTGGAGGAAATGCCCGACCATGCCCCGGATGACTTCGACCAGGGTGGCCGTCGACGGCTTCCGCTCCAGCAGGTCCATCAATGCCGGGTCTGCCTCGCATTCGTCACTGAGGATTTCGGCATAGAGCGCCGCCTTGGACGGGAAATGCTTGAACAGCAGCGCTTCGGAAATAGCAGCGGCGGCCGCCACGCTCTTGGTCGTGGTACCGGTATAGCCGTGTCGGGCAAAGCAGCGTTTTGCGGCGCCGAGGATCAATTGACGCCTCAGGTCGCTCGTCATTCGCAATGAGCTCATGTTAGTGAGTAAGCACTCACCCACGCAAAAGTCAAGCCAGATGGTGCAATGCAACCTGCAAGGCGCGCCCCAAAGTCGCCCGTAAAACTAGATCGGCTGGAAGCCGAGATCGCCGCGGATCCGGTTGACGATGTAGGTCCCGTCCCGGGTGGGCAGTATCCGCTCGACGCTGGCGCTGTCGATCTTCACATTGGCAAAGCGCGGCCCTGCCGAAACGTCATGGACGGCTTTGGCGAAGGCCTCGACCTCGGCCATGGTCGAGATCGCGCGGGCGTCCGCGATGCCGCAGGCTTTGGCGATGCCGACGAGGTCGGCAGCGGCCGAGGTGTGACTGGTCTGGCCGCCGGTCTCGCCATAGGCCTCGTTGTCGAGCACCGCGATCGAGAGGTTGGACGGTTTCTGCAGGGCGATGGTGGCAAGACTGCCCATGCCCATCAGCATCTCCCCGTCGCCGGTGATGACCAGCACCGGCAGCTTCGGCTGCGCCAGCGCCAAGCCCAGCCCGATCATCGCGGCGCCGCCCATGCCACCCCAGAGATAGAAGTTGCGAGCATGGTCGCCGGCGGCGGTGATGTCGTTGGTGGAGGCCCCGAGGCCGCCGATCGCGACGACGTCCCTGCGGTCCGCAAGCAGCGTGGAGACCACCTGACGGCGGTCGAGGAGATTGGCCTTGCTCATTTGGTGAAAACCTTGGCGCCGATCAGGCGCTGCGACAGAAGGACGGCGGTGGGCGTGAGCGCGTTGTAGGCCTGGGCGGCGGCCGCCTCCAGCACGGCCGGCACCTCGGCCGCTGTGGACGCGCGCAGCACCTTGACGCCGGAGAGTTCGAACACGCCCTGGGTGGTCGATCCCATCGGCACCTGCCACGGATTGAACTCGCCCCATTCGCCGCGCATCGTCACCAGCGTGAGGAACGGAAAGCGCAGGATCGGGATCAGCGACAGCATGTTGATGCAATTGCCGACGCCGCTCGACTGCATCAGCAGCACGCCGCGCTGTCCGCCGGTCCAGGCGCCGGCGAGCAAAGCCACGCCCTCCTCCTCCGTCGTCAGCGGAATGCCACGCATGGTGGACGAGCCGAGCACGCGCTGGATCAGCTTCGAATGGCCGGCGTCAGGCACGTAAGGCACCTGCCGGACGTCGAAGCGTTGCAAGGTCGCGAAAATATCGTCGGGCCAATTGAGGGCCGTGTCGGCTGCGTCAGTGCGAGCGTGCATTTTCCCGTCCGGTCGGCTTGCAAATCACGGCACGACTGTAGACGGTGATCCGCATCGCTCGATAGAGCGAAAACGGCATATCGGTCTCAACCGGCGAGTATGGCGGATGAACGCAAGTGCGAAAGAACTGGCGGCCAGGTTCGATCTGGAGAAGCTGACACCCGAATTCTACGACGACCCCTACCCGACCTATCGTGCACTGCGGGAGAACGAGCCCGTCAAGCGCCTGCCGAACGGCACCGTGTTCCTGACCCGCTATGACGACCTCGTCACCACCTACAAGAACACGAAGTCCTTCAGCTCGGACAAGAAGCGCGAGTTCGCGCCGAAATACGGCGACACGCCGCTCTTTGAGCATCACACCACCAGCCTCGTCTTCAACGATCCGCCCGCGCACACCCGCGTGCGCCGCCTGATCATGGGCGCGCTGTCGCCGCGCGCGATCGCGGGGATGGAGCCTGATATCGTCAGGCTGGTCGACGGCCTGCTCGACGCCATCGCCGCCAAGGGCGCTTGCGAGCTGATCGAGGATTTTGCGGCTTCCATCCCCATCGAGGTGATCGGCAATCTGCTCGATGTTCCCCACGACGAGCGCGGGCCGCTGCGCGACTGGTCGCTGGCGATCCTCGGCGCGCTCGAGCCTGTGGTATCGCCTGATGTCGCGGCGCGCGGCAACAAGGCGGTGACAGACTTCCTCGCCTACCTCCAGACGCTGGTGGCGCGCCGGCGTGAGAGGCCGGGCAATCCCGAGCGCGACGTGCTCACGCGCCTGATCCAGGGCGAGGAAAATGGCGAACGGCTGACCGAGAAGGAGCTGCTGCACAACTGCATCTTCCTGCTCAATGCCGGCCACGAAACCACCACCAACCTGATCGGTAATGGCCTCGTCGCGCTCGACCGAAACCCGGACCAGAAGCAGCGGCTGATCGACAATCCCGACATGATCAAGACCGCCGTCGAGGAAATACTGCGCTACGAGAGCTCGAACCAGCTCGGCAACCGCATGACCACCGAAGCCGTCGAGCTAGGCGGCGTGATGCTCGACGCCGGCACGTCGGTGACGCTGTGCATCGGCGCTGCCAACCGCGACCCCGCGCAGTTTACGGACCCCGAACGCTTCGACATCGCGCGCACGCCGAACCGGCACCTCGCCTTCGCCACCGGCGCGCATCAATGCGCCGGCATGGCGCTGGCGCGGCTGGAAGGCGCGATCGCGATCTCGCGCTTCCTGGCGTGCTTCCCGAACTATGCCGTGAGCGGCCAGCCGGTGCGGGGCGGACGGGTGCGCTTCCGTGGGTTCTTGAGCGTGCCCTGTGCGATCGGCTGATCGTCCAAACAAAAAATGTCGAAAACAACCCCATGCACAGTAGAAGGTGCCTCGCGCAGCCTGCCGGTGTGGCGCCGTGCAAGCCTTTGACAAAGCAGGCAATCGGCGGCGCTACGCGCAACGGACACCGTGAGGCCTAAACCACCGTCCTATGCCGCTCGATGCAGGTGCGCAGCACCTCGTCCATCGGCTTGCCCCACCAGTCGTTGGAGAAGATTTCGATCTCCGAATAGCCGGCATAGCCCTGCGCCTCGACCGCTTTGCGTGCCGATTTGATGTCGATGACGCCGTCGCCCATCATGCCGCGATCGTTGAGGATGTCCTTGGTCGGGACCAGCCAGTCGCAGACATGGAAGGCGAGCAGGCGATCCTTGCCGGCCCGCGCGATCTGGCCCATCAACTCCGGGTCCCACCAGATGTGATAGACGTCGAGCGCGACGCCAAGCATGCCGGTACGATCTGGATCGAGCCGGTCGCAGATGTCGAGCGCCTGCTTTGTGGTGTTCACGCAGGCGCGGTCGGCGGCATAGGCGGGATGCAGCGGCTCGATCGCCAGCGGCAGGTTTGCCTGCTTGGCGTAATCGAGCATCTCGGCCAGTGCTTCCTCGACTTGCGTTCGCGCGGCGGCGATGTCCTTCGACGCCTCGCTGCCGGGGCGCGAATATTGCGGCAGGCCGCCGACGACGAGCACGATGCAGGGTGCGCCCAGCGCTTTGGCCTCATCGACGCAGCGCCGGTTGTCGTCGAGCACTTCGCCCCGGCGCGATGCATCCGAGGTGAACATGCCGCCACGGCAATAGCCTGAGAGATCGAGGCCGGCATCGCGCACGGCGCGCGCGGCACGATCGAGACCGACGGCAGCAACCTGGTCACGCCAGGGATCGACGGCGCGGATGCCGTGCCGCGCACAGGCGTCGATGATCTGAACGAGGTCACCCTGCTTGCGGACCGTCGCCGTGTTCAGCGACAGCCAGCGGTGGTCGGACGAGAAATCGCGCATCAGGAATCGATCCCGTGCGAGGCCAGCACGATCTTCATCCGTCGCGTCGCCAGCTCCGGATTGGCGAGCAACCCGGCCTGATCGGCCAGGCGGAACAGCTCGGCCAGATGCAGCATCGAGCGCGTGCTCTCCTGGCCGCCGACCATGGTGAAATGATCCTGGTGGCCGTTGAGGTATGCCATGAACACGACGCCGGTCTTGTAGAAGCGCGTCGGCGCCTTGAAGATGTGGCGCGACAGCGGCACCGTCGGTCCCAGCACGTCGTGGAAGCCGGCCTCATCACCGGCAGCCAACCGCGACAGCGCATAGGACGCCGCCGGCGCGATCGCATCGAAAATGCCGAGCAGCGCATGCGAAAAACCCTGCTCGTCGCCGGCGATCAGCTCCGCATAGTTGAAATCGTCGCCCGTATACATCTTGATGCGCTTGTCGAGACGACGGCGCATGTCGATCTCGCGCTGCTTGTCGAGCAGCGAGACTTTTACGCCGTCGACCTTGGCGGCGTTGCCGTTGATGATGGCGACAGCAATGTCCATCGCCTTGTCGAGATCCTTGGTGCCCCAATATCCCGTCAGCGCCGGATCGAACATGTCGCCAAGCCAGTGGATGATCACGGGCTCGCGGACCTGCGAGAGCACGCGATCGTAGACCTTGGCGTAATCATCGGCATTGCGGCCCAGTTTTGCGAGAGCGCGCGATGCCATCAGGATGATGCGGCCACCGACCTTCTCGACCGCAGAAACCTGCTCCTCATAGGCGCGGATCACGTCGTCGAGGCTCTTGGCATCCTCGACCGCGAGATGGTCCGTGCCGGCGCCGGAGAACACCAGCGCATTGCGCCGCTTGGCGGCGCCGACCGAGCGCGTGATCAGCTCCAGCGAGGTCGGCCAGTCCAGCCCCATGCCGCGCTGCGCGGTGTCCATGGCTTCGGCAACGCCGAGGCCGAGGTCCCAGACGTGTTCACGGAAGGCGATGGTCTTGTCCCAGTCGATCGCGGCAGAGAGCCAGGGGTCGGTGTCCGCGAGGGGATCGGCGACCATGTGCACTGCCGAGAATGCGATGCGGTTCAGCGAGACTTCGAGCTTTGCCGGAAAGGTTCGCGAGGCCGCGAGCCGGTAGGTCTCGATCGAGCGATCGGCCTTCGGCAGCTTCAGCGACAGGGACGACATCGGCAGGACGGGCTTGTTCATGTCTCCCTCCTCAGACCTTGATCGGGGCGACGTCGATCCAGCGCCGCTCCTTCCAGCTCTTCAGCGCGCATTCGGCGAGCTGCACGCCTTTGACGCCTTCGAGCAGCGTGAACTTGTAGGGCGCATCCTCGTAGACGTGGCGGATGAACATCTCCCACTGCTCCTTGAAGCCGTTGTCGTAGGTGACGTTGTCAGGCAGCTTCTGCCAGTCGCCGTAAAAGTCATGCAGCCGCTTCTCGTCGGGATTCCACACCGGGCGGGGGGTCGCCTGCCGCGCCTGGATCATGCAGTCCGATAGGCCCGCAACGGCGGAGCCATGCGTGCCGTCGACCTGGAAGGTGACGAGATCGTCGCGATAGACGCGGGTGACCCAGGACATGTTGATGTGCGCGATGACGCCGCCCTCGAGCTGGAACGTCGCGTAGGCGGAATCGTCCGCGGTCGCCTTGTACTTCTTGCCCTGCTCGTCGAAACGCTCGGGAATGTCGGTATTGCCGATGCAAACCACGCTCTGGACGTTGCCGAACAGGTTGTCGAGCACGTAGCGCCAGTGGCAGACCATGTCGAGGATGATGCCGCCGCCGTCCTCGTCGCGGTAATTCCAGGACGGCCGCTGCGCCTCCTGCCATCCGCCTTCGAAAACCCAATAGCCGAACTCGCCGCGCACCGAGAGGATGCGGCCGAAGAAGCCTGAATCGCGCAGGAAGGCGATCTTCTTCAGGCCGGGCAGGAACAGCTTGTCCTGCACCGTGCCGTGCTTGACGCCCTTGGCATTCGCAAGCCTGACGACTTCGAGCGCTTCTTCGAAGTTCGTCGCGATCGGCTTCTCGCAATAGACGTGCTTGCCGGCATTGATGGCCTGGGTCAGCAGACCAGGGCGGGCCTGCGTGGTCGCAGCGTCGAAGAACATGGTGTCGTTCTTGTCGGCAAGCGCGGCGTCGAGATCGGTGGTCCAGCGCGTGATGTTGTAGCGCTTGGCGAGCGCCTCGACCTTCTCGGCGCTGCGGCCGACCAGGATCGGATCTGGCATCACGCGGTCGCCGTTCTTCAAGCGGACGCCGCCCTGCTCGCGGATCGCGACGATCGAACGGATCAGATGCTGGTTGAGCCCCATGCGGCCGGTGACGCCGTTCATGATGAGGCCGAGGCGTTGCGTTGTCATGCCAATTGCTCCTGAATTGATCTTGGCTGTTCGAGCGGGCGCAATGCCGACCAGTCCGGATGGACCGACGTCGCAAAGCCCGCAGCATGAAGCGATCCCGTCAGGAGATCGCCGTTGTGAATGGAGAGCCGGACGCCCTGCCCGGCATCGGCATAGAGATCGGGATGCGCGGCCGCGAAGGCCTGCGCTTCGGCGGCCGGCGTCTCGCCGAAGCCGTCGACATAGTGATGGCCGTTCCGTTCGGCGTGCGTGATGCCGATGAAGGCGCCAAGCGCGAGATCCTGCTGTACGGCCAGGCCGGCCTGGCAGGTCAGGTCCTCGCCGGTCACGAAGAACCGCCCGCCGCCCGCACTCCATTTGGCCGCGCGCGTCGCGTTGATGATGGACTTGTAGAGCCCCTTGCAGGATTTCGACGAGATGCCGCGATAGCCGAGCGCCCGCGCCGACGGCAACGCATCGTAGGAATCATCTGCCTCGTCGATGATGAAGCCGCGCGCGACCAGCGAACCGAGCGGGGACTGCCGGGTGATGTCGCGCGGCATCGGCTGCTCGACATAAAGCAGACGTGATGAGATCGGTCGCAGCCCGGAATCACGGTCGAGCCGATCCATCAGCGCTTGCAGGGCGGCGAGATCGGCGTACTGCTCGTTCGCATCGAGCGTCACCTTGGTGTCGCGTCCGAGCGTATCGAGCTCCTTGCCGATGCGCGCCAGCCGCGCCGCATCGGCAGCGGGATCGCCCGCCAGCTTCAGCTTGAAATAATTCGCACCCGCGTTCTCACGCGCATCTGCAACGCCGCCCTCGCCTTCGACGGCATCGTCGAGGCCGACCGTATGCCGGATCGCAACGCGCGACAGCGGCTTTCGTCCCGAGAGGAACTGAACGACGTCCGCGTCCTTCAGATCGGGCGAGAGCCGCGCGTCGATGCCGGCGACATTCCCGGCCATGCCGTCGAAGAAGCTGGTCTCAGTAGCTCGCAGCAACGCGTCCAGGATCGCCTTGTCGATCTCGGCCGGACCGTAAGCCGCGGCAAGCGCCGGAATATTCTTCTTCGCGCAGGTCGCGACCTGAGCGCCGTTACACGACGCATGCAAATCGAACGCCGTCAGGAACCCGGTCCGCGCCAAATAGAGTCCGCGTGCGATCTCGAGCGACCGCCGCAACCCGTCGACCGTCTGCGCCGGCGACAGCTCCGGCCGCTTGTCGAACCATTTTGGTACCAGTAGCTCGGCGCTGGCGCCGACCGCGGTGCCCCTGCCCTCGACCTCGATCTCGACCCGCACGAACAGCTGCGGCGTCGCGTTGATGGTGATCGCGCCAAAGCGGAACGGCCGCGCGAACTGCACGGGCCGTTCGAAGAAGGCGATATCTCGCAGCTTCAGGCGCGGCGCCATGATTTTAATCCAACGCCCCTTGCGAAAAGAAATGCTTGCGGATGCGTTGCACGAGCTCGGTGAAAATGGGATCGGCCATGACGTCGAGCGAGCGCGGACGCGGCAGCGGCACGTCGTAGATCGCGGCGATCGCGCCGGGGCGCTCGGTCATGACCAGCACGCGGTCGGCGAGGAACACGGCCTCGGGGATCGAATGCGTGATCAGGAGCACCGTCTTCTGCGTCTCGCGCTGAATCCGCATCAGCTCGACATTCATGCGTTCGCGCGTCAGCGCATCGAGCGCGCCGAACGGCTCGTCCATCAGCATGATCCTGGGATCGTGCACCAGCGCACGGCAGATCGAGGCGCGCTGCTGCATGCCGCCGGAAAGCTGCCAGGGCAGCTTCTTCTCGAAACCTTCGAGCCCGACCATCTTCAAGAGCGCCTTGGCGCGATCGAGATATTCTTGCCGCGGCAGCCGCTTCATGTCGATCGGCAGCATCACATTGGACAGGATGTTGCGCCACGGCAGCAACAATGCATTCTGGAACACGATTCCGACATTGCCGTGCGGCGTCGTCACCTTCTCGCCCTCGACCATGATCTCGCCGGATGTCGGCGGCAGCAGTCCCGAGATCAGCTTGAGCAGCGTGGACTTGCCGCAGCCGCTTGGTCCGACCACGACGAAGAACTCGCCGTCGTTGATGTGGAAGTCGAGCGGACGCAGCGACGGCACGTCGCCGTCGCGGGTCCGGTAGGTCTTCGACACGCCCGATAGCTTGATGCCCGACGCGTCGCCGTCAGCCCGGTCGCTCACCAGTCTCAGATGCGCGGCCGGCTGCAGGTCGATTGGTTTGGTCGCAGGGTTCATCGCAGCTCTCTCCCCCCGTCGTCCCTGCGAACGCAGGACCCCAAACGCCGCGCCGGCACATTTGGGCACGCGAGGAGAGACCTTCCGTGACAATCAAGGACGGTGGCTATGGGTCCCTGCGTTCGCAGGGACGACAGCGGATATTTGTCGCTCACGAGCCACTCTTCGGCAGATAGTCGTTGGTGTAGAACGCCTTCGGGTTGTCCTTGGCCTTGGCATCGAGCCCGCCATATTCGACCATCAGGTTGACGCTGTCGGTCATGTTCTGGTCGGTGACCTGGAACGGGCGCTTGCTCTTGGTCTCGGGCGTCCGGTAGAGCGGAATGGTTAGCTCAAAGCCCTGCGTCAGTGTGTCGATCTTGCCGCCCTTGGGGTTGGCATCGAGGATCGACTGCGCCGCCGCCTTCGGCTCCTTCTCGGCAGCTTCGACGGCCTTGGTCGTCGCCGACATGAAGCGGCGGACGAGGTCGGCATTGGCCTTCACGTAGTCGGCATTGGCGATGATGCCCGAGGAAACCATGTTGATGCCGTAGTCGGCGAACTTGATCGGGAACACGTCCTTGCCGGTCGCGTCCTTGATCTTCATCGACTGGTCCATGACGTAGCCGAGCAGGAGATCGGCCTGGCCGTTGATGACCGCGTTGAGCTTGGTCTGGCCGTCACCGGCGACCGTCTGGAAATCGCTTTCCTTCAGGCCGGTCTTCTTCAGGAACAGCGGCCAGATCTGGGTCATGGAGTCGGCCGGCGTGATCGCCACCGTCTTGCCCTTGATGTCCTCGGGCTTCCTGATGTTCTTGTCGGCAAAGCCCATGGCGGACATCGGACTGGTCTGGAGCAGCACGCCGGTCGCGATCACCGGCGCCCCCTTGATCGCGGCGCGCATCATGGTGGGAACGTCGACATAGCCGAAATCGGCGGTCTTGGCGGCGACGGCCTGCGTTGTCGCAGCCGAGCCGCGGCCTTCCTGGATCTCGAGGTCGATGCCCTCGGCAGCATAAATGCCCTTGGCCTTGCCGTAATAGAACGGCGCGTGCTCGCCATAGACATACCAGTTCAGCATCAGCACGACCTTGTCGGCTGCCTGCGCCGGCATGGCCGCAAACACCATCAGCGCCGTCGAGACAGCTCCAATCCACCGCTTCATCGTCACTCTCCCTTTGTCGTTATGTTTCGGCCGTTGGTGGCCGTTGCCTAAATTAGGATGCGAAGATCACGTCTTCGCGCTGGCTGACGTGCCAGGGAATGACCAGCTTCTCGATCCGGTCCACGATCCAGAAAAGAATCACGCCGAGCAGCGCCAGGATCACGAGCGCCGCGAACATCGTCGGCAGGTCGAACGTGCCGATCGAGCGCTGCATGACGTAGCCGATGCCGGAATTGGAGCCGACGAACTCGCCGACGACGGCGCCGACCACGGCGAGCGTCACCGACACCTTGAGGCCGGAGAAGATCGCCGGCAGCGCATGCGGCAGGTTCACCGCACAAAACACCTGGAAGCGGCTGCCCTGCATGGCACGGGCAAGATCGACCATATCAGGATCGACCGATTTGAAGCCCTGCACGGCCGAGACCACCACCGGGAAGAAGCCGAGCAGGAACGCCGAGATCACTTTGGGAATGATGCCGAAGCCGAACCAGACCACGAACAGCGGCGCGATCGCGATCTTCGGCACGGACTGCGAGAATACCAGCAGCGGATAGACGTAACTCTCCACCGTCCTGGAGCCCGCAATCAGCATCGCGACGGGAATGCCGAACAGGGCCGACAGCAGGAAGCCGCAGACGGTCGCATAGGTAGTCGGCCAGGACTGGCGCAGCAGTTCCGGCCATTCGGTGCGGAGCACGGCAACGACGTCGGCCGGCGCCGGGATCTGATAGGCGGGAATCCTGAACACGCGGATCGCGAGATCCCAGGCCACGACGATGAAGACCAGAAACAAAAACGGCCGGATCCAGGCCGCATTCAGCATCTTGGACACCGCACCTTGCGGCTTCACTTCAGCCACGTCTCACTCCCGGCATTCTTGTTCTTCGGAAGAGAAATTAACCTGTTGGATAAATACTGTCCAGAGCTTTCCCTGTGACGTTTTGCGCCGGTTCCTCGCTTCCTCTCGTGTTCCGGACGCGCTGCAGCACGCTTACGCTGCTGCGCTGCGCCTGGGGTACGAGCCCAACTACACCCTCGCTGTGATTCCCCGCGAAGGCGGAGAGTTTGGAAACAGCGGTCTACCAGCGACCCATGTGGAGCTACACCGTCTGCGCCACCACGCTGCGCGACTTCGGCGCCTTCGCGATCTCCAGCAGCTCCGACGACCGCCCCGTGAGCGCGGCCAGCACCAGGCCGGCCATGTGCGCCAGACGCTCGTCCTTGGCTTTCTTGTCCAGGAGGTCGCGGCCGAAGATCACGCTGAGCGTGGCCGAGTTGGACAGGTAGAAGAAGCTGAGCGCAGCGATCGAGATGTAGAGCTGGACCGGATCGACCGCGACCTGAAAGTCGCCGCTCTCGACGCCGCGCCGCACCACCGTGCGGATCATCTCGACGAAGGGCGAGTGCATCGACTTGACCTTGGCCGAGCGCTTCAAATGCTTTGCGCGCGCGAGGTTCTCGGTCTGGAGCAGCGACAGGAATTCCGGGTTGCGGAGAAAGTAATTCCAGGTGAACTCGATCAGCCGCCGGATCGCCTTGGGCGGATCGAGATGCTCGAGATCGAGCCCCCGCTCCTCGCTCCGGATCTTGTCGTAGGCGCCTTCAAGCACCGCCAGATAGAGCTCGTCCTTGTTGCCGACGTGATAATACAGCATGCGCTTGTTGGCGCCGGCCTTGGCGGCGATGCGATCGACCCGCGCACCGGCGAGCCCGTGGGTCGAAAACTCCTGCTTGGCGGCTTCGAGAATCCGCAGCCGCATCCCCTCGGGGTCACGCTGCCATTTCAGAGTTCGCTTTGCCGTTGCCTTCGCCAATCGGGTGCTCGCTGGGTGCTGGTAACACGCGTGTATCACGCGGGCGGACGTTTGAGAATGTTTCGTCATTCCGGGGCGCGCCCGCTTGGGCGCGAGCCAGGATGCGCAATTGCGCATCTGAGAATCCATCGGGCAGCAGGACACGAGGACAAATGGATTCCGGGCTCGTCGCTTCGCGACGCCCCGGAATGACGGTGATCACTCCACCGGCTTCGGCGAGCGCTCCAGCAGCACGGTCTGGATGCCGCAGGTGCCGCTCCGCACCGTCATGATCCGCGTGCCCGGCTTGCGGCCGTTGCGCACCTCGGTGACGTCGAGGCCGGCGGCGATCAGGCGGGCACGGGTGGCGTCGATGTCCGCGACGCGCCAGCTCAGGCCCCAGAGGCGGTCATGCGCGGAATCGCCGCCCGCCACGGGACGGCGCACCACCTCGACGATGAGGTCGCCGCAGCGGAAGAACATCAGCTGGCCCCAGTCGTGGTGGGAGCGGTCAAGCGCGAGATCGAGCCCGAGCCGCGCGCCATAGAGCGCGGCGGCGCGATCGGAATCCTCGGTGGTGATCACGACGTGATCGAGCGCGTCGATCGGCGCGATGTCGGTCACGGCCGACTTGGGGCGCTCGTCGGCAAGTTCGAGGAAGAACATGCGCACGCCCCGCGTCAGCTCGGTGGCAGCACGCGTGCGCTTCCAGTGAAGCACCGCGCCGGATTCGGCATCGCTGCTTTCGACCTCGATGACCGGATCCGGCTTCAAGGCCACCCGGTCCAGCCGCCGGTGCATCTTGCCCATGTCTGCGACGCGAAAGCACAGGCTCGCCAGCACGCCCTCCTGGTCGTCGAGCAGCGCGCGCATGCGGTCGGCGACCACGCTGAAGCCGCTCGGCGCCATCAACTCGATCGTCATGTTATCCAGGGTGAACAGCACGCGGTCGGCGCCCTCGCCGGAATTCTGCCATGCGGGCGCACGCCCAAGCAGCGTCTGATAGGCCGCCTTGGCCGCACCGATATCCCTGACCAGAGCGACGACGTGATCGAGGCCGGTGATCATGTTCCCCTCCTTCCAAAGGGCCGGAACCGAAACGCCCTTGAAAAACTCTCGGGGTCGCTGGCTCCGCCCCGGAGCAACGCTGGCCCAGCCACGGTCGTATTCCGGCCCCTGATCGACCTCAAGCGCCTATCGTCATGGGATCGCGAATATTTTTGGCGTTCCTCCTGCCGAAGCGGTGCTAAGGTAAGCAGCCGGCCGGGACCACCCAGCGCATCACGGACAACCAATGCAGGCTCTCTTTATCGGACAGACCTATATCGACGTCGTCTTCATCACCGACCACATGCCGACCGGCGACGAGAAGCACGTGGCGACCGACTACGCGGTCTCTTTCGGCGGCAATGCGGTTACGGCGGCGTTCTGCTGCGCCAAGCTCGGCATCGTGCCCGATCTCATCGCCACCGCGGCCAATGACTGGCTCGGCCGCATGTTCATGGACATGTGCGCGAAGTACGGAATCTCGCTGCATGGGCGGAAGGTGAATCAGTCGTCGCTGTCCTTCATCATGCCCAAGGACGGCAAGCGGGCCATCGTCCGCTGCCGCGACGACGATCACATCCACCCCTTCCCGATGCTCAATCTCGGCGGCTGCCGCGTGCTGCATGTCGACGGCCATCAGCCGGATGCCGCGCTCCACTACGCAAAAGTCTGCCGCGAGGCCGGCATTTTGACCTCGCTCGACGGCGGCGGCCTGCGCACCAACACGCATGAGCTGCTTGAATATATCGACGTCGCCATCGTTGCCGAGCGCCTGTGCGAGCAGATGGACCTGACGCCGGACAAGATGCTGGATTACCTCAAGGGACGCGGCTGCAAGATCGGCGGCGTCACCATGGGTGAGAAGGGCCTGCTCTGGTACAACGAAACCGGCGCGGTCGAGACCATGCCGGCGATGCCGATCCCGCGCGAGCGCGTGATCGACACCAACGGCGCCGGCGACGTCTTCCACGGCGCCTATGTCTATTCCTACCTCGCCCATCCCGGCAAAAGCTGGCGCGAGCACTTCGATTTTGCCCGCGCGGCCTCGACCTTCAAGATTCAGCGCCTCGGCAACGAAGCCGGCCTGCCGACCCTTGTGGACATCGCCAAAGTCAGGCACGAGTTCGAAGTCAGGGTCTAAGCTTCGCAAGGGTGGGTCATGGGGCGCGTCTTCGTCGCCGGCAGCATCAACATGGATGTGGTGGCGACCGCCGATCGCCACCCGAAAGTCGGCGAGACCGTCGCCGGCAAGCAGGTGCTGTATTTTCCGGGCGGCAAGGGTGCCAACCAGGCCGTGGCGGCGTCGCGGCTCGGCGCGCAGACCACGCTGATCGGCCGGCTGGGCAAGGATTCCTTCGGCGCTGAACTGAAAGCCTTCCTCGCCGATCAGGGCATCGATCTCGGCTATCTCCAGGAGACGGCCGAGGCGCATACCGGGACCGCCATCATCACGGTGGCGGCGTCCGACAACACCATCGTCGTCATTCCCGGCAGCAATGCGCTGGTCGCCGCCGACGACGTCCGTGTCGTTCCGCTTCTGAAGGGCGACGTCGCGGTCAGCCAATTCGAAATTCCGCTGCCGACGATTGCCGCGTTCTTCCAGCGCGCGCGCGAGGCCGGCGCCACGACGGTGCTCAACCCGGCGCCGGCGCAGACAATGTCGCGCGAGCTGCTCGCGCTCGTCGACGTCCTCGTGCTGAACGAGACCGAACTTGGCTTCCTCGCCGGTGTGGAGCTTTCGGAGGACGATAGCGCTGCGCGTATCATCGAGGTGGCGCGACAGCTTCAGGCGCGCTCGGACCAGACCATTTGCGTCACGCTCGGCAAGCGCGGGGTGCTGGCGCTGGCTGGCAAAGAGGAATTTGCCGTGCCCGGCCGTACGGTGAAGGCGGTTGATACCACCGGCGCCGGCGATTGTTTTGTCGGCGCGCTCGCTGCGCAGCTGGCAGACGGAGTTGCTTTGCGCACCGCGCTCACCTTCGCCAATGCCGCCGCCTCAATCTCGGTGCAGCGCATGGGCGCCGGGCCGTCGATGCCGACGGCGGCGGAAGTGGCGGCGGTTCTCAACGCAGGCTGATCACGCCAGCGCGCTCTTCAGGTCGAAGCTTTCGTCCGCGGCCTGCTCCGGCGTGATCGAGCGGTCCATGGCCTGCAACCGGCGGCCGAACATGTGATCGCCGGCGCGGTTGACGGACTCAATGCCGAGCAACTTGTCGCCCTTGTAGCAGAACGCCGAGAACGCCTTTTTGACCGGATCGCCGCGCAGCACGACGCGGTCGTAGCCGGTGGTGAGGCCCGCCATCTGGAGCTTGTCATCGCCCTGATCGCTCCAGAACCAGGGATGGCCGTCATAGGGCTTCTTGTCGCCGGTCAGCCGCGCTGCCACGCAGCGGGCGTGGTCGGTCGCGTTCTGCACCGATTCCAGCCGCAGCGATCCACCGAAGCGCGGGCTGGCGAACAGCGCGCAATCGCCGATCGCGGAAATGTTGGGATCAGCCGTCGCAAGATATTCGTCGACGATGATTCCGGCCGCAACGGCAAGCCCCGCCTCGGCCGCAAGCTCGATATTCGGCAGCACGCCGACGCCGACCACAACGAGGTCGGCGGGCAGATGCCGGCCGTCGCTCAGGGAGACGCCGGTCACCTTGCCGTCCGCAGCCTCGATGGACGTTGCCTGCACGCCGAGGTGGATGCGGATGCCGGCCTCCCGATGCCGTTGCTGGAAGTATTCCGAGACCTCTGCGGTCACCGCGCGCGCCATCACGCGCGGGGCGAGCTCGAGCACGTCGACCTCGAGCCCCTTGATGCGCGCGGTGGCCGCGAATTCGAGGCCGATGAAACCGGCGCCGATCACCACCACCCGTGTCTTCGACGGCATGATCTGGCGCAGCGCCTCGCTCTCGTCGAGGATGCGGAGATATTTCACGTCGGGCAGGTTGGCGTTGGGCAGGTCCAGCAGCCGGTTGCGCGCGCCCGTCGCCAGGATCAGGTGGCCGTAGGGCAGCCCCTCGCCCGAGGCGAGCAGCACCTTGCGCGCCGCACGGTCGATCGACACGGCGTGGCCCGCGATCAGCTCGATGGCTTGGTCGTGGTAGAATTTCTCCGGCCGGAACATCAGGCTCTCAGGTCCGGCCGAGCCCTTGATGAAGGCCTTGGACAGCGGCGGCCGCTGATAGGGCAGATGCGCCTCGTCGTTGATCAGGCAGATGCGCTCCGAAAAACCCGCCTGGCGCAGCGATGCGGCGACCTGGTAGCCACCATGACCGGCACCGACAATGATCACCGGACCGTCCGTCATCGGACAGCCCATTTCCGCAAGACACGAGCGTAACCCATGTCGTCTCCTCTCGTACTGATTTCGGCTTGCTTGCTCAGGAGGAGCCGGCGCTCGTGTCCGTCCCTTGGCGAAGGCGCCCTATTTGAGCCCATCGTCCCGCCCTGCGCAAGAGTGGTGCGCAGGGCACTGGCGGCCGGGGCACTGGGGGCCGGGGATTGTCACCCTTCGCTATCTGCGATTTAGTTGCAGCAACGACCTCATGCCGGGGATTCCAGAATGCCTGCTCCCGTTTCCCAACCCGATGATCCCGCCCTGCTGCGGATCGACGGCACGATCGCGACCATCACCCTCAACCGCCCCGCTGCATTCAACTCAATCAACCTGGCCATCGCGCAGAAACTCGAGCAGCTTGCGGCCTGGATCGAAGGCGACGACGCCATCAAGGTCGTGGTGATCGAGGGCGAGGGCCGCGCCTTCTCGGCCGGCGGCGATCTGCAGACGATCGGCGCTGCCGCCGAAGCCAATACGGTGACGCCCGTCGTCGGAGAGCTCTTGAAGCACTATCACGCCTTCATCGAGATCATCCGGCGGATGCCGAAGCTGTCGCTCTCCAGCGTGCACGGCTCGGCCGCCGGCGCCGGCATGGGCCTCGCCTTCGTCACCGATCTCTGCATCGCCGCGGAGGATGCCAAATTCACGCCCGCCTATGCCAAGATCGGCGTGTCGCCGGATGGTGGCTCCACGGTCGGCATCGTCGGCACGGTCGGCTCCCGCCGCGCGCTGCAGATCTTCCTGGCCGAGGACAATTTCACCGCGCAGCAGGCCCATCAATGGGGCCTCGTCGCCAAGATCGTCCCGGCGACCGAGCTGAAGGCCGCGACACGGCAGCTGGCCGAGCGCCTGGCGCAAAACCCGCCGGCCGCCATCGCCGGCACCAAGTCGCTGGTCTACGCCGCCGCGACCACGCCGGTGAAGCAGCAGCTCGACGCGGAAGAACACAAGATCATCATGGCCATGAACACGGAAGAGTTTCGCACCGCCGTGAAGAAGTTCACGAGCAAGGGCAAGTGAACGCGATGACGCCCTCGCGCTCGTTCTGCGGCCTGCGCCACGGAGCCACCGACTGGAATCGCGAGGGGCGCTTCCAGGGCCGGACCGACAACCCGCTGAACGCGGACGGCCTGCGGCAGGCGCACGAAGCAGCCAGCATGCTGCGCGATATCGGCATCAGCCGAATCGTCGCAAGCCCGCTGGTGCGCGCGGCGCGAACGGCCGAGATCATCGCGGACGCGATCGCGGTGCCGCTCACGATCGACGATGGCATCATCGAGTTCGATTTCGGCAGCTTCGAGGGCCTCCCCGTCCGCGACCTCATGATCCAGCACGGCGTCAAATCGGCGACGGGCCTCGTCTCGATCCTGCCCGCCGATGGCGAGAACTGGGACGCCATGACCGAGCGGTCGCTGGCTTGCGTCTCCAACTGGCTCGACCGTCATCCTGACGACGACTTCCTGTTCGTCTGCCACGACGCCGTGATGCAGGGGATGGCGAACGCGCTGTGCGGCAGCTATTTCAAGAACAGCCACGGCACCCCGTTTCGCTACACCCGCGAAGATGCGCAATGGCGCGTCGAGCAGCTCGTCACTTGAGAAGATCACTCGATCAAGATTACTTGGGACAGATGTAGCCCGTCCCCGCCGGCGACTTGAAGCAGCCGACCGATTCCGGCAGCACTTTCTGCGGCAACCACAGCACCACGCTCGGGAAATAGATCGCAAACGCGATCGTCCCAAGGAATACCAGATAGATCGGCAACGCCGCGCGTAGCGCCTTGGCAAAACTGACGCCGACGAATTTGGAGGCCATCAGCAGCACCAAGCCGTAAGGCGGCGTGATCAGGCCGAAGGCGAGCGTCGCGATCAGCACGACGCCCATGTGCACGGCGTTGATGTCCCCGGCCTCGGTGAGCGTATTCACCAGCGGCATGAAGATGATGATGGTCGGCACCGGCTCGATGAAGTCGCCAACCACGGTGAACAGCAGCACCATCAACAGCATGATCAGATGCGGATCGTTGCCGGCCATCGAAGTGATCACATCGGCGATGTAACTGGCGCCGCGCAAATAGGCGAGCATCCAGCCGAAGGCGTTGGCGGCGCCGATCGTGATCAGCGGCAGCGAGAAGATGAGCCCGGCGAGGCAGAAATCGTAAGGAATCTTCCTGATATGCCCGCGGTTGAGCGCGGGGATCACCACCAGGATGATCCAGACCACGGCGACGACGCCGGCCTCCGTCGGCGTGAACCAGCCGGTGAGAATGCCGCCGAGCAGGATCACCGGGATCATCAGCGGCAAGGCCGCATCGCCCGCGGCGAACGCCACCTGCCGCAGCGGCGCGCGCGGCTTGCGCAGGCCGGAGGGGCCGAAGAAGTAGCAGTAGATCATCAGCCCGAAGCCGATCATCAGGCCCGGCACCACGCCCGCCATGAACAGGCCGGCAATCGAGACGTTGCCGACCGCGCCATAGACCACCGCGGTGATGCTCGGCGGAACCAGCGCTGCGATGGTCGAGGCGGACGCGATGATGGCGGCGATGAAGGCGGGCTCATAGCCCTCCCGCTTCATCGGGCCGCCGAGCGCGCGGCTCATCACGGCCACATCGGCCGTGGTCGAGCCGGACATCTCCGAGAAGAACATGCTGAAGACGACCACGACCTGCGACAGCCCGCCCCTGATGTGTCCGACCAGCGACACCGACAAATTGGCTATTCGGACCACCACATTGGCCGAGCTCATGAGCTCGCCGACCAGCAGGAAGAACGGGATCGCCAGCAGCGCCTCCGAATCCACGCCGTCGAAAATCTTCTGGATGATCGCGGCGAGCGAGACGTCCGAGAGGATCGCGCCGACGAAGACACCGGCCATCAGCGAGAACGGCACGGGCACCCCGAGATAGCCGAACGACAGGAAGCAGATCGTCATCAATGTCAGAACGACGGGTGCGCTCACGGCTGTGCCCTCTTCTGTGCATCGGTGACGTCTGGCGCTCCATCCTCCTCGGGAGGTTCAGGATGGTCAAAACCGTTGCGCAGGCCGTTGATCAGCTGCTCGATCGTGAACAGGCCGATCAGCACGCCTGACAACGGGATGATCGCATAGAGCGAGGCGATCGGCGTGCCCGACGGCAAGCGAAAGCTGCCGAAGCCGCGGAGATAGTTCTGGTAGCCATACCAGATCAGGCAGAACGCGACGCCGAGCACGACGAGGCGGATGATCACTTCGACGATCAGCCGCGGCGTGCCATGCATCGCCTCGGAGATCGCGGTGAGGTAGAGATGGTCGTTGCGCCGGGTTGCGGCCGCCGTCCCGACGAAGATCGCATAGATGAACAGTGTCGAGGTGACCTCCTGCAACCACAGCCAGGGATGACCGATGGTGCGGGTGACGATGTCCGCTGTCACCGACAGCGAGAAGCCGAAGCAGAGCAGGCCGCACAGGATCATCAGCGCAAGCTCGAGCCAGTCGAGCCAGCGCCATTTCAGGTGCCGCTGGCGCTGAACGAGCAATTTGTCGGCGATGGGCATTTGCCTTTGCTCCGCGATTCCGCCCCCGCCGTCGTCATGGCCGGGCTTGTCCCGGCCATCCACGGTTGGATACTCCGGAAGGAAGAACGTGGATGCCCAGGACATCTAGCGCGAAGACGCGCTTCGCGCTTCTGCCCGGGCATGACGGCTTCGATTGGGGCTAGTTGATCGACCGGATCAGGTTCTTGACCTTCTCGGCGTGCGGGCCGAGCTCCTTGGCGAGCTTGTCGAGATAGGGGTCGGCAATCCCCGTAAAACTCTTCTTGTCGACGTCCGTGACGACCTTGACGCCCATCTTCTTCAGCTTCTCGGCCGCGCTACGCTCGAGCTCGAACGCCTTTGCCGGCTCCTTCGCGCTGATCTCGTGGGCCGCTGCCTGCACCCACCCCTTCTGCTCCGCCGACAGGCTCTGCCAGAGCTTGTCGGAGATGAACACCAGCGCGTTGTTGGCCTCGTGCTCGGTGATGTTGAGGACCGGGGCGACCTCGTAGTGCTTGTTGACGAGGTAGACGTTGATGCTGTTCTCGGCGACGTCGACGACGCCGGTCTGCAGGCTCGTGTAGACGCTGCCGAACGGCATGTGCACGGTCTGGGCGCCATAGGCCGGGAACATGGTGTCCTCGGTCGCGGTGGCCTGCACGCGGATCTTCAGGCCCTTGATGTCGCCGACATTGTGGATCTCGCGCTTGGAGTACATGTGGCGCACGCCCTGCGAGCCTGTCGCGATCACGTGCAGGCCCTGCGTGGTCTCGTCGATCATGGTCTTGAGCGCTTCGAACACTTTCGGATCGGCCAGCCCCTTGATGACGTGGTTCTCGTCACGGAACAGGAAGTGCAGCGACATCACGCCGGCCTGCGGCGAGATGGTCGCGGTGTTGGCCGAGGAGATGATCGCGAATTCGATGTCGCCGGCCTTCACCAGCTGCAGCAATTGCGGCTCCTGGCCCAGCTGCGCGCCGGGATACTGGTCGATGATCATGGTGCCTTTGCTCAATTCCTTGAGCTTGTCGGCAAAGAGGTCGCCCGCGATGGAATAGCCGGTATTGCGCGGCTGGTCGTAGGCGAAGCGATAATGCTTCACCTCCTGCGCCCCGGCTCCCGTGACGAAAAGCATGACGGCCGCAGCCGCCAAGCCATGCAAGAATCTTGGCATGGATCGCGCAATCATCGTTTCCCCCTGTTTTATCGCCCGCCGCTTGTGCGGTCTGGGCGCTCGTTGTTTGTCAGCCTGTCTCGGTCTTCTTCCCAGTCCTCTGCATGAAATCGAAATCGCAGCCCTCGTCGGCCTGCATGATGGTCTCGTTGAACAGCCAGGCGTAGCCGCGCCGCGCCTCGTCGGGCGCGGCGGCCGGCTTCAAGGCGGCACGACGCCGTTCGAGCTCGGCGGCATCGACCAGCAGCTCGATACTGCGCCTGGCAACGTCGAGCTGGATCATGTCGCCGTTCTTCACCAGCGCCAGCGGCCCGCCGACGGCGGATTCCGGGGTGATGTGCAAAACGATGGTGCCGAACGCGGTGCCGCTCATGCGCGCATCGGAAATGCGCACCATGTCCTTGGTGCCGCCGCGCGCGAGCTTCTTCGGGATCGGCAGATAGCCCGCCTCCGGCATGCCCGGCGCGCCCTTGGGGCCGGCATTGCGCAGCACCAGCACGTCGTCGGCGGTGACGTCGAGATCGGGATCGTCGACCCGCAAGGTCATGTCTTCGACGGATTCGAACACCACGGCCCGCCCGGTATGCTTCAGCAGCTTCGGGCTCGCGGCGGATTGCTTGATCACCGCGCCGCGCGGCGCGAGATTGCCGTGCAGGACGGCGAGACCGCCTTCCTTCTTGATCGGATTGTCGCGCGGACGGATCGCGTCCTGGCCGGGCACGTCTTCCGCGTTGGCGACGACATCGCGCAACGTCTGGCCGGCGATCGTTTTCGCATCGAGATCGACGAGATCGCCGAGCTGCGCCAGCAGTTTCGGCACGCCGCCGGCGTGATGGAAATGCTCCATGTAATGTTCGCCGGACGGCTTCAGATCGACCAGCACCGGCACCTCGCGGCCGATCTGGTCGAACACTTCGAGATCGAGCCGGTGCGGGGAGCGATGCGCCATCGCCGTCAGATGGATCAGGCCGTTGGTCGAGCCACCGATCGCCTGAAGCACGACCTGCGCGTTCTTGAACGAGGCCGGCGTCAGCACATCACTCGGCTTCGGGCCCTTGGTCTTGGCCATCTCGGCCGCGACCCGGCCGCTGGCCTCCGCCAGACGGAAACGCTCGGCATGCGGCGCCGGGATTGTCGCGCTCATCGGCAGCGACAGGCCCATGGCCTCGATCATGCACGCCATGGTCGAGGCCGTGCCCATCACCATGCAGGTGCCGACCGACGGCGCAAGACGGCCGTTCACCGCTTCGATCTCGACATCGTCCATCTCACCGGCGCGATACTTGCCCCAGAGACGGCGGCAATCGGTGCAGGCGCCCAGCACCTCGCCCTTGTGATGGCCGACCACCATGGGCCCCACGGGGATGACCACGGTCGGCAAATCGGCGCTGATCGCGGCCATGACTTGCGCGGGAAGAGTCTTGTCACAGCCGCCGATCACGATCACCGAATCCATCGGCTGCGCCCGGATCATCTCCTCGGTGTCCATCGCCATGAGATTGCGCAGATACATCGAGGTCGGATGCGCAAAGCTCTCGGCGATCGAGATGGTCGGGAACACGAACGGCATCGCGCCCGACAGCATCACGCCGCGCTTGGCGGCTTCGATGATCTGCGGGATTGTAGTCGCTATAGGTGTTGGTGATGCCGACGATCGGGCGCTCCAGCGCGTCGTCGGAATAGCCCATGGCCTTGATGAACGCCTTGCGCAGGAATAGCGAGAAGCCGGCATCGCCATAGCTCGTCAGACCCTTGCGCAAACCACTCGTCATCATGCCACTCCTTGCCTTGCCATTGTGGTACAGCCTGCCCCTCGATTGTCAATAAGATAGGCCCATATTGTCGCGGTCTGGGGCCTCACAGCTGTGCTTGTGCCATGAATTATTGACAATCTGTCCCTTCCCTGCTCCACAGGGCGGACCGGCCGAAGCCGGAGGCCGAGGGCATGTCCGACATTCGCACCGCTGAGGCAATGCCGGTCCGGCGCGATGATCCGGACGACGTCGTCGCGCGGCTGGAAGAAGACATCATTTTCGGCCGCCTCGCGCCGGGCGCGCGCCTGACCGAGGACGCGCTGATGTCGGCTTACGGCACCTCGCGCCATTTCGTGCGGCAGGCGCTGGTGGACGCCGAGCGCCGCGGCATCGTCCGCCGCGAGAAGAACGTCGGCGCCACGGTGCGGTTCTACTCGGCCGATGAGGTCCGGCAGATCTACGAGGTCCGCGAGATGTTGACCCGGCAGGCTGCGCTGATGATCCCCCTGCCCGCGCCGCAGGCCCTGATCGACGAGCTGACCGCCCTGCAATCGCAGTATTGCGCGAGGGCGGATGTGCGAGACCTGCGCGGCATTCACGAGACCAACGACGCCTTCCACGTCGCGCTGTTCGCCGCCTGCGGCAATCCCTATCTGGTGCGCTCGCTGCAGGACTACATGAACCTGACACTGCCGATGCGCGCCAAGAACCTCGCCGACCGCGACGGGCTCGCGCAGTCGCGTCGCCAGCACGAGCTGATGATTGGACTCTTGAAAGGACGCGACAGCTGGGCGCTGGCCCAGCTCTGCGTCGACCACATGCAGTTCAGCAAGTCGGATTATCTGGCGCGGATTGGTGGAGGAGGAACCTGAACGCCAGGGCGCGCACTCATAGATCTGAGTAATTTCTTGGAACCAATGGTCGGCCTGGTACTTGGTCTGGCACCAATCCCCCACCATAGGAGCTGCCATGATTTGCCGTTTTATCGGAGGCGCCGCTGTTGCCGTCGCCGTCCTGCTTCCCGTAACGACCCAGGCCCAGGGCGTCCCCGGGGGCGTCGAGCGCGGTGCGCGGGATGGTGAGCGAGCGGCAGGCCCGGTTGGAGCAGTCGTGGGTGGCGTCGTCGGCGGCGTTGTTGGCGGCGTGGCCGGAGTCCTTGGTGTCGATCAGCGTCCTCGCTTTCACTCCTACGTCGTCGAACAACGACGCCCCTCATATCAGTATCGCGAGGATGTGAGAGTTGGAGCCGTTCTTCCAGAGGAAGGCGTGACCTATTACGAGGTGCCGCCGGAGTACGGCGCCCGTGAGTATCGTTATACGGTGGTCAACGGGCGCACCGTGCTCGTCGAACCGCGAACCCACCGGATCGTTGAGATCGTCGAATAACAAACAAGGGCCGTCGTTCGAGGCGGCCCTTTCGTTTGCCAAGACCTAGCGCTTGGTCCAGTCGATAATCCGGCTCGCATCACCATCGAACTCGAGGCTCGCGAACGAGCCGCCCTGGTAGTGATCGCCGATCGGATCGGGCTTCAGCTTGGCCTGCTCGGCCATCGCGTGCGCCACGTGATCCTCGGAGCGGCCGGTAGGGCGGTAGCCGAACGCGTAGGCGCGGTGGTTGTCCCACCAGGCGCGCTCGTTCAGGGACACGCCGTAGAACACCTCGAAATGAATGTCGGGATGCTCGAGCCCGATCTGGCAGAGCTGGACCAGGTCCTCCGGCTTCAGCCACATCGCGATACGGCGATGATCAAGCGGACGCTCGTCGCAATTGCCGATGCGGATGCAGGTGACCTTCAGCCCGTGCTTGTCGGCATAGAGCGAGCCGACGGCCTCGCCGAACACCTTGCTGACGCCGTAGCGCCCGTCGGGGCGCACGGTGACGTCGGTGCCGATCTTGTGGTGGCGCGGATAGAAGCCGACCACGTGATTGGACGAGGCGAACACCACGCGCTTGACGCCCTTGCGGTGGGCGGCCTCGAACAGATTGTAGCCGCCGATGATGTTGGCCTGGAGGATGTCGTCCCACGGGCCTTCGACCGAATAGCCGCCGAAATGGATGATGCCGTCGACGCCCTCGCAGAGGGCCTCGACCTGCGCGAGATCGGACAGGTCCGCCGCCTTGAACTGCTCTTTGGGGCCGAGGTCCTTGGGCTCGCGGATGTCGGAGAGGAGCAGGTCGGGATAGATCGGCGGCAGCAATTTGCGCAAGCGCGTTCCGATTCCGCCCGAAGCTCCCGTCATCAAGATGCGCGGCATGTCTTCCCTCGTCGTTGGTGACCGATTTGCCGTCACGTGTCTCTAATGATAGCAGCATTGTCCAGAGGGAACGAAACGAGAGAACCGACATGAATGAGGCATCGTCCCACACCCAGGAGCGGTCAGGCTGGCGGCCGGCGAGCTACTATCCCGATCCAGCCATTCATGCGCTCGATCCCCGTTTCGAAAAATACTGGCTGAAACTGTCGGCGGTGGAGCGGCTGACCACCGGGCTGCGCTGGGCCGAGGGCCCGGTCTGGTTCGGCGACGGGCGCTATCTCTTGTGCAGCGACATCCCGAACCAGCGCATCATCAAATGGGAGGAGGAGACCGGCGCGGTCTCGGTGTTTCGCAAGCCCTCCAATTTCGCCAATGGCAACACGCGCGATCGCCAGGGCCGGCTCGTCACCTGCGAGCACGGCGGCCGCCGCGTGACCCGCACCGAATATGACGGCAGCATCACCGTGCTGATGGACTCGTTCAATGGCAAGAAGCTCAACTCGCCGAACGACGTCGTGGTGAAATCCGACGGCGCGATCTGGTTCACCGATCCGACCTTCGGCCTGCTCGGCAATTACGAGGGCTACAAGGCCGAGCCCGAGATCGACCCGAACGTCTACCGGCTCGATCCCGCGACCGGCAAGGCGAGCATCGTCGCCGAGGGCGTGCTCGGACCGAACGGGCTGTGCTTCTCGCCCGACGAGAAGATCTTGTACGTCGTGGAATCCCGCGGCGTGCCAAACCGCAAGATTCTCGCCTATGACGTCTCGGCGGACGGCACCACCATCTCCAACAAGCGCGTCTTCATAGATGCAGGCCCCGGCACGCCGGACGGCATGCGCTGCGACATCGACGGCAATCTCTGGTGCGGCTGGGGCATGGGCGATCCCGAGCTCGACGGCGTCGTTGTATTCGCGCCCGACGGCGTCATGATCGGCCGCATTGCGCTACCCGAACGCTGCGCCAATCTCTGCTTCGGCGGCGTCAAGCGCAACCGCCTGTTCATGGCGGCGAGCCAGTCGATCTACGCGCTGTATGTGAACACGCAGGGCGCGGTGGGGGGCTAACGCTGCGCTCTCTGCCGTCATTCCGGGGCGCGCCGTCTTCGGCGCGAGCTAGGATGCGCAATTGCGCATCTGAGAATCCATCGTGCGGCAGAGCCTGCTGAGGAATGGATTCCGGGCTCGTCGCTTCGCGATGCCCCGGAATGACGAGAGAGACGGAACGACAAACGCCGGAGCGGCTTCCCGCTCCGGCGTCATGGTCACTCAATCGCTAAAGCTTAGCCCGCGACGGCCTTCACTTCGAGGAAGTCCTCGAGGCCGTACTTGCCCCACTCGCGGCCGTTGCCGGACTGCTTGTAGCCGCCGAACGGCGCGGTGCGATCGTTGGGAACGCCCTGGAGGTTGACGTTGCCCGCGCGGATCTGCCGACCGACGCGCTTGGCGTCCTCGACCGAAGCGCCCGTGACATAGCCGGCGAGACCATACGGCGTGTCGTTGGCGATGTGCACGGCCTCCGCTTCGTCCTTGGCGCCGATGATGGTCAGCACCGGTCCGAAGATTTCCTCACGGGCGATCGTCATATCGGGGGTGACGTCGGCGAAGATGGTCGGACGGACGTAGAAGCCCTTGTTGACGCCCTCGGGCAGACCCGGGCCGCCGGCAACGAGCGTTGCGCCCTCGTCGATGCCCTTCTTGATGAGGCCCTGGATCTTGTCCCACTGACCGCGGTTGACGACCGGGCCGATGGTGGTGCCTTCGGCGCGGGGATCGCCCGCCTTGGTCTTGTCGGCGACGGCCTTCGCGATCGCGGCGACTTCCTTCATCTTGGACAGCGGCACGATCATGCGCGAGGGCGCGTTGCAGGACTGGCCGGAGTTGTTGAACATGTGCATCACGCCGCCGGTCACCGCCTTCGTGAGGTCGGCGCCTTC
>LNAP01004371.1_pt1 | contig 27861 bp, 23 predicted proteins | sample 602601 | NCBI WGS metagenome assembly LNAP01 (sample SAMN02440304, study PRJNA202911) | soil metagenome | biome: Subtropical and temperate rainforests or woodlands; isolation source: soil samples (1 kg each in a 20% v/v slurry with milli Q water) were... ... | reverse complement strand
GTGCAGCAGGCGCAGTACCTCGAGGGCGAGATCGGGTTCCCAGCTGCCCAGGCCACTGGCTTCGAGCTGCTGGTCGAGTGCTTCGAGCTGGGTTTTGGCCAGCTCGTATTTCTTGGCCTGGTAGCACAGGCGGGCGAGGCTCAGCTGCCAGAAGAAGCGCTCGCGGCCACCACGGGCACGCGCCAGGCCCTGTTTGAGCTGTTGCACTGCGGGCTTGAGGCCGTCCTTGCGCAGTAGCGGCACAGCTTCCTGCAGCGCGAGCTCCCAACTCGGTTGCAGGGTACCGGCGGCAGGCGGTTCTTCCTGTCTAGTCGTCGTGGTTGGCTGCACATGGGGCATGACCTGGCCACTGATCCAGGCGCGAGTTTCGGCATCGGCAAACGGGGTGCCGTCGTGAAAGCACAGTTCTTCCAGACGCGGCAGGCGCTGCAGGAACAGCGCGAGCTGGATCTCCACCTCGCGCATGGCCTGCTCGGCGTCCAGCTCCTGCAGGCATTCCCAGGCCAGGCGCTGGCCATCCAGCCAGAATGGGGCACGCGCGGTGCTGTTTTCCAGATCCACCAGCAGGTCGGCGTACTGCCCCTGAGCGAAGCGTTCGCGATAGATGGCCAGTTTATCGGCGGGGACGCCACGCAGCGCGGTGACCTGCTCGTTGTTGTGCTCCGGCAGGCTGTCGATGCTCAGCCAGAGCAGGGTACGCGCGAGGCGCAGTGGGCGCAGGTCGCTGGTGCGCTGCTTGAGCCACCAGGCGGTCAGCGGGCGGGCCTGTTCCTGCAGGTTGCGCAGAGCCTTGAGCGCTTCCTTGTCGTTCTCGATCGGCGAGCCGGGGGCGAAGACCTGGCTGGCGACCTGCTTGACCTGGGCGATGGCCGCGCCCACCGTACCTGGCTGCGGCTGCCCCTGGCTGGCGCGCTTGACCATGCCGTCGAGCTGACGGCACAGCGGCAGCAGCAGCGGTGCGTTTTCGCCCAGATGGCCGGACAGGCATTGTTCCAGTGCGTGCAGCTGCTCGGCGAGGCCACGGAACAGCGGTAGCTGTTCGCCGATAGGCACGTCTTCGGAAAAGGTCTGTTCCAGGCGCGGCAGCAACCAGTTGATCGCGGCGGCCCGGGTGCGTGGCTTGCGCGGATGCAGCTCGGCCCAGTGATTGCTGCACAGGTACTGCAGAACGCTTAGACCGGCCTGCAAACCGGCGAAGGATTCACGCTGGAACAGGCTCCAGGTCAGCCAGGCGGCGGCGCGCAGATCCTTGGAGAGCGAGGCGAGCAGCATCTCACTGCCTTCGCGGACCTTCTGCCAGTCGATACCGGTGGTCTGGTGCAGCGCCCCGGCCTTGGCCAGCTCGGTTTCCAGCAGTTCGAACTCGCTGCTGTAGCGAATATCGTCGCCTGACCGGCTTTCTGGCAAGTTCCAGATAATGCTTGCTGAGTGCGCTGGCGTGCATTGGGTCTTCCGTGACGCTCAAGTTCGATCCGTGAACTTTGAAACGAGCCTTATATAAGTAAGAGGCAAGTTTCCGAGAAAGGAGGTGCGCAACTTCTTGCGCACCGTCCCTGCGCAACAAATTGCACAGGACCTTATGGGGTGGGCATCCTAGACGGGGGGTATGCGCCATTCAAGGCGAGAAGTGTGATCTCTGTTGCAGCAGGGAATATTAACCGGCTCTCGACGGAACTAATTCAAAGCTGCTGTAAAAGTGCTGTCTGCGAGGCAATTAATGATGTGCGAAATAAGCTAGTTGCTTGTAAGTGATCACTTACAGGCAACTAGCTACTCGGTCACAGAAGATGGTGGGAAGATGTTATAGCTCTATTGACGATACCGAGTTAGAACCCGGTAGGCACCGCCGTTATGGACACGCCCAGCGTGTGCTGCTGCCCTGGCTGAAGCTCGACCACATCGTTCAGCACGTTGGCTGTCTCGATGCAGGCCATGCGCTGCCACGCATCGTTGGCGAAGCTGGACAGACGCTTGGACTTGTCTATCCACGGATTCCACAGCACGGCGGAGCGTGACCCCCTGGTGGTCAGCTGGATACGGCGCTGCCACGTCGGGTCTATAAGGTTGAGGGTGTTTGGCAGTTGCTGGTAGACGCGATCAGTCTCGTTGCTGAAATGCAGGTCGCCCTGTTGCTGGCATTCTTTCCAGTCCAGCAGCGTGTCGATGTACGGGCAGCCGGACAGACCTTCTACGCGCACCTGATGGATGTCGCTGACGGCGAAGTAGCTGTGCAGCGCCTGGCTGATGGCAACGCTTTCGTCACCGTCGTTGCGGCTGCTGAGGCTGAGCTGAAGGTCATCGGCGAGGCGAATCTGCAGCGTCAGTTCGACCCGGTGTGGCCAGCCCGGCAATTCGCCGAGCGCCTGCGGGCAGTGGAACTCGAGAATGGCAACGTCGCCTTCGCTGCGTTGTTCCCGCAGTTGCCAGGGCAGCGTGCGCACCAGGCCATGGAAGGGTGCGGGTTGTTCGCCGTGGTACCTCGCCTGAACGGATTGTGGGTTACGTGCCAGCTCGCCGAACCACGGCCAGCACACTGGCACACCGCCGCGTACCGACTGGCCCTGCTGGAAGGCGGCCTCTTCGCTGAGCCAGATGATCGGCGGTGCGTCACCCTGGCGATAGCTGAGGATCTGCGCGCCCTGTTCGGCGATCAGCAGTTCGTCCTCACCGCGGCGGATGTGCCAGACGGCGAGCTGGTCCATTTCGATGCGTTGGATGTCGACAGGCATGGGCAATCTCGTGATGGGCTCGGGTTTGCGTCTGACAACGGTCGCAAGGCGGGATTTCATCCGCCTCCGGGGCATGGGGTGGATGTTGCTTATTACATCCAGCGTGGCTCCGTTCGATAGGGAGCACTCGGTGGATCGCCAGGGTGGATCGCCGGCGCGCGATCCACCCTACAGGTCGCGCGGTTCAGCGACCCTGGCAGGCGTCGACCCGTAGCCAGCGTTCCAGCAGCTTGAAGCCCTGCATCAGGATGAAGGCGATCAGCAGGTAGATCAGGCCGGCGGTGAGGAACATTTCCTCGTGCAGGTAGGTGCGGGCGGCGATCTTGCGCGCCATGCCGGTCAGTTCCAGCAGCGTGATGGTGCTGGCCAGGGCGCTGGCCTTGAGCATCAGGATCACTTCGTTGCTGTAGGCCGGCAGGCCGATGCGCGTCGCGCGTGGCAGGATGATGTGCAGCAGCGCCTGCGCCCGTGACATGCCCAGCGCCCGCGCGGCTTCGACTTCACCCGGCGGCACGTTCTGGATCGCTCCGCGGATGATCTCGGCGATATAGGCGGCGGTGTGCAGGGTCATGGTGATGATCGCGCACCAGTACGGGTCACGCAGGTACGGCCAGAGCACGCTTTGGCGCACCACCTCGAACTGCGCCATGCCGTAGTAGACCAGGAACAGTTGCACCAGCAGCGGGGTGCCGCGGAAGAAGAAGATGTAGCCATAGGGCAGCGCGCGTATGGCCAGCAGGCGGGAGGAGCGGGCAATGCCCAGCGGCACGGCGAGGATCAGCCCGGCGACGACCGAAACGCCGACCAGTTGCAGCGTCAGCCAGGCGCCTTCGATGAAGCTCGGCAGCCACTTGATGAAGATTTCCCAGGTCATGCTGCGCTCCGCACGAAGCCGCGGCCGGCACGTTTTTCAAGAAAATGCATGCCGATCATGGCGACGATGGTCAGGCACAGGTAGATGAAGGCGGCGACCAGGAAGAACGTGAAGGGCTCCTTGCTGGCGGTCACGGCGATCTGCGAGCGGCGCATGATCTCTTCCAGGCCGATGACGGATACCAGTGCCGTGTCCTTCATCAGGATCATGAACAGATTGCCCAGACCCGGCAGCGCCAGGCGCCACATCTGCGGCAGGATCAGCCGCGTGAAGATCCGCCGCTTGCCCAGCCCCAGGGCCAGGCCAGCCTCACGGTGTCCCTTGGGAATGGCCAGCAGCGCCCCGCGGAAGACTTCGGTGGCGTAGGCGCCGAAGCACAGACCAAGGGCGATGGTGCCGGCGGCGAACGGGCTGAGGGCCAGGTTCTCGATGCCGAACAGCTCGCCGATACCGCGAATCAGGCTGATGGTGCCGAAATAGATCAGCAGTACCCAGAGCAGTTCGGGTACGCCGCGCACAATCGTCGAATAGGTGCCGCCGAGCCAGCGCAGCGCGCTGTAGGGCGAGGTCTTGGCGAGAGCGCCGAGCAGACCGAGCACCAGCCCCAGCGCCAGGGAGGCGAGGGCCAGTTGAATGGTCATCCAGGTGCCGGCGATAAGCGCCGGACCGAATCCGTGAAGGTCGGGAATCATAGAAACTCAAACACCGAAGCCCGGTCGGCCAGTTTCAGGCGACCGGGCTTCGGCTCGGTTGGATCAGTAAATGCTGAACGGGAAGTACTTGTCGTTGATCTGCTTGTAGGTGCCGTCAGCGATGATCTCGGCCAGCGCCTTGTTCAGCTTCTCACGCAGCTCGTCGTTGCCCTTGCGCACGGCGATGGCGATCTTGTCGTCATCGAATACCGGCTCGCCCTTGAACTCGAAGCCCTTGCCAGCATCGCTCTTGAGCCATTCCCACTGCACGAAGGTGTCGGCCAGGATGCCGTCGACGCGGCCAGAGGCCAGGTCCAGGTAAGCGTTTTCCTGAGTGTCGTAGAGCTTGATGTCGACCACGCCGTCCAGGTTGTCTTCCAGCCAGGTACCGGCGATGGTCGCGCGCTGGGCGCCGATGACCTTGCCGTCCAGGTAGTCCTTGTCGGTCTTGAAGTCGGTGGACTTGGGCGCCACGAACTGCAGCTTGTTGGTGTAGTAGTGGTCGGTGAAATCGACGGCGTTCTTGCGCTCTTCGGTCACCGACATCGAGGCGGCGAGGAAGTCGAACTTGCCGGCGTTCAGCGCCGGGATGATGCCGTCCCAGTCCGAGGTGACCACTTCGCACTCGGTTTGCATCTTGGCGCAGAGGGCGTGGGCGATGTCGAGGTCGAAACCGACCACCTTGCCGCTGGCATCGATCAGGTTGAAGGGCGGGTAGGCGCCTTCGGTACCAATCCGTAGTTTTTCCGCGGCGAATGCCTGGGTGCCGATGATCAACGATGCAGCAGCGGTCAGCAGGATCTTCTTATAGCTCTTCATGCGGTGTTGCTCCATTAGCGATGGCTGGACATGAATTGTTTACAGCGCGCCGATTGAGGATTGTCAAATACCTGCTCGGGCGTTCCTTGCTCCTCGACCAGGCCCTGGTGGAGGAATACCACTTCGCTGGATACCTGCTTGGCGAAATTCATCTCATGGGTGACGAGCAGCATGGTGCGGCCTTCTTCGGCGAGCGACCGGATCACTGCAAGCACTTCTTGTACCATTTCCGGATCGAGCGCCGAGGTGGGCTCGTCGAAGAGGATCACTTTTGGCTGCATCGCCAGCGTCCGCGCAATGGCCGCGCGCTGCTGTTGACCGCCGGACAGCTGGTTGGGATAGACGTGGCGCTTGTCGGCGATACCGACCTTGGCCAACAGCGCCTCTGCCACCTCGGTGGCTTCGGCCTTGCTCTGGCCGAGCACGCGGCGCGGTGCCTCGATGATGTTGTCGAGGATGGTCATGTGCGGCCAGAGGTTGAAGTTCTGGAACACGAAACCCAGTTCGCTGCGAATTCGATTGAGCTGCTTGCCGTCGGCGGCGACCAGGTCGCCCTGCTTGTCGCGCTTGAGCTTGAGCTGCTCGCCGGCCACCAGAATCTCGCCCTCGTGCGGGTTTTCCAGCAGGTTGATGCAGCGCAGAAAGGTGGATTTTCCGGAGCCTGAAGAGCCGAGGATGGAAATCACATCGCCATCGCGGGCGGTCAGCGAAATGCCTTTGAGAACTTCCAGATCGCCGTAGCGCTTGTGCAGATTGCGGATTTCCAGTGCAGGGATGGCCTCGGCCATGAGGGGTCCTCTTACAGACCGGCGAAGGCCGCCATGGTCTAGATATCTGATGGTGCGCTCCGCGCGAACTGCTCGCCGTCCTGGCGAGGCGCAAACCTAGCATGCGATGCGGCATGCGGCATGCGCCAAGCGCGATGCGGCGTTGAGCGGTGTGACCAGTCGGTCACGTTTAGCTGGCCGCCGATGCGCCCCTATCTATATAGATGAAATCGGCGCTGTACGCGCAGGCACACTCCGGTGCCTTGCGTAAACGGCAGGCTCGGTCCGCTTCCGTGCGGCCCGAAGCGGCCACGGTCTCAGCTCGCTTCCGGCTTGGGCGTGTTTTGGTCGTCGGAGAGCATTTCGTCGTGCTCGGCCATCTTCCACGGCAAGCTGCCCGGCGAGATGTGCAAGAAGTGCAGGTACTTTTCGAATTGGTCGAGTATGTCGCTGATGATGTCCGCCTGGTCGTATCCGTAGACGTCGTAATGCTGGCCGCCGCGGCGCAGGAACACCTCGGCACGGTAGTACTGCTCGTCGGCCTCCGGCCCTTCGGTCAGCGCGAACGCCGGCATGGCGTAACCGACCGCACGGATCTCGTAGATGAAGTCCACCTGGTCGTCCTTGATGACCTCCAGGTAGAGCCGCGAGTGGGCTTCATCGGTGTGCACTTCAGCAGCCCATTCCTGACCACTGAGTTCGCGCTGCACGCGGCGCATCGCCTTGAGCACCGTGGTGTTCATGAAGTCGTCGACCTCTTCCCTGCTGGGAAAGCTGACCATCCCCGCCAGGCGCTTCTTCCACAGGCCGGGACCGGCGTTGCTTGCCAGCCGGCTGCCCTGCATGTGGCTTTGCAGGCTGGTTTCGTGGTGGCCTTCGATCACCAGAGCGCGCCACATGCCCAGCGCGGCGATCATCATGATGATTGCGAAGGGCAGCGCGCTGGCGATGGTCATCGTCTGCAGCGCGCTGAGGCCGCCGGCGAGGAGCAGGGCGGATGCAACTACGCCCTCGATGCTGGCCCAGAACACACGCTGCCAGACCGGCGTGTGCAGGGCGCCGCCGGCGGCCAGCGAGTCGATGACCAGGGAGCCGGAGTCCGACGAGGTAACGAAGAAGGTGATGATCAGAACCACCGCCAGGAACGAGGCTATGGACGTCATCGGTAGCAGTTCGAACAGTTTGAACAGCGCGATGGCGTTGTCCGCCTGCACATCCGAGATCAGCGAGGTGTAGCCTTCGACCATGATCATGTGCAGCGCGGTGTCGCCGAATACCGAAAACCAGAGGAAGGTGAAGATGGTCGGTACGAACATCACGCCGAAGACGAACTGGCGAATGGTCCTGCCGCGGCTGATCTTGGCGATAAACAGGCCGACGAAGGGCGACCAGGCGATGGTCCAGCCGAAGATGAACAGCGTCCAGTTGCCGATCCAGTCGCTGCGGCTGTAGGCCTGCAGGTTGAAGGTGCGCTCGATGATGTTGTTCAGATAGCTGCCGGTGTTCTGCAGAAACGTTTCGAGGATGAAAATGGTAGGCCCGACCAGAAACACGAAAAGCATCAGGCCGATCGCCAGGATCATGTTCAACAGCGACAGGTTCTTCACGCCCTTGTCCAGACCGGCGACCACCGAGCAGATCGCCAGGCCGGTGATGATCGCAATGGCGATGATCTGCACGTTGATGCTGATCGGTATCGACGGCCAGAGGTAGTTGATGCCCGCGTTGATCTGGGTGACGGACAGGCCCAGCGTGGTGGCGATGCCGAACAGCGTGCCGAGAATCGCGAAGACATCCACCACATGGCCGATCGGCCCGTAGATGCGTTCGCCGATGATCGGGTACAGCGCCGAGCGCATCGACAGCGGCAGGCCGTGGCGGAACGAGAAGTACGCCAGCACCAGACCGGTCAGTCCGTAGATGGCCCAGATATGAAAGCCCCAGTGGAAGAAGGCAATCTGCATCGCCTGCTTGGCCGCGTCGACGGTTTCTCCGGCTCCGGCGGGCGGCGAGGCGTAGTGCAGCACGGGTTCGGCCACGCCGAAGAACAGCAGGGCGATGCCGTAGCCGGCGGAAAAGAGCATGGCGAACCAGGCTGGAAAGCTATATTGCGGCTCGGCGTGATCCGGGCCCAGCTTGATGCTGCCCCAGGGCGTCATGGCGATGCCGACGATGAACACCAGAAAAAAGGCCACCGAGAGCATGTAGAACCAGCCGAAGTTGGTCGTGATGAACGCTAGCGTCGAGCTGAACACTTCACCGGCCAGTTCCGGATTGCTGATGGTTCCGATCACCAGCAGCAGTGTGACGATCACTGCTGGAATGAACACGGGGAACAGAATGATGGCCTTGGGTATTTTCTTGGCGGCGTCCATGGACGGTCAGCCTCCGTTTGCGCGGGTGATGAGCGGGATGTACGCGGCGAAACCTCCGGATTGCCCGAACGCTGCCTCTGGGGTAGACGGTCCGAAGCGCAGAATGATTCAGCGAAAAGATGGGTTGGGTGTCGATTGACCGATAGCGCCGGTGTTAGAACGCGGGCTCCAGGCCGTGGTGCCGCAGGATGGCCGCAACGCTGCCGTCGGCGATCAGCGCCTCGAGCGCGTCGTTGAAACGTTCGAATTCGGCTTCGCTGACCGCGGCGCGGGAAAGGCCGATCGCGTAGGACACCGGTTGCAGCTCGCCCGCCTCATGAATATTGGCGAGCCTTTCCTGATCGATCAGATGCCAGGCGACATCCTGATTGACCACTGCGACGCCCTGTTCGCCGAACCTGCCGGCCTCCAGCATGCGCAGCAGCCGCCGGTTATCCGCCTCCAGAATCAGCGTCACGTCGCCGACCTCAGCCAGATGCTGACCGAGCACGAAGGAGGTTCCGGAGGGCCCGTACACGGCGACACTGCGTCCCGCCAAGTCCTCGGGGCGATGGAAGACGAAGCGGCTCGCCGACCGTGCATAGACCCCATAGCGGGAGGTGACCAGCATGCGGGTGAGGTGGAACGCGCGCTCGCGATCCGGTGAGCGGATCACGGTGAAGATCCCCTGCGCTTCACCGTCCTCGGCCAGCGCCAGTGCGCGTCGCCAGGGCAGCAGCTGCACCGGACAGTCGATTCGTAGCCGCGCGCAGACGGCTGCAACGATCTCGACGAAAGGCCCGGCTGCACGGTCCTCGGTGCCGGTGGCCGCCGTGGCATAGCTGAACGGCGGGAAGTCCTCGGTGACGAAGCGCAGCTCATCAGCCTGGCAATTGCCCATGAGTGCCAGGCCGACAACTATCGCAATCCATCGAGTGGGCATGCTGCAAGCTCCAGGCGATCGGCAGAGCGGCAATACGCTCCACGCCCTTGCAGGCTAGCGTGTCGCCGTCCGTGGCGCGACCCCGACTCCGCGAATCGAGCAGCCAGCGCAGCAGGCCGGACCTCCAGGCGAGTGACGTCGATCGATGCGAGCGCCCCCGGCTATCGCGCTCTTCGCATTTGCTCGCGCCATTCCCATGGCGGTTGCTGTTCGGTCTTGTGCAATGACCACAGGCCGCGCCGGAACTCCCGGGCGACCGCCTCCAGATCGAGCAGCGAGCGGTCGTCAAGGTGACCGCGATACGCCCAGGCTGCGCCAGACCTGACCATCTCCGAATTGACGTCGATGTTGCCAACGCCGACTCGCGCCAGGGTCCGTCCCAGGTCATCGCGGCCCTTGACTACGAGCGTCACGTTCTTGCCGAAGATGTGGTCGGAGAGCGCTTGCCGGGCCTGGCTGCCGTAGGGTTGCTTGAGCTCCGGGGTGTCGATTTCCGCCAGCCGGACCCTGAAACGTTCACCCGCGTTGGTCCGGCAGCTGAAGGTGTTGCCATCGGCGATGCCGATCACCCGGCAGTCGAACGATTCGGCAGAGGCAGGCATGGCAGTTATGAGCAGGGCGGCAAGCAGGTAGCGCAGCATGAGGGGGCATCCATGCGGTTCGGGGCGGGCGAGGGTAGCAGGCCGGTCGCCGCCCTGATTGGCGCCAGGTCTCAGATGGTCCGTCTGCGTTGGCGAAATGGCGGCCGGTCACGCATGCCGAGAAATACGCCGAACCGCCGCCTTGCCATGGCGCGCGCAACGCTCAGAAGGCGGCTTCGAGTTGGTGCTGGCGCAGGATCTTCGGCACCGTGCCATCGGCTATTGCCGCGTCCAGCGCCTGCTCGAACGCTTCGAACTGTGCCGCGCTCACCGTCTTGCGCGAAAGACCGATGCCATAGCTGATCGGGCCCATTTCGCCAGCCTCGCGCACATCGGCAAGTCGCTCTTCCTCGATCAGGTGCCAGGCAACATCCTGATTGAGCACCGCCAGGCCGTCCACACCGAAGCGCCCGGACTGCAGCATGCGCAGCAGTCGGCGATTGTCGGTAGTCAGGTGCAGGCGTACGTCGGGCACCGACTTGAGGCGCTCGGACAGCACGTAAGAGGTGCCGGATGGGCCATAGACGCCAATCAGCCGGCCCGCCACATCACCTGGTTGGTTGAAGACGAAGCTGCTCTCGGCCTGGGCGAAAACACTGTAGCGAGAAGTAACCAGCATCCGGCTGATGTGGAACATCTGCTCGCGCTGCGGTGAAGATGTCAGTGTGAATATTCCGTCCACCTGTCCCTGTTCGGCCAGGCGGAATGCGCGCTGCCAGGGATACAGGGTGATCGTGCATTGGTGCTGCAAGCGTGCGCAGATCGCATGTACCACCTCTACAAACGGGCCGGCCGCACCAACGCCTGCGGTTTCGCTGGCCGGGGCGTCAGCCGGGTAGGTGAACGGCGGGAAGTCTTCGGTCACGAAACGCCACTGCGCCGCGCCGGCCGGGGCGGCGTTCGACAACAGCCATATCAGCAGAATCGAGAGAATCCTGTGCACCGTTCGGCTCCTTGCGCTGTGCAGCATTCCTTGGCGGTTCGACGCGGCCGGGCAACATCTCGCTCAAGCCCGCTCCGTTAGCATCAGCCTAGCGCAGAATGAAGTCGGAGCGATTAAGTGATAAGGCCTGGCCGGGCATGCGTGGCACGTGCGGCGATTCGCCGAGGGACACTTCTGCAGTGGCCCCGTTGAGGCTTGCCAGCTCGCCGAGAGCGCAGAGGAATATCACGTTGATGCGTCGCTAAGTTTGGGCACTGCTCCCTTGCGCACCATCATAAAGATGCTTCTGGAAGCCGAAAAACAGACTCTTGATCAGTTCCGGCCTACCCAGATCTGCAACTGCATCGTTAATCGCATTCTTGTAGCGAAGCTTCAGCAAAGGGGAGAGCTTTTCCGGCCCCAATTCCTCCACACCCTCCTTCACGTATTGCGACAGCACGAAGTCAAGAAAGGCTTCTTGCTTGTCAGTGAATTGCCCATGCAGCGTGCTGCGAGCTCTGCTGGCGCGCTCTTCTCGAGTCTGCGGTTCGATGGAGAAGGCGACGTACGTCAGCACATCGAACAGGTCACTATGCTCGGCGTCGATGATGCGCTGCATTTCGTGCAGTACCTCGTTGCTAAAGCCACGTTCAGCCAGGCCCTGTAGGAGCGAAGTGCGAGTATCCGGGGCGCTCCAAAGCCCGCGTAGCTGGTCCTCATCTTTAAAAAATTCCGGCAGATTACCGAACAGGCTTTCCAGGAACTGCGCAGCAGACATCGGTTTGCCATCGGCGCCGAGGTACAGCGTCGCCATCATGCTCTTGATGCGGCGCACCGAGCCGTTGCTGAGTCTGACCTCGATCACGTCCGGGCGTGGATCGCGCGGTGGCTTGGGCGGCCTGGGTTCGTTTTCATAGCCGCCTCTGTCCTCTCCGGTGGCGACGCCTCCGGTCACGGTAGGCTCTATCGGTTCGCCATCCCATTCGGGATCGCTGAATAGGTGATGAGCTTTCACGAAGTCATAGATCGTGAAGTAATCCTTGCCGTCGAATAAGCGCGTACCACGACCGATGATCTGCTTGAACTCGATCATGTTGGTCACCGGCCGCATCAGCACAATATTGCGGACGTTACGCGCATCCACGCCGGTGGAGAGCTTCTGCGAGGTAGTGAGAACGGTCGGTATGGTCTTCTCGTTGTCCTGGAAATGCCGCAGGTGTTCTTCCCCCCGCGCACCATCATCGGCGGTCACCCGCACACAGTAGTCCGGCTCGCTGCTGCGCTTCATCTGGTTGATCAGGTCACGTACTTCCAGCGCATGCTGTTGGGTGGCGCAGAACACCAGCGTCTTCTCGTTTGGCGCGATCTGCTCCATGAACAGTTTGACCCGATAGGCCTCCCGCTCCGGGATCTTGATGACTCGATTGAAGTCCGCCTCGAGATAGCGCCGTCCCGCCTCAACCTCGCCTTTGATGACTATTCCGTCACCTGGCACATGCACGTACTCATCAAGCGTTGTAGCGATCTGCTTGACCTTGAACGGCGTGAGGAAACCGTCGTTGATGCCTTCCTTCAGCGAATACACATACACCGGCTCGCCGAAGTAGGCATAGGTGTCGACATTGTCCTTGCGCTTGGGCGTGGCAGTCAGACCGAGCTGCACCGCTGGGGTGAAATACTCAAGGATGCCGCGCCAGTTGCCCTCGTCGTTGGCGCCGCCACGGTGGCATTCATCGATGATGATGAAATCGAAGAAATCCGCCGGGTACTCGCCAAAGTAAGGCGTGCCGTTCGGCCCGCTCATGAAGGTCTGGAAAATGGTGAAAAAGATGCTGCCGTTCTTCGGCACCTTGCCCTTTTTGCGAATTTCGTCCGGGGCGATGCGCACCAGCGCGTCTTCGCTGAAGGCCGAAAACGAGTTGTAAGCCTGATCCGCAAGGATGTTGCGGTCCGCCAGGAACAGAATGCGTGGCTGACGCTGGGCGTCGCGCTTGAGGTTCCAGCGACTTTTGAACAGCTTCCAGGCCAGCTGAAAGGCGATAAATGTCTTGCCTGTGCCGGTCGCCAGCGTCAGCAGAATTCGCGACTGCTGCGCTGCGATTGCTTCCAGCACCCGCTTGATCGCAATGTCCTGATAGTAGCGCGCACCCCAGGTGCCTCCCTTGTCTTCGAACGGAATGGCGGCGAAGCGCTCGCGCCATTCATTGTGCTCGGCGAAGGTCAGGTTCCACAGTTCTTCCGGCGTGGGGAAGCTGAGCAAGTCGCCTTCTGCGCCAGTGAGCATGTCGATAGCGTAGATACGCTGGCCATTGGTTGCGTAGGTGAAGCGGATCGCCAGCTTCTTTGCATAGCTTTTGGCCTGGCCTGCACCCTCGGTGTAGTGCTTGTCCCAGGCTTTCGCCTCGATCACGGCCAGCTGAGTGTTGCGGTATACCAATACGTAATCGGCGATCTCCGCCTTGCCGCGTTGCCCCGCACCTTGGATGCGGCCATGAGTGATTTGAAACTCGCGTAGTACGCGGCTGCCATCGACCACGCCCCAGCCGGCTTCACGCAAGGCGGGGTCGATATGTTCGGCGCGGGTTTCAGCTTCGTTCACGGCAATATCCCTTTGGCATCATGCCCGGAGCATAACCCTCGGCGGCGTGGGTTTAGAAGGCGGAATCAACCTGCGAGCATGTTCATGATCAGGCGAATCAGCGTGTCTTTCTGCGCCGGGTCTGACTCCGCTACGAGCAAAGCGAGGGCGGCAAGGCCGATATCGTTGATCACTGGCTGGTTGGTAGCGTCCAGCAAGCGCCCATTGCGGTTGAGAAAGTCCACGAACAGAAACGCACCGCTGCGCTTGTTGCCGTCGGCGAACGGGTGATTCTTGATCACGAAGTACAGCAGATGCGCAGCCTTGGCCTCCACGCTGGGGTAGGCCGGCTCGCCGAACACCGTCTGATCCAGATTGCCCAGTAGGCCCGCCAGCCCGTCGCCGCGTTCCAGAGCGAATAGCTCGGTGGCTTCGCCGCGAGCCATCAACTCGGCTTTCAGGCGAGCCAGCGCCTGGCGGGCTTCGTCCAGCGTAGGCAGCGCGCCGCCGGCGATAGTGGGCGGGTCGGTCAGCAGGCCTTCGTCATACCGCTGAAGCAAGAGGAAGGTCTGCGCATAACGGGTAACGATATCCACCAGCCCTCGGCCGGTGTCGCTGAGTAACTCAGGGCTTTGCGCCGCCTTTCTCACCAGCTGTAGTGCAGCTTCCAGCTCCAGGGCATTGGCTTCGAAGCGTTGGCGATTAAGGGTGTAGCCTTGGGTGAGGTGTTCGCGCAGCAAGCGTGTAGCCCATTGGCGGAACGACACGGCGCGCTTGGAGCTGACCCGATAGCCCACCGAGATAATGGCGTCGAGGTTGTAGTGTTTCACCACGCGGCTGACCTGCCGCTTGCCTTCTTGGCGAACTACCGAGGAATCCTCGGTAGTTGCCGCCTCGGCCAATTCGCCATCGGCAAAGATATTCTTCAGGTGCAGGCTGATGTTGTCGTTCGAGGTCTCGAACAACCCAGCCATCTGTCGCTGAGTCATCCATACCGTATCGCGCCCTGCATCCAGCCGAACCTCGACCGGCTGGCCGGCTTCCTGAAAGATCACCAGTTCCTGCTGAGTGTTATCCATCGTGTGCGCCTTGCGTTAGCTGACCGCTGAAGGCCTGGTGTAGCAGGGATTGCTTCAGTTCGTCGAGGGCGGCGAGTTTCTCTCTGTAGATGGATTCGAGGCGTTGGGTTTCGGCTGACAACGCTTCAATCTTAGCTACAGCCTTTCGAATCTCAGGCAAGGGCGGTAACGGTAATTCGAATCGAGCCAGCGCTTCGCCAGTGAAATGCTGAATGCCAGCACCGTTGAAGTGCCTTTTCAATTCTCCGCTTTTATCTTGGCTGTATAAGTAATACAGAAACCACTTGTTATGCTCGGGGTCATCGAAGCGAACCCGGTGGAGCGCTTTCTGAAAGTGTATTGGATAGTCCTCGTTCCAGATTGCTGCTCTGCCAGGGTAGCCACCTTCGCAAATCAGAACATCACCTTTTATGGCGGTGTACTTGCCCGACTCCTCTGGAAGGAACGGCATTTGGAGAACATCTGATAAATCGAAGAAAAACCAGCGGACATTTAAGTTACGCAGATAGGGCTGTAAAACTCCTCTGTTTTTTGCTTTGTCCAGCATTTTCCCAAGAGAGTGCTTTGCGATGTCCTTGATTCTTTTGACTTCCCAGATATCTCCTTTCTGGGAAAAAACCGACTGTAAATGGCTTTCAAACAGCGTGCGGGCGCTCTGCAGGTTTTTTTCAACATTGGCGCGAGCCTGGGCAATCCTACCAAAGGCTTGGGCAAGGATGGAGACGATGCGACGCTGCTCGGAAATTGTCACAAGAGGGACATACATGTCCCGGATTTTTTGCTGTGAAATATTAGGCTGAGCGTTTCCGACTGCTTGGGCCACCAGTTCCCTCTTTCGTGACAGCAACAAGTAGTAAAGAAATTCAGGGATAAACGTTTTGTTAGGAAGAATCCCGCATACCGCCTGATTCGTTGCGGATTCAAAGCGCAATATGCCCACTTGTCCAGCTGTAGCCCCGTACATGGCAACCAAGACTGTGTTGGCCGGAAATAATTTGGCCGAGGATTTTTTTAATCCGAGTTCTGTAATAAAGGTTTTTGCCGCTGAAATTTCGCCCTGACTTACTTCGCCACTCTGAAGCCAAGGGATTTTTCCTCCTTCGTAAAACTCCTTATTAGACTTCAGCGGAGTACCGCCGGCCGCTGTCTTACAGACTTCGGCCAATCGGGTAACTTGCCAAACTGCTTTCACAGCAGCCCCCTGATAGTCGCCAGCACTTGCGCGCTCGCTTTATCCAGCGCCGCAATGTCGTCCAGGATTTCCTGCGGACTGCGGAAGGCTGCGTCTTGAGCGCCATTGGGGTTTTTCACCGACAGGTCGTAGCTCGCCTGATCAATGTCGGTCGCATTGACACTCCAGCTCTTCGGCGAATCGGCAAAGGTTTTTTGCAGTTCGATAAATTCAGTCAGGTCAGTGTCAGCCAGCGGGTTGGTCTTGCCCAGATTGCGGCCGGGGTCGAGCTGGTAGTACCAGACCTTGCGCGTCGGCGCGCCCTTGGTGAAGAACAGCACCACGGTCTTGACGCCCGCGCCCTGGAAGGTGCCGCTCGGGCAGTCGAGTACGGTGTGCAGGTTGCAGCTTTCCAGCAGCAGTTTGCGCAAGCTGACCGAGGCGTTGTCGCTGTTGCTGAGGAAGGTGTTCTTGATGACCACCGCGCCGTGCCCGCCGGCCTTGAGAGTCTTGATGAAGTGCTGGAGAAACAGGAAAGCGGTTTCGCCGGTCTTGATCGGGAAGTTCTGCTGGACTTCCTTGCGTTCCTTGCCGCCGAACGGCGGGTTGGCCAGCACGATGTCGAAGCGATCCTTGTCCTGAATATCGCTAAGGTTTTCCGTCAGGGTATTGGTGTGGATGATGTTCGGCGCTTCGATGCCATGCAGGATCATGTTCATGATGGCGATGACGTAGGCGAGGCTCTTTTTCTCCTTGCCGTAGAAGGTGTGCTTTTGCAGGGTTTCCTGCTGGCGGGTGGTCAGGTTCGGCTGGCTGCTGAGGTAATCGAAGGCTTCGCAGAGAAAGCCTGCCGATCCGACCGCGCCGTCGTAAATGCGTTGGCCGATTTGCGGATTGACCACCTTGATCATGGCGCGGATCAGCGGGCGCGGGGTGTAGTACTCGCCGCCGTTGCGCCCGGCGTTGCCCATGTTTCTGATCTTGACTTCATAGAGGTGCGAGAGCTCGTGTTTCTCGGTCTGCGAGCCAAAGCGCAGGCCATCGACGATCTCCAGCACTTCGCGCAGGTTGTAACCGCTTTGAATGCGGTTTTTCAGCTCGCCGAATATCTCGCCGATCTTGTACTGGATGGTGTCCGGACCTTCGGCCTTCTGCTTGAAGCCATGCAGGTAGGGAAACAGCTTGGTATTAACGAAATCCTTGAGGTCATCACCGGTCAGTGCGCTGTTGTGGTCGATCTGGCCATTCGCGGTCTTGGGCGCCGCCCAGCGCTCCCAACGGTATTCCGGGTCGAGTATGTACAGGTAATACTTGCCCTCAAGCTGTGCCTCCACGGCTTTTTCCTGCTCCAGCGCGTCGAGGTACTTGAGAAAAAGCAGCCAGGAGGTTTGCTCGGTGTAGTCGAGCTCGCTGGTACAGCCGGCATCCTTGTGCAGGATGTCGTCGATGTTCTTGAAGGCCTGTTCAAACATGGCGGGCAGCTATTCCGTGAAGTGCCGGCTGGATCATAGCGGGCCGCTGGCACAAATCGCAGGCAATAAAAAACCCCAAGGAGGTTAATTTCGCTTGGGGTTTTTCGGTATTAGTGGTGCCCGAACCGCCGACACGGGGATTTTCAATCCCCTGCTCTACCGACTGAGCTACCTGGGCAACGGGGCGCTATTAGACGGATTTGGCTTTTGCCTGTCAAGCGTGGTCCGGAAAAATATTTAATCCGGACGGGCGCTTAGCGCAGCCGAAGGTCATTCGCTCGGCGGCACGTAGCCTTCGGCCTTGGCGTAATCTTCGCCGGAGAAGAACTTGTCCATCTCGCCCTGAAGGAACTTGCGGTCTTCGGCGTTCATCATGTTCAGCCGGCGTTCGTTGATCAGCATGGTCTGGTGCTTCTGCCAGTCGTCCCAGGCCTGTTTGGAAATGTTGTTGTAGATGTCCTCGCCTTTCTGGCCTGGAAACGGCGGGCGCTCGAGGCCGGGGAGTTCTTCGTTGTACTTGCGGCAGTTCACGGTGCGGGTCATGGGTTCTCTCCTGCATGCAATTCAGCGGCGGCGCGCTTGAGCAGTGTCTTTACCGGCGCGGCGAGGCCGAGGCGCGGCGGGGTGGCGAGGTTATACCAGAGCCAGTCCGCCTCGGCCACGGCGTCGGGCGCGGACTTGACCCTGATCAGCCAGGGTTCGATGGCCAGCTGGAAATGGCTGAATGTGTGGGTCAGGCCGGGCAGTTCGCGGCGCTCCTCGAGCTGCAGCGCATGCCGTTCGGCGAGTGGGTCGAGAGCGGCGAGGTCGTCCAGTTCCGGCAGGCTCCAGAGCCCGCCCCACAGGCCCGTCGACGGGCGCCGATAGAGCAGGATGGCACCGTCGCGATTGGCCAGTAGCGGCATCAGTGTGCGTTTCTGCGGCAGCGCCTTGCGTGGCTTGGGCTCCGGGAAGTCGGTTTCGCGCCCGAGCAGATGGGCGCGGCAGCCGTCCTTGAGTGGGCAGAGCAGGCAGCTCGGGCGGCTGCGGGTGCACAGCGTGGCGCCGAGATCCATCATCGCCTGGGTGTAATGGTTGACGCGCTGCTGCGGGGTGAAACGTTCGGCCACCTCCCACAGCTGGCGGGCCACCTTCGGCTCGCCGGGATAGCCGTCCTGCGCAACGTAGCGGGCCAGCACGCGCTTGACGTTGCCGTCGAGGATCGGCGCGCGCAGGCCCAGGCTGATGCTGGCGATGGCGCCGGCCGTGGAGCGGCCAATGCCCGGTAGTTCGGCGAGCTGGTCGACATCCGCCGGAAACACGCCGCCGTATTCGGCCACGATGAGTTTGGCGGTCTTGTGCAGATTGCGTGCGCGACTGTAGTAGCCGAGCCCGGTCCACAGGTGCAGCACCTCATCTTCCTCGGCGGCGGCGAGCGCCTCGACGCTGGGCAGCGCCTCAATGAAGCGGTCGAAGTAACCGAGCACGGTGCTGACCTGGGTCTGCTGCAGCATGATCTCCGAGACCCACACCCGGTACGGCGTGATGTTCTGCTGCCACGGCAGATCCTTGCGGCCGTGGCGGTCGAACCAGTCGAGGACCGCCGCGCCGAACTGCTCGGGGCTCATCGGTTGAACAGGCCTTTGAGCGCGTCCTTGAGCTCGGGGCTGACCTTGTCGCCGAGCTTCTCTTCGATCTTTTCGTTGAGCTTCTCGCCGGCCAGCCGTGCTGCGACCTTGCCCAGGGCGTCGTTGTCGAAGCGGCAGGCCTTGGCGCCCAGCTCCAGCGGGCCGCGGCAGCGCAGCGGCCATTCGATGCCGACGTAGCGCTCGTTGACCTGGCAGGCCGGGTCCGGCATGGCGCCCTTGTCGCCTTCGATGACGATGCCGACGCGGTAGTCCATGCCCAGCACGCGCAGATCGACATCGCCGTTACCGTTGACGGTCAGGCCCGGAATGCTGGCCTTGAGGTCGGGGTTGCTGGCCACGCCGTTGCGCAGCGTCAGGTTGCCCTTGAGTTCGCGGAACGGCGTATCCTTGCTGCGTGGTTCGCTGGCGAGCGGCTTGCGATTGAGCGTGGCGATGGCGCGGCACAGCTGCTGCTCGAGGTTGGCATCCACCAGCACGCCGTTGTCGATGATGAAGCCGACCTTGCCGTTGAGGTTGTCGATCCAGGCCTTCTCGCTGTTGCCCTGGGTGCGCAGGTCGGCATCCAGGTTGAGCAGCCCCTTGACCACCACGTCCTCGCCCTGGCTTTCCAGCAGGCGCTCGACCGGCACGCCATTGAAGCGGTTCTGCACGGTCAGCAATGGCAGTGCCGGGCGTACGTCGAGGCTGGCCGAGCCATCCAGGCGTCCGCCATACAGCCCGCCGCGCACTTCCTGCAGGGTCAGCAGGCCGTTGCGGGTACGAGCCTTGAGGTTGAAGCCGTCCAGCGGGATCTTCATTGCGGTCAGGCTGCCGATGGCCAGGCTGACCTCGGTGTCGAGCTTGCGCAGCTGATCCAGCGGCAACACCGAAGCTTCGCTCCAGGCCTGCTGGGTCGGCGCGTTGGGCAGTGGTGTGGTGCCGCTGCCGATTGCGCTGGCCTGGGTGCTCTTGACCTCGCTCTTGCGCGCTGCCTCGGCCGCCTGCTCCTTGCTCGGCGGCGGCAGGTAGCGATCCAGATTGAAGCGGTCGCCCTTGAGGTCGACACGCAGCGCCTGGCGGGCGAAGTCACTGACGGCGAGGCGGCCGGTGAAGGTGCTGTCGTCGAGCTTCAGGGTCAGTTCTTCCAGCGCCAGGCTGTTTGGCGTACCGCTCAGGCGACTGACCAGTTCGGCCTTGCTCAGTGCGGCAGCGTCAGCCATGGCCGGCAGCTGCTGGCCGGTGCCCTGAAGGAATTCACGCAGGTTGAATTGCGCGACGGTCATCGCGCCGCTGATCTTTGGTTCCTTGTCCAGATCGCGCGCCTTCAGCTCGCCCAGCCCGCGCAGCTGGTTGGCGGTGAACTTGAGGCTGTTCCATTCGGCGATCTGCGCGGCGAGATCGACCAGCAGCTGGCCCTGGGCGCTGAAGGTCAGTGTCTGCCCTTGCAGCGGCTCGCCGGAAGCCTCGCCGGACAGGCGCATGTCTTCGAACTGGTAGCGCTTGAGCTGGTTGTCGAAACGCAGCGCGCCCTGCAGTTCGGTGCGCGCGCGCATCACCGGCTTGTTGCTGCCGAAGAAGGCGTTGAGCTTGAGCGGGATCGGGCTGCCTTCGCGGATCGCGCCGGTCGTGAGCTCGATGCTTTCGGCGCTGTACTGTTGGCCGGTCTTGGCGTCGCTGTAGGTAACGCGGGCATCGCTGACGGTCAGGCTGTCGATGTCCAGGGTCAGTGGCTTGCTGCGCGAAACGGGGGCTGCATCCGGTTCGGCCGGTGGTTCGCTGGCGTCAGCGGCTGGCGCGGGTTGTTCGGCCTGCCTGGCCGGCTGGCCAACCCCCTCCCAGTTGCCGCGGCCCTGTTCGTCACGGCTCAGGGTCAGGTTGAGGCCGTTGACGGTGATGTCGCTCATCTGCACTTCGCGGCTCAGCAGCGGCATTACCCGCACCGACAGGCCGAGCATGCGCAGGTCGGCGAACGGCTGTTCGGGTGTCTGTGCGCTGGCCAGGGTGGTCTCGTGCAGCTCCAGGCCGAGCCAGGGGAACAGGCTCCAGCCGATGTCACCTTTGATGTCCAGTTCGAGGCCGGCCTTGCTGCGTGCCAGGTCGCGGATCTCGTCCTTGTAGTCGTTGGGATCGAATAGGTGGGTCAGGACGAAGCCCGCCGCCACGACGATCAGCAACAGCCCGAGAAAGACCAGACCCAGGATTTTGCCGAGCGATTTCATGGACGAGTCCTTGTAGATGAACGATCTGAAAAGTGCCGAGTATAGCCCCGTGCCTGCACTTGTCGGGAACGCGGTCGGCGTTGGAGTGCCGTTGCGGGTGCGGGTTCCACAGATGGCCGCGGCGGGGCGGCAAGCGCCCCCCGTCGGCGGATCAGGCAGGGCGCAGCGGATATCGCGTGGGCGACTTAGAGCGAATCCAGCGGCAGATGCGTTCGCGCGGCCAGGGCGCTGGCTTCCAGATGACCGGCGGGTGCGGCAAGGCGCAACGGCTTGCCGGCTTCACTGGCCAGCCGTTGGGTTTCTTCCAGCAGGCGGCGGCCGACGCCGCGCTTGCGGGTGATCTTGCGTACGCACAGGTGTGACAGGCGCCAGGCTTCGTCGCCGCGCCTCAGCAGGGCGGCGCCGAGCAGACGGTCATTGAAGCGGCCTGCGATCAGGCTGCCATCGGCCAGCGCCGCCTCAATCAGCGCTTCGGCGCTGGCATAGGGCGTCAGCAGCCACTCGGGGGCGTCGGCGTAGATTTTCGCCAGATCGGTTAAATCCTGCGGGCTGGGCTGGGTGACGGATTCGACGTAGACGGGCATGGCGACCTTGCGACGGCTGAGCAGAAGTGCCGGCAAGGATACGCCGAACCGCCGCCAGCGCACGAGACGGCGGCGGTTGGCGCGTTCGCTCAGTGCAGGCGATGGCGCTCGTGAAGGAAGCTCAGCACCGCACGGCGATAGTGGTTGTACTCCGGGTCGTCGGCCAGGGCGATGCGATCGCGCGGGCGCGGCAGTTTCACCTCGAGGATTTCGCCGATGGTCGCCGAGGGGCCGTTGGTCATCATCACGATGCGGTCGGAGAGCAGCACGGCCTCGTCGACGTCGTGGGTGATCATCATCATGGTGTTGCCCAGGTCCTTCTGGATCTTCATCACCTCGTCCTGCAGGTGCGCGCGGGTCAGCGCATCGAGGGCGCCGAACGGCTCGTCGAGCAGCAACACCTTGGGCTTCATTGCGAGCGCACGGGCGATGCCGACGCGCTGCTTCATGCCGCCGGAGATTTCCTGCGGATACTTGTTCAGTGCGTGGCCCATGTTTACCAGCGCCAGGTTGTGTTCGATCCAGTCGCGCCGTTCGCGCTTGTTCATGCTGCGCTTGAACAGCTTGTTCACTGCCACTTCGACGTTTTCGTAGACGGTCAGCCAGGGCAGCAGCGAGTGGTTCTGGAACACCATGCTGCGGTCCGGGCCGGGGCCGCGGACTTCCTTGCCGTCGAGGATCACGCCGCCGAGGCTGGGGTCGAGCAGGCCGGCGACGATGTTCAGTACCGTTGACTTGCCGCAACCGGAGTGGCCGATGATGGAGATGAACTCGCCCTTGGCGATGTTCAGGTTGATGTCCTTGAGCACCTGCGAGGCAAGGTTGCCGCGCACGAAACTCTTGTCCAGGTGTTCGATGGAGAGATAGCTCATGGCGTTGCTCCTCAGTTGGCCGGAATGCCGCGGGTGATGCGCTGGCCGACGAAGGCCACCAGGCGATCGAGCACGAAACCGACCACGCCGATGTAGACGAGCGCGAGGATGATGTCGCTGATGCGCGAGGCGTTCCACGCATCCCAGATGAAGAAGCCGATGCCGACGCCGCCGATGAGCATTTCCGCGGCGATGATCGCCAGCCACGACAGGCCGACGCCGATGCGCAGGCCGGTGAAGATGTAGGGTGCAGCGGCCGGCAGCATGATGTTCTTGAAGTACTCGAAGCCGTTGAGCTGCAGCACCTGGGCGACGTTGCGGTAGTCCTGCGGGATGTTGCGGATGCCCACCGCGGTATTGATGATGATCGGCCAGATCGCGGTGATGAAGATGACGAACAGCGCTGAGGGATGGCTGTCCTGAAAGCCCGCCAGCGATAGCGGCAGCCAGGCCAGCGGCGGCACGGTGCGCAGCACCTGAAAGATCGGATCGAGGCCGCGCATGGCCCAGTCCGACTGGCCAATCAGCACGCCGAGGCCGACGCCGGCGACCACCGCCAGCAGATAGCCGACCGCCACCCGTTCGAGGCTGGCCAGCAGTTGCCAGGCCAGGCCCACGTCATTGCCGCCGTTGTCGTAGAACGGATCGACGATCAGCTCCCAGGTTTCCGCGACCACCTGCGAGGGCGGCGGCAGCGCGGCATCGGCACCGGAGCAGAGCATCTCCCAGATCAAGCCGAGCAGCAGCAGGATCACCAGTGGTGGCACCAGCTGCTGCACCGCGTAGCGGCCGCTGCGCCGAGCCAGTGTGGCGAGCCGGGAAGGGCGGACGATGGACACCGGCTCGGCGCTGGCGGGCTGCAGTTTGACGTTGGCATTCATGGGCTTTTCCTCGCGGGTTGCGGTTATCAGGCCATGGCCTTGATGGTCAGGCTGTCCAGATAGGCTTGCGGGTTCTCGGGGTCGAACACCTTGCCGTCGAAGAACTTCTCCACGCCGCGGGAGGTGGAGGCCGGGATCAGCTCGGCGGGCAGGTTCAGTTCGCCAGCGGCGGCGCGCCAGATGTCCTCGCGGTTGACCTTGGCGATCAGCGCCTGGCTGTCGAAGTCGGCCGGCAGGTAGCCCCAGCGCTTGTTCTCGGTGAGGAACCAGAGGTCGTGGCTCTGGAAGGGGTAGGAGGCGTGGTCGTCCCAGTAGCGCATCTGCTCGGGATGGTTCTCGATGACCTTGCCGGTGCCGTAGGCGAAGTTGCCCTTCATGCGGTCGACGATGTCCTTGTAGGGAGCGCCGATCCACTTGCGCTGCGAGCAGATCTTCGCCACTTCCTCCTTGTTTTCGGCCTTTTCGCAGAACTGCTGGGCTTCCATGATCGCCATGGTCAGCGCCTTGGCCGCGTTGGGGTTGGCCGCCACGTAGTCGCTGCGCAGGGCGAAGGCCTTTTCCGGGTGGTTGTGCCACAGCTCGCCGGTGGTGTTGGCGGTGTAGCCGATCTTCTGGTTGATCAGTTGGGCGTTCCACGGCTCGCAGACGCAGAAGGTGTCCATGCTGCCAACCTTCATGTTGGCGACCATCTGCGCTGGCGGCACGACGATGGTGTTGATGTCGGCGTTCGGGTCGATGCCGCCGGCCGCCAGCCAGTAGCGCATCCACAGGTCATGAGTGCCGCCCGGGAAAGTCATCGCCGCACTGACCTTCTTGCCGCTGGCCTTCTTCGCCTCCAGCGCGACCTTGAACGGGGTGCTGTCGAGGCCGATCTTCAGGTCGCGATATTCCTCGCCGACCGAGATGCACTGCCCGGCCAGGTTCAGCCGCGCGAGGATCGACATGGGTACCGGCTGGTTGTTCGGCGTGACGATGCCGGCGCTGATCAGGTAGGGCATCGGCGTGAGGATGTGCGCGCCGTCGATGCCGTTCTTCGCCGAGCCGAGCACCAGGTTGTCGCGGGTGGTGCCCCAGGACGACTGCTTGAGTACCTCGACCTCGGTCATCCCGTATTTGGCGAAGAAGCCCTTCTCGGCGGCGACGAACAGCGGCGCGGCGTCGGTCAGGGCGATAAAGCCGAGCTTGGCCTTGCTGGTCTCCACATCACCACCTGCAGCCCAGGCGGCCGAACGCATGCCCAGGGACATGCCGCCGAACAGGGCGACGCCGCTGGCGGCAATGATCGAGTGCTTGAGAAAGCTGCGGCGCGAGGCCAGCGTTACGCTGCTGGGCTGGTCGTTGTTCGGCTTGTCGGTCATGGTCGGGTTTTCCTTTGGGCGAAAAAAAACGGCGCCACACCGCCCGGCTGGAGCCGGAGAGCGTGGACACCGTTGTCCTAATGAGGAGTTGTGAAAGCCGAAGGATCCGGCCTTGCCTGAGCTTTGCGAAAGCTGTGCCAGAACTGCTCAGGCGGCGCGGAACGGGTGCTGCCGCGGCATCGAATCGCCGGGAGGTTTCCATCGAATCAAGCACTTGCGGCGGGGCGCAAACAGAGCGCGACCAGTTCCGTGATTGGCTTGCTCGAGATGAATTGCGCTTGGCGATCCTGCGGGACTGGCGGCGCATGCACATCCGCGGGGCAGGCATGCTGTGCTGATGGTGCGGCGTGCCTGTTTTCAGTGCTTGGAGCGCTGGCCCAGAGTGCGGGCCGGGGCGCGCTCGGCGGGCTGTGCCAGTGCCAGCAGGCGCTGGGCGACCTCCTCCAGGCGCAGGCCCTGATTCATTGCCGCCTGACGCAGCCAGCCGTAGGCCTCGCCTTCGGAGAAGCCCTGCTGGCGCATCAGCTGCTGCTTGGCCCGCTCCACCTGTTTGCGTTCGTCCAGCGCCTGACGCGCCTCGCGCAATTCTTCATTGAGACCCTGCAGGCGCACGCTCTGGGTTAGCAAGAGTTCCAGGGTCGAGCGCGCCACCATCGCGGTCATGCCGTCCGGCGGTGGCGCGTCCAGATCGCTGGCCTGCACACTGAACAGCTTGGCCTGCTCGGCGGCGGCGTGCATGTCGGCGATGCCGTCGAGCAGCTTGCGGTGGCTCTGCAGGTCCTTGCGGATACGCTCGATGCTGTACCGGCACTGTTGCAACAGATCCTGCTCCAGGCGCGTCTCGACCTGCTTCATTGCGTCGATGCGGTGCGTGTGCAGCTCGAACCAGAGCTCGCACAGCTGCGGTTCGACCGCCGCGCCGGGGCTGGTACGGCGGGCGATGTCACGCAGGCGGCAGGCGTTGATGTTCGTCTCGCTGGCGCACAACGCTTGCCATAGCGCCTGCGCTGCCGGGCTGGCGAAGCGGCTGAAGGTGGCGAAGCAGCGCTCCTGGCCTTCGAGCAGATGCTCCAGGCGCTCCAGCATGTCCGCGCGGAAATAGCCGCTGGCGAAGCCGACGACCCCGAGCGCGCGCTCCTGGCCGGCCAGTTCCTTGCCCTGCATGAAATTGAACAGCGCCACCAGGCAGCGGGTGATGTCCGGGTCGGCGGCGGTGTCGGCCGCTTCGAACACCACTGCCAGCAGCCCGCCGATCAGCCGCACCAGTGTTGCCGTGGCGTCCTGCATGCTGATGGCGTGCTCGCGGATGCGCCGGCGCAGAGCCGGCAGCTCGTCGAGACTGTGCAGGGCATAGGCGATGCGGGTGAACAGCCGGGTTTTGTCCGCAGTGCTGACGGCATCCAGATCGATGCGATCCAGATCCAGGCGCACCTCGCGCTCCAGCGCCTCGGCTTCCAGGCTGAGCACGTCCAGCTGCTGCCGCTGATGGGGGGCGTTGCCGCTGAGGTAGATGTTCGAGTAGCCGCGCTCTTTCTGCAGCGCGTGCACCAGCTGGCTGATGCGGGTGACCAGTTCGCAGGTGCGCGCCAGATCTTCCAGACCGAGCAGCTCGCTGCGCCGGGACGCCAGCATGAAGCGCAGGGTCGCAGGCATTTTCCGTCCGTGCATGGGCGGCACCTCCGCGGGTTGACGCACAGGTTCCTGCAAGATGCAGTCCAGTAAGCCCGGCGCGTATCCGTTCTGCGGCGTTTGCGCCTATAATGTGCCCCTTTTCGCCCACGATCAGCGGAGCTGTTGATGTCCGAACGTACGGCTTACGTAGAGCGCAACACCCTGGAAACCCAGGTCAAGGTCACCATCAATCTGGATGGCACCGGCAAGGCGCGTTTCGCCATCGGCGTGCCCTTCCTGGAGCACATGCTCGACCAGATCGCCCGTCACGGGCTGATCGACCTGGATATCGAGTGCAACGGCGACCTGCACATCGATGACCACCACACCGTCGAGGACGTCGGCATCACCCTCGGCCAGGCCTTCACCAAAGCCATCGGCGACAAGAAGGGCATGACCCGCTACGGGCATTCCTACGTACCGCTGGACGAGGCGCTGTCGCGCGTGGTGATCGACTTCTCCGGGCGCCCGGGGCTGACCATGAACGTGCCCTACACCCGCGCGGTGGTCGGCAAGTTCGACGTCGACCTGTTCCAGGAATTCTTCCAGGGCTTCGTCAATCACGCCCTGGTCACCCTGCACATCGACAACCTGCGCGGCATCAACACCCACCACCAGATCGAAACCGTGTTCAAGGCCTTCGGCCGCGCGCTGCGCATGGCCGTCGAGCTCGATCCGCGCATGGCCGGGCAGATGCCGTCGACCAAAGGGTGCCTGTAATGCAGACCGTCGCCGTCATCGACTACGGCATGGGCAACCTGCACTCGGTGGCCAAGGCGCTGGAACACGTCGGCGCTGGCCGCGTGCTGATCACCAGCGATGCGCAGGTCATCCGTGAGGCCGACCGCGTGGTGTTTCCCGGCGTCGGCGCGATTCGCGACTGCATGGCCGAGATCCGCCGGCTGGGCTTCGACGAACTGGTCCGTGAAGTCAGCCAGGACCGCCCATTTCTCGGCATCTGTGTCGGCATGCAGGCGCTGATGGAGCGCAGCGAGGAGAACGATGGTGTCGATTGCATCGGCCTGTTCCCCGGTCAGGTGCGCTTCTTCGGCAAGGACCTGCACGAGGACGGCGAGCACCTGAAGGTGCCGCACATGGGCTGGAACGAGGTCAAGCAGGTGGTCGACCACCCGCTCTGGCACGCGATTCCGGACAATGGGCGCTTCTATTTCGTGCACAGCTACTACATCGAGGCCGGCAATCCGCGCCAGGTGGTCGGTCGCGGCCATTACGGCAACGACTTCGCCGCCGCGCTGGCCGATGGCTCGCGCTTTGCCGTGCAGTTTCACCCGGAGAAGAGCCACACCCACGGCCTGCAGCTGCTGCAGAACTTCGCCGCCTGGGATGGTCGCTGGTAAATGAGCCGGGCCAAGCTCAAGCCGCCGGTCCTGACGCTGGATCCTGCTCAGGAGCAGGCAGCGCAGCAGGTCATCAAGCGCTTTCTGCAAGAGCGTTTCGAACTCGAGCTGGGCTCGTTCGAGGCGCAGGAAGTGCTCGATCTGTTCGCCCGGGAAATCGCGCCGCTGTATTACAACAAGGCGATCTTCGACGTGCAGAGCCACCTGAAGGAACGGTTCGAGAGCATCGAAAGCGACTTGTGGGCGCTCGAGAAGAGCTGACCCTTAACC
>LNAP01001204.1_pt1 | contig 27864 bp, 30 predicted proteins | sample 602601 | NCBI WGS metagenome assembly LNAP01 (sample SAMN02440304, study PRJNA202911) | soil metagenome | biome: Subtropical and temperate rainforests or woodlands; isolation source: soil samples (1 kg each in a 20% v/v slurry with milli Q water) were... ... | reverse complement strand
ACGCTTCGACATCCAACCCTCCCAACATCACGGTCGGGAGTCATTGGAATCACAGAACTGCCTTGCGCCGCTAGTCCTATTGAGTACAGACCCTAGACCTTAACGCGTTTTAACGATATCGGTCGGGGCAATGAGGGAAGCGTCAGCCATTCTGTTCCGGGCCAGCCGGATCGCGCCGCGCGTGGTCGCGGCCGCGATGCTGCTTACGGTAGCGTGCGGACTTGGCGGCTGCGCCGGCGGCGGAGCGGCAAACGACTCGTTTGCGATGGCCGGCGGCAGTGGCCCTACCGTCGCCTTCGAATCGATCGACGGCCCGCCGCCGCAGGTGTTCGACCGCATGGTCGGCGTGCTCAACAGCGAATCGAAGCTTCGCAACCTGTCGATCGTCTCCCGCGAAGGCGGGGCTTCCTACCGCGTGCGAAGCTATTTGTCGGCGCAGGTCGTCCGTGGCCGCACCATGATCGCCTGGGTCTGGGACGTCTACGACCGCGACCAGCAGCGCGCGCTGCGGCTGAGCGGCGAGGAACCCGCCGGCAAGGCCGGCCGCGATGCCTGGGCCAACGTGGATGACGTCGTGCTGCGAAGGATCGCACAGGCCGGCCTCACCGGGCTGAGCGGCATGATCAACGGAACTACACCGGAAGTTGCACCCGCGGCTCCCGCAACGCGCGGCGACGGGCCGGCGATCGCCCGTGCCGACGACCTCTTGCCGCGCCCGACGGCATTCGCCGACAGCACCGCGAGCTTCAGCGCGCGTTAACGCTGAAGGCTTGAATTTACGCAGGAAAAACCCTGCCTACGGGTTGCCAGCAGAGGCCCGTCCTTGATATCACCTCGCTCGTCGAAGGCAGCCAGTCCCGTGGGTATTCCGATATGCTGAACGTTGTGTCCACCAAGACCCGGGGAGACGCGTCGATGTCGGCCAAGAACGGCTCCATCAAACTGGTGGCTGGCAATTCCAACCCGGCGCTGGCGCTGGAGATCGCCAACTGGCTTGAACTGCCGCTGACGAAGGCCAGCGTCCGGCGCTTCGCCGACATGGAAATCTTCATTGAGATCCAGGAAAACGTCCGCGGCTCTGACGTCTTCATCATCCAGTCGACATCCTATCCAGTCAACGACCATCTGATGGAACTGCTGATCGTCACCGACGCGCTGCGCCGTGCCTCGGCGCGCCGCATCACGGCGGTGATCCCCTACTTCGGCTATGCCCGCCAAGACCGCAAGGTCGGATCGCGCTCGCCGATCTCCGCCAAGCTGGTGGCCAACCTGATCACCCACGCCGGCGTTGACCGCGTGATGACGCTCGACCTGCACGCCGGACAGATCCAGGGCTTCTTCGACATTCCGACCGACAATCTCTTCGCATCGCCGGTGATGGTGCGTGACATCAAAGACAAGTTCGACCTTTCCAAAGTCATGGTGGTGTCGCCCGACGTCGGTGGCGTCGCACGCGCCCGCGGCCTCGCCAAGCGCATCAACACGCCGCTGGCAATCGTCGACAAGCGCCGCGAACGCGCCGGTGAATCCGAAGTCATGAACGTGATCGGCGAGGTTGACGGCTACACCTGCATCCTGATCGACGACATCGTCGACTCCGGCGGCACGCTGGTCAACGCCGCCGACGCGCTGCTCGCCAACGGCGCCAAGGACGTTTACGCCTATATTTCCCACGGCGTGTTGAGCGGCGGCGCCGCGGCGCGCATCGCCGGCTCCAAGCTCAAGGAACTGGTGATCACCGACTCGATCCAGCCCACCGAAGCCGTGGTCAAGGCCCCGAATATCCGCGTGCTGTCGATCGCCTCGCTGATCGGCGAAGCCATCGCCCGCACCGCCGCGGAAGAGTCGGTGTCGAGTCTGTTCGACTAAAACCAAGTCGCGCACCTCTTCCCCTCTCCCCAGCAAAGCGAAGCTTTGCGCAGCGGGAGAGGGTGCCTTCGCGAAGCGAAGGCGGGAGAGGGCAAGACACACACGCGTAAGCCCCCTCTCCCGTCTCAATCTCGCTTCGCTCGATTGAGCCACCCTCTCCCACCTTCGCGCAGCTGCGCTGCGCGCGGGAGAGAGGGGAAGAAAGCGTCCTACACAATCCCCGCCGCCACCTGACCCCGCAGCCGCTCGAGGCTGAGCAGGGTGTTGGCACAGGCCGCGGCCACCTCCGCTCCCTTGGTGGCAAAATGCTGTCGCAGGAAATCCACGCTCTCGTCAGTGGTGACGAGTTCTTCCGGCGTCACCACCGCGGAGAACACCGGCACTTCGGTGCGCAGCTGCACTTCCATCAATGCCTTGATCACAGTATCGGCGACATAGCCGCGCACGCCGCTGTCGACCACCAGGCCGGCCGCCACGATCGCGGTGTAGCGTCGGGTCTTGGCGAGGATCTGCACATGCAGCGGGAGCTCGAACGAGCCCGGCACCTCGAACAGATCGACCTGGGAGGGCTGAATATGTCGCACCTCGATCTCGGCCAGGAACGATAACCAGCACGGCGTCACGATGTCGCGATGCCACGACGACTGCACGAAGGCGACGCGCTGCGGCTTGGCGAACCGGGGATGAGCGACGCCGGCAGTTTCGGCTTGAGAGGCGTCGGACTCGATCTCGTTCATTGGATTTGCTCTCGGTGACCATCGGCAGGCTTTCAGGAACTATGCCGAAACCCCGCCGGGGCGGCAACCACCATCCACAGGATGGTGGAATCCTTCTGTTCGCGCTTGCACCCGTCGCGCGGACTCACTCTGCATCCGCCCGAATCAAACGGTTAACGCCCTGAACCAGACTCGCGCCGCGTGAGCGCAACGCCGCGGACTCGCATGCCGGGAATCCGATTCCGGTTTGTTCTCATCGGGATGCGATGAGCTGTGGATGATGTCATGTTTGCCTGTGGATGGATTCGCAGTGCCGTTGCGCCGATTCCGCAAATCACATCACTTCAAACTCGCAAGCTCCAACGTCACGGAGACTGCAGCAAGCAGCGGCACACCGAGATTGTTGCGTATCGGCCGGCCGCGCGTATCAGCAAATTTGGGTCGTATCCCACAAAGGCAAGGTCGAGACGGCATGTCCCTCCTCGAAGGCACTATTGATTCACGCAACAACCCGCTTGCCGTGGTGGAGGATATCGCCACCGATCACGACTGGTCGTTCGAGCGATCCGGCGAGGATGAAGTCACGATCATCTCGAAGGGCGACTGGACCGACTATCAACTCTCCTTCACCTGGATGAACGAGATCGAGGCGCTGCATCTGGCTTGCGCCTTCGACATGAAGATCCCGACGGCGCGCCGCGCGGAGGTGCAGCGGCTGATCGCCGCGATCAACGAACAGATGTGGGTCGGCCATTTCGATATCTGGACTCACACCGGCATGATCATGTTCCGGCAGGCGCTGGTGCTGCCGGACGGCCTCACCGCCACCACCGCGCAGTGCGAGGCCATGCTGGTCGGCGCCATCCACGCCTGCGAGCGCTACTATCCGGCGATGCAGTTCGTGGTGTGGGCGGGCAAGACGGCATCCGAAGCGATGTCCGCCGCGATGTTCGATACCATGGGCGAGGCGTGAACCAACCGTGACCACATTGCAGCCGACCATCGTCGTTCCCGCCAAGCCGAACGACAGCCACCGCGACGTCGTGGTGAAGGCGCTGATGGCCTACAACGACAAGTCGGTCGGACCGTCCGGCTATCAGCCGCTGGCGATCCTGATCAACGATCCCGTGACCGGTGAGCCGGCCGGCGGGCTGTGGGGCAAGACCGCCTACAACTGGTGCTTTATCGAATTGTTCGTGATCCCCGAGCGATTTCGCGGCCAGGATCTCGGCGCCAGGGTGCTCGCCCAGGCCGAAGAGATCGCGCGCGCCCGCGGCTGCGTCGGCGTGTGGCTCGATACCTACTGGTTTCAGGCCCGCGAATTCTACGAGAAGCAGGGCTATCAGCTCTTCGGCGCACTCGACGACTATCCGCGCGGCGGGCAGCGCTTCTTTCTCAAGAAAAGCCTCGTCTAGGTCCTCGCACGTGTCCGGTTCTGCAACGCAGCCGTTTCACGCTGCATTGCGCCCGGGACACGATCGCGACCCGATGATAGGGTCCTGGCGCATTTCGCTTATCGGGACCCTGCAATGACCTCATCGACCACGCAACCGCTCGCTCACATCACCGGCCCCATCGTGCTGGCCGGCGCCGGCAAGATGGGCGGCGCGCTGCTCGCCGGCTGGCTGGCGCAGGGCCTCGACGGCTGCGACGTCGCGGTGATCGATCCTTACCCGTCCAGCGAGATCACTGCTCTCACCGCGCGCGGCGTGCAGATCAACCCCCTCGCCGCCGATGTCGGCGCCGTCTCCACGCTCGTCGTCGCGGTGAAGCCGCAGATGTTTCGCGAGGCCGGCGCGATGCTGAAATCATTCGCCGGCCCGGACACGCTGGTGATCTCGATCATGGCCGGTGTGCCGATCGCCGCGATCTCGCAGGTCTGCGGCGGCCATGTGGTGCGGGCGATGCCCAACACGCCGGCGGCCATCGGTCGCGGCATTACCGTGGCGGTCGCCGATCCCGAGGTCACCGAACACCAGCGCGCCATCACCGATGCGCTGCTGCATGCCACCGGGGCGGTGGAATGGGTCGAGGACGAGGCGCTGATGGATGCGGTCACCGCCGTATCCGGCTCGGGCCCGGCCTATGTGTTCCTGCTGGCCGAAGAACTGGCGCGCGCCGGCGTTGCCGCCGGCCTGCCGGAGGAGTTGGCGACAAAACTGGCGCGCGCCACGGTGGCCGGCTCCGGGGAGTTGCTGCATCGCTCGGAGCTGGACTCGGCGACCTTGCGCACGAACGTCACGTCGCCGGGCGGCACCACCGCAGCGGCACTCGAAGTGCTGATGGCGGCGGATGGATTTGCGCCGCTGCTGCAGCGGGCCGTCGCGGCCGCGACCAAGCGCTCGCAGGAACTGGCGAAGTAACAACCGCAAACTCCGTGTCGTCCCCGCGAAAGCGGGGACCCATACACGCCGTCACCGAGTGGCGGGTAGATTGATGTCGCAAGTATATCGCGGACTCACAAAAGCCGGTGGTTATGGGTCCCCGCTTTCGCGGGGACGACACCGAGTTTAGGGCGTCTAAAAACCCTACACCGGCACCCGCACCGTCGCGCGCAAGCCGCCCATCGGGCTGTCACCCAGCGTGATGTCGCCGCCGTGGGAGCGCGCGATGTCGCGGGCGATGGCGAGGCCGAGGCCGGTGCCGCCCTCGTCCTGGTTGCGGGCGTCGTCGAGCCGCAGAAACGGCTTGAATACCTCTTCGCGCATGTCGGCGGGAATGCCGGGGCCATCGTCGTCGACGGTCACCGTCAGATAGCGATGGTCGCGATGCCCGGTGATGGCAATGGCGTTGGCGTGGCGCGCCGCGTTGGAGACCAGATTGCCGAGGCAGCGCTTGAACGACGCCGGCTTCACCGTGACCACCGGCAGACCGTGAAACTGTACGGTGGCGGCGTGGCCGTTGCGCTCGGCGTCGCTGCGCAATTCCTCGAGCGCCGCCGCCATGTCGGTCGGCTGCGCCTGCTCGCCGCTGTCGCCGCGCGCGAACGCCAGATAGGCCTCCAGCATGCCGGCCATTTCATCGACATCCTTGCGCATGTCGTCGATTTCCGGGCTGTCGCCGAGCAGCGCCAACTCCAGCTTGAAGCGGGTGAGGATGGTGCGCAGGTCGTGGCTGACCCCGGCGAGCATGGCGGTGCGCTGCTCGATGGAGCGTTCGATGCGCGCCTTCATCTCGATGAAGGCATTGGCGGCGCGGCGCACCTCGCGGGCGCCTCGCGGCCGGAAGTTCGGCGCCTCGCGACCCTTGCCGAAGCTTTCCGCAGCGTCCGCCAGCCGCAGGATCGGGCGGATCTGGTTGCGCAGAAACAGGATGGCGACGATCAGCAGGATCGACGAGGTGCCGATCATCCAGAACAGGAAGATCTCCGAATTCGACGCATAGGCGGCGCTGCGCTGGGCGAAGATCCGCATCACCGCGCCGTCGAGCTGGATGCGGATCTCCACCACATTGGAGCGGCCGACGGTGTCGATCCAGAACGGCCGCGCGATCTGCCGGCCGATCTGCACCGACAGTGCCTGATCGAGCAACGAGAAGAACGGCTTCGGGCCGGGCGCCGGCAAGTCGCCGGTGGGCAGGAAGTCCACCACCAGGCCGAGCCGCTGCTGGGCGATGGTCCGCAACTGGGTGCGGTCCTTGTCCTGCGGATAGACCGAATAGACATCGATCAGCGCCGCGATGTCCTGCACCACCGCCTGCGACAACCGTCGCGTCACCGTGTTCCAGTGCCGCTCCATGAACACGAAGGCGACCACCGACTGCAGGATCACCATCGGCACGATCATGATCAGCAGCGCGCGCGCATACAGCCCCTTCGGCATGAAGCTGTTGAAGCGGCGGCCCATCCAGCCATTGGCCGCAGAAACACGCCCCGCGGCGGTGCGGATCAGCGTGAGGCTGGTGTCGAGAGTACTCATGGGCGGGTCGCTCGCTTAACCTCTCCCCGCACTTCCGCGGGGAGAGGTCGGAGCCTCGCGCCAGCGAGGCTCCGGGTGAGGGGGAGCCGGAGTTTCACTCGAGAGTCCCCCTCACCCGACGCGAACGCGCTGCGCGCATTCACGTCGACCTCTCCCCGCAAGCGGGGAGAGGTCAGAAAGATCCGCAGCGGTGATGGACCGAACGTCAGATCCGTCACGGCGCCGCAACCAGGCGATAACCGATGCCGCGCACCGCCTGCAGGAACAGCGGGTTAGCTGGGTCGTGCTCGATCTTGCGGCGCAGCCGGTTGATCTGCACGTCGACGGCGCGCTCGTTGGCGGTGCCATCGCCGCCGGTCAGCGCGCCCCTCGGCACGGTCTCGCCGGGAGCCGCCGCCAGCACGCGCAGCATCTCGCGTTCGCGGTCGGTGAGATGGATGATCTCTTCGCCCTGGCGCAGCTCGCCGCGCTCGAGATGATAGATGTACGGCCCGAAGGCGATCGACTCCAGCCGCTCGACGGGCGCCGGCGCGCTGCGCTTGAGGATATTGCCGATCCGCAGCACCAGTTCGCGCGGCTCGAACGGTTTGGCGACATAGTCGTCGGCGCCGATCTGCAGACCCTCGATGCGCGCCTCGGCCTCGTGGCGCGCGGTCAGCATGATGATCGGTACCGCCGAGGAGGTGCGGATGAAGCGCGCCAGTTCGAAGCCGGTCTCGCCGGGCATCATCACGTCGAGGATCAGCATGTCGAAATTCAGCCCGAGCAGCTTGGCGCGGGCGTCCTTTGCGCTGGCGGCGGTGGTGACGCGGTAGCCCTCACCGGCCAGAAAGCGCGAGAGCAGATCGCGGATGCGGCGGTCGTCGTCGACCAGCAGCAGATGCGGCGCGTCATCGGACGGCTGCAGCGTTCGTTTGGCAGCGAGGTTCAGCATCATTCCCTTGCTATCCCGCGGTTCGTTCGGGCTCGGCCCCGAGGATTTCCTGCAGCACCTTGTCGGGATCCTCGCGATCGATCATCCCGATCAGAAAGCGGTTCACCGCCTCGACCTCCGCCGGCTTGAAATCCCGCAGCGCCCGCGTGATGCGGTCGGTCTGCAGGCCCGCCAGTTGGGCTACCAGCGCTTCGCCCTTGGCGGTGGCGAAAAGAAGACGTTGCCGCCGGTCGGCGGCGCCAGCCTTCTGCACGATATACCCTTCGTCGAGCAATTGCTTGAGAACCCGCCCCAGCGACTGCTTGGTGATGCGCAGCACGTCGAGCAGGTCGGCCACCTTCAGCCCGGGATAGCGGTACACGAAATGCACCACGCGGTGGTGCGCCCGGCCGAAACCGAAGGCATCCAGCACATGATCGGGATCGCCGACGAAATCGCGATAGGCAAAGAACAACAGCTCGATGACGTCCCAGCGCGGCTTCGGCGCCCCTGCGGAGGGCGGCTCGCCGGCGGCCGCGTCAACCGATCTTGAAGCGGCGTTCTTGAAATTTATGTCAGGCATATTGACATATCTTGGGTTCAATCTTACAAAACAACCCATCGCGACGAAATATTAGAACTTTCGCCGCGCGGCGGTCCGAAACGTCCGATACAACGGATATGCAGCTTGGCTGCACATCCACCACCGGCGATTGTCGAGCGACAACCGCCCCACCATACTGAATTTCGCGTCATCCGCAAAAGCAGATGGCCGGCAACAATCCGGTGTTGCGAAGCGCGAAGTGAGCGTAGAAACACCGGCGCTGCCGCCCAACCGCTGCGTCGCAAGCCAGGAGTTAGGTCCATGGGAATTTCGTTCGACAAGATCGATGGCGCGGCATTGTTGAAGTTCGACATCCAGCCCGAGGCGAATCCGGTTACCGAAGAGCACCGCGCGGCAAAGCTCGTGAACCCCGGCTTCGGCCGGGTTTTCACCGAGCACATGGCTATTGTCCGCTACAACGACGTGGAAGGCTGGCACGGCGCACGCATCGGATCCCGCGCCGATTTCCCGCTCGATCCGGCCACAGCCGTGCTGCACTACGCCCAGGAGATCTTCGAAGGCCTGAAGGCCTACCGGCGCGACGACGGCGGCGTGAACCTGTTCCGCCCCGACGCCAACGCCCGGCGCTTCCGGAATTCAGCCGATCGCATGGCGATGGCGCCGCTGCCCGAGCCGACCTTCGTCGAAGCCGTCGAGCAACTTGTGCGCATCGACAGCGCCTGGATCCCCGGCGGCGAGGGCAGCCTGTATCTGCGACCCTTCATGATCGCCAGCGAAATCTTCCTCGGTGTGAAGCCTTCGGCGGAATACATCTTCGCTGTCATCGCCTCGCCGGTCGGTTCCTACTTCAAGGGCGGCCCGGCACCGGTGTCGATCTGGGTGTCGGAGAATTATACGCGCGCCGCGGTCGGCGGCACCGGCGCCGTCAAATGCGGTGGCAACTATGCGGCGAGCCTGCGCGCGCAGGCCGAGGCGACCGCTCACGGCTGCGATCAGGTGGTGTTCCTCGATGCGGTCGAGCGCCGCTACATCGAAGAACTCGGCGGCATGAACATCTTCTTCGTGTTCGACGACGGCTCGCTGTCGACCCCGCCGCTCGGCACCATCCTGCCCGGCATCACCCGCGATTCGCTCATCGCGCTGGCGCGGGATTCGGGCGCACAGGTGCGCGAAGAGCTCTACACGCTCGACCAGTGGCGCGCCGACGCCGCCAGCGGCAGGCTGAAGGAAGCCTTCGCGTGCGGTACCGCGGCGGTGATTTCGCCGATCGGCACAGTGCGCTCCGCGAGCGGCGATTTCGTCATCAACGGCGGTGAAGCCGGCCCGGTCGCGATGGGCCTGCGCAAGCAACTGGTCGACATCCAGTACGGCCGCGCGCCCGATCCGCACAACTGGATCCGGAAGGTTTCGTAAGCGCGGACGCTCTTGTTTCCCCTCTCCCGCGGCGCCGCGCAGCGGCGCTGGCGGGAGAGGGTGGATCGAAGGCGCGAAGCGCATTCGAGCCGGGAGAGGGGGCTCTTCTTTCCGAGCGCGCGGCGCCCCCTCTCCCGTCTTCGCTTCGCGAAGCCACCCTCTCCCACCTTCGTGCAGCTTCGCTGCCCGCGGGGGAGAGGGGAAGACGACAGCGACTGCCGCTGACTACACTTTCACCAGCCCCAGCCTCGCCCGCATCGTCCAGCGCCTGATCATCATGATCGCCACCACGACGAGCCCGCTGGCCAGCCCGATCCAGATGCCGACGCCACCGAATCCGAGTTGGAAGGCGAACAGCAGGCTGAGAGACATGCCGAATCCCCAATAGCCGACCAGCGCGAAGAGCATCGGCATCCTGGTATCCTGCAGGCCGCGCAGCATGCCGGCGCCGACCGACTGCGCGCCGTCGGCGATCTGGAAGACGGCGGCGCAAAACAGGAACGACACCGCAAAATTGACGACGGCGGCGTTTCCGGCGTCGCCGGTATCGATGAAGGCCCCGATCAGCGTCCGCGGCGCCAAAATCATCAGCGCGCTCATGGTGGCCATGAAGACAATGGCGAGCGCGAAGGCGGTCCAGCCGGCGCGCGTGACGCCATCGCGGTCGCCGGCGCCATGGGCGCGGCCGACCCGCACCGTGGCGGCCTGGCTCAGGCCCATGGGCACCATGAAGGTCACCGAGGCGATCTGGATCGCGATGGTATGTGCAGCGATCGCTGCGGTGCCGAACTGGCCCATCATGAACACCGCGGCATTGAACACCGTGATCTCGAACGCCATCGTCGCACCGATCGGCAGGCCGAGCCGCCACAGTTTAAGGAAGCGCGGCCAGTCGGCGCGCCAACAGCGCCCGAACAGATGGTAGCGGCGGAATTTGCGATTGAAACTGACCACCACCGCAAAGGCGACAAACAGAAACAGGTTCGACAGCGTGGTGGCGAGGCCGGAGCCGCGCAGCCCCAGCGCCGGCAGGCCGAGATGACCGAACACCAGAACCCAGTTCGCGGCAATGTTGAATGCGATGGTGACGCCGGTCACCAGCAGTGCCCACGTCGGCCGCTGCAGCGCCGCCACAAATGACCGCAGCGCAATGAACCCAAGTGTCGGCAGAAAGCCCCATTGCAGCAGCCGCACGAACGTCTGCGCGTCGGCGGCGGCCTGCGGCTCCTGACCGAACAGCAGCAGAACCTGCTCCGTGTGCCACAGCACGATCCATGCCGGCACGGAAATGATGACTGCCGACCACAGGCCCTGCCGGAACGTGCGCCGGATATCGCGCACCACATGCAGCTTGCGGCCAACGGCGTCCGCCATCATCGGCGATGTCGCCGTGACCAGGCCGATGGCGAAGATCAGGATGGCCAGATACAGGTTCACACCGAGCGCCGCGGCCGCCAGCGCCGAGGCGCCCAGCCGACCCAAAACCAGCACGTCGGTGGTGGTCAGCGCGATCTGCGCCAGATTCGTCAGCACCAGCGGCCAGCCAAGCGCCAGCATCGCGCGGAATTCGCCGAGCCAGGCCGTGCGCGAGAATGCGCTGGGATGATCGATGATGGACATGGGCAGCTTGTAGGATGGGCAGAGCGCTAGCGAAACCCATCAATGATCATGGGTGCCAATGATGCTTGGTTGGCTAGCTTGCCGCCAGCAGCCGGAACACCCCTGCATGCCGATACTATTCGAGAGCGCTCTCTCCAACGCGCTCGGGAGCGGCCGCGATAGCTTCGATCTCAATCACGAATTCCGGCCGGGCCAAGCCGGAAATCACGAGTAGCGTCGTCGACGGCGGCGTCCCCGGAAATTGCCGGTCGCGTGACAGCCTGTAGCCCTGCATGTGCTCACGGGCTGTCACATAGACGCTGAGGCGGACGATGTTCGCCAGCGTCATCCCGTCTTCGGCCAGGATCGCCGCGATGTTTGCGAAGCAGAGATCGGCCTGCGCTTCGCTGCCCTCAGGAATTCTCTCGTCAAGCGCGATGCCGAGTTGCCCCGCAGTGAACACCAGCCGGTGGCCCGCCGGCACGGCGATCCCGTGGCTATATCGCGCCAAGGGCGGTCGAATCGACGAGGGAGACAGTGCACGCATGGCGATCATCCTGGTGGAGAGAAGGGCAGATGATGCAACGACTTTAGTTGAGGCTATGATGCCGTCAACTTGATACCGTCACGCTGACGGAATGATTCACTTCCTGCCGGCGATCGTAGGATCGGGGCTGAGCGTCTTCGCGAAGTCCGTCAATGGCTCTTCTTTCCCTCTCCCCTTGTGGGAGAGGGTGGCCGTGCGCAGCGCGGACGGGTGAGGGGGCCGCGAGCTATGTCGCTTATACAACCCCTCATCCGGCGCGGACGGAGCTTGTCATCGGGCGGCGCCTTGCGCCGACCCGTTGGTCCGCGCCACCTTCTCCCACCTAGCGAAGCTTCGCTTCGCGCGGGGGAGAAGGAAGAAAACGCCTACTCCTCGGCCCCGAGCCAGAACACTTCGCCTTCGGACTCCTCGGTGTCGAGCCACAGGAAACCGGCGTCAGGATATGCCTGTTCCAGCGCCGGCTGGCATCGACCGATTTCGCACAACAGGCCGCCGCCGGGATTGAGATGATCGCCGGCTTCCTCGACGATGCGCCTGACAAGGTCGATGCCGTCGGTGCCGCCGTCGAACGCCATGCGCGGCTCGAACAGGCATTCGCGCGGCAGATCGGCCATGCCCTGCGCATCCACATAAGGCGGATTGCTGATGATCAGGTCGTAGCGGGTGTCGCGCAGCGGCTTGAACAGGTCGCCCTGATAGAGCGTGATGCGCTCGTCCAGCCCGTAATCGGCGACATTTCGCGCGGCCACCGCGAGCGCGTCCTTCGACAGGTCGACCGCATCGATGCGTGCATTCGGAAAGGCGCGCGCCGCCAGAATCGCCAGGCAGCCCGAGCCGGTGCAGAGGTCCAGCACCGATTCCACCGCAAGGGGATCGTCGATCAGCGAGCCGTCCTCGCCGGAAAAATGCGAGTCGAGCAGTTCGCCGATGAAGGAGCGCGGCACGATAGTGCGCTCGTCCACATAGAACGGCAGGCCGTGCATGTAGATCCTGTTGACCAGGTAGGCTGCCGGCTTTCGCGTGCTAACGCGTTTCTCGATGACGTCGAGAATCTGCCGCGCTTCCGCCGCGGTGACGCGGGCTGTCGCAAATGTCTCGAACTGGTCTGGATGCAGATGCAGGACCTCGCCAACGATGAAGGCGGCTTCCGCGACAGGATCGGTGGTTCCGTGGGCGAAGACCAGCTTCGCCGCAACGAAGCGGCTGACGGCATAGCGCACGAAGTCGAACAGCGTCACGAGTTCGCCGATGGCGACCTTCGGCGCCGCGGCAGCTTTCGCCGGCTTCGCCATGCCGGTCTTGCGGCGCGCGACTTTCTTCGCTGCGGTCTTGGTCTTCTTGGCCATCAGGATTTTGTCCAGCGCGCGGCGGCCGCATCGTCGTGGCTCTTGGCCTCGATCCAGCCGGAGCCCTCGGCGGTCTCCTCGCGCTTCCAGAACGGCGCGTGCGCCTTGAGATAGTCCATCAGAAACTCCGCCGCCTGAAATGCCGCTTGGCGGTGCGCCGACGCGGTCAGCACCACCATGATGTTTTCGCCGGGGACGATGCGCCCGACGCGGTGAATGATGGTAAGCCCGGTGAGCGGCCAGCGCGCCATCGCCTCGTCGGCATGGCGGGCGATCTCGGCTTCCGCCATGCCGGGATAGTGCTCCAGCGTCAGCGCCGTGGTGGCGTCGCCCTGCCCGCTGTCGTTGCCGCGGCAGATTCCGCTGAAGGTGACGACGGCGCCGATATCGGTGCGGCTTTTGGTCAGCGCGGCGATTTCCTGCGCGACATCGAAATCGGCTTGTTGGATGCGAATGGTGGCGGCGGTCGTCATGACGGCACTAGCCGCCGGTCATCGGCGGAAAAAATGCGATCTCGCGCGCGCCGGCGATCATGGTCTCCGGCTTGACGTGGGTGTGGTCGATGGCGGCGCGGATGACCTTCGGAGTCTCGAAGGCATAGGCATATTGCTCACCGCGCGTGGTCAGCCAGCCGATCAGGTCGCCCACCGTCTGCACGGCGGCCGGTGGCTCGACCGTCTCCTCTGCCTTGCCGATGCGCTCGCGCACCCAGGCGAAATACAGAACCTTCATGCATCCTCCTCAATGAGGTGATGAATCCCGGAGCGGAAATAGTCGTAGCCGGTGTAGATGGTCAGCAGCGCCGACAGCCAGAGCAGCACGATTCCCGTCAGAGTCGTGAACGGCAGCACCATGTCGCCGGCTTCGCCGGCCAGCAGGAACCCGATGGCGACCAGCTGCATCGTGGTCTTCCACTTGGCCAGCTTGGTAACCGGCACGCTGACGCGCAGCGCGGCGAGATATTCGCGCAGGCCCGACACCAGGATCTCGCGGCACAGGATGACGACAGCCGCCCACAGCGTCCAGCCGTGAATGCTGGTATCCGCCGCCAGCATCAGCAGGCAGGACGCCACCAGCAGCTTGTCGGCGATCGGGTCGAGCATGCGGCCGAAGGCCGAGTGCTGGTCCCACATCCGCGCCACATAGCCATCGAGAAAATCGGTAATACCGGCGGCGATGAACACCGCCAGCGCCACCCAGCGCAGCCATAGCGGTCCGTCCTGGACGGACTGGGCGTACAGGCAGCCTACCACCACGGGGATCGCGGCGATTCGGGCATAGGTCAGCAGATTCGGCAGGGACAGCGCGGATTTCACAGTCCCTCGTGTGGTTGCAGCGGTCATCCGTCTTACCAATACTGCCAAAGCGCGGAGGTCAACCGCCCCCGGGAATCTTATAGGCCGGACCGACGACAAGCGCGCGGGCCATTCGCGCCGCCGGCGCATTACTTTGCGTCCATCTTCGGACGGTGGTCGGCAACCCTTCCGCTGCCGTTTCAGCTCCCCTGGGCATGGAAAAAGTCGAAAATCTTGCGCGCGCTTTCCGCGGAGATGCCGGGAACCTTGCCGAGATCGCCCACTGAGGCGCGTTCGATTTCCTTCAGAGTGCCGAAATGGTGCAGCAGCGCGCGCTTGCGGGTCGGGCCGATGCCAGGGATTTCCTGCAGACCGGCCTCGCGAATATCCTTCTTGCGCAGCTTGCGGTGCGAACCGATCACGAAACGGTGGGCCTCGTCGCGCAGCCGCTGGATGAAATACAGCACCGGATCGCGCGGCTGCAGCTTGATCGCAGGCCGGCCCGGCATGAACAGGGTTTCCTGCCCGGCGTCACGCTCCGGCCCCTTCGCCACCGACATCAGCGTCACATTAGTCAGGGCAAGCTGATCGAAAATCTCCTTCACCGCGCTGAGCTGGCCGCGGCCGCCGTCGATGATGACGAGGTCCGGCCACTGCGGAAAATCCTCGTCTTTGGCCTTGGCCACGCCTTCCTGTGGCGGCGCCAGCAGCCGCTTGAAGCGGCGCTGCAGCACCTCCTTCATCATCCCGTAATCGTCACCCGGGGTGAGGCCCTCCGACTTGATGTTGAACTTGCGGTACTGGTTCTTGATGAAGCCGTCCGGCCCCGCCACGATCATGGCACCCACGGCATTGGTGCCCTGGATGTGGCTGTTGTCGTAGACCTCGATGCGCTTCGGCACGTGCGGCAGGCCGAGCGCAGTCACCATGCCCTGCAGCAGCCGGTTCTGCGTCGCGGTATCCGCCAGCTTGCGGCCGAGCGCCTCGCGAGCATTGGTCAGCGCATGCGCCACCAGTTCCTTCTTCTCGCCGCGCTGCGGGCAGAGCACCTCGACCTTGAAGCCGGCCTTGATGGTCAGCGCGCTGGCCAGCACGTCGGCGTCCTCGATGGCGTGCGAGAGCAGGATCAGCTTCGGCGGCGGCTTGTCGTCGTAGAACTGCGCCAGGAACGAGGCCAGCACCTCCTCAGGGGTGAAGGACTTTTCGGCGCGCGGGAAATACGCCCGATTGCCCCAATTCTGGCCGGTCCGGAAGAAAAACACCTCGACGCAGGAATAGCCGCCCTCCTGATGGATGGCGAACACGTCGGCCTCCTCCACCGTACGCGGGTTGATGCCCTGCTGCGACTGGATCGCGGACAATGCCGCGAGGCGGTCGCGATACAGCGCCGCGCGCTCGAAGGCGAGTTCGTCCGAGGCCTTCTCCATCTCGCCGGCGAGCAGCTGCTTCACCGCGCGAGAACGGCCGGACAGAAAATCCTTGGCCTCCTTCACCAGCTCGGTATAGCCGGGAAAGTCGATCTCGCCGGTGCACGGGCCGGAGCAGCGGCGGATCTGATACAGCAGGCATGGCCGGGTGCGGCTCTCGAAGAACGAATCCGTGCAGGAGCGCACCAGAAACGCACGTTGCAGGGCGGTGATGGTGCGGTTGACCGCGCCCACCGAGGCAAACGGGCCGAAATACCGCCCCGGCCGCGACTGCGCGCCGCGGTGTTTCAGGATTTGCGGCGCCCAATGATCTCCCGAGATCAGGATGTAGGGGAACGACTTGTCGTCACGCAGCAGCACGTTGAAGCGCGGCCGCAGCTGCTTGATCAGGTTGGCTTCGAGCAGCAGCGCCTCGGTCTCGGTGGCGGTCGAGATGATCTCCACCACCACGGTGGCGGCGATCATCCGCGCGATCCGCATCACATGGCCGGTGGGCCGCGCATAGGAGGCCAGCCGCTTCTTTACGTTCTTGGCCTTGCCGACATAGAGCACGTCGGAGGCCGCGTTGAGCATGCGGTAGACGCCCGGCGAGGTGGGCGCATGTTTCACGGCATGCTCGATGGCGGCGCGACCGACCGCCAGCGGCCCCTCCGCCACCGGCTCGCTGGAATCGTCGACCACGTCGGGCAGCCGCGAGTCTTCGTCGTCCTCGGCGGTGACGGTGGCCGGATCGATGTCCTGCGCCGCCGCGGCCGGCAGGAGCGGTCCGTCGGTGGAACCCGGCTCTGCCGCGGGTTCGGCGGGCGCCGGGAGGGGGGTGGGGTCCTGAATCATAGGTCCAATTTAGGCGTTGCCGCGGGTCATCGCCAGCGCCGCGCTCATTCCATCGGGCTGCCCAGGTAAGACTTCATTAACGCCGATACAGCGGCGAAATCGTCGCTTAAGAACTGCTTAAGTTAAAACTCTCGATAACTTGTCTCGAGAAAAGATGCAGTTCCGTAACCCTAAGGATCTGTTCGGGCACAGCCCGGATCGACCGCCGGAACCGCCGAGTCAGCGTTGTGGAGAGTTAAGATGAGCAAGTTCACGTTTGCGGCAGCGGCCGTCATGGCAGCAGGCGTCACCATTGCCAGCGTCGCAGCAGCGTCGGCCGCGGATCTTCCGTACCGTTCGCGCGCGCCCTATACGGTGAACCAGCCGCTCAACGGCTACAGCTGGGCCGGCCCGTATCTCGGTGGCACCCTCGGTTACGAGTGGGGCAACGTCTCCAACACCGGCGCCAAGCCCTCCGGCATCGCCGGCGGCGTGACCGGCGGCTACAACTGGCAGAGCGGCAACATCGTGTTCGGCCTCGAAGGCGACATGCAGGGAACCGGTGCGAGTGACCGTTTCGCCAACTACAAGTTCTCGAACCCGTGGTTCGGCACCGTGCGCGGCCGCATCGGCTATGCCTTCAACAACGTCCTGGTCTACGGCACCGGCGGTCTCGCCTTCGGCAGCCTGGAGACGGAGCTGAACGGTCTGCAGCAGTCGAAGACCTCGGCCGGCTACGCCGTCGGCGTCGGCGCCGAAGTCGGCATCTACCAGAACTGGACCGCCAAGATCGAATATCTCTACGTCAACCTGTCGAGCAACGACTACACGCTCACCAATGCGAGCAACGGCCTCGACTTCGGCACCGTCCGCCTCGGCGTGAACTATCACTTCTAGTCATCAGGGCTTCGGTTCGGCGCCCGAACCGGAGCCTACCAAGCTCCAAGTATAAAAAAAGATGCATTCGAACTCCCGGCTGCTGCGGCGGCCGGGATTTTTTTATGCTCTCCGGCAAACTCCATCGTCGTCATCCTGAGGCGCTCGCCGCAGGCGAGCCTCGAAGGATGCGGCGACGGGCGCTTGCGGCCCATCCTTCGAGGCCGTCGCAAGCGCGACGGCGCCTCAGGATGACGGCGGAGTGTGCAGCAGACAGTTGCGTTTACGCCGCGATCACCAGGTTGACCGCCTTGGGGCCCTTGCCCTTCTTGTCCGGCTCGACTTCGAAGGTGATGCGCTGGCCTTCGATGAGGTCCTTCAGGCCGGCGCGCTCGACCGCGGTGATGTGCACGAAGACGTCGCGACCGCCGTCATCCGGCTTGATGAAGCCGTAGCCACGCTCTCCATTGAAGAACTTGACCGTCCCGCTCATGGCCATCGGGAAAACTCCTCTCCCCGCAATGCTCCGCCGCTACGCCCCGTATCGGCGCGACCGGACATCACTGCCGGAAAGCTTGGCCATCCTGCGAAGCGACAATTTCCGCTTCGCTCGAACCCGAGGCCTTGTCACTCCGCCGCCCCCATTCGCGGAGACGGAACGTAAAGCCAGTCCCAATGCCCGTAGCATAATACGGTTTCTGACGGATTGACTACCGCTCAGATGCGGTTTTGGCCGGCGGTTGCGCTGCGAGGCGCGCGACCGGGATCCGGACTTTGTATAGTTCAGGTCTTGACGGTCTCGAGCCGGAAGCGGCCGGCACCGCCCTGCCCGAGCGGCTTTTCCAGTTCGGGCAGGATCGCCTTGAGATCGGCCATCAGCTTCCACGGCGGGTTGACGACCAGCAGGCCGGCCGAGGTCAGCCCGGCATCGGGCGCCTGCGGCGCCACGCTGAATTCCAGCCGCAGCACCTTGCCGGGGCCGGCGGCGGCCACCGTGGCGGCAACATGCTGGGCCAGCGTGTCGGTGGCCCGCCGGCTCTTGACCGGATACCACAGCACATAGATGCCGGTCGCCCATTTGGCGAAGGCCTCGTCGAAGCCCTGGGCCATGCGCTCGAATTCGTTCTTCGCCTCGAACGGCGGATCGATCAGCACCACGCCGCGGCGCTCCTTCGGCGGCACGAAGGCCGGCAGGCCGACCCAGCCGTCGAGATCGACGATGCGGGCCTGCTTGTCGCGACGCAGCGCGCCGATCAGTTGCTTGCGCGCCTTGGGCTCGACCTCGCAGGCCACCAGGCTGTCCTGCGGCCGCAGCATCCTGCGGGCGATCAGCGGCGAGCCGGGATAGGTCTTGAGTTCGCGTGGCGGGTTGAATGAGCGCACGATATCCAGATAGGGCGCGACCAGTGGCAGCGCGGTCTCCGACAGACGCGCCTGCATCACCCGGGCGATGCCGGTCAGCCATTCGCCGGTGCGCTGGGATTCCTCGCCTGAGAGGTCATAGAGCCCGGCCCCTGCATGGCTGTCGATGACCCGAAACGCCGACGGCTTTTCGTGCAGATAGCTGAGGATGCGGACCAGGACGATGTGCTTGATGACATCGGCAAAGCCGCCGGCGTGGAAGGCGTGGCGATAATTCATGCGCCAACCCCTACGCTAAGCCGGAGGATTCAGCAAAGCGGCACTTACTTTACCTCTCCCCGCAAGCGGGGAGAGGCTAAGAAGGGCGCTCGACCCTATCCCCCGCGCATCGGCGGCATCACCACGCTGTCGCGGCGGCAGGCGCGGCGGTCGGTTTCCTCGCAGGCGCGGAACTGGAGATCCTTGCTCATGCAGATCCGGACCTCGCTGAGCCGGGCGCGGTCGCAGGTGACGGCGATCGCCGCACTGCTGAGCCCCGGATTGACCCGGATGAAAGCCTCTTCGAGCGCCGCCGGCGCGATGGCCTTCGGATCGGCCAGTTCGAGGAATTCGGCCGGAATCTTCACCGCCGAACGCGCCTTGCGGATGGTCTCGAAATAACCGCGCGGTCCCAGCCCCGAACAGGTGCCGTGCTTGTCCCATTCACTGAAAATGAGCCCCGGCGCCGGCATCAGATCGAGCATGCCGGTCATGATGTTGCGGTCAAGCCGCGGGGACGGCCGCTGGCAATAGTCGGGAAAGCCACGCTCATATTGCGGCCACAGCCCGTGCACCACGAAGGAATAGGGCCGCCCGCCGCACTGCATCTGCGACCGTCCCGCATTGCCGCGCTCCTGCGCCGCCTCGCAGAACGACGGCGACCATGACAGCGACAGCACGTAGAAATCGAACTCGCCGGGCGCGTTCTGCCGGCGGTCCTGCGCCACTGCCGGGCCGGCCAGCGCCGCAAACGCGGCAACCCACAGCGCAATCAGCAACCGAAATGGATCAAACATCGCGCGCCCCAGCCCTGACCGGGCAAGCCTAGTCAGCCATCAAGAACATTTCAAGAACAAAAATTCAGTCTACGGGCTGCAAATTGCCCGCGGCAGGCTCAGGGCCGTGCGGCCTTGCAGGCCGGATTGTAGGACCAGTCGCGATCCAGCCCAACGACGCAGAATTCGACACCCTGGCCGAAGCCGGCCAGGCCGCCGTCCTCGATGATGGAGTAATGCACGGTGCGCAGCTTGCCGTCGTTCAGCATGGCACTGGCACTGCAGTAGCGGCGCGGGATATTGTCGGACTGCCAGGGGCGGAACGCGGTTTCGCGGACATTGGCGTAGCCGGTGATCTGCAGCGCCGAATTCCAGAACGTGCTCTCTTTTTCGGCGAATTGCGAGGTGATGCTGGACAGGCCGGCCTGGCAGTCGGCCACGCGGCCGTCATAGCTCGGCCCGAACAGGCCGAAATTCAGTTCCAGCGGGTTGGCGGCCTGCGCGCCGGGCGCCAGAGCCAGCACCCCGAATGCGAAGCCGGCGATCGTCGCCACGGCAGCTTTCTTCCAGGATGAGATGAGGTCGCGCATGGGGAATCCGCCGGCTGATGATGGTTCCGAACGGTGCCGCGAAGCCCGTGCGAGGTCAAGTGCACCGCGGCAACACCGCGCGCACAATACCGTCAGGACCGGGCCGGCGTTCTTTTCACGATGGCCGATGATCTCTAAGGTGGCGGCAACGACAATGGAGACGACGATGCGAATGATTCGGCCGGCTATCCTGGCTGCTGCTGTTTTCGGTGTACTAGTAAGCGCCGCGCGCGCCGACACCGTGCCGCCGTTCAAGGGCAACGACACCGGCGGCATCATCGCCTATTCGCTGGCCAGCCAGAGCGACGTCCGCATGCTGGCGGTCGATCACTGTGCGCGCTACGGCAAGGTGGCGAAATTCCTCGGTGCCCAGGCCTATTACGGCGGCTACATCTCCTTCGCCTGCCGCTGGGTGCCCTATGGGGCATCGGACCGGCCGTTGCGCGTCCGCTACTGAGCGCGATGGCAAGACTCATCTTCGTCACGGAGCGAACACGATGCGACGGCCTGTCCTCACCTTCTGCACCGCCGGGCTGTTGCTGGCGACTCTGCCGCTGCTGGCTTCCGCGGTGGAACTACCGACCCGCAAGGCCGGGCTGTGGGAATTGAAGATGGTGCGGGCCGGTTCGCCGACGCCCGAAATGACCATGCAGCACTGCACCGACGAGGCCACCGACAAGCAGATGACCGCGACGTTCTCGCCGATGTCGAAGGAAAAATGCGCCAAGAACGACACCCAGAAGACCGCGACCGGCTACAGCACCGAGTCGGTGTGCAGCTTCAATGGCACCACCATGACCTCGCATTCCGAGGTCACCGGCGACTTCAACTCCGCCTATGCCGTCAAGGTCACCTCGCATAACGACAAGCCGCCGGCCGGCCTGCCGCAAGACACCGCCATGACGCTGGAAGCCAAGTGGCTCGGCGCCTGCGGCGCGGACCAGCGGCCGGGCGACATCGTGATGCCCGGCGGCTTCCGCATGAATATCAAGGACATGGAAAAGCTGAAGGGCCTGATGCCGACGAAGTAGGCTGACTCAGGTCACGCCGAACCGCTTGGAAAACTCCGCCATGTTAACCATCCCGCGGGCATGCGTGCCGTCGCCGATCTTGCGATCGCCATCGAACGCCTCGACCGCGAAACGGATCACCCGCTTTTCCACGGCGACGACGCGCGACGTGGTGCGTACCACCCGCCCGATCGGGGTCGCCGCGAGGTGGCGGATGTTGACCTCGGTGCCGACGGTGACCCAGCCTTCCGGCAAATGCCCGTCCAGCGCATCACCGGAAGCCATCTCCATTTCCAGGATCATCATCGGTGTCGCATAAACCGCCGGCATGTTCGGCACGAAGTGCCGAACGGTGTTCTCCGCGGTGACGGTGAGGTTGCGCTCGGCGCTGAGTCCGGTCTTGATAATGTCGCGTGCGTCCATGGCTTGTCTTAGGCCGGCGACCGCCCGCGCACAAGACGGGAAGGTTTGCCGGCTCCGCCCGATTCCCTGTATATGATGACGATCATGCAAAGGCGCAGCAAGTCGCCAGCGACGAGGACCCCCCATGACCGACTTCACCGAATTGATGGCCAGCCTGGCGCACGCCGGCGACGGCTGGGGCGTCACCGTGGGCGACGACTGGCTGCAGGGCCGCACGGTCTATGGCGGCCTTGCCGCCGCGTTGTGCACCGAGACGGCGCTGCGCGAATTCGCCGACCTGCCGCCGTTGCGCTCGGCACAGTTCGCCTTCATCGGTCCGGCGACCGGCCCGCTGCAACTGCGCCCGAGCCTGCTGCGCAAGGGCAAGTCCACGGTGTTCGCCGGCGTCGACCTGATCGGCGACGCCGGCCTCGCCACCCGTGCGACATTGTGCTTCGGCGCGGAGCGGCCGTCGGCCTTCGCCCATACCGAACTCGGCGCGCTGCAGCCGCAGGCGCCCGACCAATGCCCTGATTTCTTCCGCGGCGCGCCGCCGACGCTGCGCTTCCTGCAGCATATCGAGGGCCGCCATGTCGCGGGCGCGCTGCCATTCAGCGGCAGCGCCGATCCGCAGATGACGCTCTGGCTACGTCATCGCGATCCCACAGCGCCGTCGCTGGTGGCACTGCTCGCGCTGGCGGACGCACCGCCCCCGGCAGCCTCGGTGATGTCCAGCGCGCCGGCGCCGATCAGCACCATGACCTGGTCAGTCGACATGCTGACCGATGACATTTCCACCGACGACGGCTGGTGGCTGATCCGCAACGTCGCCGAACAGATCGGCCAAGGCTATTCCAGCCAGGCGATGACGCTGTGGAACGCGCGCGGTCGGCCGATCATGGCCAGCCGGCAGAACGTCGCGGTGTTTGGGTGATGCCTCTTCCTTCCCTCTCCCCTTGTGGGAGAGGGTGGACGCGCGCAGCGCGGCCGGGTGAGGGGTAGCCGCAAGCTCCGAGCCTAGTGACCCCTCATCCGTCGCGGACGGAGCCTGTCATCGGGCGGCGCTTTGCGCCGACCCGTTGGTCCGCGCCACCTTCTCCCACAAGGGGAGAAGGAAAAACAGCGCGGCGCTTGCCCTACTTCTTCGCCGCCGCAGCCGCGGCGTAGCGCTCCACAAAAGTCTGGCCGCCCTTCATCTTGTTGTTGTGCGGCGCCTCGTTGATCTGGATCACCACGGCCTCGGCGGGAACGCCGAGATTCTTCACCAGTGCGGCGGTGATGTCGAGCATCATGCCCTTCTTCTGCTCGTCGGTGCGGCCGGCGGCGAGGTTGATGGTGATCTCAGGCATTGTCGTCTCCCGTTTTTTCTTTCGTCATGGCCGGGCTTGTCCCGGCCATCCACGATCTCTGGCATCAAACAAGACGTGGATGCCCGGCACAAGGCCGGGCATGACGGCGGAGGGATCAGTGTCCCCACGTCACGCCGTGCCTGTCGAGAACCTTGCGGACCGCGTCGACCAATGAGGCTTCCGGCACCCTGCTCTGCGCTTCGCCCTGCTTCGCGAGGTAGGCTTCGCGGTCGCCTTCCCCGAGCTTCGAGAGTTCGGCGCCGAGGATCAGGTCCTTCAGCATCACCTCGGAGGCGGCCTTTTCGTCGGAGCCCTGGATGATCACGCAGGGCGAGTTGCGGCGATCGGCATATTTGAGCTGGTTGCCCATGCTCTTGGGATTGCCGAGATAGAGTTCGGCGCGGATGCCGGCATTGCGCAGTTGCGCGACCATCTTCTGGTAGTCACTGATGCGGTCGCGGTCGAACACGGTGACGACCACCGGGCCGAACGCCGGCGTGGTGTCGATCTTGCCGAGCAGCGTCAGCGCCGCCTGCAAGCGCGACACGCCGATGGAGAAGCCGGTGGCCGGCACCGGCTCGCCGCGAAACCGCGACACAAGACCATCGTAACGCCCGCCGCCGCCGACCGAGCCGAAGCGCACGGGACGTCCCTTTTCGTCCTTGGTTTCGAGTGTCAGCTCGACCTCATAGACCGGGCCGGTGTAGTATTCGAGGCCGCGGACGACGGAGGGATCAATCTTGATGCGATCAATCCCGTATCCGGATGATCTGACCAATTTCCAAATGGAATCCAGTTCATCCAATCCCGAAAGAGCCGTTTCGTTTTCTCGAAATGATGATTGCATTTCGTTGATGATGTACCAGTCGGCGCTATCGATTTCGGAAACACCGCTGGGCAGCGATTCGCCGCGGGTAATTTCGCCTGATACTTTCGCAGCCATACCCATAAAATGAATAATTGAACTAGCTTGGCTATCCGCGAGCCCCGCGCCTTTGGTGAAGTCACCCTTGCCTTCTTCGCCGCCATCCCAACGACCAGGACCGAGCAGCTTCTTCACTTCGTCGGTCGAAAACTTATCGAGCTTGTCGATCGCCCGCAGCACCGTGAGCCTGCGTCCCGCATTCTCCTCGCCGCCAAGCCCGATGCTCTCCATGACACCGTCAAGCACCTTGCGGTTATTCACCCTCACCACATAGCTGCCGCGCGGAATCCCCAGCGCCTCCATCGCGTCCGCGGCCATCATGCACATCTCGGCGTCCGCCGCCGGCGAGGCCGAGCCCACGGTGTCGGCGTCGAACTGCATGAACTGGCGGAAGCGGCCGGGGCCGGGCTTTTCGTTGCGGTAGACATAGCCCTGGCGGTAGCTGCGATACGGCTTCGGCAGCGCGTCGAAATGTTCAGCCACGTAGCGCGCCAGCGGTGCGGTCAGGTCGTAGCGCAGCGAGATCCACTGCTCGTCGTCGTCCTGGAATGAGAACACGCCTTCGTTGGGGCGGTCCTGGTCCGGCAGGAACTTGCCGAGCGCGTCGGTGAATTCCATGGTCGGCGTCTCGACCGGCTCGAAGCCGTAGCGCTCATAGACCTCGCGAATGGTCTCGATCATGCGCCGGGTCGCCGCGATCTCGGTGGGGCCGCGGTCGCCGAGGCCGCGCGGCAGCCGGGCACGCAATTTCTGGGGCTTTTTTGGTTTTTCACTCATGCGGCGGGTGGTACCAGCCACGCCGAAACCGGGCAAGCCGCCGGCCGCCAATCCGGCTGCCGGATTGGCCCGTTTGCGGAGCGGAAAGATTTCTCACCCCTGACCTCTGAACCGCCGTAATGTCGGGCGAACGACGTAGCAAAATACCTCCGGAAAATGCGAACCGATGTCTGGCCCGAGTCTGCCCCAGGATTTTCTCAAGGCCGAAAATACCGGCCTCCGGCTGTTGCTGGAGCAGGCCAATATCGACGCCCAGGCGCTGCTGGCACAGGTCGGCATCGACGCCCGCGAGCGCGAGGCGGCCGAGAAACTGCAGAAGCTGATTCTCGAGGAATTGCACCACCGCATCAAGAACACTTTGGCCACCGTGAGCGCCATCGCCTCTCAGAGCCTGCGTAACGCCACCTCTATTGCCCACGGCCAGGAGGCGATCGAGAGCCGGCTGCTGGCGCTGGGGCGGGCCCACGACCTGCTGTTGCAGGCGCGCTGGTCGACCGCCAGCCTGGCCACCATCGTGCGCGGCGCCACCGAGCCCTATGACAGCAAGGGCGACGGCCGGTTTTCGCTGAATGGGCCGCCGATCCAGATCACCTCGGCCGCGGTGCTGGCGCTGGCCATGACGCTCAACGAACTGTGCACCAACACCACCAAATTCGGCGCGCTGTCGGTGCCCGCGGGCCGGGTCAGTATCGCCTGGTCTGTCGATGAGGCGACACAGCGGCTGCGGCTGATCTGGACCGAAACCAATGGCCCAAAGGTGCATCCGCCGAGCCGCCGCAGCTTCGGCACCCGGCTGATGGAAACCCTCGGCAAGCAGCTCAAAGGCGAGGTGACGCTGGCCTACGAGCCCAGTGGCTTCGTCTACACGCTGGATGTGCCGCTGGGCTCCCTGAAAGCGCCCGAATAGGCTGAAATATACGCAGACTGCCCGCGGCGCGGCGTTTCCGACGCGCGGCGAAGCTGATAGGTTCCGCGCGCAATCAATGCGCCGCAAAAAACTGAAGAGGCCACCATGTTAGAAAACAGCAAGCCGCAGCCCGTCACCCACGTGCCGAACGACCTGGCCGCGTTCTGGATGCCGTTCACCTCGAATCGTGCATTCAAGCTTGCTCCGCGCATGCTCGCCGGCGCCAAGGACATGCATTATTTCACCACCGACGGCCGCAAGATTCTGGACGCCGCCGCCGGCATGTGGTGCTCCAACGCCGGCCACGGCCGCAAGGAAATCGCCGAAGCCATCAAGCATTCGGCCGACACGCTGGATTACGCCCCGCCGTTCCAGTTCGCCCATCCGCAGGCGTTCGAACTGGCGACCCGCATCGCCGACCTCGCGCCGGCCGGCCTCGACCATGTGTTCTTCTGCAACTCCGGTTCGGAAGCCGCCGACACCGCGCTGAAGATGGCGCTGGCCTATCACCAGATCCGCGGCGAAGGCTCGCGCACCCGGCTGATCGGCCGCGTCCGCGGCTATCACGGCGTCGGCTTCGGCGGCACCTCGGTCGGCGGCATGGTCAACAACCGCAAGATGTTCGGCAACCTGCTGTCGGGCGTCGACCACATCGCCCACACCTATGACCGCGACAAGCAGGCCTTCAGCAAGGGCGAGCCGGAATACGGCGCGCACTTCGCCGACGACCTCGAGCGCCTGGTCGAACTGCACGGCGCCAACACCATCGCGGCCGTGATGGTCGAGCCGATGGCCGGCTCCACCGGCGTGCTGCCGGCGCCGAAGGGCTATCTCAAGCGCCTGCGCGAGATCGCCACCAAGCACGGCATCCTGCTGATCTTCGACGAGGTCATCACCGGCTTCGGCCGCCTCGGCCACGCCTTCGCCGCCGAGCGCTACGGTGTCACGCCGGACCTGCTGACCTTCGCCAAGGGCGTCACCAACGGCGCGGCGCCCATGGGCGGCGTGATCGCCCACGAGACCATCCACAACGCCTTCATGACCGGCCCGGCCCATGTGGTCGAGCTGTTCCACGGCTACACCTATTCGGCGCATCCGCTGGCCTGCGCCGCCGGCCTGGCCTCGCTGAACATCTACCGCGACGAAAAGCTGTTCGAGCGCGCCAACAAGATGGAAAGCATGTGGGCTGACGCCGTGATGTCGCTGAAGGGCCTGCCCAACGTGGTCGACATCCGCACCGTCGGCATCGTTGCGGGCATCGACCTTGCCCCGAGCAAGGACGGCGCCGGCAAGCGCGGCTGGGACGCGCTGAACAGCGCCTTCCACGAGCACGAGGTGCTGTTCCGCACGGCTGGCGACACCATCGCCTTGACGCCGCCCTTGATTGTCACCGAGGAGCAGGTCGGCGAGATCGTCGACAAGGTCGGCAAGGTCATCAAGTCGGTCGCCTAAAGCGCAGCGTTCCCGACCTCTCCCCGCTTGCGGGGGAGGTCGATGTTCGCGCAGCGAATGTCGGGAGGGGGAGCCAGAGCTTCGCTCGATAGTCCCCCTCACCCGACCACGCGGGGAACCTTCCCGCCAAATCCTCGTTCAATTCGCCGGGCCGCCGTTGTCGGCGCCATTGCGATGAACTGAGGAATCCGATCATGAATCCACTCGCAAGCGCCCTGATCCGGACGGGGCTCGCGGTGAAAATCAATCGAGTCAAACGCGCAACTGAATCCTATGCGCGCGACCGGGTGGCGCAGGGTCAGAGCACCGCGGCGTCCTATGCCGTCGCCACCGGGCTCTACGCCGCGGCGGGGATCTTTGCCATCGCGCTGCTGCTGGTCGGGGCTGCCGCGCTGTTTCGCTGGGTCGAGCTGCATTACGGACTGTTCGAGGCATTCGGCGCCAGCGCCGCGCTGCTGCTGGTATTTGCCGTGATCTGTGCGGCTGCGGCCGCCAGCCGCCTCAAGCAAAAGAGCAGACCGATCGTCAGCCTCGGCAGCCGGCTGCGCGTCGCCATCAATGCCAGTCCGCAGCCCGACCGCGCCGACGCCGCGCGCGACACTGCCGCCGGCGTGCTGCGGACGTCTCCGAGCCCGGCGGCTGAATTTCGTCCGTCATCGCAGCAACGCCTTCGTTCCCCGGCACAGCCGTCGACCGCCACCAAGGCCGGGCTGGTCGTCGCCGCCAGCCTGATGGGCTGGGCCCTCGCCCGGCGCCGTTC
>LNAP01002007.1_pt1 | contig 27866 bp, 29 predicted proteins | sample 602601 | NCBI WGS metagenome assembly LNAP01 (sample SAMN02440304, study PRJNA202911) | soil metagenome | biome: Subtropical and temperate rainforests or woodlands; isolation source: soil samples (1 kg each in a 20% v/v slurry with milli Q water) were... ... | reverse complement strand
GTCATCAATGGCCACGGCCAACGTGTTATTGCACACGACCCGTACCGCTGTGAACTGAGCGGTCGTGGCCAGCGTCCCATCGCAGGCAGTGGCCAGCAGGACATAGGCGTTGGTGACATCGTTGGCTTGGATCGTGGCCGAATGCCCAGTACGGGCCAGTGCCCAGATTTTTTTGCCGCCCTTCAAAACACCGGCGGTTTCAAGCTGAAAGCCAGATACTTCTGTCAGGTCGCGATAAAACTCCAAAATTTCACGCGGTTGCACGACCTGATAGCGCTGACTGACGACGGATAACGGGGTCTGCGTGTCGGATCGGTACAAGACCTTGCTCTGAGGGAAGGTGATCAGACGGCTTTGTGTCTCATCCACTGCATCCATGAACTGTACGGGTGATTCCTTGATGTCCCAGTCCATCCCGGCTTGTTGCTGCCAGACTTCAATGGGTTGGTTGGCAGAGAGTTGATTTCCTAGTCCATGCCAGGGCGTTTGGCCGACGTAGGCCATTTGTTCGACGTGATGAGCCATGATGGTTCTCCAGTAGAAAGCGGTTACGAGGTTTGAAAGGAATGGTCGCAGTGAAGACACAGGTGATTGTTCAGCACCGTTTCGTCAACGACTTGACCTAGGGCTGCGCCGGTTGCGCAGCCTATTGCGCCGCCCGCTAACGCGCCTAGCACGGCGGCGGTGACGCTGATTAAAGGCATGGTTGATGCGGTAGCGCGAAAGGCCATGGTCGCACCGACACTGGCGCCTTTGGCCGCACCAGATAAAGAACTCATGATGCCTGCACAAGTGCCTAGGGCACCACCGATACGTTTGGCGTGGTTTTTGGTTTGGGTGTTAGGGGAGCCGCATTTGGGGCAGACGACCGTACGAGACGGCCGTTGAGGGCCGTACACGCCACTATGGTTGGATGTGTTGGATGGTTCAGACATGGGAGACTCCTTGATGAAGAGGGAAGACGGCATAAACGGGCAGGCAGTTATTTCTGCCTGCCCTCATCAAGGTGATATATGTTTGAAAAAATCTGCTTTAAGGCGTTCGGTAAGTAGAGACAGAGAAGTGCAAGTGTTTGTCTTCCGGGGCCGTAAAGGGGATCGCATCAAGGTGCTGTGGTGGAGCGGCGACGAAATGTGCCTGCTGGCCAAGCCGCTCGAGCACGGTCACTTCGTGTGGCCCAGCGCGGAAAGTGGATCGGTGCATTTAACGCCCGCACAGCTGTCGATGCTCCTCGAAGGCATCGACTGGCGACGGCCCACTCGCACGCATAAACCGACACGGGTTTAGCCCGGCGCAAAAAGCGCGAAGAATGGTGTATTTATTAGCGCTTCAGCACTTTATTTGCTCGAACTAATGGCCATTTTTTGGTAAAATAACGGCCATGCTCAACCCTGCCCAACTTCCCGAGAGCGTCGATGCCCTGAAAGCAGGGTTATCGGCCACATCCGCCCAGATCGCCGCCTTCGAGCAAGAGCGTGTGAGGCATGGAAAGTGGAGCGCGCCGCCACCATGTACAGCCTGCTGGGGATCGCCAAGCTTAACGGCATCAACCCCGAAGCGTACTTGCGCCATGTGTTGACCGTGATCGCCGATCACCCGGTGAATCGGGTTGACGAGCTGTTGCCCTGGAACGTCACGCTTTAGTCGTCGATCACTGCCAATTATCTTGGCCATTCCGTCAACACGGTACTGGGCAGATGCTTACTAATTGCCGCGATGATGTCAACAAATAATAACTGTCGATTGTCATTATTCAACGACAATTATCTTGGCCGGTTGATCTGATAGGGTTCAACACAGCAAATCGGAGGACGCGCTGTGTCGGGCAAAGGTTTTCGGGATCGCCAAGTGAGCAAGCCCAGGCCATCGCCCAATGATGCGCTCAACGCACAAACCAAAGCACGGCCAGTGGTCGCCGAATCTACATTGTATTGGGCGGGATGTTGATCGCCGCAGGTTTAGGCGCGAGACAAAAGAACGGATAGAGCCTTTTCTCGGGTGAGTGCCAAAATTGCGGGGGCGCCTAAGGTGTTTTCTGGCCAGACGAGACTTTGCACCCCGGTTGTGAGTTTTCGTTAGAACCGCCGTTTCACCGGCTTCGCAATCTTGCAAGTACCGTAGTCGGGTTTATCCTTATCGCCCATGATGTCCCGACTGAATTCCATGTTGGTGCGGTCAATTCGATAGTTAATGGTTAACGGAAGCACCGACGATGTCCAACTATATTTCACGTCGGTTTGTGCGAACTGCGCCGGGCGCGTGTACGTTTTCCCGTTGGCATAGCCATTGTCGCTGAACGTTGCCGTATGCACCATTTCATCCAAGGTGACTTTGTAGTTCGTGGTTATGCCTGAATACTGATTCAGCGTAGTGCATTCGAGATAAATTGGTGAGGCGTCGGCCACAGTGGCGACGAATAATGCAGCGGCTACGACGTATGACTTCATAGCGTTATTTTCCAGAAAGTTTATTAGTTGGATTACAAATTTGAGGTCATCCAGAGAGGATACCTTTCCCAATTTAAACTTACAAGGCCGCCATATAGTCTCAACCCAATGGGCCGAGCCCACCTCGAAATCGGAAATGATAGGTGTTATCTGCCAAAGCGCAGCTAATTAGAGCCCATAAAGACCGATAACGACAGATCAACGGTCAATGCGCTTGATGGGCGATCCTGTAGCTGGCGACGCGGTACTGTTGGCCGTTCCTTGGCCTTCGACTACTGGCTTTTTAGGACGAGACTAGGACGGTAGCTTTAAAAATGGACAAGGGCTTACAACAAAAATGCTGTAAGCCCTTGAATTTATTGGTCGGGACGGTGGGATTCGAACTCACGACCCCTTGCACCCCATGCAAGTGCGCTACCAGGCTGCGCTACGCCCCGAATCTAAGTGCTAAAACACCTAGCTTGCTGAATGAAGGCTTGCCCTCATCCAGCAAAGAACAAGATTCTAGCACAGATTCTTCACATAATTTCTGTTCATCAATAAAGACAAAAAAACCTCGGCCAAACGGCCTATTCTGTCACGCGCTGCGGCTTCCTAATATGGGCGATAACCAGTTAACCGTGATTGACTTGAACATCGTCCGTTATTAGGCATCAGTTATACCGGAGGCACACAATGGCACTAAGCACAAAGTTACTGAGCGCACTTGTATTTCTTGTTCTGCTGGCCCCTGCTTACTCGGACTTTCTTTCATCCGAACAGCCTGCCACCCACCTTGCTCTGGCGCATAGCGCGTCAGCAAGCGCCATAAAAGAGGCCCTGACGATCGATGCCTATCAAAGGGCCGATATCTCATCCAGCATGAAAAAATCAACCAGCACGGGTGCTGGTGCCCCTGCGACGATCGACAAACAGGCTGTTTCCTAAGGTTTTTTTCGCCTGCACCTTTGCTTCGGCCGCTGCTTGCGCAATCTGGTGATGCGAGTGGTACTGCATGGGGGCCACATTCACCACTCCCAACGACAAACTGGGCAAGGGATAAAACCGCCTTTCGCCCTTGCGGTCTTCCGCGAAATAACCCCGATACCCCTCCCCTCCGATGTCGAGGCTGGTGGAAATTTCTGCGGCGAACACATCCAGTATGCCTTGGCAACGGCTTGCCCAGTCATCGCTTTGAAACAAAATCAAAAAGTCATCCCCGCCAATATGGCCGACAAAATCCCGTTCGGGTTCCGCCTGGTCGCATAACACCCTGCCGGTCATTTGAATGACATCGTCGCCGCGGCGGTAGCCGAATACATCGTTGAAGGGTTTGAAATTGTCCAGATCGGCATAACAGGCGCTAAACGGGACGTTGCTTTGGATCAAGTAATCGATGTGCTGATTAATCAGCACGCTTCCAGGCAATAAGGTCAGCGGCTGGGCGTATTTGGCTGCGCTAATTTGCAACTGCGTTAACTCGCGCAGCAAATCGTGACTGGTTCCTATACCCAAATACTGCCCACGATCGGTAATAATAAAATCGCTGATCAGATGGTATTCATCGGCTTCAACCAAAGCATGGCTCAGCTTTTGCAAGCTTGTGTCCTTGTCCGCGATCAAGGGATTGGAATCCATGCACAGCGTACAGGTTTTCTTGCCATACAACTCGCGCTGATACGGCCTGGAGAAGCGGTCAATCAAGGAAACCCGGGTAATAATACCTAACGGTTTACCGTCATCGACCACGGGAATGGTTTGCAACGCGGGCTGCGCCGAAAAAATATCATAGACTTGGCTGTTGCTCATTTGCGGTGTCGCTACGGCGACGGCACGCAACAAACTCAAGGCCGTTGCCGTATGTTGATGAAGCGTCATTTTTTTAAGCGACGGCGCAGCGCCCGGACCTGGATTGAGAGCCTGAGGAGGATTGGCCATGGGACGAGCAATAAAATAGCCTTGGCCGCACGCAATGCCGATGTCACGAATACACTGCAGTTCGCGTTCGGTTTCTATGCCTTCGGCAATAACGATAGCCCGTGATTTCTGCGCAATTTCGTCGATGGCTCTTACAAACTGCTGCTTCAAGGGATCTTTATGAACGCCTTGAATGAAGTACTTATCGATCTTGATGAAATTGGGCCGCAACTCTGCCCAGCGCCGCAAACTTGAAAAGCCTTCCCCCAAATCATCCAAAGCAATGGCAAACCCCATTTTCCGATAGCTTGCCATGCTTTTGCATAAAACATCGTAATTGACAGGGCAGTCTCCTTCCGTCAGCTCGAACACAATCTGACTGGCGCTAAGGCCGATTTCACCCAGATACGCCAGAATATTCTCGTGTCGGCTTTCAAGCGTGACCAATATTTCCGGCCCGACGTTCAGAAATAACTTTCCGGGCAACGTTAATTCGGCAAAACGCTCCAGAATAACCCGCAGACATAATCTCTCGACCTCGAAGGTGAGGTTATTGGCGTTGGCGACCTGGAACAAGTTCATCGGGGAATGCAGAGGACCATCGACAGGGCCCCGAATCAAACCCTCATAGCCGATAATATCGCCGCTTCTGGTGTCCAGAATAGGCTGAAATACGGCACTGAGCTGACGATGCTCGATGACATTGATTAAGCACGACAACCAATCGGCATCGATGTCGACTTCGTTATCCTGCCCCAAGCGCTCGGCAGCAGCGCCTGGCAATCCCGTAACTGAAAACAACCAACTTCCCCTCTTTGATCAGGCTTGATAAATGCCGCAACGCTCAACATAACACAGCACATTACAATACAATACAAAAAGAAAATGACGGCGCAATGACCGTCATCCATCAGCCTTCAAAGAACGGAAAAACGTGGCGATTACATCAGGCCCATTTCCAGGCGCGCCTGTTCACTGATCATCTCGCGGCTCCAGGGCGGATCCCAAACCAGGTCCACGACCACCTCGTCTACACCATGAATAGACAATAATTTCTTGTGGGCTTCATCGGCAATCATTGTGCCCATGCCGCAGCCCGGAGCCGTCAGCGTCATTTTCACGTCGATCCGATAGCGCCCTTCTTCGGCTAGCGGCGAAACCTTGCATTCGTACACCAGACCCAAATTGACAATATCAATCGGTATTTCAGGGTCGTAGCAAGTAGCCAATAGTTCCCAGGCATGGGCTTCAACAGACTCGGCGGTAACAGGGCCCTCGGGAACGGGCGCCACGGCCGCTTCGGTCGGCTCAAACCCCAACGCATCGGCCTCGCTGCCGTCGACGCGGTACAAATTGCCGTCTACGTACACCGTATAGCTATGCCCCAATTGCTGCGTAATCTGGGCCACACATCCTTTTTCAATCGTGACCAGTGTCCCATAGGGCACTGCGACAGCCGCGCAATCGCGGCTCACGATGACTTCCTGTCGTCCGTAACTCATGGCATCCTCTTATTCAGTCTGCGCGGTGGCATCCGTTCCTACCAGCGCGTTATGCAGTGTGTGCCACGCCAGCGTGGCGCATTTGACCCTGGCGGGAAACTCTCGAACCCCCGACAGCACTTCGAGCTTTCCCAGATCCCGGTCGGCCGGGTGCTCGCGCGTCAGCATGGCGTGAAAGTCGCCAAACAAGGCCTCGACCTCGGCCACCGGCCGGCCCTTGACGGCCTCGGTCATTAAGGACGCGGACGCCGTCGAAATGGCACAGCCCTGGCCGACAAAACTGACATCATCGACCACCCCATTGCTTACCTGCACATACACGGTAAGCTGATCGCCGCACAAAGGATTATGTCCGTCGGCATGGCTGGCATGATCCATCGCGTGAAAATTACGCGGATGCCGGTTGTGGTCGAAGATCACTTCTTGATAAAGTTCGCGCAAATCGGGTTGCATATCGCTCATGCGTGCTGCTCCACTCCAAACATTTTTTGTGCCTTGCGTATGGCCGCCACCAGGGCCGCGATGTCGGCCTCATCGTTATAAAGCGCCAACGAGGCGCGCGCCGTGCCTGGAATGCCGAAACGCGTCATCAGCGGCATGGCGCAATGATGGCCGGCCCGAATGGCGACGCCTTCGGTGTCCAGTATGGTGCCCAGGTCATGCGGATGAATGCCCTTGACGATAAACGACAGGATTCCGGCCTTGAGGGCCGCAGTTCCGAACAAACGAACGCCGGAAACGGCCAGCAATTCTTCAGTGGCATACGCCAGCAACGCTCGCTCATGTGCCGCGATCCGCTCCAGTCCAACCGCCTTGACATAATCGATCGCCGCGGCCAAACCTATAACCCCCGCAATATTAGGCGTTCCCGCCTCGAAGCGCTGCGGCACATCGGCGTAGGTGGTCCGCTCGAAACTGACGGTGGCAATCATATCGCCGCCGCCTTGCCAGGGCGGCATGGCGTTAAGCACCTCATACCGCGCATACAGAGCGCCTATGCCGGTAGGGCCATAAAGCTTGTGGCCCGAAAAAGCATAGAAGTCGCAATCGAGGGCCTGCACATCGACCGGCTGATGAGCCACCGCCTGCGCGCCATCGACCAGCACCAGCGCGCCCACGGCATGCGCCATCCGCGTCAGTTCAGCCACCGGGTTAATCGTTCCCAGCGCGTTGGAAATATGGGTGACGGCCACCAGGCGCGTAGCGGGACCAAGCAACGCGCGGTAGTCGTCCAGACACAGCTCACCCTCATCGGTAACCGGAACAACACGCAAAACAGCGCCAGTCTGCTCGCACACCTGTTGCCACGGCACAATATTGGAATGATGCTCCATGCCGGTCACGATGATTTCATCACCCGGCTTCAATTGAAACCGCGCCCAGCTTTGCGCCACCAGGTTAATGGACTCCGTGGTGCCGCGGGTAAACACGATCTCTTCGCTGCGCGCCGCATTCAACAGGCTGCGCACACGCTCGCGCCCGGCCTCGTATAAATCGGTGGCCCGTTGCGACAACCAATGCACGCCGCGATGAATGTTGGCGTTGGACTGTTCGTAAAAAACGCGCTCCGCTTCAATCACCGAAACAGGTTTCTGGGTAGTCGCGCCGTTATCCAGATACACCAGGCGTCGACCACGCACGGGCCTCGCCAAAATCGGAAAATCGCCGCTCCGGTCCAGCGTCAAGGAGCTCACAGGCGAAAAATCTACGGCATTCATAGGGAGTCTCCCAAGGCGTTTCCGCCGGGCAGCAAGCTGCGAATCGCACTGGCAACACGCTGGCGCAACAACGCGGGGGCTATGCGTTCAAGCGCTTGAGCGGCAAACGCATAGGTCAGCACATTGCGCGCATGCACCGGGTCCAGGCCGCGTGCGCGCAAATAAAACAGGCTGTCGTCATCGATCTGCCCCACCGTCGCCCCGTGCGCGCATTTGACGTCATCGGCGTAAATCTCAAGCTCGGGTCGCGCATCGGCTTTGGCCAGGCGCGAGAGCAGCAAGCTGTCCGAGCGTTGCACCGCATCGGTCCCGTCGGCCCCGGGGGACACCAGGATGCGTCCGGTAAATACGCCATGCGCGGTATCGGCCAAAATGCCGCGGTAAAACTCGCGGCTCTTGCCCTGAGGCCGAGCATGGCCGATTCGGGTGTGATGATCGACATGGCGCCGGCCATCCACATAATACAAGCCGTTAAGCAGCGTTTCGCAATGCTCGCCGTTGAACTGCGTGGCAATATCATGGCGCGCCAGGCGCGCACCGAAGGACATGGAATGCGAATCATAGGACGAGCTGCGCGCCTGCTCAACCACGCTTTGTCCCAGGTGAAAGGCCTCGTCGCCCTCCTGCTGCAATTTCAAGTGATTCAAACGGGCATCTGCACCCAGAACCGTGCGGGTGACGGTATTGGTGAGCGTCGCTCGGCTATCGTGCCCCACGTAATGCTCAACCAGCGTCGCCTGCGCGCCCTCTTCAAGAACAACGATATTTCGCGGGAAACTGGCGCTTTGCGCCGCTTCGGCGATAAAAACCAGATGAACCGGGGTTTCAAGCTCCGTGCCGCGCGCCACATAAACAAATGCGCCATCGACGCTCCATGCCAGGTTCAGCGCCACCGTGCTTGCACCCGACAATTCATCGCCGAAATACGGCTCAAGGCTTTCCGGACGGTTCTGCAACAATGCGCCGACGGATGCAATCTGTACGCCGCCAGGCAGCGTGCCAACGTCCGATAATTCGGGCGCATAACGACCATCGATAAAGAACAGCCAGTGGCCGGCCTCGCCTTGCCGAAGCTGTTGCGCCAGCGCGGCGGAGGAGGCCGCAACAGGCTTGACCGGCGCCGCCATGAATTCTTGTTGAGCCAGAAAAACCAACGACGTATGGCGCCAGTCTTCCAACTTGGTACTGGGCCAGCCCTCTGCGGCAAAACGCTCCATCGCCCGCCCGCGCCGCGCCGCCAACCAGGGTACGTTGGCGCCCGGCAAGCGACCGGCATGCGATTTGAAATCGGCCGCCCAGGCCGCGGGGGACGTCATGCCGACACTCCTTTGGGCTGCGCCGGCTTGTCGGCCAGCCAGGAATAACCGCGCTCTTCCAGTTCAAGCGCCAACTCGCGCCCGCCCGAGCGCACAATGCGCCCGCCCGACAGCACGTGTACATAATCGGGCACGATATAGTCCAGCAACCGCTGATAATGCGTGATGACAACCAGGGCGCGGTCGGGCGAACGCAAGCGATTGACGCCGTCAGCCACGACCTTCAACGCGTCAATGTCCAGACCCGAATCGGTTTCATCCAGAATCGCCAGCTTCGGCTCCAGCAGGGACATTTGCAGCACTTCATTGCGTTTTTTCTCGCCGCCCGAAAACCCCTCGTTCACCGAGCGATACAGGAACTCTTCCTTCATGCCCACCGTTTTCATCTCGGCCTTGACGCGCTTGAGAAAATCCATGGCATCCAGCTGCGGCAAATCCTGGTGGCGGCGCACGGCATTCACGGCGGCTTTCAAAAAATACGCATTGGACACGCCAGGAATTTCAATGGGGTATTGAAACGCCAGGAACAGACCCGATCGTGCACGTTCTTCAATAGGCATGCTTAAAAGATCCTGCCCCAACCAGGTGACGGTACCGCTGTCCACCTTATAGCTTTCCCGCCCGGCCAGCACTTGAGCCAGTGTGCTCTTGCCCGATCCGTTCGGGCCCATGATGGCGTGCACCTCGCCAGCCTTGACTATCAAGTCCAGGCCTTTCAAAATCGCCTTGCTTCCAATCGACGCGTGCAGATCCGTAATTTCCAGCATAGATGTTTTCTCCTTAACCAACACTGCCTTCCAGGCTGACGCCCAGCAGGTTTTGCGCCTCGACGGCAAATTCCATAGGAAGCTCTTTGAACACGGCTTTACAGAAGCCGTTGACGATCATCGACACCGCGTCTTCGGCCGACAAGCCGCGCTGCATGGCATAAAACAGCTGATCCTCGCCAATGCGCGACGTGGTGGCTTCGTGTTCCACCCGCGCCGTCTGGTTCTGCACTTCAATAGTAGGGAAGGTATGAGCCGCGCAGCGCTTGCCGATCAGCAGCGAATCGCACTGTGTAAAATTGCGTGCATCCTGTGCCTTGGGCGTAATACGCACCAGGCCACGGAAGGTATTGCTGCCCCTCCCCGCCGAAATGCCTTTCGAGATAATCGTGCTGCGCGTGTTTTTGCCCATATGGATCATTTTGGAGCCGGTGTCAGCCTGCTGCATATGGTTGGTCAGCGCCACCGAATAGAACTCGCCCACCGAGTCGTCGCCCCGCAAAATGACGCTGGGGTATTTCCAGGTAATTGCCGACCCCGTCTCGACCTGGGTCCAGGAAATATGTGAGCGGGCGCCGCGACAGTCGCCGCGCTTGGTAACGAAATTGTAGATGCCGCCCTTGCCGTCCTTATCGCCCGGATACCAGTTTTGCACGGTGGAATACTTGATCTTCGCGTCATCCAGCGCCACCAGCTCGACCACCGCCGCATGCAACTGGTTTTCGTCGCGCATGGGCGCCGTACAGCCCTCCAGATAACTGACGCTGGCCCCCTCTTCCGCGATGATCAGGGTGCGTTCGAACTGGCCGGTATCTTGCGCGTTGATACGAAAATAGGTCGACAGCTCCATGGGGCAGCGCACGCCCTTGGGTATGAAGACAAACGATCCGTCCGAGAAAACGGCGGAATTGAGTGCGGCGTAAAAATTATCGCCAGGCGGCACCACCGTGCCCAGATATTGGCGCACCAGGTCGGGGTGTTCTTTGACGGCTTCCGAGAACGAACAGAAAATAACGCCCGCTTCAGCCAATTGCTTGCGAAACGTGGTGGCCACCGATACCGAGTCAAAGACCGCGTCAACGGCGACGCCCGCCAGCCGTGCGCGCTCGTGCAGGGGCACGCCCAGCTTTTCGTAGGTACGCAGCAGTTCCGGGTCGACCTCGTCCAGGCTTTTCGGCCCGTCTTTTTTCCGCTTGGGCGCCGAGTAGTAGCTGATGTCCTGAAAGTCGATGGCCGGAAAACTGACTTGAGCCCATTCCGGCAGCGCCATGGTCAGCCAATGACGGTAAGCCGACAGGCGCCACTCGAGCATGAACTCGGGCTCGCCCTTTTTTTCCGACAATAGGCGAATCGTGTCTTCAGACAAGCCTTTGGCAATCGTGTCGGATTCAATATCGGTGACAAAGCCCGCGGCATAGTCACGACCAAGAAAGGTGTCGATTTTTTCGGCGCTTGTCTCAACAGCGGTTTCAGTAGGTGTATTCATTAACGCTTACTCCGTTTCATAGAACCGACGATTTGCCGAGCGACGTCGGTTCGGGTAGGGGCGGCACGGTCGATACCAGGGTTACCGGCGTAGGCAACACCATATCGGCCACGCTGACGTCTTCGAGCGTGCGCCGAATCACCGCATTAATGCGTTGCCAGTTCACGCGTATTTGGCAGTTGGCCTCAAAACTGCAAACGCCGGGGGTGGAGGTGCATTCAGTCAACCCGAAAGGTTGCTCTTCAAGCGCATCGATGATTTGCGCGATATTGATCTGCCCGGCAGGCCGGCTTAAGGCGTAGCCCCCCTGGGGCCCGCGCGTGCTGTGCACCAAGTTGTGACGCCCAAGCGCTTTGAGCACTTTGCTGACCGTTGGACGGCCAATGCCAAGCGATGCAGCCAGATCGGCAGCGCTGAATACGCGCTGCGGATAACCCGCCATATGAGTCAGCACCAGCGTGCCGTAATCAACAATTTTGCTGATGCGAAGCATAGGCCGCACCTCCTGTTTGATCGACAATCAAACAGTACTACTTTGGTACTATATGTGTCAACTACGCTGGCTTATTCGCTGTCCTGCCCCGCCTGCTGCAACAGCCACATCTGGGTGTAGCGACCGCCCAGCGCCAGCAGTTCTCGATGCGAGCCGTGCTCGATGACGCGGCCATGATCCAGCACCAGAATCTCGTCGGCGTCGACTATGGTCGACAGGCGGTGGGCAATAATCAAGGTCGTGCGGTCTTTGGCGATCTGATTCAGTTCATCCTGGATGGCTCGTTCGGTACGCGTATCGAGCGCGCTGGTCGCCTCGTCCAGAATCAGTATCGGCGGATTTTTCAACAAGGTTCGCGCAATCGCCACACGCTGTTTTTCACCGCCCGACAGCTTCAAACCGCGCTCGCCTACCTGCGTTTGGTAACCGTCGGGCAAGCTCATGACAAAATCGTGGATGCTGGCCGCGTTGGCAGCTTGCACGATGTCCTCCTGGGTCGCCATCGGGTTGCCATAGGCAATGTTGTACAAAATGGTGTCGTTGAACAAGACTGTGTCTTGAGGAACAATACCGATATGCTGGCGCAAGCTGGCCTGGGTCATGTCGCGCGTGTCGATGCCGTTCACCTTGACAGCCCCCGCCCCGACATCATAGAAACGAAACAACAGCCGCGACAAGGTCGATTTCCCGGCCCCCGACGACCCGACCACGGCCAGGGTTTTACCCGCCGGAATGGTAAAACTGACGTCAAACAAAATCTGGCGGTTGACTTCATACGCAAAATCGACATGGTCAAAAGCAAGCGTCGCCTGCTGGGTATTCAACACATGGGCGCCAGGCTTGTCGGCCACTTCTTGATTTTGCTCCAGCAGGCCGAACATACGTTCCATATCGGCCAGGGCGTGCTTGATTTCGCGATAGACGAAGCCAAGAAAATTCAGTGGCGCATACAGTTGGGTCAGGTAGGCCGAAACCAGCACTACGTCGCCCACGCTCATGGTCTGCTGCACCACGCCGCGCGCCGACAGCCACAACAACAGCGTAATGCCTATCGTAATAATGACGCCCTGCCCCATGTTCAGGAAATTCAACGAGACCTGGTTTTTGACGGCCGAATTCACCCATTTGCCCAGGTTGCGGTCATAGCGATCCAGCTCATAGGCCTCGTTGCCGAAATACTTGACCGTTTCATAATTAATGAGGGCGTCGATCGCCTGGCTATTGGCCTTGCTGTCCAGGTCGTTCATGCTGCGCCGGTACACCATGCGTTTTTCAGTGACGACCAGCGTAAAGATGACATACGACGCAATCGTGCCCAGGGTAACCACCGCAAAAAGCAAGTCGTAGCGCCACAGCAAGATGGCCGCCACCATGCTGATTTCAAGCAAGGTCGGCAAAACGTTGAACACAGTGAAGTTCAGCAAAAAACCTATGCCTTTCGTCCCGCGTTCGATATCGCGGCTCAAGCCGCCCGTCTGGCGCTGCATGTGAAACCGCAACGACAAGGCAAACAAATGATCGAACAAACGCGTGGCGATACGTCGCACCGACCCTTGTGTGACCCGTGCAAACAAGGCGTCGCGCAACTCGCCGAAAACCCCGGTCGCCAGGCGGGCAAAGCCATAGCCCAGCAAGGCGGCCACCGGCAGGACCATCAAGGTTGCGGGCAGGCTGAGCTTGTCGACAATGTCTTTAAGGAAAAGCGGCGAAACCACACTGGCCACCTTCGCGGCCACCAGACAGAGCATCGCCAGGATGACACGGTATTTAAACTGCCAGACATAGGGCAGCAGCGATTTGATGGTCTGGACGTCATTGCGATTGGTCGGGGCGGGCCCGGTGTGGCGGATTCTCATGCTGCAAATTATAAGCTTGCCGCAACCTATTGTTACGCGAGAACTCCTATTTAAGGCTTTAGCGGGGCGTAACGCCTTTACAATAACTCTTCCTCAGTTGGGAAAATCCGGAGACCGCATGGCTGTACCCCCCTTCGACTATGAAGCCGCCCTGACCGCCTGCGGCCAAGGTGATGAAAACGCCTTTCAACAGCTTTACCAGCACGAGTCGCCGCATATGCTGGCCTTGTGTACGACCATGCTCGCAAAATCCGACGACGCCGAAGAAATGGTTCGCGACTCGTTCATGCTGATCTGGAAAAATGCCGATAGCTACGATCCTGCCGTGGGCACAGCACGCGCCTGGATGTACAGCATCATGCGCTATCGGGTTTTGAATCGCCTGCGTCAATCGGGGCGCCCGGTTGCCGGTGACGCTTCGCTCATCGACACCGTGCCGGCGACCCGGGCCAGCGCCGCCCATAACGTGCAGCCAGCGCTGCTGCAGCAACTAGCCCGCCTTGACGATCACCAGCGCCGCCCCATTCTAATGGCTTTTTACAACGGCCTGACCTACGAGCAGATTGCGGCCCGTCTGGCCCTGCCCTTGGCACAAATCCGGCAACACGTCCGTGCCGGCTTGAGCGCTCTGCGCAGGCAAGCATAAGCATGAACAGCTCCTACACCACCCGAAGCAACGAATTGCTGATTGCCGAGTACACCCTTGGATTACTCGATTTAAAAGACACCGCCCAAGCCCATGCGTTGCTGGGCAGGGACCCGGACGCCGTCGTCCAGGCTCTAAGGTGGGAAAACACCTTTCTGGCCCTGGTCGATCAACTCACACCGGTGCAGCCGCCGCCACAACTGCTGCAACGCGTTCAAGAAGCGCTGGGCCTGGAAATCGCTCCTGTCGCTCCCACGGCTGAGGCCGGTCCGGCCGAAGAGGTTTTCCAGGTCCTGAAAACCCCCAGCAACACCCAGGCAGCGCCGGCGACCAAGGCCGCACAGCCAGCCGCTCGCGCCCCTGCCAGGAAATTCGGCCACCTCAAAGACCTTGTTGGCGCCGTCTACGGCAGCGTCTGGTTTTGGCGCACCTTATGCGCCATTTTGGCGCTCATCATGCTGGTGCTGGCGTTGCGCCTGAACAAGCTTCAGCCGGTCGCCGCGGCTGCGGCGCAGACCGCGGCGGCCGAATCCGTCGCGCCTGACCCCGTCCAACTGGCCATCTTGCAGGCGCCCGGCCAAACCTCGACGCCGGGATGGACGGTCGCCCTGGATCCTAAACAAAACCTCGTCCTGACGCCCTTGGTGCGTAGTGAGGTCCCGCCGGACGCCTCGGTTCAACTCTGGACCAGCAACGACACCGAGATGCTGCCGCGTTCGCTGGGCCTTATCGATCCGAATCAGGCCGTCGCGGTTCCCGCCGCGACATTGGGCGCCATGCAGCCCGGCCAGCTGTTTGAAATGACGCTCGAAGAACACGGCGGTTCGGCAAGCGGTTCGCCCAAAGGCCCGATTCTTTTTATCGGACGGATGGTCACGGTTAATTAACTAACACACCACCACATTCACGGCCAGGCCGCCGCGCGACGTTTCTTTATATTTTGTGCGCATATCGGCCCCGGTCTGCCGCATGGTTTCAATGACAGCGTCCAGCGATACATGGTGATGCCCATCGCCTTGCAGCGCCAGACGCGAAGCATTGATCGCCTTGACGGCCCCCATGGCATTGCGCTCAATGCAGGGAATCTGCACCAGGCCCCCGACCGGATCGCAGGTCAGGCCCAGATTATGTTCCATGCCGATTTCGGCGGCATTTTCGACTTGCTGGGGGCTACCGCCCAGCACGGCGGTCAGCCCCGCGGCCGCCATCGAACAGGCAACGCCGACTTCACCCTGACAGCCTACTTCAGCCCCTGAAATCGAAGCGTTTTGCTTATACAAAAAACCGATAGCCGCCGCCGTCAACAGGAAATCGACGACGCCGTCGTTGCTGTGTTCAGGAATAAAAGTCCGGTAGTAACGCAACACCGCCGGAATCAAGCCGGCCGCTCCGTTGGTAGGGGCGGTCACCACGCGCCCGCCGGCGGCGTTTTCTTCATTGACCGCCATGGCGAACAAATTAACCCAGTCCATCGCGTACATCACGTCCTGCGTATTGCGATGGCGCTGCAGTTCACGGTATAACGAGGGCGCGCGGCGCCTTATATTCAAGGCTCCGGGGAGCAGATCAGCCGCCTGGGGGTTGTTCAACCCGCAGCCGCGATCAATGCAGGCATCCATTACCCCGGCAATGCCAAGGATATCCGCCTTGACCTTGTCGACCTGCCGCAAAACCCGTTCGTTGGCCAGCATCAGTTGCGCAATCGACAAGCCGGTTGACTGGCACAGCGCAAGTAGTTGAGTGGCGGTACTGAACAGATAAGGCATGCGCGCATTGCTCGGCACTGTCTCGTCGGTTTCGATGCCATCAAGCGCACGGATAAAGCCCCCGCCGATCGAAACATAGCGTTCGATGCTAAGCGCCTGGCCCTGCTGGTCGAACGCACTGAAACGCATGCCGTTCGGGTGCTCGGCCAAGGCCTTGATACGGTATGAAAACGCTTTATCGGGATTGAAGTCGATACGATGCCGCCCCCAGAGATTGAGCGTCTGAGAAGCTTTAATCTGGCGGACAATGCCGTCGATGTCCGCAGGCTCGACCGTATCGGGCGCCTGTGCACTCAAGCCCAGCATGACACCCACATCGGTGCTATGCCCTCGCCCGGTTTCGGCAAGCGATCCGAAAAGCTCGATGGCTACACGCTGCACTTGCGTCAACTTGCCCTGGGTGTCAAGACTGCGGGCGAAACTTCGGGCAGCGCGCATGGGCCCCACCGTATGCGAACTCGAGGGACCAATGCCTACTTTGAAAATATCGAACACCGACAATGTCATGACACAAGCCCCCCAATGACGGGCCGCCCGGTCTGTAACCCAGCCGCACGGCTAAGACTACGGTGTTTCGCCCAGCGCCTCGCTCAAGACGGCGCGCACAGCCAGCAAATCGGAGCGCAGGCTTTGAAGCTCTTGCCCGCTAAGACGTACGGCGGCGTCCTGATCGTGCGGCACTTCACGCGCATCGCCCAGTCGGTTGCGCGCACCGCTGATCGTAAAGCCCTGCTCGTAGAGCAAGTCGCGGATACGGCGAATCAGCAGCACTTCGTGATGCTGATAATAACGACGATTGCCCCGGCGCTTGACCGGCTTGAGCTGGGTGAACTCTTGTTCCCAATAGCGCAATACGTGAGGCTTTACGCCGCACAAGTCGCTTACTTCCCCAATAGTGAAGTAACGCTTTGCGGGAATGGGGGGCAAAATAACAGAAGATTCGGTTGAGCTCATGTGCGAATTGTATGCCGATTAGTTAACAACGCAAAAATCAAATCAGGAACAGCAGCTACAGATGAACCTGCCGTGAAATGACTTATTCTGCCGAAGTGGGAACAGAAGCTTGCCCGGCGTGCTCTACGACACTTTTCAACTTCTGGCTTGCATGGAAGGTAACGACACGACGCGCTGCAATAGGAATGACTTCGCCCGTTTTAGGATTGCGACCGGGGCGAGGCGGCTTATCACGCACCTGGAAGTTGCCGAACCCCGATAGCTTGACTTCGACGCCGCGGGCCAGCGAATCGCGGATTTCTTCGAAGAAGGTATCCACGATATCTTTCGCTTCACGTTTGTTCAAACCCACACGGTCAAACAGCAGTTCGGCAAGTTCGGCCTTGGTCAGGGTACGCGGATCGGGGGTCATGTTCAGCTCCTTAGGCGCGAAGACGCGCGCCATGAGCGCTAATCAGCGCTTCCAACAATAAATTGACGCATTGCTCTACCCGGGCGTCGTCCAGAGTCACCTCGGGATCTTGCAGCCAAATATGAAGCGCCATGCTTTTCTCTGGTTTTTCCGTTTGCGCCTGGGCGGACTTATCTCGCCAGACATCAAACAGCTTGATGTCCTTAACAACGCTTAGAGTAACATCTGCCGCGATAGTTTGAGTAAGCGTATCCAACAAATCTTGATAGCTCACTTCAGCCCGCACCCAAACAGCCAAGTCGCGCGCGACGATAGGTTGACGCGAAATGTCTGCCAGTACCGGCAAGTTCGCCGTGGAAATCGCCTCGGCGTCGACCTCGAACACAACCGGCGCATGATTAAGATCGGCCTGTTGCGCCCAGCGCGGGTGCAACTCGCCCAGCCATCCGATGGACTTTTCGTTTAACATCAGACGTGCACAGCGCCCCGGATGTAATGCAGGATGCGTATCGGCCACGCAGACAAGCTGCCCGGCCTGTGCACCCAGCAGATTTTCAAGATCCCTTTTTACGTCGTAAAAATCGACTTCGCGGGTTGGCACGCCCCATTGCTCCGCCACCGCAGGGCCCCAGGCCGCACCGGCCAGGCGCTGCGGCTGATGAATGCCTGCGACAGTCAAATCGCCGTCCTGCACCTGCGCATCGCGGGCGAACACACGACCCAGCTCGAATACGCGCACACGGCTTTGCTTGCGCTTGGCGTTATAGGCAATATTGGCCACCAGACCGCCCATCAGGCTGGAGCGCATGACGGCCAGCTGGCTGGCGATAGGGTTAAGCAAGCGGATCGGCTCGGCATTGCCGGCGTAGTCGCGCTCCCAGGCCTCTTCGACAAACGAAAAATTAATGACTTCCTGATAATCGAGATCGGCCATACGCTGACGCAAGGCATGCGGGCCGCGCACGGTTTCGAGATCGATGCGCATTTCCGCCCGCGCCTTCGGAGGCAAATCGGGAATACGCTCGAACCCGTAAATACGGGCCACCTCTTCGATCAGGTCTTCTTCAATGAACAAGTCGAATCGGTAAGACGGCGGCGTAACGATAAACGCGTCGTCCTGCACCTGGAACGGCAGCCCCAGGCTCGTGAAGATTCGTTCGATCTCGGCTTGCGCGACCGGTACGCCCAGCACGCGATGGCAGCGGTCAATACGCATTTTTACCGGTGCCCGCGCGGGCAGGTTGATGATTTGGTCGTCTATGGGACCGACCTGGCCGCCGCAGATGTCGATCAACAAGCGTGTCATGCGCTCAAGATGCTCGACCACCGATTCGAAATCGACGCCGCGCTCGAAGCGATGACTTGCTTCCGAACTGAACTTGAAACGCCGTGCCCGCCCCATGATGGCTTCAGGCCACCAGAACGCCGCCTCCAGATAAATATCGGTGGTGTCCAGGGTGACGGCGCTCGCTTCGCCGCCCATGATGCCCGCCAGGCTTTCAGGCACATCGCCCGCCGTAATGACACCCACATCGGGAGTCAGCGCAAGGGTCTGCCCGTTCAGCAACTCAATCGACTCGCCCTGTTGAGCCCAGCGCACAGTCAAGCCGCCTTCAATACGCTGCAAATCAAAAACGTGTGTCGGCCGGCCCAGTTCCAGCATGACGTAGTTGGAAATATCGACCAAGGCCGAAATGGAACGCTGCCCTGCCCGTTCCAGCCGCGCCTTCATCCAGTCCGGCGTGGCCGCACGCGCGTTGACGCCGCGTATGACGCGGCCGGCAAAACGGCCGCATAAGTCGGGCGCCTGGACCGATACGGGCAGGCGGTCGGACAACGTTACGTCGACGGGGTCGAATCCAGGCTGTTCAAGCGCCGCCCCGGTCAAAGCCGCCACTTCGCGCGCCACACCCAGGATGGACAGGCAATCGGCACGGTTAGGCGTTAGCTTCAATGTAAACAAGGTATCGTCAAGATCCAGCGCTTCACGCAGCGACTGCCCAACCAAGGCCTGGGCATCCAGCTCAAGCAAGCCGCCATGGTCTTCCGACAATCCCAGTTCGCGCGCGGAACACAACATGCCCGAAGACTCGACGCCGCGCATTTTAGCCACGCCAATCTTCATGCCGCCCGGCAACTCGGCACCAACGCGCGCCAACGGCACTTTGATGCCGGCGGCCGCGTTGGGCGCGCCGCAAACAATTTGCAGGGGCGTGCCCGAGCCGTCGTCGACTTGACAGACGCGCAGCTTGTCCGCATCGGGATGCGGGGCGATAGCGGTGATATGCGCCACGACAATGCCACTGAACGGAGGCGCTACGGAAGTCGTTTCTTCAACTTCGAGGCCCGCCATGGTCAGCCGGTGCGACAGCTCGTCGGTATCAATATCGGGGTTAACAAAAGCGCGCAGCCAAGATTCTGGAAATAGCATAATGTGTCGTTGGATCCGTTTAACTACAGCAAGACGCCAGTAATGAACTAGCGGTTGAACTGACGCAAAAAGCGCAGGTCGCCTTCGAAGAACTGGCGCAAATCGTTGACGCCATAGCGCAGCATGGTCAGGCGCTCAAGACCGGAGCCAAACGCGAAACCGATATAACGCTCGGGGTCCAGCCCGTAATTTCGAATGACCTCGGGGTGCACCTGGCCGGAGCCGGAGATTTCAAGCCAGCGGCCCTGGTTGGGCCCCGACGTAAACATCATGTCGATTTCCGCCGACGGTTCGGTAAACGGGAAAAACGAGGGGCGGAAACGAACCGACAAATCGTCGGTTTCGAAAAACGCCCGCAGGAAATTGGTGTAAACACCTTTTAGATCGGCAAACGAAATATCTTCGGCGATCCACATGCCTTCGACCTGGTGAAACATGGGCGAATGAGTGGCATCGCTGTCAACGCGATACGTGCGCCCCGGCGCAATCACCTTGATGGGCGGCTTATGCATGCGCGCATAGCGCACTTGCATGGGGCTGGTATGCGTGCGCAGCAACAGGGGGAGGCCCTGCTGGTCTTGCATGTCGACATAAAAAGTGTCTTGCATCGAGCGGGCCGGATGGTTTTCCGGATTGTTCAATGCCGTGAAATTGGTCCAGTCGTTTTCGATTTCAGGGCCGTCGGCGACGTCAAAACCGATGGAGCGGAAAATCGCTTCGACACGCTGCCAGGTCTGGATTACCGGGTGAATGCCGCCAATGCCGCGTCCACGTCCGGGAAGCGAAACATCGATGGTTTCCGATGCCAGCCGTTTATCGAGCTCGACCTGAGCCAATTGTGCGCGGCGGTCGTTCAATAACCCTTCGATCTGCTGCTTGAGCTGATTGATACGCGCGCCCTCAACCCGCTTTGCTTCGGGATCCAGCTTGGCCAAGCCTTTAAGCATGGCGGTCAATTCGCCCTGCTTTCCTAAAAACTTCGCTTTTGCGTTTTCGAGCGCGGCAGCAACCGTTCTTTCGCCTGAACAATCAGGTCATCAACCGGAAGTGTCATGAGTTTTCGCTTTTCCAAATACAAACGGAGCCCTTGAGGAGCCCCGTTTGCAGCAATACAGAATCGAAATCGATTACGCAGCCAAAGCAGTTTGTGCTTGAGCAACTACCGCAGCAAAGCCGGCTTTATCGTGAACAGCCATGTCGGCCAATACTTTACGATCAAGCTCGATCGAGGCTTTTTTCATGCCAGCGATGAACACGCTGTATGTAACGCCCAGTTCACGGCAAGCCGCGTTGATACGAGTGATCCAGAGAGCACGGAAAGTGCGTTTTTTGTTGCGACGATCGCGATAGGCGTATTGCCCAGCTTTCATGACCGCCTGTTTGGCGACCCGGAATACATTACCGCGGCGACCGCGATAACCTTTAGCTGCTTTAATAACTTTTTTGTGACGAGCACGGGCAGTAACGCCGCGTTTTACGCGTGGCATAGTAGATCTCCGTTAAATCAAGCGAAAGGCAACATTGCCCGGACCGAGGCGACATCAGACTTGTGCACCGCAGTCGAACCGCGCAACTGGCGCTTGTTCTTGGTTGTTTTCTTGGTAAGGATGTGACGCTTGAACGCCTGTCCCCGCTTGATCGAACCGCTACCACGAACCTTGAAGCGCTTGGCAGCGCCTCGTTTGGTTTTCATCTTAGGCATGATGTAACTCTGTTTATTTATGACGACAGGTGACAACCATTGAAACTGGCTGTTCTTGTTTAACCCATTAGTCACACGGTTAGTTTGCTTCTTCCAAGGCGTACGATACGCCAGAAAAGCCATTGATTATATGATGTTTTATAAGCGCTTGTCTATTCAGACGCCCGGCTTTTTGCAATTAGCCGCTTGAAATGCAACATCAACGCCACGACGGACTGATAAGCCTCACCGATGCGAGCCCCCCAGCCTATCGGCCATTCTCGTTCCCCTCAAGCGGCGGGCGGCTTTGCGCCCCAAGGCTGGCGATATTGTATCGCCTCGGCAATGTGCACGGCGCCGATCGCATCGCGATCGTTCAAATCGGCCAGCGTGCGCGCCACGCGCAAGACACGGTGCACCACACGCGCCGACCAGCTCCAACGCACCATGGCCTGCCTGAGCACGCTTTTGGCGGACGCATCAAGCGGGCAATGAACCTGGAGTTCTTTGGCCCCCAACATTGCATTGGAGCAAGATTGCCGGTTCATCTGACGGTGCCGGCAGCGCTCCACCCTTTCTCGCACCGGCCCCGACGCCTCACCGGGCGGCGCATCGATCCAGTCGGCGTCGGCGGCTGGCAGGCTAATCTGCAAGTCGACCCGGTCCAGCAAGGGACCCGATAATTTGCTGCGATACCTCTCGATGCGATCAGGCGTACACAGGCAATGCATTTTTTTATGGCCCAGCCAACCGCAAGGACAAGGATTCATGGCGGCCACCAGCTGAAACGCGGCTGGAAAAGTCAGTGTCCGGGAGGCCCGGGCGATAGACACCATGCCGGTCTCGATAGGCTCGCGCAATGATTCAAGCACGGCACGCCCGAACTCGGGAAGCTCATCGAGAAATAAAACCCCGTGATGCGCCATGCTGATTTCCCCGGGTTTGGGATGAACCCCGCCACCCACCAGGGCCGGCGCCGACGCGGAATGATGGGGCGCCCTGAATGGCGGCACATGGCTGACGGCATAATCTCGCCCGCTTACGCTGGCCAGCGCAGCCACTTCCAGCGCCTGCTGATCCGTCAACAGCGGCAGCAAACCCGGCAAACGGTGGGCCAGCATGCTTTTGCCCGTGCCGGGCGGACCGGCCATAAGCAGGCTATGCCCGCCGGCCGCGGCCACTTCGAGCACCCGGCGCGCAAGCAACTGGCCCCGAACGTCGGACAGGCAAGGCATCGATGCCGAGCTCGGCTCAAGCCCGACGGGCGCCGCGATGGGCAAAGGCGCGTTACCCGAAAAATGGGCCACCACCTCGAGCAGGCAGCGCGCCTCAAGTACAGTAAGCCCTGGGATGCAGGCCGCCACACCCGCACACGCCGCCGGCAAAATCAGTCGCGCTTGCGGTTCATTGCGCGCGACTCCCAGCGCAATAGCCAAGGGCGCACCCACCGATACAACGGCGCCGGTCAGCGACAGCTCGCCGGCAAATACATAGGAGCGCAGATCGATTTTTTCGCCACCGGCATTGCCCTGCCCGTCGGGCATTTGCACTTGCCCCGATGCCAGCAGCACGCCCAGCGCAATGGGCAAATCGAACCGCCCGGACTCTTTGGGCAAGTCGGCCGGCGCCAAGTTGACGGTTATACGCCCCGAGGGAAATTCGAAACCGCTGCTGATGATCGCCGAGCGCACCCGCTCGCGACTTTCACGCACTCCCGTGTCGGGCAGACCCACCACGTTAAATGCCGGCAGGCCGGGGCCCACATGCACTTCGACACGAACCGGAAGCGCCTCGAGGCCGCAGAGAGCCCGACTGGCCAATATCGCGAGTGACATGAACCCTCCCTGTTTCACTGACACACAAAGCATTCACATCATGCAGTATGAAACAAGGACAAAAAAAACGGGGCTGAAAAGGATTTTTTCAGCCCAGCGGAGTTTTACTTATACTCCCCGGCGACTCTCCATCGCCCGCCTCGGCTTGAGGCCGTTTTTACGCAGCGCACAAGCCGAACCAAACGTACCGCGCGGCCAACCGCCTATTCCGAAGCAGCCGCCGACTGCGACTCAAGCGCCTGCACCTTGACTTCGAGAGCGGCTATGCGGACCAAGGCGCGCTCCAGCAGCTCGGCCTGAACATCGAACTCTTCACGAGTGATGAGGTCCAGCCGGGAAAACGTTTGCGCCATCATCGCCTTCATATTGCGCTCTATATCGGCGGCAGGACTTTTGGCTATCAAGTCAGATACGTTTTTTTGAAAATCTTCGAACCAGTCGGTACGGTTGATCATAGCCATCTCCTGCAATTAAGCGACATCTTTCAGTTTAATAAAAAACGGACCAGAATGGTCCGTTTTCAGTTTACCCGATCAATAAAGCATCGGCCCTAATACCTGCAGCCATACTAGCTGCCCGATTGGGGAGGAGTATCGGGGTTATTATTAGCCGTTGACCCATTGCCCAATTTGTCCTGAATGGCTTTGTCCGCCTCTTTGGCTTTTTCTTCAATGGCGTCGCGGGCATCGGCCGCCTTGTCGGCAATGGCATTACCGGCATCTTGGGCGGTCTGCTTGGCCTGGTCAAGTGCGTTGCTGCCTGAGGATGGCGCTGGCGCAGGAGCGGGGGCCGAGTTATCCGAAGGTGCGGGCGTGCCGGGCGCCGCCGGAGGCGTAGCTGGAGCCGGAGCATCAGGCGCTGGCGTTGTCATGGGAGGGGCGGTTTCCGGAACGGCCTGATCGTCTTCCTTAGAGCATGCGGCGAGCAAGCTCATTGATCCCACCACCGCCAATACCGCCATATATGTACGTGTCTTTTTTGTCCAAAGTCGCGTTACTTAATACTGATCCCGGTGCGACTAACGGTTCAGCAGCGAGCTTGTTACAACTGGCTTAGTTACAATTCTAGCGGCACCCGCCCGCAAACTCTCGAACCTAGTGTAAATCCTGATTTCAGTAAATTTTTTTATTCGATACGAATTTACGCCGTAAGCCCTGACAGTAAAGGCTTGCAAGCCTTTTTCGTGAACGCTCCGCCGATATAAAAAATTACAAATGCCGCGCACGTATCATCATTGGTTACACGTATTTGGCGCTATAGCCGTTGTACGTTGCCAAATCACAGCGACCACGCCGGCCAAAACGGCTTCATTGTGGTGCGCAACTGCTGCTCATGCACCAAGTTTGTGCCCGCCCGCATCACCAGCCGAAACAATGGGTGAACCGTTTTAGGCGCAAACCGGATATCGCTGGCGCCAGCGACGGAAACCCGCAACCCAAAAAATTGGCACGGAGTTTGCTTAAAGCTAATTGACCGCCCCTATAAAGGAAGCAAACCATGAAATTAATTACCGCCATCATCAAACCCTTCAAGCTCGATGAAGTCCGGGAATCCTTGGCCGACATCGGCATTCAAGGCATGACCGTCACGGAAGTAAAAGGATTCGGCCGCCAAAAGGGCCATACAGAGCTTTATCGAGGCGCTGAATACTCTGTCGACTTTCTGCCCAAGCTGCGCCTGGAAATGGTGGTGGCCGACAACATGGTGGAACTGGCCATCGAGAACCTGTGTTCCGCCGCGCATACGGGAAAAATAGGCGATGGAAAGATCTTCGTTTCCACCATTGAACAGGCCGTGCGCATCCGCACCGGCGAACACGGCGACGCCGCACTCTAGGAGCCATACTGATGAACCAAGCAGATTTTGTCTGGGTCGGCATCTCCACCCTTTTAGTACTCCTCATGGTCGTCCCGGGTCTGGCCCTGTTCTACGGAGGGCTGGTGCGTACCAAGAACGTACTGTCTATATTGATGCAGGTCTTGTCGACCTTTGCCATCGCCATCGTGATTTGGTTCGTATATGGCTATTCGGTGGCCTTTACCGACGGAAATAGCGTCATCGGCGGTTTTTCGCGCCTGTTATTTAGCGGCATGCTGGATTTGACGGCGCCGACCCATGCTCTGTCGGGCAGCATACCCGAGCTGGCTTTTGCGGCTTTCCAGGCAACGTTTGCCGGGATTACCTGCGCATTGGTGGTGGGCGGCTTTGCCGAACGTGCCAAGTACTCGGCCGTCCTGCTCTTTACCCTGCTCTGGTGCACCTTTGCCTACCTTCCTATCGCTCATATGGTCTGGCAATCCACGGGCTGGCTGTTTCAGCGCGGCGCCCTTGATTTTGCGGGCGGCACCGTGGTTCATATCAATGCCGGCGTAGCGGGCCTGGTGGGCGCCTACTACCTTGGCCCTCGCCTGGGCTATGGCCGGGAGTCGATGCAGCCCCATAACCTGCCCATGACCATGACCGGCGCGGCCCTGCTGTGGGTAGGCTGGTTCGGCTTCAACGCCGGCTCGGCGCTGGGCGCCAACGAAACGGCAGCCCTGGCCTTTTTCAACACACTGGTCGCAACCGCCGGCGGCATACTCGCCTGGATTTTTGTCGAGTGGAAATACAAAGGCAAGCCTTCATTACTGGGCGCGGTATCGGGCGCCATCTCGGGATTGGTCGGCATCACCCCGGCAGCCGGCTTGGTCGGTCCTGGCGGCGCACTGATTATTGGCGTGGCGACTGGCGCGCTTTGCGTCTGGGGCGTGAATGGCCTGAAGCGCTTGTTGCGCGCCGACGACTCACTGGACGTATTTGGGATTCATGGCGTAGGCGGCATTGTCGGCGCGCTATTGACCGGCATCTTCAACGCAAAACCGCTTGGCGGCCCCGGACTTGAAGGCCTCAGCCAGATTCCCCATCAGGTCTGGCTGCAATTCGAGGGCGTATTGATTACCGTCATATGGTCTGGCCTGATCGCCTGGGCGGCCTATTTTATTAGCGACAAGGTCTGCGGGATGCGCGTCAGCACCGAATCGGAGCGCGAAGGACTGGACATCACCACCCACGGCGAATCGGCTTACCACCGTTAATGCCGCAAATGAAAAACGTTTAAACGTTACACGCTGACGCCGACTGCTTTCATCCTATGCGTCCTGAAAATCGGGCTTTCAGGGCGCATAGAAAAACACGCGACGCCCTTCTTATGCGGGAAATCGCGGCCCTTGAGCAGAGCCGGGGCGGCCAAACCTCCAACCCAATTCCGTGCATAGCCGTTCGCCGATCGAAAGAATATCTAGATCACTTCCTAACGGACCAATGATCTGAATGCCAATTGGACGCCCTTCCGACGACCATCCACAGGGAATCGTTACAGAAGGCCACCCTAAAATACTAATAATATACGTTGAAAACCAGACCTCAAGCGGGTCATCAATGTTTCGGTCCCCTATCTTTTCCGGTTGTAGCTGCCCCGCCTCAATCCCGGACAATTGCGATGTCGGCATTATGAAAATATCGGCATTGTCAAAAAAATGCTTGTTTTCCAACCAGGCTTCTGTGCGCAGTTTTCCCCCTAGCCCGAGCTCATCCCCGGAAAGCGTTTTCGCCCAACACACGAAATTAAATAAATGAATATTGTTTTCTTCGATAACGTGCAGATCCTCATCGTTATAGGTCGCTAAAGCACGAAATGCCCTTAACGGACGAATTGCCTTGATCGCGGAGTCTACAAGGGGAGATTCCCTATTTACGGTGTGACCCGCCTTGCCAAGGCTTTGCACACACTCCTGGAAAACGGTTCGCACATCATCCGCTAATGCTATCCGCCCATTCAAATCCTCGGAATAGCTGATTCGAAACGGCCCTGAAGATGAAGGTCTGGAACGAGCAGGCTGGATAGACTGGGCCAGAGGGAGCCAAAGGGAAAGATCCCGGATGTCACGGGCCATCGCGCCGATAACGCTGATCGAATCATCAACCCAGCCGTGCGGATAGTTGCAGATGCGACCCGCCGTCGGACGAATTCCAAAGAGACCGGACCATGCCGCCGGTCCCCGCACAGAGCCGCCCAAATCAGTCCCAAGCGCTAGAACGCTCATACCGCTGGCGACTGCCACGGCCGACCCGCCACTGGAGCCGCCACTGCTCAAGCCCTGATTCCAGGGGTTGCGCGTTACCCCTCCAACAGTGCTGCTTGTGTCCGAGTACGCCGCATAGGCGGGCGTGTTTGTTTTACCGATCACGATTACCCCCGCACGCTCCATACGCTCAACGGCGTCGCAGCTTGCGGGCGCAGGCTGATATGACGAGCTGACTCCATTGGTTGTCACGGTTCCGGCCACATCGAGGACATCCTTGACTGAAAGAGTTATTCCGTGCAGCGGGCTTCTTGGCTTTCCTTGCAGCAACTCGGCGGTCAACTGTATGGCGTGGTCTCGCGCACGATCTTCGCACACCGATATAAAGGCGCGGAGTATATGATCGCGCTGCTTGATTCGCGACAAGTTCGCATCAAGAAGTTGAATCGGAGTAAGTTCCCCCGATCGAAATAAAGCCCCTAGTTCATAGGCCGACAGATAGTGTCAATGGCCATTACTTTTGACCCACTATTGGCCAATAAAATTGACCCACCCATTCTTTGCTAACTGGATGTTTTCTGCTTCAGTCGATAGCTCTC
>LNAP01003860.1_pt1 | contig 27888 bp, 24 predicted proteins | sample 602601 | NCBI WGS metagenome assembly LNAP01 (sample SAMN02440304, study PRJNA202911) | soil metagenome | biome: Subtropical and temperate rainforests or woodlands; isolation source: soil samples (1 kg each in a 20% v/v slurry with milli Q water) were... ... | reverse complement strand
ACAGCAGCGCGGCGGGCATGCCGCGTGTCACGGCGTCCGGGCAGAATGGCGCCCACGCCATGGGTGCCGCACGCGGGCCGCGTGCCTGATGCGGGGCATGCCAACACACAACACACCCGTCGAAAACGAGGAAGAAACCCATGCACCCCCAGACCGCCTCAAGCAGCGTTGCGCCAACGCATGAAGACCCCAACCAGTTCGCCCTGTTGCGCCAGCGCCGCTTCGCCCCGTTCTTCTGGACGCAGTTCTCCGGTGCGGCCAACGACAACCTGTTCAAGTTCGCCTTCACGGTGATGGTGACCTACCAGCTCAGCGTGTCGTGGCTGCCGCCCGCCATGGCGGGGCTGGTGATCGGTGCGCTGTTCATCCTGCCGTTTTTGCTGTTCTCGGCCACCTCGGGGCAGCTCACCGACAAGGTCGACAAGACCCGCATGATTCGCTTCGTGAAAAACCTGGAGATCGCCATCATGCTGGTGGCGGCGGGCGGGTTCATCGCGGGCAATGTGCCGGTGCTGCTGCTGTGCACGTTCTTGATGGGCGTGCATTCCACGCTGTTCGGCCCCGTCAAGTTTGCCTACATGCCGCAGGTGCTCAGCGAGCGCGAGCTCACGGGGGGCAACGGCATGGTCGAGATGGGCACCTTCGTGGCCATTTTGCTGGGCAACGTGGCCGGTGGCCTGCTGGTGGCGCTGCCCGAGAATGGACGGACAGGGGGCCACACCACCGTGGCCGTGGCCTGTGTGGTGCTGGCGCTGCTGGGGCGGGCCGTGGCGCAGTTCATCCCTTCGGTGCCCGCCACGGACCCGCACCTCACCATCAACTGGAACCCCTTGACCGAGACCTGGCGCAACCTGCAACTGGCGCACCAGAACATCGTGGTGTTCCGCTCGCTGCTGGGCATCAGCTGGATGTGGTTTTTTGGCGCGGTGTTCCTCAGCCAGTTCCCCAGCTTCGCCAAGGAGGTGCTGCATGGCAACGAGCAGGTGGCCTCGCTGCTGCTGGTGGTGTTTTCCATCGGCATCGGCACCGGCTCGCTGCTGTGCGAGGTGCTGTCGCGCCGCCATGTCGAGATCGGCCTGGTGCCGCTGGGCGCCATCGGCATGAGCGTGTTTGCCATCGACCTGTATTTCGCCGCGCGGGGCCTGCCCGCTTCCGGCGTCATGGGCCTGGCCGCCTTCGTGGCGCAGCACGCACACTGGCGCGTGATGGCCGACCTGGCGCTGCTGAGCCTTTTTGCCGGCCTGTACAGCGTGCCCATGTATGCGCTGATCCAGATGCGCAGCCAGCCCACGCACCGCGCCCGCATCATCGCGGCCAACAACATTCTCAATGCGCTGTTCATGATCGCCAGCGCGGTTATCGCGGGCGCGCTGCTGGGGGCTGGTTTCACGGTGCCGCAGATCTTTTTGTTCACGGGCATTGCGAACGCGGTGGTGGCGTTCTACATCTTCATGCTGGTGCCCGAATACCTGCTGCGCTTCGTGGCCTGGGTGGCATCGCGTTTCGTGTACCGCTTCAAGGTGCGGGGCGACGAACACCTGCCCACCACCGGCGCCGCCATCCTGGCCTGCAACCATGTGAGTTTTGTCGATGCCGTGCTGCTCATGGCCGCCAGCCCGCGCCCCATCTACTTTGTGATGGACCACCGCATTTTTCGCGTGCCGGTGCTGGGCGCATTGTTCCGCCTGGCCAAGGCGATTCCGATCGCGCCGCAAAAGGACGATCCGCGCGTGTATGCAGCCGCCTTCGAGCGCGCGGCCCAGGTGCTGCTGATCGCCTGTTCCTTGATCTCGATCCTGACCACGATCGGCATCGTGCTCTCGCTGCTCTTCGAGGCGATGCGCTTTTTCGCCCGCGTGCCGCTCACGGAATTTCTGTTCGGCCTGCAATGGAGCCCGCAAATGGCGCTGCGGGCCGATCAGGTCGGCGCGTCCGGCTCGTTCGGCGCCATCCCGGTCTTCGCCGGCACCCTTCTCATCACCGTCATTGCCATGGTCGTCGCGGTGCCGATCGGCCTGATGTCGGCGGTCTATCTGTCCGACTACGCCAACCCCAAGGTCCGCGCCGTCGTCAAGCCGCTGCTGGAAATCCTGGCCGGCATCCCGACCGTCGTCTACGGCTTCTTCGCCGCTTTGACCGTGGCGCCGTTCCTGCGCAATCTCGGCGCCACATTCGGCCTCGACGTTGCCTCGGAAAGCGCGCTCGCCGCCGGGCTCGTGATGGGCGTCATGATCATTCCCTTCGTTTCCTCGCTCAGCGACGATGTGATGAATGCGGTGCCGCAATCCCTGCGCGACGGTTCCTATGCGCTGGGTGCCACGAAATCCGAAACCATCCGTCAGGTCGTCTTTCCGGCCGCGCTGCCGGGGATCGTCGGCAGCGTGCTGCTGGCGGTGTCGCGCGCCATCGGCGAAACCATGATCGTCGTCATGGCGGCGGGATTGACCGCCAATCTGACCGCCAATCCCTTCGCCGCCGTCACCACGGTGACGGTTCAGATCGTTACCCTGCTGGTCGGGGATCAGGAATTCGACAGCCCCAAGACCCTGGCCGCTTTCGCGCTGGGCCTGCTGCTCTTCGCCATCACCCTGGTGCTCAACATCATTGCCCTGCGGACCGTGCGCAAATATCGAGAAAAGTATGACTGATTTCGCCATGCCAGGTGCCGGCACCACCACCACGCGTCTGCGCAAGCCGGATCTGTCGCCGCACCGGATCGGCCGCCGCTATGCCGCGGAGCGCCGGTTCCGCTTGTACGGCATCGTCGCCGTCAGCCTTGCCGTGCTGATGCTGGCTTTGTTGCTGATCAGCATCGTCAGCAAGGGCTACAGCGCTTTTCTGCAGACCCGTGTCACGCTCGACATTCCCTTCGATGGCCAGGTGATCGATCCCCAGAACAGCCGCGATCCGAAAGTGCTGCAGAACGCCGATTATGCCGCGCTGATCAAGGCCGCCTTGTATAACGAGTTTCCCGAGGTCACCAGCCGGGCCGATCGCCGGGCGCTCAACGCGCTCGTCAGCGGCGGCGGCGCCCGGCGGGTGATGCAGATGGTCCTGCAGGATCCGTCGATCATCGGGACGACCAGACCGGTCGCCCTTCTCGCCGGGGCGAATTTCGACATGCTGAACAAGGGCCGCGTCAGCCGCGATGTGCCGGAAAGCGAGCGCGTGGTCAGCGACAAGCAGATCGCCTGGTTCGACATGCTGGCGGCGCAGGGTCGCGTGCATTTCGGCTTCAATGTCGATTTCCTCACCTCGGGCGATAGCCGTGAACCGGAACAGGCGGGCATCCTCGGCGCGCTGGTCGGATCGCTGCTGACCATGCTGACCACCATCGTGCTGGCCTTGCCGCTCGGCGTCATGAGTGCGATCTATCTTGAGGAATTCGCGCCGAAGAACCGGCTGACCGATATTATCGAAGTCAATATCAACAACCTCGCCGCGGTGCCCTCGATCGTCTTCGGCCTGCTCGGCCTGGCGGTTTTCCTGGGCTTCTTCGGTTTGCCGCGCTCGGCGCCCCTGGTCGGCGGCCTGGTGCTCTCGCTGATGACCCTGCCGACGGTGATCATTGCCACCCGCACCGCACTGAAGGCCGTGCCGCCCTCGATCCGGGAAGCGGCCTATGGCATCGGCGCCTCGCCGCTGCAAGTGGTTCTGCATCACGTCCTGCCGCTGGCGACGCCGGGCGTGATGACCGGCGCCATTATCGGTTTGGCACGGGCTTTGGGGGAATCGGCGCCGCTGCTGATGATCGGCATGGTCGCCTTCATTGTCGATGTGCCGCATGCGGTTACCGATCCATCGACCGTGCTACCGGTGCAGATCTATCTCTGGGCCGATAGTCCGGAACGGGGATTCATCGAGCGCACCAGCGCCGGGATCATGGTGCTGCTGGTTTTCCTGATTCTGATGAATGCGGCCGCCATCATCGTGCGCCGCCGGTTCGAGCGCCGCTGGTAGGCGCGGGAGAAATGCAAATGTCTGATGTGAGTTCGACGCCGAGAATGCCTGCAGCGCCCGGCCTGATGCCGGCGGCAACGTCCTTCCCGGCATCGGCCCGGAGCAGCGGCACCGACAATGCGTCGATCAAGATCCGCAGCCATGACGTCAACGTCTTCTATGGCCAGAAGCAGGCCTTGTTCTATGTCGCGCTAGATATCCCCGAACGCCAGGTGACGGCACTGATCGGTCCGTCGGGTTGCGGCAAGTCGACTTATCTGCGCTGCCTCAACCGCATGAACGATGTGATCGACGGCTGTCGCGTGAGCGGTTCGATCATGCTTGACGGGCAGGACATCTATGACGGCAAGCTCGATGTGGTCATGCTGCGCGCCCGCATCGGCATGGTGTTCCAGAAGCCCAATCCATTTCCCAAATCGATCTATGACAATGTCGCCTATGGACCGCGCATCCACGGCATGGCGAATAACAAGACCGATCTCGACGAGATCGTGCGCGGCAGCCTGGAACGGGCCGGCCTGTGGACCGAAGTGAAGGATCGGCTCGACGCCCCGGGCACCGGCCTTTCCGGCGGCCAGCAGCAGCGTCTTTGTATTGCCCGCGCCATCGCCGTTTCGCCGGAAGTGATCCTGATGGACGAACCCTGTTCCGCGCTCGATCCCATCGCCACGGCCAGGATCGAGGAGCTGATCGACGAATTGCGCGAGAACTACACCATCATCATCGTCACGCATTCCATGCAGCAGGCTGCGCGCGTCAGCCAGAGGACGGCCTTCTTTCATCTGGGCAATCTGGTGGAATGGGGTGCGACGGAGCAGATCTTCACCAGTCCGCGCGATGAGCGGACGCAGGGCTACATCACTGGCCGTTTCGGTTGAGCGGCAGAGAGCGGAGAACAAGATGACGACCAAGAACACGGATCACATCGTCAAATCTTTCGATGGCGATCTGCAGCATCTGATCCAGGTGATCGCCGAGATGGGCGGCTTGGCGGAATCGCAGCTCAGCGCGGCGATCGATTCGCTGGTCAAGCGGGACAGCGAGCTGGCGGCGCGGGTGGTCGAATCGGACAAGCGGATCGACGAACTCGAACAGGAGATCGGCAACTTCACCGTCCGCATCCTCGCCTTGCGCCAGCCGATGGCGCAGGATCTGCGCGAAGTCGTCGCCGCCATCAAGATCGCTTCCGATCTGGAACGCATCGGCGATTACGCCAAGAACATCGCCAAGCGCGCGATCATCCTCAACCAGGGTGCCCCGGTACGCCCGGTGAATTCAATTCCGCGCATGAGCCAGCTCGCCCAGAAGATCGTCAAGGGCGTGCTCGATGCCTATATCGAGAAGGATGCCGATCGCGCCCGGGCGGTCTGGCGGCGCGATGAAGATGTCGATGAGATGTATAACAGCCTGTTCCGCGAACTGCTGACATACATGATGGAGGACCCTCGAAATATCGGGCCCTGCACCCATCTCTTGTTCATCGCCAAGAACATCGAACGCATCGGCGATCATGCCACCAATATCGCAGAAATCATCCACTTCCTGGTCCACGGCAAGAGCCTGGACGAATCTCGCCCCAAGGGAGATACCACCAATGTTGCAATCGGCAGCTGAGCGCAATCGAGCCCCGATGAACACGCCTCGCGATGCCCAGACCGGACAGATGGCACAGCCATTGATCCTGGTCGTCGAAGATGAAGCCGCTTTGGTCACCTTGCTGCGCTACAATCTGGAACGCGAAGGCTTTCGCGTCCTGGAAGCGGGCAATGGCGAAGAAGCCTTGCTGCTGATCAAGGAACAGCGCCCTGATCTGGTGCTGCTGGATTGGATGCTGCCGATTCTATCGGGCATCGAAATCTGCCGCCAGATCCGCCGCAGCCCGGAACATCGCCTGACGCCGGTCATCATGCTGACGGCGCGCGGCGAGGAAGCGGATAAACTGCGCGGCCTCGAAGTCGGCGCCGATGATTACGTGACCAAGCCCTTCAGCCCCAGCGAATTGGTGGCCCGCGTGCGGGCCGTCTTGCGCCGGGCGAAGCCGCAACCCCAGGGCGAGACGCTGAACTATCGCGATCTCTCCATGGATCTGATCACCCACCGGGTGCGCCGCGGTGGCCGCGAGATCCATCTGGGCCCCACCGAATTCCGGCTGCTGAAGTTCCTGATGGAAAACCAAGGCCGCGTCTTCAGCCGCGAGCAGTTGCTGGATTCCGTCTGGGGCCGCGATATCTATGTCGAGCCGCGCACGGTCGACGTGCATATCCGGCGCCTGCGCAAGGCGATCAATATCGATGGCGCCACCGATCTCGTCCGCACCGTGCGGTCGGCCGGCTATGCTCTCGATTCGGAAGATTGACGACGCGGCGCCTTAACGGCGTATGACGACGAGATGTGACCGGCGGCGTGGCGGCCGCCGGTCTCTCCCTGCCGGATTTCTCCCTGCCGGATTTCTCGTTGCCAGACCCCGGGCCGAATCTTGATCCAGCGCAATACGGTCATCGGACTTTCCCTCTAGGATCTGCTGATCATCGTTGCGTTGCAGGGTTTGGATTTGCGGCAGCTTTATCTGATGATAAATGCCGCCGGAAATCCCATCTCTTCCTTGTTGGGAACCTTAATCGCGACGATGGCATAGCGGCCGGCTACCCGCTGGCCGCTCCCGCGTCCGACTGGGAGGGTGTCGCCATGCCGAAGAAAATCCTGTGTGCCGTTGACGGATCGCATGCGGCCGATCACGCCGCGGCCTGTGCCGCCGATCTTGCCAAGGAAACCGGGGCTCGCCTGACCCTGGTGCATGTCAATGTGGTCCCGCCCGATCGGATCGCCCGCACGTATTTCTGGGACGAAACCCTGCTGGCGGCGGTCGACCGGCAGATCCATACGCAGATCGGCAAGGCGGTGAAGGCAGCCATGGCCCGGCAGGGCATGGATTTCGAGGCCATCGTCATTTCCGGCAACAAGGTCGCCCCGACGCTGGTTTCCTATGCCGACGAAAAGGGCTACGACCATATCGTCATCGGTACCGGCGTGACCAACGAGCTGGAACGCCTCATTCTCGGCTCCGTCGCCACCGATGTCATTTCGACGGCGAACTGCCCGGTCACTGTCGTCCGGTAACTCCTGGCCGGTAACCCCCCGCCGGCGCCGAGATGCCGGACCCTCAGTGCCGGAAATGGCGCAGGCCGGTGAAGACCATGGCCAGCCCGGCCTGATCGGCCGCCGCGATCACCTCGTCGTCGCGCATCGAGCCGCCCGGCGGGATGGCGTCGGTGGCGCCCGCTCCCGCCGCCGCTCGCAACCCGTCGGCAAAGGGGAAAAAGGCGTCGGAGGCGACCACCGAGCCCTTTGCCCAGCTTTCCGCGGCGCCTGCAGTCTTGGCCGCTTCGGCCGCTTTCCAGGCGGCGATGCGGCTGGAATCGACGCGGCTCATCTGCCCGGCGCCGATCCCGACGGTGGCGCCGTCTTTGGCATAGACGATGGCATTCGATTTCACATGCTTGGCGACCCGCATGGCAAAGAGCATGTCGACCAGTTCGTGCTCGCTTGGCGCCCGTTTGCTGACCACTTTCAGCATCGCCGCCGTGACGCGTCCGTCATCCCTGGTCTGCGCCAGGAAACCGCCGGCCAGCGTCTTGATCGCCAGGCCGGGGGCGGCTGGGTCGGGCAGGCCGCCGGCCTCCAGCACGCGCAGATTCTTTTTCTTCGCCAGGACCGCTTGCGCCGCCGCGCTGACCTTGGGGGCGATGATGACCTCGGAGAAGACCTGGCTGATCAATTCGGCCGTGGCGGCATCCAGCTCGCGGTTGACGGCGATGATGCCGCCGAAGGCGCTGACCGTGTCGCAGGCGAAAGCCCGGCGATAGGCCTCGGCGAGATTCGCAACGCCGTCGCTCCCCTCTGCGCCCAGGGCCACGCCGCAGGGATTGGCATGCTTGATGATGGCGATGGCCGGGCGCTCGAATTCCGCCACCAATTCATAGGCGGCATCGGTATCGTTGAGATTGTTGTAGCTGAGCTCCTTGCCCTGCAGCTGCCTGGCCGTGGCGATGCCGGGGCGTTGTTCGTTCGTGGCATAGAAGGCGGCCTGCTGATGCGGGTTCTCGCCATAGCGCAGTTCGCTGCGGCGTTGCCCCGCCAAAGTGAGGCGGCTCGGGAAGGTCTGCTTTTCCTCTCCCGCCATCCAGCGGCTGATCGCCGCGTCATAAGAGGCCGTGCGGGCGAAGGCATCCAGCGCGAGGCGCCGGCGCAGCGCCAGCGAGGTACCGCCGCCCAAGGCTGCCATCTCCGCCATCACCGCGGCGTAATCGGCGGGATCGGTGACGATGGCGACAAAGTCATGGTTCTTGGCCGCCGCACGGATCATCGCCGGGCCGCCGATATCGATATTCTCGATGCAGTCGTCGCGATCCCCGCCTTTGGCCACCGTCGCTTCGAAGGGATAGAGATTGACCACCACCAGATCGATATCGGCGATGCCGTGGTCGCGCTGCGCCGCCACGTGATGGGCGAGATCGCGGCGCGCCAGGATGCCGCCATGGATGGTCGGATGCAGCGTCTTCACGCGCCCGTCCATGATTTCCGGGAAACCGGTATGGTCGGAGACTTCCCTGACGGGCAGGCCGGCCGCCGCGATCGCCTTGGCCGAGCCGCCGGTCGAGAGGATTTCCACCTCGCGATCTGCCAGGAACCGCGCGAAGGGAATGAGATCGGTCTTGTCGGATACCGAAATGAGGGCCCGGCGCACCAGGCGCGGTGTTTGATCCGGCCGCTTTGTCGGGCCCGGCTTGGATCGATCGTTATTCGTCGTCATGGTCGATTGTCTCTTGCGATTGCGTGTCGTCGACAGGGCGGCTGGAACAAGGCAATTGGCCGGCCCGGCAGCATCGCGAGGCGCGGCTGCGCGCTCACTTCTTGCTGCTTTCCTTCTCCAGCGCCCATTTGATCTGGGTGACGTCGGCTTCGATCATGGCGAGGATGACCAGCTGCTGGCTGCGCCGCATCTGGCCCTTTTGTCCCATATAGATGCTGTCGGCCAGGGCGATATCGGCGCCCTGCACGCGCATGCGCCAGCCGCTGCCGCCGGGCAGTTTCAGCAGCGCCGCCTGGCCGTTCTGGGTGATCGAGGCCTGCACGCCGGGATGCAGGTGGAAGCGCAAGGCGAGCGCATTGCCGCCGCTGCCGTTCAACGTATCCTCGCCCATCAGCTCGCTGCCATCGGCCGACAGGAACAGGCGGCGCCGATGCACCAGGCCATAGGGCTCCTCATAGCCGTTATGGCTGGTATCGAGCCAGGTCTGGCCATCGGTTTCTTCCCGCCGGCTGGTGACCACCGTCGGCTTCAACGCCATCCCGCCATGTTCCAGCAGCATGCTGGAATTGGTATCGTCGACCACCAGGGTCGAATGCGCCGCCGTGGTGCGCTGCACGCGCCGCCAATCCGCCGCTCCGGCATGGGCGGCGCCGCAATTGACGATCAGCCGGTCGGCGCCATAGCTCATTTCGAAAGCCAGGGTGCCGGCATGGGCATGCATGTCCAGGCCATGGCGCGGCGGCACGCCGCAATCCATCAGCACCAGCGACTTGCCGGCTTTCAGCCGCTGATAGCCGGTCAGCGGCAGCTGGCTGAGATCGCGTAGCCGGTCGCCGACCCGCGACAGCGCCAGGCCCAGCAATTCCGGTGTTTCCTCGTTGGTATCGTTGAACAGCCCCAGACGTCCGTCGCCATGGCACATCATATGCACGACCGAGGCGATGTTCTCGATGGCGATCTGCAGATGGTCCGGCAAAGGCTGCCGCGCCAAAGTGAGGATATGGCGCAGATCCAGGAAATGCTGCAGCAGTTCCAGCATGACGCCGGGGCTGCGTTCGACATGGCCGCCATCGGCCAGCATCTGCCGGCCGATTTCCTGGGCGAACAGTTTGCGGCCGCGCGTCAGCCAGCGCTCGCCCTGGGGCAGCATGGCGCCGGCGATCATCAGGACAATGCCGGCCTTCAGCAGGGCGCTGCCGGAGAGGCCGTCGGGCAAAGCGCGGGCGAGATGCGCCGCCTGCCGGTTGAGGCTGTAAAGCAGCGCCGATCGGAACAGGGCGTCGCTTTGGATTTCCAGGAAGGCCTGGTTCAGCAGGATATGGCGCAGCCGCGCCGCCAGGATGTCGGACCGCCAGGCGAAGCTGTCATAGCTGGGATTTTCTTCCAGCCATTGCTGGGTCAGCTGCCGGGCCAGTTGCCGCGCCGCCGGACCGCCGCAGGCCCGCAGGTGATCCAGCCAGTCGAAGGCGTTGATCTGGCGCCGCCATTCCTCGCTGACGCCGATCGGATTGCCGAGCGGCTTCGGGCTGCGCACCACTTCGCTGCCGCAGCGATATTCGCCGCCCAGCAGATGCAGGCCAAGCTGTTCGTCGCCGGGCCACAGATCGGTCGGCGTGACGGCGATATCGCCGCTGGAGCGGTTGCCCAGCACCCAGCCATAGACCCGGCTGCGATAGAAAGGCTGCGCCAGGCTGCGCCAGAAGACCGAGGCCAGGGTCTCACGGGGCAAAGCGAAGATGGTCTGCAGGCGTGGGGCGATCAGCTTCGGACGCTGGTTGCCTTTGCGCAAGCGGGGCTGTCCGTGAAGGGTTTCGCTGGATGCTGCGCCTTCCGCCACCACCGCTCCTCCGGTCAGCCGCGCAAATGCGCGATATTGGCGGCATAGGAAGCGGCCCCGCCGGTGAAGGTGGCGGTGCCGGCGACCAGCACATCGGCGCCGGCGGCAATGGCGATGCGGGCGGTGTCGGTATTGATGCCGCCATCGACCTCGAGATCGATCGGACGCCCGCTTTGGCGCGAGGAGACGTCGTCGATGCGCCGGCGCAGCTCGCGGATCTTGTCGGTGGCGCTGGCCACGTATTTCTGGCCGCCGAAGCCGGGATTGACGCTCATCACCAGGACCAGGTCGATTTCCGGCAGCAGGTAGTCCAGCACCGAGAGCGGCGTGCCGGGATTGAGGGCAATGCCGGCTTTCTTGCCATGGGACTTGATCAGCTGCACCGTGCGATGGGGATGCGGCCCGGCTTCCGGATGAAAGGTGATGATATCCGCCCCCGACTCGGCGAATTCCACCGCGAAGGCATCGACCGGCGTGATCATCAGATGCACGTCGAAAGGCAGCTTGCTATGGTGCCGCAAGGCCTTCACGACCATCGGTCCGATGGTCAGATTGGGCACAAAATGGCCGTCCATGACATCGACATGGACATAATCGGCGCCCGCTTCGGTGATGGCCCGGACTTCATCGCCCAATTGGGCGAAGTCGGCGGACAGGATCGAGGGGGCGATTTTGGTCTTTTGCTGCATGGCGATTCCCTTCCAGGATACCTACCATCTGGAGTCGGGTGCGGCAAGCCAAGCGGACCCGTAAATTGTGGCAATACCGCGGCAATTTCATCTACCGCTTGAGAAATTGGCATTTGCAGCAACACCGCCGGCTTCGCAAGATGCCGGCCAGGAATGGCGTCCGCGGTCAGGTGCGGCGGGCGGGCAGCGGGAAAGATCGGACAGGAAGATGAGCGGCAAGCAGGCATTCTACCAGCAGCTATCGGCAACCCTGGACGGCATCCGGGCCGATGGGTTCTACAAGTCGGAACGCCTGATCGCCAGCCACCAGCAGGCCGCCATCCGGCTCGAGTCGGGTGGCCCTGAATCGAGCGCTTCCGGGCCTGGCACTTCCGAGTCAGGTGGCACGGTGCTGAATTTCTGCGCCAACAACTATCTCGGCCTGGCGGATGATCCGCGCCTGATCGCCGCCGCCAAGGCCGGCCTGGACCGCTACGGTTTCGGCATGGCCTCGGTGCGCTTCATCTGCGGTACCCAGACCCTGCATAAGGAGCTGGAGGCGGCGCTCGGCCGATTCCTGAAATTCGAGGAGACCATCCTCTATTCCAGCTGCTTCGACGCCAATGGCGGGTTGTTCGAAACCCTGCTCGGCGAAGAGGACGCCATCATCTCCGATGCCCTCAACCATGCCAGCATCATCGACGGCATCCGGCTCTGCAAGGCGCGCCGCTTTCGCTACCGCAACAACGATATGGGCGATCTCGAAACCCAGCTGAAGGCGGCCCGCGAGGGCGGCGCCCGACATGTGCTGATCGCCACCGACGGCGTCTTTTCCATGGATGGCATCATCGCCGATCTGAAATCGATCTGCGATCTCGCCGATCGTTATGACGCTTTGGTCATGGTCGATGATTCCCATGCCGTCGGCTTCATCGGCGAAAACGGCCGCGGCACGCCGGAATTCTGCCAGGTCGAAGGCCGGGTCGATATCGTGACCGGCACCCTCGGCAAGGCATTGGGCGGCGCCAGCGGCGGTTATGTCGCGGCGGCAAAGCCGGTCGTCGATCTCCTACGCCAGCGCTCGCGGCCCTATCTCTTCTCCAACAGCCTCGCCCCCTCGATCGCCGCCGCCACCTTGGCGGTGCTGGACCTGCTGGGAACCGCCGAAGGCGCCGCCTTGCGCCGGCAGGTGGCCGAGAACGGCCGGTACTTCCGCGACGCCATGGCGGCAGCCGGCTTCACTTTGGTGCCGGGCCAGCATCCGATCATTCCGGTCATGCTGGGTGATGCGGCTCTGGCCGGCCGCATGGCCGATGCCCTGCTGCAGGAAGGCGTCTATGTCATCGGTTTCAGTTTCCCGGTGGTGCCCAAGGGCCAGGCACGCATCCGTACCCAGATGAGCGCCGCGCATAGCCGTGACCAGCTCGACCGCGCCATCGCCGCCTTCACCAAGGTCGGCCGTGCACTCAAGGCGATCTAAGGCGACATATTCGCCGATGCCGTTTCTATCAGGAGTGGAAAGATGAAAGCCCTTGCGAAATGAAAGCCCTAGCCAAGCTCGAACGCGGTCCCGGCCTCACCCTGACCGACGTGCCGATGCCGCAGGTCGGCCATAACGACGTCCTGATCAAGATCCGCAAGACGGCGATCTGCGGCACCGACATCCATATCTGGAAATGGGATGACTGGGCGCAGAAGACCATTCCCGTGCCGATGCATGTCGGCCACGAATATGTCGGCGAGATCGTCGAGATCGGCCAGGAAGTGCGCGGCTTTGCGATCGGCGACCGGGTCTCCGGCGAGGGCCATATCACCTGCGGCCACTGCCGCAACTGCCGCGCCGGTCGCCGCCATCTCTGCCGCAACACGGTCGGCGTCGGCGTCAACGTGCCCGGCGCCTTCGCCGAATATCTGGCGCTGCCCGCGGTCAATGCCTTCAAGATCCCCGACAATATCAGCGACGATCTCGCCGCCATCTTCGATCCCTTCGGCAATGCGACCCATACCGCGCTCAGCTTCAATCTGGTGGGCGAGGATGTGCTGATCACCGGGGCCGGCCCCATCGGCATCATGGCGGTCGCCATCTGCCGTCATGTCGGTGCCCGCCACGTGGTCGTCACCGATGTCAACGATTACCGGCTCGACCTCGCCCGGAAGATGGGCGCCAGCCGCGCCGCCCATATCGGCAAGGACCGGCTGAAGGATGTGATGGACGATCTCGGCATGCAGGAAGGTTTCGATGTCGGGCTGGAAATGTCCGGCGTGCCGGCCGCCTTCCGCGACATGCTGAGCGTGATGAATCACGGCGGCAAGGTGGCCCTGCTCGGCATCCCGCCCTCGGATACCGCGATCGACTGGAACCAGGTCATCTTCAAGGGCCTGGAGATCAAGGGGATCTATGGCCGCGAGATGTTCGAGACCTGGTACAAGATGGTCTCCATGCTGCAAAGCGGCCTCGACCTCTCGCCGATCCTCACCCATCATCTGCCGGTCGCCCAGTTCAAGACCGGTTTCGAAACGATGCTCTCGGGCCAGTCCGGCAAGGTGATTCTCGACTGGGCGGCGTGATCCACGGCTGTCCGGTTTAGATTTTAGGGGATTGGCGCGAGGCATCGAGCGATGAGGTATTTAGCGCTGTGCGCCGCCGATAAAAAGACTGTCACCCCCGGGCTTGACCCACTGGTGTCCGTTTAAGTCTTAGAGGATTGGCGCGAGGCGTTGGTTTGCCTCGCTCTTTGTGTTCGGGCAGCTGCCTGGACTTGCTCTGCGGCTGGGCAGCGATGTCGAGCGAGTGGATCTTTAGCGCTGTGCGCCAATAACAAAAAGACTGTCACCCCCGGACTTGATCCGGGGGTCCATGGGCGCGTCGTCTCTACCATGGATTGCCGGGTCAAGCCCGGCAATGACGAGGGGAGGATGAGGCGACCACCCTGCGCCAACAGCGACTATGAGCTTAACCGTACAGCCGTGGATCAAGTCCGAGGGGTCCATGGTGGAAGCAACGCGTGACCTCTCCCATGGATTGCCGGATCAAACCCGGCAATGACGATGAGGGGATGAGGTGACCATCCAGCGCCAACAGCGACGATGGGCTTAACCGGACGCCAGTAGACTTGATCCGGGGGTCCAGAGTTGCAGCGCCGGGTGCTGGATGCAACCCATCACTTGCTCACCCGGCCTTCACCAGCCGCGCGGCATAGAAGCCATCGATGCCGCCATAGCGGGCGAGCTGATGCGGGAAGGAGCGCAGATCGCCCTCCATGGTCAGCAGCTCTTCGAGGCCGCCCAGTTCGAAGGCGCCGATCGGCTGGCGGTGGATCTGCGGATTGCGGGCGAGCAGGGCGTCGATGCGCGCCTTGCCTTCTTCGGGCTGCAGCGAACAGGTGCCATAGACGATGCGCCCGCCGGGCCTGACCAGATCGGCTGCGGCATCCAGCAGGCGGTCCTGCGTCGCGGTCAGCTTGACGATGTCGCGCGGATCTTTCAGCCAGGCGACATCGGGATGGCGGCGGATCGTGCCGGTCGCCGAACAGGGCGCATCCAGCATGATCGCATCGAAATCCCGGCCCTTGCGCCACAGCGCGGCATCGGCGGCTTCGACATGGGCCGTCAGCTGCAGGCGTTGCAGATTCTCCTGCACCCGTTCCAGCCGTTTGCGCGAGCGGTCGAGCGCCGTCACCTCGGCGCCGGCCAAAGCGAGCTGCGCCGTCTTGCCACCGGGAGCCGCGCACATATCGAGCACGCGCTGGCCTGCCAGATCGGCACCCAGCAGTTTCGCCGGCAAAGCGGCGGCGGCATCCTGCACCCACCACATGCCTTCCGCGAAGCCCGGCAGGTCCTCGATGCGCGGCGAGGGGCGGTAATGCTCCTGCGGATGGGCCGGCCGGCGCACCGTGCCGGTCGGTAGCACCTCGCCCTGCAGCAGCTTGGCCCAATGGGCGGGATCGCGCCGGACGGTGAAATCCAGCGACGGTTCGGCGAGATGGGCGGTGGCGATGGCGGTGGCCTGCTGCACGCCATAGGCCTTGACCCAGGATTGCCACAGCCAGTCGGGCAGGCTGATCGCACCGGTAAAGGCGCCGTTGCCTGGCCGCGCCTGGCGGAAAAGATCGGCCTCGCGGGCGACCCGCCGCAGCACGGCATTGACCAGGCCCTTATAGCCGGCCTCGCCGCCGCGCTTGGCGACCAGGCCGACCATGGTATCGACGGCGGCATGGGCGGGGGTCTGCAGGAACAGCGTCTGGGCGACACCCAGGCGCAGGATGTTGCGCACCGCGCTGGCGCGGGCCGGCAGCGGCTTCTCCAGGCATTGCGCCAGGGTATGATCGATCTGGCCCAGATGCCGCAAGGCGGTGGTGACGAGTGCGCGGACGAATTGCCGGTCGCGACCGGACAGCCGGCTCAGATCGGGATGGGTGGCGAGGGCCTCGTCCAGCGGCTTGCGCTGGCGCAACACCGCTTCCAGCAGATCCAAAGCGGCCGCGCGGGCGGAAACCACCGGCGCCGCGGCAAGGCCGCCGGCAGCGGGCAGGGATTCCGGCCGGCCATCTACCCGGCCATCTGCCGGATCGTCTTCATCGGGGCCAGCGATGGGATCAGCGCTGTGCGGGGGGTCGGGTAACATGGGCGCCCTTATGCCCGATCCCTCGGCGCTTGTCTAAGGCTCTATTGTGACGGCGAGATGGCCCTGGCGGGCGTGCTGCCCGCCGAAATGGCTTTCGTCCGGCCGGTCCGCGACGTAGCATCGTGACCCGGTAGCGTCCGCCGCTCCCTGCAACTGCTGAAAGTGACACCATCATGCGACTTTCGGCCCGCAAGCAATGTCAGGAAACCTGATGGCCGCCGAAACACGATCGGCCCGCCTCGCTGTCCTGATCGATGCCGATAATGCCTCGTCGCGCATCGCCGACCGGCTGTTCGAGGAGATCGCCGAGATCGGCGAAGCCAGCGTGCGACGCATCTATGGCGACTTCTCCGGCCACCGCCTCAAGGGCTGGGCCGATATTCTCTCCAAGCACGCCATCATCCCGCATCAGCAATTCGCCTATACGACCGGCAAGAATGCCTCCGATATCGCGTTGGTGATCGATGCGATGGATCTGCTGCATAGCGGCCGCTTCGACGGCTTCTGCCTGGTCTCGTCGGATAGCGATTTCACCCGTCTCGCGGCCCGCATCCGCGAGGAAGGGCTGGACGTTTTCGGTTTCGGCGAGCACAAGACGCCGGAAAGTTTCCGCCAGGCCTGCCGCCGGTTCATCTATACGGAAAATCTGCTGATGGGGGCGCCGATGCTGCAGCCGGATGCGGCGCCGGCGGCGCCGAGGCCGCTGCAATCGCCCGGCAGCGCCACCGCCATCCTGGCGAAGATCGTCTCGCAGATGGATGGCGAGGATGGTTGGGTGTCGCTGGGTGCCGTCGGCCGGCGCCTCGACAATCTGGCCCCTGATTTCGATCCGCGCACTTATGGTTTCAGGAAGCTCAGCGACCTCGTGCGGAAAACCGATCTGTTCGAGATCGATCAGCCTGCCGAAGGCCGCACCATTCGCATCCGCCTGAAAAAAGATGGCGGCGCCCCGAAATCCGCACCGGCGACATCTGCACCGGCGATACCTGCATCGGCGACACCCGCAACGGTAAAACCCGCGGCGAAACGCCGGACCAGCGCCCGCAAGGGCTAAGCCAGTCCGGGCTACGTCAGTCTTGGGCTACGTCAGTCCGGGTTAAGAAGCCAGGCCGCAGGCCTTATCCCCAAGCACTTAACCCCAGGGACCGCGTTGTCCACCGCCGCTGCGGGGAATCCGGCTGCTGCCCGTGGGGGTATTCCCCTGGAGCGTATTATCGGATGCGGCCGGTGCGAAATCGGCATCATCGCGCCCGGCCCGCATGCCGCCTTGCGGCTCCATCGCCAGCAGGCGGGCGATGCGATCCTCGGTCGAGGGATGCGTCGAGAACAGGCTGGCCAGGCCGCCGCCATGCAGCGGATTGATGATGAAAAGATGCGCCGTCGCCGGATTGGCTTCGGCCTCCGGATTGGGGATCGCCGCCGCGCCGTGGGAGATCTTGGCCAAGGCCGAGGCCAGCCAGCGCGGCTGGCCGCAGATCTCGGCACCCATGCGGTCGGCTTCATATTCCCGCGAACGCGAAATCGCGAATTGCACCAGCATGGCGGCCAGCGGTGCGACGATCGCCGCCACCAGCATGCCGATCCCGCCCAGCGGATTGTCGCGATCGCGGTTGCCGCCGAAGAACAGGCTGAGCTGTGCGAAATGCGCCAGCATGCCGATGGCGCCCGACAGGCAGGCGGTGATCGTCATGGTCAGGCTGTCGCGATGCTTCACATGCGCCAGCTCATGCGCCATCACGCCCGCCAGCTCCTCGCGCGACAGCATCTGCAGAATGCCGGTGGTGGCGGCCACGGCGGCATTTTGCGGATTGCGGCCGGTGGCGAAGGCGTTGGGCTGCGGGTTGTCCATCAGATAGACCTTGGGCATCGGCAGCCCAGCACGGCTGGCCAGCTCCGCCACCAGATCGTAGAAATCGGGTGCGGCGCTGCGGTCGATCTGGCGCGCACCATACATACGCAGCACCAGCTTGTCGGCGTTCCAATAGGCAAACAGATTGGTCATGCAGGCAAAGGCAAAAGCGATCACCATGCCGGTCTGCCCGCCGATCGCATAACCGACTACCAGGAACAGCGCCGTCATCGCCGCCAAAAGCAGGCCCGTCCGCAGATATCCCATTACCGTCCTCGACACCCGATTTGATATTCCAAGTCGCTGACTATGTTGTGATGCCGGCCGGGCCGGTCAAGGCACGTCGGTCAAGTTGCTTGCGGCATGCTTGAAGCCAGGGCCGCCGTCCCGCTATAATGGTGCAATGCAAAAAACCCCACTGACATCCCCACCGGCATCGCTGTCGTCCGGCCCGGCAGATCCGGCCAATCCCGCCGGGAACAAGGCTGCGGCGGACAAGCCGGAAGCCGAAGCCGCGCCGCCCGTCTCGCCGAAATCCCCTGCACCGAAATCCCCTGCACCGAAACCCGTCGAGATCGGGGGACCGAGCGGACTTGAACCGACCCGCTATGGCGATTGGGAACGCAACGGCCGGGTCAGTGATTTCTAATCGCATAGCGGTTAGGACCTAATACTCTCACCGCTTCGTGATTCGCCGCCCTCCAGGGGCGAGGGCTACGGTTCAGCCCATTATGGGGCTCCGTTCAATCATCTTCGCATTCGTGCTACTTGCGGCCATGTGGCGTGCCGCGGCGGCACAGACCTCGACCGAGGCTCTCGTCTCACCGATGCCCAACGGCATCGCCGGCCAGACCGCCGCCAGCCCGGCCGGTGCTTTGCCGATGGCGGTCACGCCGATCACCGCCTTGACCACGGCAACGCCGGTGGTCGTCGAACTCTTCACCTCGGAGGGTTGCGCCTCTTGCCCGCCGGCCGATGCCAATATCGGCAAGCTCACGCATCAGCGCGCGATCCTGGCCCTCTCCTATCACGTCGATTACTGGGATTATATCGGCTGGCGCGACCGCAATGCCGATCCCGCCTTCACCGAGCGGCAGCATGATTATGATGCCGCGCTGGGGCGCAGCATGGTCTACACGCCGCAAGTGGTGATTGCCGGCCGCAGCGATTCGCTGGGCACCGATCCCGAAACCCTGACCGTGCTGCTGGCGGATCATCAGCAGGCCAGCCAGATGACGCCGATCCAGATCGTGCGCGATTCCGCCGGCAAGATCCTGCTGGATTTACCGGGCGCCAATTTACCCGAAGCCGCGACGATCTGGCTGCTGACCTACAGCCATGTGGTGGAGACGCAGGTCGATGGCGGTGAGAATGCCGGCAAGCGGCTGACCTCTTATAATGTGGTGCGGTCGCTGCAGAAGCTCGGCCACTGGTCCGGCCAGCCGGCGATGATACCGATCAATCTCGATCCCGCGCTGGCCGGCAAAGCGGCCCCCGATGCCCTTGCTGTCATCGCCAATCTCAAGGAACACGGCCCGGTCGTGGCGGCGACGGCGGTCAGCTTCAAGGATCTCAAATAAAGCTGCCGGTCTCGCCAGATCCGCGCTCTGACGGCAGAGGCACCTCCTGCGGCGGAGTCTCGACGGCGCCGCGCGAAGTGCTTAAGGTGCCGTCCTCATGAGCCAAGTTCCTTACATCGCCGCCGCCGAGGTCGAGCGCCTGCTCGATTATCCGGCCCTCATCGACGCCTTGCGCCAGGGCTTCGCCCAGGACTGGACCGTTCCCGTGCGGCACCATTACGGCATCCCGATGCCGGGCGGCGAGCCGGAGCAGACATTGCTGCTGATGCCCGCCTGGGAGGCCGGCAAGGCGATCGGCATGAAGATGGTGACGGTGACGCCGGGTAACGGCGCCCGCGATCTGCCGGCGGTACAGGGCGTTTATCTGATGCTGGACGGTGCCACCGGTGCGCCCATGGCTCTGATCGACGGCCCGTCTTTGACGGCGCGGCGCACCGCTGCAGCCTCGGCTTTGGCGGCGGATTATCTGGCGCGGGACGATGCCCGTCTGATGCTGATGGTGGGAGCGGGCGCCTTGTCCCTGCCGCTGGTCGAGGCGCACAGCGCCGTCCGGCCGATCAAGGAGGTTCGCCTCTGGGCGCGCGATCGCCGCAAGGCGGCAGCGAAAGTGGCGGAGCTGGTCTCGCACGGCATCAATGCCGCGCTGGCCGAGGATCTCGAACAATCCGCCCGCGAGGCCGATCTGATTTCCTGTGCCACCCTCTCGACCACGCCGCTCATTCGCGGTGCCTGGCTGAAATCCGGCGCGCATCTCGATCTCATCGGCGCCTTCACGCCGCAGATGCGCGAAAGCGACGATGCCGCCATCGGCCGCGCCAGCCTGTTCGTCGATACCCGTGAGGGCGCGCTCAAGGAAGGCGGCGATCTGGTGCAGCCGCTGAAGGCCGGGCTGATCACGCCCCAGGCCATCAAGGCCGATCTCTTCGACCTCACCCGCCAGCGCCATCGCGGCCGGATGAGCCAGGATGAAGTCACCCTGTTCAAATCGGTCGGCACCGCATTGGAAGATTTCGCCGCCGCCAAGCTGGTGGTGGAGCGACTGCGGTCTGGTCTGCGATAGTCTTGCATTTTGATTGCAGGTATTTTTAGTTGATCAACCTATAATCGCAGGTATATCCTCTTGCCAATAAAGGTTGGGGGATCTTTTCATGAAACGTTTTTTGCTGGCTGTCGCAGCCGTCGCTGCGATCGCGCTGAACGGCTGTGCGCAGACGTCATCCTATGAGCCTGCACCTACCGATGACGTTCCGATCACGCAGGGGACGTTTGAGCATTTCAAAAGATATCAGGCGGAAATCGGCTCGACGCATCCCGGCGCCTTCGCCGTCTCACTCTCCGGTCGAAGCTCGTTCTACAGCTACTGCCGCGATGTGGTATGTATGAGCGGCAAACCTTATGGGCTGGATGCCATCAGCCATTGCGAAAAGAACGGCGATCCCTGTTATCTTTTCGCGGTCGCCAATCACGTGCGATACAAATATCACGTCGTTGATTAACGCGCCGGTGATGCCGCGTCGTTCTGCCTTGTCGCGGCGATCCATTGCTGCAGGCGGCCGACCGGATCGGGATGCAGCAGGATATCGGTGACGACGGCCGCGCTATCGGCACCGGCCGCCAGCACCTCGATTGCGCGTTCAGGCGTCAGGCCGCCGATGGCGACCAGCTTTATGCGGCCGATGCGCCGCCGCCATTCGCGCACGCGTTCCACACCCTGCTGGTCCCATTTCATCTTCTTCAGCCGGGTCGGAAAGATCGGCCCCAGCGCGATGTAATCGGGCATCAGCAACAAGGCGCGATCCAGCTCGATTTCGTCATGGGTGCTGATGCCAAGGCGCAGGCCGGCACGGCGGATGGCGGCGATATCGGCGGTGTCGAGATCTTCCTGGCCGAGATGCACGAAATCACAGCCGGCCTCGATTGCCAGCCGCCAATAATCATTGACGATGAGCTGCGCCCCGGCATCGGCACAAAGGGACCTGGCCAGAGCGATCTGGCGACGGATCTCGTCATCCGGCTGCTCCTTGATCCGCAGCTGCACCAGCCGCAATCCATGCGGCAGCAGGCGCTCGATCCAGGCGACGTCATCGACGATAAGATAGAAGCGGTCGAACATCGTCCTGCTCAATCCCTGAAGGCCATGCCGAGCACCGGCGTCGACGGTGCCGCCATGTCGCGCGGCTCGATCGGCTCGGCGAGATAGGCCAGCCGCCCGGCTTCGACCGCCAGCTTGAAGGCCGCGGCCATCTCGGCCGGCCTGCCGGCTTTCGCCACGGCGGTGTTCAGCAGCACCGCATCGAAGCCCATCTCCATCGCCTGCAGCGCATGCGATGGCCGTCCGATGCCGGCATCGATGATCAGGGGAATGTCCGGGACATGCGCGCGCAGGCTGCGCAAGGCATAGAGGTTGTTGAGACCGCGGCCCGACCCGATCGGCGCGCCCCAGGGCATCAGGACCTGGCAGCCGGCATCGGCCAGCCGCCCGGCCACCACCAGATCCTCGGTGGTATAGGGAAAGACCTTGAAGCCGTCCGCGGTCAGGATGCGGGCAGCCTCGACCAGGCCGAAGACATCGGGCTGCAAGCTGTCTTCCTCGCCGATCACTTCCAGCTTGATCCAGTCGGTCTCGAAAACCTCGCGCGCCATCTGCGCCGTGGTCACCGCTTCCGAGACGCTGCGGCAGCCGGCGGTGTTGGGCAACACGCGGATGTCGAGATCGCGGATGATCGACCAGAAGCCTTGCCCGGCCCGCTCCAGGCCGGATTCCCGGCGCAACGATACCGTCACGATCTCGGCGCCGCCGGCACGGATGGCAGCCGCCATGATCGCCGGCGAGGGATATTGCGAACTGCCCAGCAGCAGGCGCGAGCCGAAATCCGTTCCGTAGAGCCGCAGCAATTTTGCCTCCTGCATGTCAGCCGCCCTGCACCTCAACCGCCCTGCATGGGTGCGACCACATCCAGCACGTCGCCCTCTTGCAGGAGGGTCTGCGGCCGCAGACGGATCGGTGTGAACGTGCCATTGACCGCTGTTGCGATCCTGGCCTGGCGATAGCCCAGCTCCTCCAGCGCCAGATCCAGCGTGGCGGCGGAAATTTCGGCGGCTTCACCGTTGAGCGTGATCTTCATCCATGATCTCCGGATAGAACGTGTTGTCGAGGGCGACATCGGCCGCCAGGCGCGCCATGGCCGGGGCCAGCAGGAAGCCGTGCCGGTAGAGGCCGTTGACGCTGATCGTCGCACCCTGTCGCCGGATGCGCGGCAGGTTGTTGGGAAAGGCCGGCCGCGCATCGCTGCCGATCTCCACGATCTCCGCCTGGGCGAAGGCCGGATGCAGCGCATAGGCGGCATTCAGCAATTCCATCAGGGATTGCGCGGTGATGCGGCGCCGGTCGTCGCTCTCGATCGTGGTGGCGCCGACCATATAGAGCCCATCGCCGCGCGGCACGATGTAGAAGGGCAGGCGCGGATGCAGCAGGCGCACCGGCCGGGTGAGGGCGATCTCGTGGGAGCGGATCATCACCATCTCGCCTTTGACGCCGCGCAGATCGGCCAGCCGATCCCTTGCCGCGAGACCGCGGCAATCGACCAGAATGTCGGCGCCGGCGGGAATCGCATCTGGAACCGGTGCCTCTCTGCCGAACAGGATTCTGCCGCCGCCTTCCTGCAGCCGCCGCGCCAGCGATGGCAAAGCCTGGCGCGGATCGAGATGCGCTTCCCGCGGAAAGAAAAGGCCGTGATGGAAGCGGCCCGCCAGCGCCGGCTCAAGGGCGGCGATGCGCGCGCCATCCACGCGCTCGAATTCCTGCGTCCGGCGCGCGAAGCGGTCGAGTTCCGGCAGGTCGCGGCCTTGCGCCAGGACGAGGCTGCCTTGCTGCAGGGTGCCGGGATGCCGCGCCTGCCAATAGGCGATCGCCTCCGCGCCGAGTGTCGCGACGATCGGCTCGGCGCTTTCCAGCTCGCACCAGGGCGCCAGCATGCCGCCGGCCAGCCGCGAACAGGCATCGGCGCCCAGTTTCTCGCTGCGCTCATGCACCTCGACATCGCAGCCGCGTTCGGCCAAAGCGAGCGCGCAGGTCAGGCCGGCCACGCCGGCCCCGGCAACGATGGCCCGCGTCATCGCATCACCCGCGACGCAAGGCGCATCCGCGCGAGGACGCACAAAGACGCGGCGATGGAAAAGAAAACGGATGTCTGGATGGTCACCATGAGCCTCCCTTCGCCAGTGTGAACTGGATCAGGTTCGAAGGGTCGTCATGCCGCGCGTCTCGCGCTCAATGACCTCTCAGCCCCTTGCCGGGACTCCCCTGGAACAACAACCGGACGTTACGCGCTCGGCCGCAATTCGTCAAATCTGACGGACCGCACGGCGTGCAAGCTTGTCAGAACACTTTCTGCAGCAAGGCCGTCAGCCTCTGGCCGAAGGCATTGGGATCGCTCAGGCTCTCGCCTTCCTGCAATTTGGCCTGGTCGAGCAGCAGCCAGCTCACATCGGTGACGGCGTCGTTCTTGCCGCCGGCCGAGACCGCCTTGGCCAGAGCGGCCACCAGCGGATGGCTGCCATTGATCTCCAGCACCCGGGGCATGGTGGCGTTCAACTGGCGATGCTGCTTCAAGAGGCGGGCGAGATGCATGTCCATGTCGCCGTCATCGGCCACCAGGCAGACCGCGCTGTCGGTCAGGCGCGAGGAAAGCCGCACATCCTTGACGGCATCCTTCAGGCTCAGCTTCATCAGCGCGATCAGGTTGTCGATGCCTTCGGCCGCCGGTTTCTTTTCATCGGCCTTGGCGTCGGCGGCCTTGACCTTGTCGAGATCGGCACCGCCCCGGGTCACCGATTTGAAATCCTTGCCGTCGAATGTCTCGACCGCCGGAATCCAGAACTCGTCGATCGGATCGGTCAGCAGCAAGACCTCGACACCCTTGGCGCGATAGCCTTCCAGCTGGGCGCTCTTGGCAACCGCCTCCAGGCTGTCGCCGGTGATGTAATAGATCGCGTTCTGGCCGTCCTTCATCCGACCGATATACTCGGCGAGGCTGACGAGGTCGTCGCCCGCTGTCGAGCGGAAGCGCGCCAGTTTCAGCAGCGCCTCGCGCTGGTCGGGATCCTCATAGAGGCCTTCCTTCAGCACCGCGCCGAAATTCTCCCAGAAGGCGGCATAGGCTTCCTTCTCGTTTTCGGCCTTCTTGCCGAGATCGCCCAGCACGCGTTTGACGAGGCCGCTGCGGATCATCGTCAGCACCGGATTCTGCTGCAGCATCTCACGGCTGATATTGAGCGGCAGGTCCTCGGAATCGACCAGGCCCTTCACGAAGCGCAGCCAATGCGGCAGCACCTCTTCGCAGTGATCGGTGATGAAGACACGCTTCACATAAAGCTTCAGCGCCTGCTTGCGGTCGGGATTGAAGAGGTCGAAGGGCTTGGTCGAGGGAATGAAGAGCAGGCCGGTATAATCGATCTTGCCCTCGGCCTTGAAATGCAAGGTCGCCCAGGGCTCGTCGAAGGCATGGGCGACATGGTGATAGAATTCGCGGTACTGTTCGGGCGTGATCTCCGACTTGGACCGGGTCCACAAGGCGGCACCCTGATTGACCTTGCGCGGTTCGCCATCGCCGGTGACATGGATCGGCAGCTGGATATGGTCGGAATATTTGGCGACGATGCCGCTCAGCTTGGTGGCATCCAGATAGTCGCCGGCATCGGCGCGCAGATGCAGGATGATCTCGGTGCCGCGGCCGGCCTTTTCGGCCTGTTCCAGGGTGAATTCGCCCTTGCCGTCCGAGGTCCATAGCCACGCCTGGCTGTCGCCGGCCTTCTTCGACAGGACCTCGACCTTGTCCGCGACCATGAAGGCGGCATAGAAGCCGACGCCGAACTGGCCGATCAGGGACAGGTTCTTTTCGTCCTGCTTGCCGTTGCCCGCGGTCTTTCCCTCGGTCTTTCCCTCGGCCGACCCATTGCCGCCGGCGGCTTGCTGCGACAGCTCTTCCATGAATTTGGCGGAGCCCGACCGGGCGATGGTGCCGAGATTGTTGATCAGATCTTCGCGATCCATGCCGATACCGTTATCGGCGATGGTCAGCTGGCGCCCCGTTTTGTCGATGGCGATGGTGACCTTCAGCTCGGGATCGTCCTTCAGCAGGCCCGGCTGGGTCAGCGCCAGGTAACGCAGCTTGTCGCAGGCATCGGAGGCGTTGGAGACAAGTTCCCGGAGAAATACGGATTTATCGCTGTAGAGCGAATGGGCAACGATATCGAGGAGGCGGCTGACCTCCGCCTGAAAACCGTGTCTTTCCGTCTGCATGATCCCGTCCTGATCCCGTCCTGAGTTAGAAGTGAAACCCGCGCTGATATGCGCAATCTGCATGCCCGGTTCAAGAGGGAACCGTGTTCGGGGTGCTTTTGCCGGACCCGGTGCTGTGGCACTATTCCCACCTGTTAACATAAATATTAAAGACAGCGGGAGATGAGAATGGCCGGGGATGTTCTGCGTGCGACGGCAAGTGCGAAATATTCAGCCGAGGAGTGGCGTCTGCGCCAGGAGCTGGCGGCCTGCTACCGCCTGATCGCGCATTTCCGCATGACCGACCTCATTTTCACCCATATTTCGATACGGATACCGGGGCCTGAGCATCATTTCCTGATCAACCCCTACGGGCTCTTCTTCGACGAGATCACCGCCTCGAACCTGGTGAAGATCGATCTGGAGGGCAATGCCGTCGAGCCCAGCCCCTACCGGGTCAATCCGGCGGGTTTCGTCATCCACAGCGCCATCCATGGCGGCCGCGAGGATGCCCATTGCGTGCTGCATACCCATACCAAGGCCGGCTGCGCCGTCGCCGCCCAGGCCTGCGGGCTGCTGCCGCTCAATCAGATCTCGCTCGAATTCTACAACAACGTCGCCTATCACGATTACGAGGGTGTCGCCCTGGATCTCGACGAGCAGGGCCGTCTCGTGAAGGATCTCGGTGACAAATTCGCCTTCATCCTGCGCAATCACGGCCTGCTCACTGTGGGCCGCACGGCACAGCAGGCCTTCTTGCGCATGTATTACCTGGAAAAGGCCTGCGAGATTCAGATTGCGGCCCAGGCCGGCGGCGAGCTGGTCATCCCCGGCCGCGAGGTCTGCGAGCATACCGAGCGGCAGTTCAACGATGCCGACCGCAACCTCTCGGACCAGCAGCTCAAGGACGAAAATGGCTATGATCTCGCCTGGACGGCCCTGCTGCGCCTGCTCGACCGCCTCGATCCGACCTATAAGAACTGAGCCGGCAAGAACTGAGCCCTAAATCAGGGGACCAGATTGGTCGGCTGGCCGGCCCGGAAGTTCAGGATATTGTGCAGCGCCATCATCACCAGGCGCTTGGTGGTCGCCGTGCTGTTATAGGCGACATGGGGCGTCATCACGACATTGGTGAGCTTGCGCAAGGGTGATTTGCCCAGGGGTTCTTCGGCAAAGACATCCAGGCCGGCGCCGTAAATGCGCCGGTCGACCAGCATCTTTTCCAGCGCCGGCATCTCGATGATGCCGCCGCGCGCGGTATTGAGCAGAATGGCCTCGGGCAGCATCAGCTCCAGCAGCTGCGCATTGATCATGCCGCGCGTCTGGTCGTTGAGCTGCAGATGCAGCGAGATCACATCCGAGGTGGAAAAGAGATCGGCCAGGCTGACGAAGCGCACCGAGGGGAAGGCGAGGCCGTAGCGCTCGGGCCGCCTGGCCCAGGCCACCACTTCCAGGCCCAGGCCCAGGGCCATTTTGGCGACTTCCCGGCCGATCGCGCCGAAACCGACGATGCCGAGGCGCCGGCCCTGTAATTCCAGCCCCGGCGGATCCTCCGACCAGTTATTGACGCGCACCGCCGCATCGAATTTGGCGATCTGGCGAGAGACCGCGAACATCAGCGCGATGGCATGTTCGGCCACTGTGCGGTTGCCGTAATTGGGGGTGTTGCAGACCTTGATGCCCCGCGCCCGGCAGGCGGCGAGATCGACATAGCCATCGAGGCCGATCCCCAGGAAAGAGGCGACCTTCAGCTTCTTGCAGGCGGCCAGCACATCGGCGTTCAGCCTGGCCCAGCCCCACATCACCGCATCGGCCTTCTTGCAGCGCTCGATCATGGCCGCGTCGCTGTCGCGCGGCCCGCAATCCACCGTCAGCTTCAAGCCGGCCGGTCGGGGCCAATCCGCCAGGAACTCGGCGGTTTCCGTCGAGGCATCGGGATAGACGATATGAAACAATGTGGACATCGGGCGGCTTTCGACTGCGGATTGGGCCGGCGAATCGCGCAAACGCGCGTCGGCGCGGCAACATAGCCTTAGTCAGACCCGCCGATCCAGGTTGCTGACGACGAAGATTGTTCTGCCGGCGCAGAAGTCGGTCCTAACGCAGCGATTTGCGATTATCTCTATGATCGTTTTATGAATTTGATCCTATGTCACATCTTTTCCCGAGCTGTGCCGGAGCGCTTGCATTACGGCGATAAATCACTATATTTCCGGGCAAATCCCATGGTCATGATGACCAGAAAACAAAGGGTGGGCCAAACAGCCCGCCTTTTTTGTT
>LNAP01011795.1_pt1 | contig 27898 bp, 51 predicted proteins | sample 602601 | NCBI WGS metagenome assembly LNAP01 (sample SAMN02440304, study PRJNA202911) | soil metagenome | biome: Subtropical and temperate rainforests or woodlands; isolation source: soil samples (1 kg each in a 20% v/v slurry with milli Q water) were... ... | reverse complement strand
CGCCGAGTCGGTACCGCTCACGGTCAGCCAGCCTTGCAACGGGCTGATCGCGGTCGGCTGGATCTTGATGTCGGCCAGCACGACCAGGCTCTTGGCAATGCGGGTGCGCTCATGCGTCAGGTACGGGACAAGGCGTTCATCCCACCATTCATCCGTGCCGTCTTCGTTGCGGCTGGTCGGGTTGCGGTACCGCATCGGGATAACGATCAGTTGGGCGCCGCGCAGTGCACAGTAGAGCTGCAGCGTCTTCATGAACCCGGCGTGCGCCTTGGTGGCGTTTACCGCGGCGGTGATGACGAAGGTCTTGGAATTGGTGGCGTCGATGGTCTTGGCGGATGCTTGGGCGACTGTGCGTGCCGGTGACTGTGCCAGGCCGTCCAGTCTGGCCTTGTGCGCCCACGCCGTGCGCTCATGCATGCCGAAGTGGGCGGCGGCCTGCTCCACGGTCATAGTGGCGAGGGCTTCTCGGAATTGCTCAGGGGTCGCCTTCGCCTTCATTGGTCGGCCGCCTTCGCGATGGTGTAGTGCTCTGGATTCTTGCCGGCGTGCACGGCCTTCAGGCGGTCGACGTGAGGCGTGAGGCTGTTGATCAAGTCGCGATAGCCGCCTGGGTGCATCCGGTCATCATTCAGCTTCCCGGCCGCTTCGGCGTCGACGATGATCGCAAGACAGGCCAAGGCATGCGCCAAGTGAGGCAGGCCGCTATCTGGGTCTACGCTCTCCCCTTCGAACCATGCGTTCAGGTGACGGCTTGCCGCGTCGTAGTAGATCGATGCGCGAATGCCCACCGCCCGGAAGTTGGATCGCCCGTACTTCAGCATGCCGTCGAGCAGGCCGAGACTGCCCAGGGCGGTAGCCGTTACAGGCCAAAGGTGCAGGGGCAGCTTTCCGCTTCCGACCAGATCCTTTGGATTCGATGGTTTCAACTCGCTCATGCTGCCACCTCGGCTTCTGCTTCGATGATTTCCATGCCAAGCCGGGTAGCGATCAGCACTTCAAGTTGCGCGCCCGCCGACTGCTCCCAGCCCGGCAGCAGATAGACAGATCCGCACAGACCGATGCGAGTCAGGTCATAGGCCAGGTAGTCCGCCCATTCAGCGCCTTCGACAAGACCGTGATCTGCGGGATTCTCGACGATATATCCCTTGGCCCGAAGCATTTCGGCGGCCTGATTGAAGGCCGGAAAGTTGAAGCCCTCGATGCCAGTCATAGGGCCGGCGACATAGATTCGGTTTGCTCGCTCATGGCGAAGAGAAACACCTGGCTTTACCTGACTCATTCGATCCACTCCCTGATTGTTTGCCTACGCGCGCTATCATATCCGATACAGTCCCTCTGTAGGGACCGTGATAATCAGAATGCCATCACTTATTTTCGGCCGGCTCCAGGGTTTCCAGATTCAGCAGCGTGAAGTGTCCGCGATGCCATCCGGCGGTGTCGATGTGGTAGACGTTGCCGAGCACGGTCATTTCGCTTAACGGTGTATGACCTACCACTACGGCGCGTACCCCATCCACCCCGGCAAGATCTCCCGCACTGATTCGACTTCTTGACCACTGGCACATGGCGATAAGGTGATCCGACTCGCTGTCACCCAGCTCAATGGCGCTCACCAGATCATTCCAGTTGCTGCGCGGGCAATCCGCATGCACCAGACCGACAGCCCCGCCGGCTGTGTCGACCTCGATCAGCAGCGGCAGATCCTCAAGGATGCTGGCGTAGCAGCCCTGATCGACGCTCGATATCCCGTAAAACCATTCGCCGCCATTGATGAAGTGCAGGCCGCATTGATTGCTTTCGCGTCCAGCAGCGTTCGACTCGATGGTCAGTTGCTCATGGTTGCCGCGTACCGCGTGGAACCATGGCTTTCGCAGCAGCCAAGTATCCACGTCCAGCGACTCAGGCCCGCGGTCGACCAGATCGCCAACGCTGAAAAGCCGATCAGTGGCAGGATCGAAGCCGATGGCATCAAGCGCGGCCTGTAGCCGGGTGAAGTGCCCGTGAATGTCGCCGACTGCGAAGTCACGACCGGCGGTGTTTCGTTCGAATCGCTTGATCAGGCTCATGCCTTGTTCTCCCCCGCAAACCGCATCTGCCGCGCCCGGCTGCACTTCGCATGACTGCCAGCGGCGCGAGACTTTCCGCACTCGGTGCAGTTGGTTTTGTTGACGTACCAGGGCGATGGCGCTGGCTGCTGGAACATGGATGGGCGACGGGTCATGCGGTCACCTCTTTGGCTTTCTGCTGCTCAGGCTTGAAGTCGCCGCGCAGAGGCATGAGCTGCTGAGGTTTGAAAAACCAGTAACCATCCTCCCCGTCTCGTCCGACGATCCAGCCATCATGCGGCGCCACCCATAACTTCCCGTCGGGCTCTTCGGCTTTCTGCCCTTTGAGCCTGAATATGACAAGTTCGACTTCAGACATCGCCGGGATTTGATACTTCGAAGCGAGCGTTAAAACATGGTCGCCCACCTTGAATTGATTGCTCATGCTGTCGCTCTCTTCAGTTCACGGGCCAGCGCCCGGTAGTGGGCCTTGATGGCTTTCAGGTCTTCGATGGTGTAGCGCTTTGGCTCATGCGGACCTTCTAACCAGTCAACCTTTTCCTGACCGATGCGCTTTATCAGCTCCATCCGGTAAGGCCCAAGGTTTCCAGACTTGGCCATGTTGCAGTTGCGATTGCACTGCAGGTGTACATTCAGCGGCTCAAAGCGCAACTCTGGATGCCCGCCAGCCGACCTGAAGTGGCCGGCTGCATACTGGATATCTGCCGTTGTTCCGCACGATATGCATGGAAGGCCTGCATCCCTGGCGCGAACCCAAGCATTGAAAGCGGTCTGGGCATCCTTCATGTGTTCAGCGCGGGTCTTGATCTTTTCCTTGGCGGCCTTCAGCTCCTTGCGCCCTACATCGACCAGAGCCTTGCGCGCCTTCTCCTGGTTCACGTCCTTGATGGCCAGGCCGCAGGCGTAGTTGCAGACGGCTTGCCCGAGGCGCTGCGGGACGAATGAGGCTTTGCAGGCTGGGTTTTTGCAGACCTTTGGCTTTGGCGCCTTCTTCTCCATGGCTACGCGCAAGGTTCGGCCTCCTTGGTTTTCTGCTGCTCGGGGGCGAAGTCGCCGCGCAGAGGCATCAGGTGCCGCGGCTCACATAGCCCCCAGCCTGTTTGGCACACAGATCCGTCTTCGTACCAGCTGCAAACTCCATCGCCCAAAACCACCCAACAAGGCACGTCGCCGTGCTGGTGCTTCACGCCGTTGGGTGCGACGTAGATTTCATCCATCCGAACAAGCTGCACCAGCCTGCAAGACTTCCCAATGTTCTGGATGAGCAGGTTGGCCCCTACGATCATCGCCAGATCATCGGCCTTGAATTGATTGCTCATAGCTCGCCCCCAGCTTCGGCTGAACGCTTGCCATCGAAGCACCACATCACCTGCTTGCCGTGAACGCTGGCGATAATGCAGGTTGCGTCGACCTTGGCCGAATAGAAAATCTGCGACGAATCCTCATGAGCGAATCGGTCGTAAATCCCGATCGCCAACAACGCCCACACCATACCGAACACTGTCGGCCAGAATGCCCACTTGAACGCCTTATGCAACTTGCTCATCAGTACCTTCCTCCCCAGTTATCCCGCTGCGTCCACCGCACCTGGTGCTCGGCGCCGAACGCCGTAATCCATTCGATCAACGACGCGCATTTCTTGATGCCCAGCTTCGACGTGCGCTCGTAGATCACGTCAAAGCCATTGCCGTCGAGCGCAGGGATCATCGTCGCGCTCTCACCTTCCTCGCGCAGCCATGCGGCTGTGCACAGGCGTTTCCAGATCAGGACGTTCCACTTCTTGCCGGCGTGCTCTACCTGCTTGGCGATATCGCTCAACATGGCGTGCAGCTTGGCGTTCTGCTCTGACGACCGATCCTCGTCGGATATGGCGAGTTTCTTGGGGCTGGCCAGGTCCAGGCCGGACAGGAAGTTGATTGCGCGAGCCCTGTCCGCCTCATTGCGGATAACTTGCTCAGCCACGCTCGCACTCCTTGAGAAAAGCGGTGATTTGCGGGGTAACGGTTTTCGCCTGGGTGACCAGGAACAAGTGGCCGTCGTCGATGACACTCAAACGAGAGTTGGGGATGAGATTTGCCAGAATGCGCATATTGACCAGCGGAATGATCGGGTCATCACTTCCCGCGAGGATCAGGGTCGGCTGCGTCAACCGGTGCAGCCAGTGGATGCTGGTCCAGTACATTGCCGCGAATAACTGGTAGTAGTACCCAGTCGTGTTCGTGCTCTTTGGGCGATCCATGAGCGCCTTGCACAGCTCTGGATTGGTGCGGTACATGCCGCCATAGATCTCGGGCGCGATCCGCGCAGCGTACTCAGGATCTATATACCGGCGCGGGCTGGCCATCTTGAGGATCACGCTCGGCGCGGCCGGAACCATGAACATGCCCATGGCAGTGGCCGCTAAAATCAGTCGCTTGCACCGGTCTGGATAGTCGTGGGCGAACTGCTGAGCAAGGGCGCCACCCCAAGACACGCCGATCACGCTCACCTCGCTGTATCCCAATACGTCCAGCATCTTGGCGACGGTGCGAGCCAGCCCATCGAATCGATAGGGAAAGAACGGCGCGGGAGACTCGCCGACCCCTGGCGCATCGAAAGCGATGACCTCAAGATCGGGGTCCAGCGACTCAATGAAAGGCATGACCAGATCGATACTGGCGCCAATGCCATTGAAGACCAGAAGCGGCAAGAGCTTGTTGCTACCCGGGCGCACCATAGTGCGAATCTGCTGGCCGTTGACGTTTACAGTCTTGTGGATGAAAGAATCTGCCGTAACGCGCTCCATGCGGCTCATTGTTCGCCACCCTTACCGGTTCCGTCGCAAGCACCGCAGGCCGGGCTACCTTTGTGGTCGTAGTGACCCGAGCCATCGCAGGCAGTGCAGGCCTTTGCCTTGTCGCCCATCGACATGAACGCCTCGACCTCGGCGGCGGACAGCGGGACATATGGAGCCTCGGTGGCGGCAAATGGATCTTCTTCTGCCGGGGCATTTCCACCCAGCACCAGATCCGTCTTGCGGTAGCACTCAGCAGGGAACCCGTATTCACGGCAGGCGCAGACTTCGCCGCATTCCTCGGTGCGCTGCTCGATCCGCAACAGGCCATGCTTCACGCCGATGTCTTGGATGTCGCCACCGTCGAAGCTTCCGCCCTCGAAGGCCGCGGCAATCATTTCGTTGGCGAAGGCTTTCAGGGAGTCGGTAGCCGCGGTCTGCCCATCCCGGAAACCGTCAGCCGCAGCGGTGGTCATGTCGACGGCGGTGTATGCCGACTCACCGTGAGCACGCGACTCACCGTCCGCACCGTGAGTACCAACAACACCGTGAGTACCATTATCACCATCCCACTCCAGCGCGCCGGGGATGGTCAGGTGGGCGGCGGGTTGCGGCATCGCGCACTTTCCATCCGGGCAATGACCTTCCCCTTCGGCGCCGATCTGTAACGCGTACTCGCAGCGGCCGTCATTGCGGCAAATCGCTTTGTCGGTCATGGCATCACCTGCACGCGGTAGCCGGCATCGATCATTGCCTCTACGGTTGCCGCTACGATGTTTCCGCGAACGATGTCATTCGGGAATGACTGCTGGCCGGCCTTGATGGTCGTCAGAGAATTGCGAATCTCATGCAGTCGCTTATCAGCCTCGATCTGCTCGGGAGTGCGGATGGGGCGCAGGCAGACTTCGCTAAGCGTCCCGGTGAAGTTTTCGCCGACGACGCAGACCGAGCAGACCGGACCAGTGGCGCCGTTAAAGATTGCATGCCCGCCGATTTCAATCTTGGTGCCAGCTTCGAACCAGTCCGACTTGTCCGAATCGGCAAGCAGCACTCTTTCCGAAAGCTCACACACCGTCCCAACTGGCGGAAGGCCTTCGCCAGCCCATTGTGTAGCCTGTTCAGGTCGGTGATTTACGATGAACAGCTCTGCCAAATCGCGATACAGAATGTAAGAGTCAACTTCGGATACGAATCGATCCGAGGTCGCTTTGTAAAACTTTCCGTATGGGGCCGCCTTTCCTTGGAAGTGGAAGTCGTAGCCTTCCGGCGCCTTGCTCCAATCAATTGTGCTCATTTCGACACCCCGTATTTAACCAAACACTCCAGCGCGTACTGCGCCGGGTAGGACCACTTGATCTTGCCGCCGAGCCAGTCAACCAACGTGCGCTGACCGACGCCGATGGATGCGGCGGCCTGCTTCTGGCTCATGCCGCTTTGCTCGACCAGGCTTCGGATGTATGCCGGGTCGGTTTGTAGCGCCTTCGGATCAAGCCTCATGGAATCGCCATCTCGTATCACCCCTGACTGGTTTTGGTCCCTTGCTGGTCCCTGTGTAGGGACTATAGCGCGACCATCGCCGAATGTACAAGCGGATTTCGCGCAGTCGTGTAATCTGTGAGTCAAATGCACTGTACTCATGAAAAAGATCGGCCTATGGACGCAGAAGGGCGGGGCTGGCAAGTCAACCAGCGCGGTCACCCTGGCCGGGGCGCTGGCTCAGAAACACCGCGTTGCCCTGATCGATACCGACCCACAAGGCAGCATCAGCCGGTGGACGGAGATTGCGAACCTGCCGAACACGCTCGAGATATTCACCGCCGAGCGCCTGTCAGACCTAAGGGGGCTGTCGGGGTTTGACTACGCAGTGATCGACACGAAGGGGGAGTTGTCAGCAGAGGCGTTGCCATACCTGGACATGGCGCTGCTGCCGTGCGCACCGAGCATGTTCGACATCTGGGCGGCTGCCGACTCAATCGAGCTGATGAAGGCGCACCAGGCACACCGCCCCGAGTTCATCGCGGCGCTGTACGTCAATCGACTGGACCAGAACACACTATTGGGCCGGGATATCGCCGAGGCGCTGAATGGCTACGGCCTGCCCGTGCTCAGCGTGCCCCTGCGCGACCGGATCGGATACCCGACAGCCATTGCCAGAGGGAAAACCCCTACGAGAAGCGGCGACAGCGAGATACGCCTGGAGTCGCTGCGAAGAAACTATTGGAGGCCTGATCATGGCACTACTCACCACAGCACCCAGCAAGGTCGCCGACAGGGCGCCGAAGATCCTGGCCCAGGCCAGCAAGCCAGCCGCCGAAGAGAAGCGCCTGAACGTGCGCCTCGATGCTGCCAAGCACGAACTGTTCCGCCGGGCCTGCATGCGCAACGAGTCGGACATGACGACGGTGATCCAGGAGTTTATCGACCAGTATGTCGCGACGTACTCACGATGATGACTGGGCGCACGGTGAGTATGTGACTCACTGTGCGCCTGGTACTCACCGATCTAATGATTTCTTCAAAGCCATTGCGGACTCGTCCAGAAAGTTCAGCCGACCGGCGTCCTTGCGCATCGCCTCGATCGCTCCGACCAGATCATCCATCGGCCCAATACCTGCGGCCTTCTTCGCATTCGACAGGTGATTGCGACGGGCGACATTGATTTCGGACAGCTCGGCATTGGCAGCCTTGAAGGACTCGACCTCAACCTTGAGCTGATCTTTTTGGACCAGTGCGTCGGCGAACCCCGATCGCAGCCGATCATTCTCGGCCTTGAGCTGTTCGGAATTACCGAACAACTGGTCGCGCTCAGCCTTGATCTGATCCCGCTGCTGGGCGACGTTCTCCATTCCGGCCTTGTAGGTCATCGCATCGCCTTCGGCAGTCCGCAGGCGATTGATCTCGGCGAGCAGAGCCAGGACTGCAGCAGGCGTTGCCGCCTCCATGAATGCCGTCACAGCGTCAATCTCTGCTTGGTTCGGGCCGGCATCGCTGGCGATCGTCATTTCGACATGGGCATCGCCCGTGACAGCGTTCGCACCTTCGGCCAGTTCCTGCAATTTCGAATTCCACCCCTATATCCCGTTGATCCTGCCTGACATCGCGCCAGGCAGGTTCTATTCCGTTTTGCGAGCAATCCCCGCGATGGCTTATCCACACGGGATTAGGCGCGCTTGTGCTCGATGTGGTTCGCCCGTTTTTGGCTGCCATCCTGACGAACAAGGCGAGCATCTGCGCCTTTGGTAAGACGGATGATGTCGCGGCACGTCTCGACGACCTTGAAGCCGTCAGCGACGAGCTGGTTTACGGTGGCGCGCTGGGCGGTAGTCATTTGGCCACCTTCTTGAAATCACCGTCCGCATCGACGTGTTCAGGCGGCCAGCCGTGCTTGCGAATATTCAAGTGTCGAAGCAGGCGATTCCAGCAAAGGAACATGACGTGCGGGATCGTGCACAGCATGACAACTCCGAGCAGGAAGGTTAGGTATGGGCTGCCGGCCATCACATCGTAGGCATTCATGATTTCACCCACCGGCGAATCGAAAATTCGCAGCCGCTAGTAAGTGCGACACCATTGGCCTTGCCGACATGAGTTTTCGGGGCCCCGCAACCGCAGCTGCATTTCGGTTTTCGCCCTGCTCGCTTTGGCCGAAACTCCATGTACCGGATATGCTCAGCAAGGCCGCCAACCTGACCCCAGCCAGCCATCCCGCCACGCATTGCCGCCGACCGGGCGGCATTCGACATTTCGTTCAGGTCGCTCATGGCTTCACCTTCACGCCGGCGGCTTCGATAGCTTCACGGCAGTCGCGAATCATGAAATTGCACTCAGCGGCGCAGTGTTGCTCGAAGCTCGGCCGACCATCACCGCAGTCGCCGGGACCAGAGCCGATAGGGTTTTCGGCTGGCAGCTCGATCACCAGAGACTCGCGGGAGGCCTGCCAAGCCGTCCAGGCAGTGCTTATCACCGGATAGTGGTACTCACCTGGATCTTCGCCGCTTCGCTGCAAAGGATTCATGGTCTTGGAGTTTATGAAGTGAGTCAGCGCCCACGCTTCGAACTCTTCACGCATCTTGTCGTTGCTCATCAGAATGCCTCCTTTCCGCGCTGTGATTCCCAGTCGAACTTGACGGCGATCCCGCCACCCTCGCGCAGTCGGTCAAAACTACGCTCGCCAATCGCCGCGGGCAGCTCCTCGGCCTTCAGGTTGGACACGACCACCGTGGGCCGTTGCTGCTCGTAGCGACCGTTGATGATGGCGAACAGGGTTGTCAGCTCGAAGTCGCTCGGCTTCTCCTTGGTCACGCCGATCTCATCCAGGATCAGCAGGGAAGGGCTGACCAGGGCGGAAAGGATCTTGGCCTCGCTCTGCTCCGCGCCCTTATCGTATGTCGCCCGGATCGCATGCAGGATGCTGCCCACGGTTCGATACACGGCAGTCGCGGCGGTCTCGGCCATGATCTGGTTTGCGATCGCGGCGGCCAGGTGGGTTTTCCCGGTACCGGGCTTGCCCAGCAGCAGCAGGCAGCGACCAGACTTGTAGATCTCCTGGAACACCTCGGCGTACTTGCGGCAAATGCGCAGCGCCTCCCGCTGGCCTTCGTTCTCGGCCTTGTAGTCAGCAAAGCTGCGATCAGCAAAGCGCTTGGGGATCATGGCCGAGCCCAGCTTGTGTTCCATGGCGATACGGGCGTCACGGGCTTTCTCGGCCAACTCGGCGGCTTCCTCCTGCAACCGACGCTCAACCGAACACTTCGGGCAGGTGGTCTGAAACCTCTTTTTGAAAATAGTGGTCACGCGGCTTTCGTAATGGCCGTGAATCTCGCAATCAGCCTGCTCGAAGTAGGCGGGCAAGTCATGGCCAGCGCTGGGCATAGCGATTGGTGATTCAGATCGGGCAATGGCTTCAGAACGCATAGCCGCCACCCTCCCGAGCAGTAAGGCCGGCGCTGTAGTCACGCTGGTCGAATCCGCTGTGCTTGGTTTGTACTTGCTGATGGCCGATGACGGTTGGCGTCTTTTCCGGGAACAGGCCGGTCCAGCCGTTGCTGATCGACAGGTTGATCACGGCGTCAGGCGTCTTGTGAGCCTCCAACGCCTTTGCCTGTTGCTCGCAGGTCTTGGCGGTCAGCGGCTTGCGGATCTCCTTACGGTGCTGGCACCAGTCGGCCCAGGTCTCATCGCTGACGTTTGCAGGCTTTGCGGAAATCGGATCGAACTTCGACGACTTGCGCGGAGCGCCGGAGGGAGCTTTAGCGACCGTTGGTTTCTTCTCAGATAATTCAGTAGAAGAATCCTTTATTGAGTAGTGGTCGGTTTCCCGTATAGACGGATCACCGTCGCTACGGTTTCCCGAATCTACGGTTTTCTGTAGTTTCGGTTCGTAGTGAACAATGATGCGCTTTCCGAGCATTTTGCCCGTGCCTTCCTCACGAAGGGTTTCATGGCTAAGCAGCCCCAATTCCTTGAGGCAAGCCATCGCCTTCCAGTACCGGTCGCGACCGATGGAGAATCGCTCCTGCAGATAGGATGCAATGACCTTCCAGTCGCTTGAGCGGGTCTGGAGGTAGATCCAGATAGCCAGGGCATCCGGATTGACGATCATTGCCACCACGTCATTGCTGACGGAGCTGTACGGCGCTTTCTTGGCGTAAAGCTCGGTTGGAGTTGCCTTCTGGACATTAACTTGCTTGGTCACGCCTCACCTCCAGCGCAATTGCCAAAAGCCAGCATGAACCCGTGCGCGCAAGCTATTGCGCCACCTTTAAAACCTGCCATAATTACGCTTCCTTTCTCGTTGTACGCTGTAGTTACATCCGCCCCGGCCTGATCCGCCGGGGCATTTTTTTGTGCGCTCCGGTCCCTCGTTAGAGACTGGCTTGCACGGTATACCGCCTTGAAACGAAAATCTAGGCTCTACTGATGGACAGCCTTAGCGAGCTCGAATGCTTTCTTGAAACGGCGCACGGATTTGTAGACAGACTGGAAGGTCACGCCCACCACCTCGGCAGCCTCTTTTGCCTTCACGCCTTCCACCAGGACGAGCCTTGCGCCTTGTGCGCCTGGACCGCCATCCGAATCTATGAGCTCTGACAGTTTGTCGAATTGGTCGCTATTCATGGCATTCATGGTTCACCCCTCTGGTACGAATCACAGTAACCCTGCCGGCGCGAATGTTCAACCTTAAAGGGTTATTTATTTTCGACCAGCTCGGCCGGCACGCTCACGACCTCGCCCAGGTGCGCGGCAACGATTGCCCGGCAGGCGGCGATAAGCGGGGTTTCACCCATCTGAAATTGAACGATGTCCTGGTGCGTGGCCTTCCACCATAGGGCTTTTCCGTCTACGCCATCCCACTCCAGGTTGATCTGCTGGCTGACAATCAGTGGGCCGACCTGCTCCCAGTCAGTGGACGGTCTCAGCGTAAGTCCGCTTGGCGACTTGACTGTGTAATAGGTCGTGCTCGGCGTGTGCACCGGAAGAATGTTTACTGTCCACCCCACGGCCTTAGCCACGGCCCAATCCAGCGCCAGGCCAGTCAAATCACTGCATTGCACCTCAACCGTCCCGCTTGATATTCCGTTTGTCATCTAATCACCCCTGATTGAAATTGGTCTATATCATCCCGCGCTACGTTCGTGCTCTTCTCAAAACGTAGCGCGCAAATGTTCTGTCTGGTAAGTTAACAACTACTGTATGGAATAACAGTATCAGGTGACGTGGAAGGGACCGCCGTAGAATTGGCGTTTGGTGACGTGGAAGGGACTCGGATAGGCATAAGACTGACGCGATTGGCAAACTGACGGCGTTTTGATGGCGCCTGGGGAGCCCTCCGGCGATTCCAGGAGTCTGCCGCCGCGGCGCTGAAGTTAACCTGAATTACATTCCCGCTGACCTGGGCGACCACATTGCGCGGCGCGCCCGGCTTCCTGCCGATCTCTGCAAGCTTCTGCACGCTGCAGCCCATCAGGAGTTCGACCAGCTCTTGGCCGGTCATGTTCCTGGAAGCTGCAGCGGCTTCGATCTCAGCGCGTTCGGCGCCAGTCCACTGAAAATATTCTTCCCTGGTCATGGATTAATCCATCTGCTGATCATGCCCGAACGCACTGAAGGCATGACCGCCTCGACCTGGCAAAACCGGGTCAGGCCATGGATTGCAGCGGCTACTACAACGACGGCGAACTCATCGCCGGCAAACTCTACAAATTCATCCTTGGTCAAAGCGGTCACCCCAAATATTTAGTGATTATTATGCGCGCTGTTTGGCAATGAAATCAGGCAGCTGCCCGGTCCTGCGGTACTCTTCAAGAATGGCCCGCATGGCGATTCTAGCCATAACGCTGTGCAGCTGTCCTTCCTTGTGAGCCATTTCTTTCCACTCGTCATATTCGCTGTCAACGAGTCGGACCTTGATCTGCCTTTCGTGCATCATTTCTTCTGGTACGTATGCCATATCAACCCCTTGGTTTTACCATTATCAGTCTGGTGCTGCTTTCTTCTTTGCTTTCGGGAACTCGCTAAGCTCGACCCCTTTTGCCATTCCGTCCGACAGCACAGTGATGAGAATGTTTCTCCCCGCCTCTACCGCCTTCGTTATCCCTTGATGACTTACACCGAGCATCTTCCCTACCTTGGCCGGGCCAAGTTCTGCGACCAACTGTTTTAGCGGAACACCTTGCATGAACAACTCCCCCGCCGATTGATACGCAATGGTAACTAACGGTTGCGGAGTCTTCAACGGTATTTCGTGAAGTTTAGTCTCTTTAGAGGGGCTGGCAACCTAAAAAATATTTCATCGAAAGGACTTTACAGGTTCGCAACCGACAGTTACCTTTACATCCATCGAGACGGTCCCTTCCAAGAGACCAACGATAACCGCTCTTTAACCTCGCTGAAGACAGACCCAGGACGAGTTCCTGGGAACAGTACGAAACACGGCATGCTTCCGTGCCCGAGAGATCGGCGCGCAAGGTTTGCCGGCAGCGCAGAGCAACGACGGGAATCGCTGCGACAGTTCGTCGTAAAGCTACAGGCAGCGTGACAGCCGGAAAGACGGCACCTTTATTCAATAGGTGGCCACTGCCTGCCCAGTGAACGAGCAACAGGAGATTCCATCATGGACTGACAAGGATGAGTCATCTGCGTGGCGCAGCAAGCCTGAAGGCTGCGCCCAACAACCTAACAGGCAGCGGAAAGCAGGGCCGACGATGTGACCGCGCATCAGCCAGGGAGCTGGCAGGCCCAACTGAACGAAGACGGACAACTTGACGCAACAAGCCAGGCCGGTCGCCAGTAGCGCGGCCTGGACCATTTCACCAGTGCCGATTCGATGAGTCGGCAGCGGGAAATAAGCTAACCAACCAATGCAAGCAGGGGTGCAAGCACATGAACAATGAAACAGGGATGACCCGAGAGGGCGAGGATTTTGAAATGAACGTGATCAGCCTTCGCGGGCTGTTCGTTACCGGAAAGATGGGCGGTTCTGCCACCTATCCGAGCGAGCGAGTTGCACGCCAGGCGCGTCAGCGTATGCCAGGCAGCGGCCAGGCTCGTACCTTCCACCATCACAGCCGCCTTTAAAGCAGAAAATTAGCGGTCTCTTCCACGTCACCAGCGGAGCAGCAAGGAGACAACATGAGCGACAACCAGCGAGATCACCATGCGGCGATTACCTGGATCGAAGGCGAGCTGGATAACACCAGGCGCCGAGTAGGCCAGCCAAACGCCAGCGCAGCAGCGATATCAGTCATCACTTTGTCTTTCCTTTTGCGCGCCATCAGCGCGGACGAGCAGCGGATGTACATGTCTCGAGTCGACATGATCTACGCGGCCCACAACGCATCACTATCTCAGGGGATTCCAGCATGAGCACCACGCCAATCGTTCAATCTCGAAGAGATCGAGCGCGGCCTGGCCATCATTGCCCACGGCATCCCGTTCTATCAGGTGATCGGCAAGTCGCCGGACTTCAAGGTGTGCGACCTGACCATCAAGCTCTCTACCACGCAGCAAGGCAACAGGATTGCCGTGCGAGCTCGGCCATGACGCAGACGGCAGAGGAAAAGCTTGTCGAGCTGGCCAAGGCATACGCCCGGCACCGGAAAGCGCTGCGCGAGAATGCCCAGGCAATCCGCGAGCAGCATGCGGACGCCGAAGAATTCATCGACCTAAAGCCATTTCGAAACCGGTACATGAGCGGCGAAACGCACGAAAACGAATGCTGCATCGTGTGGCATGGCTGGCACCACGCCGTCAGCGAGGTGCAGACCTACGACGATACATGGGCCGAGGAAGACGAAGGCAGCTTTCGGGCTATAGCTCGACTGCTCGATGAGCGCAAAGAGATCAACGCCCAAGGCGCCCGCATCCGCAACCGCCTGCGCATCATCGGCGACCAGCTGCTGAGGGCTGAGCCATGAGCACCAGCTACGCAGACAGCGCCCAGGCCCGGGAATGGGATCGGCGATACGACGGGTACGGCAGACCGAAGCAAGTCCAGACCGACCAGTTCCACGACTACGAGGCGGCAGAGGCTTCGCGCATCCAGCAGCTCGACGACAGAAAGCGAATCCAGCTCGAAGAACGCAAGGCCAGTGCCAAGCGGATCAGTGCAGCTGTCGAGCAGATCGGCGACTTCTTCGGCCTGAATGGAAATGTTTCTAACGGTCCCTTGCACGGGACAAACGACGTACAAGGGGTGAACATGAACGCAACGACTGAGCTGGCCACCGTGCCGCCAAAGGAAACCGCGCTGGCAGTCTATAGCGCACCGAACGGCCTGGAGCCGTGGCTGCAAAAGATCCGCGATGAGGTTCTGTCGTTCGTTCCAGACACCAGCACCGCAAAGGGTCGAGCTGCCATCGCCTCGATCGCCCACAACGTCGCGAAGTCGAGAGTGGCCCTGGATGATGCCGGCAAGAAGCTGGTCGCCGAGCTGAAGGAAGTCCCGAAGCTGATCGACGCCGAGCGCAAGCGGATGCGCGAAACCCTGGAAGCGCTTCAGGAGCAGGTCCGCCGCCCGCTGAACGAATGGCAGGCAGCCGAGGACGCCCGAATCGATGCGCACAAGGATGTTATCGCGCACATCGAAAACACCGACACCGCCGGCATGAGCGCCGCACTGATTGGCGCCAAGGTCCAGGATCTGGACAGTCTGGAGATCACCCAGGAACTGGAAGAGTTCGAGGCCGACGCGCACCGGGCAAAGGCTGCCGCTCTGGTGATCCTTCGCAAGGCTCTGGCCGACCAGGAACAGTACGAGGCGGAGCAGGCCGAACTGGTCAGGCTGCGCGCCGAGAAGGAGGCGCACGAGCAGAAAGAGCGCGAGGAGCGAATCGCCCGCGAGGCTGCCGAGGCGGCGCGAATCGAGGCGGAACAGAAAGCGCAGCGCGAGCGGGATGTAGAAGCGCAGCGGGTGAAGGACGAGCAGGCGGCAGCAGCCAAGCGCGAGAACGACCTGAAGCTGGCTGCGGCCGAGTCTGAACGCAAGGCCGATCAGGCAAAGCGCGACCAGGAAGAAGCCGAACAACGCGCCGAGCGCGAGCGCAAGGAGGCAGCAGCCCGACAAGAGCAGGCGGTCGAGCAGGCACGCATCGACGAGAAGAAGCGCGCAGACGATGCCGCCGCCGAGATCGTCCGCCAGCAGGACGCCCGCGCAGCCGATACGGCGCACCGCGGCAAGGTCAACCGGACGGCTCTGGAAGCATTCACCGCCAACGGAATGACCGAAGCCTGCGCCAAGCAAGCCATCACGCTGATTGTGCAGGGAAAGATCCCGGCCATCGCCCTGACCTACTGAGGCGCCAATGAACACACCACGACTGACCGCCCAGCTCGACTGGGTGACGGTAGGCGAGTTCGACCCTGAGCAGTTCCAGGGCGATCAACGCAAAGAGTACGAAGACGAGGCGCTGAAAATCGAGCGCCAGTGGGACAACCAGCCAATCTGAGGTGCCAACATGGCAACTGTAACCCTGATCCTCGGCAAGTCCGGCAGCGGCAAGAGCGCGTCAATGCGCAACTTCAAGCCCTGATCCAAGTCATCAAAAAGCCCCTCCCGTTCCGCGACTCCAAGACATGGAAGCCCTACGTCACGGACGACTGGAACAAGGTCATCGGCGCCACTCGACAGACGAAGCGGAAGGTGATCGTGATCGATGACTTCCAATACATCTTGGCGAACGAGTTCATGCGCCGGAGCGAGGAAAAGGGCTTCGACAAGTTCACCGAGATCGGCCGGCATACCTGGAACATCTTCGAGGCAATGCTGCATCTGCCCGACGACGTTCGCGTCTACATCCTCAGCCACACCGAGGAGACAGACGCCGGCCAGATCAAGATGAAGACCATCGGCAAGATGCTGGACGAAAAGATCACGCTTGAAGGCATGGTCACCATCGTTCTCCGGTCGGTCGTCCAGGACGGCCAGCACTTATTCAGCACACGCAACAACGGATCGGACACGACCAAGGCCCCAATGGGCATGTTCGACGATCCAATGGTCGAGAACGACCTGGCCGCAGTCGATGCGGCGATAGTGGACTACTACCAGATCGGAGTCGTTGAGGATGCCGCCTGAAATGATAGGAGAGAAGTTTGGGCGGCTTACCGTCATGTCTGAATCGGAAAAGCAGGGGATTCACCGGGCATGGAATTGCTTGTGTGAATGCGGAGGCACAAAAACAGCGCTCGGCACAAATCTGCGCAGGGGTCTGACAGGAAGCTGCGGATGCCTGCACAAGGAGCGAGCCTCTGACGCCAACTCGACGCACAGGCTGAGCAGAGCGCCAATCTACGCCGTATGGCGAAACATGTTGGCTCGCTGCGCAAATCCAGATGACGCCGACTACGGAGGGAGGGGGATCGATGTATGCGCCGAATGGAAGTCTTCATTTGAGGATTTTCATCGAGATATTGGCGATCCGCCAACTGAAGGCCACTCGATCGATCGACTCGACGCCAACGGCAACTATGAAAAATCAAATTGCCGCTGGGCCACGGACACACAGCAAGCAAGAAATAAGCGCTCGAGCAGGATCGTCACTTTCTCAGGATTGACCTGCACCCTTGCCGAGCACTGCGAGCGATTAAAGCTTGATTACACGACCATCCATCAGCGATTGCGCCGCGGATGGAGCATTGAAAAATCCCTTACTACTCCAATCAAATCCCGATAAGGAATACCCGCCATGTTCAATCTTGACGCTAACGCAGCACGTTCCGCCGACAACAAGTCCGCTTTCATCGATGAGGCTGGCAAGTACATCGGCGACTTCACTCGGGCCGAGTACATGGAGAAGAAGGAGACCGGCTCTACCGGGATCGGCTTCACCTACAAGACCCGAGACGGGGCGGAAGGCAACTTCTACGTGAACCTGACCTAGAAATGACGGCGGTTACGCGATCGTCAACGCGATCATGGCCTGCCTGAAGCTGCGCGCAGTCGGCGCACCTCAGCCGATCAAGTTTGAAAAGTGGGACAACGACCTGAAACAGCGCGTTGAAGTGACCGCGCCGGGCTTCCCGGAACTGATGGGCAAGCCGATCGGCCTGCTGCTCCAGATGGAAATCGAGAAGACCAGCACCACCGGCATGGAGCGCCCGATCATCTACGCGCCATTCAGCGCCGAGTCGGAAAAGACCGCCTCCGAGATCCTTGATCCGAAGTGCATGGCACCGGTGAAGCTGGCCAAGATGGTTCAGCAGCTCATGAAAAAACCGGTCCGCGACAACCGACCGAAGCACCTGCAGGCCCAGCCGAGCAGCGACAGCTACGACCAGGGCGAACCGCACTACAAATTCGATGACATCCCGTTTGATTGATCGTCGAGCCGCATAGCAACAACCCGATGCCGATATCCCGGCATCGGTCATTCAGAAAAAATAATAGGGGTAGCTATGGGCGCAATCGTGCTCGATTCAGAAACCACCGGCCTTAACGATCCGCAGATGGTCGAAGGCGCCTATCTAAAACTCGCCGACATCCAGACCCTGGACATCACCGAAGAATTCCTGCAGCGCTACAAGCCGTCGAAACCGATCGAGCTGGGCGCGCTGGCCACCAGCCACATCTACGACGAAGAGCTGGTCGACTGCCCGCCGCACACCGAATTTGCGCTGCCCGAAGGCACCACCTACATCATCGGCCACAACGTCGACTATGACTGGGCCGTGATCGGCCAGCCGGACGTGAAGCGGATCTGCACCCAGGCGCTGAGCCGCGCGCTCTGGCCGGATGCTGACTCGCACAGCCAGTCGGCGATGATCTACCTGCACTACCGGGAACATGCGCGCGGGCTCCTGCAGAACGCTCACGCCGCGCTCGACGACGTTCTCAACTGCCGCCGGCTTCTGGTCAAGATCCTGGAAGAGATCGCACTCCGCAACGGCGCAGCGGTTTTCAGCTTCGAGGATCTCTGGATGATCTCCGAAGAGGCGCGCATCCCGACCGTGATCCGCTTCGGCAAGCACGCTGGATCGAAAATCGCCGACATCCCGGCCGACTATAAGCGCTGGCTGCTCGGCCAGGCTGACGTTGATCCGTACCTGCGCAAAGCATTGATCAAGTAACCGACCACGAACCGACAAAGGGCGCCCATGAGAGCGCCCTTTCTTTTGGGTGCCAAATGAACCAATACAACGACCTCCGAATGATGGACCGATCGACACTGGCCGCTGCGCAAGAAGCTTTCCTGCGCTCTGGCAAAAAGATCGAAGAACTGGAAACACCCGAATTCAAGCCTCGACCTGAGCGCATCGAGCCTCGGCTGACGCAGGAAGAGATCGAGCTACGACAGATGGCCGATCAGATCCGAACGCTGAGCGAGACGATGACCAAGACGGAAATGGCCCAGCACATGGGCATTTCTCAGGACCGGATATCGAAGGTCTGCAAGCTGTCGGGAATCAGTCTGCGCAATGGCGCCGGGCGTAACCCGGGCAGCAGGCATGTAAAGCCGGGTGAGGATAAGGCGCTGGTCGAGCGGATCAATGCGCTGGCGCAGATCGGCCTGAGCAAACTCAAGGTGCGGAATCAGATCGGCATCGGCTGGCACAGGATGGACCGGCTGGTTAATACCTACCGCATCGCCTTCCCTGGGCCGTCGCAGTGCGAATGATCCGATCCAAGGTGCGCCAGCGTGCGCGCCAACACCAACACGACCTACCTGCCAGCGGTATCACCCATGACCATGCCCAATACCAGCCACCAGTTAACGATGATGGACGCAATCCTGATCATGCTGCTCGCCTACCGAATTCACGGGACCGACTCGGCCATCAGGGCTTCAGCCTACTCAGTTCGCGATAAGGTCCAAATCGCCTGCCGTCCAGTCATCAACAAGGTTATTCGCTGCTCGTCGCCGATCAAGTGGGCAGAGGCCATCTGCCGGGACGACGAGTTATGAGCGAGATCGCAAGGGCGCCCAGCGGCTGCCGGGTCGGCTCATCGCATCACCGGTCGAAGCTGACCAGCGAACAGGTGGCCGAAATGCGAGCCATCTACGAAACCGGCGGCAAGGGCTACGGATTTCTGGCTGAGATCTACAAGTGCGGAACCTCAACAGTCCGCGACATCGTGCAATACCGCACGCGCTTTGCAGGATAAGGGATAGGTATATGGCGAAGAGTACGCAGGAGCGGTCAGCGAAGGCCGCGAAGAAGCGCGAGCAGTACGACGAACGAGAGTTGCGGCACAAGGTCCGGCCCGGCATCCACCAGGCGATGGACCGCATCCGCAAGCGGTCACGCACCGAAGAGATCAGCGAAGTCCTGCAGTTGGCCATCCTCAAGATGGACGCCATGACTGACGCCGAGTTGCTGTCCTTCCTTGCCGTCCCGCGCCACGAAATCCGAATCAGCAAATCGTTGCGCGAGCGATTCGACAACGAGTCGCGACGTGAAGCCGGTCATCACGGTGATGACAGTGAGTACGAAGTCGTCGAACCGACCCGCCTGCCGCACGGCCCGGACGAATGCGCCAAGGCCCAACTCGACATCCTCAGCCAGGAGTAACCCGCATGGAAACGATCTACACCCACCGCCCGACCGGGCGCACCTACTCTCTGCCGAGTTCGCGATCCTGCATCACCTGACGGGCGGGGCGAAGTTTGTTCGCCGCGGTGACCTGGTAGACGGCAGCGTTTGGAGTGTGAAGGCATGACCGAACAACTGACCGTCCACGAATGGGAGGCCGTGCTCAGAGGCACGCCAGCCTCCGACATGCGCCCAGGCGAGACAATCGCCCGTTACATCCATCGCAAGGTTGAGGCGCTGACCAGTGAGCGCGACCGGCTTAAGCAGGACTATAACGGCCTGCTCGAAGACTGCGCGGGGTTCCTATGAACCTCGTCGACTGCTACGTCACAGAGATAATCGGCGAGCCATACGAAGCCTACGGCAAATGGTGGCGAAAGGTCCGATACGAAAGCTGGGGATCGCCCAGCACCAGCGAACTGATGTTCGGCACCGAGGCCGAAGCGGCATCTGTCGCCATCGGCCACCACTTCCTGGCCTAACCCCACCCCACACAAGAGCCTGCCGGTGTACGGCGGGCGAGGAATTCCTATGTCTCAAGTACCGAAGCGCCCATTTGCCAGCAAAGAAATCATCCTGGCTGCAGCGCAGATAGTCGCGGCCAAGATCGATGCGGATGCGGAAACCATCGCTCAATACTTTCGCCCGCACATGGACGGCTACGATCTTGCCAAAGAGCTGGATAAATGGGCGAGCTGGGATACCACTCGTGACGAGATGGAAGCGCTCGACGAAGTAGGTCACCTAGTAGACGAGGCTGTCAGGAATGCCGAGAAATCATGGTTCGCCGAGAACGACATTCAGCCGCCACTTCCGGTCGGGGCGCGCATCAAGGAAGGGCTTATAACCGGCATCTACGATTACACGCCAGCCTCCTATCTGGTCAAGACGGATGACTGCACGGACGACAGCCTGCGCAGGATTATCCGCTTCGAAGATGCCGTCGCCACCTAACCCGTGGTCACCCGGTGCCGCCCAGCGCGGCACAGGTCTAAACTGTCGGCCAAACAAACGAATGTCAGGGGTGGCGTATGGCTGCGAAGCGCGGGGTGCGTGCGGCATCGAAAAGCAGTATCGAGATCAGCTTTATGGTCGACGGCAAGCAGTGCCGGGAGCGCCTGCCGCTGGAGCCTACGCCGGCCAACCTGAAGCGGGCGCAGCAGCAGAAGGCGTCGATTGACCTGGCGATTCACCGGGGCGAGTTTGAATATGCCGAGGCGTTTCCCCGGTCGAAGCGGGCGGCATCGGCTGTCGGCCAGTCCGGACAGGTTCCGCTGGGTCAGTACCTGGAGGAATGGCTTGAGCGCAAGGCCGGCATTTTGAAGGCGTCCACGCTGGACGGTTACCGCAAGATCGTTGCGGGGGTTCTGGTCCCGGCGCTGGGCTCGCTCCTACTAGCGTTTGTTACGCGAAAAGAGGTCAAGGCGGCCATGGCCAAGATGTCGGCGACCAACAAGCGACTGGCCAACGTGCAAAGCTGCCTGCGCTCGGCCCTGAGCGATGCTGTGGACGACGAGCTGATCGAATCGAACCCTCTGGCCGGCTGGACGTATTCAGTGAAGGGCAAGCCGCGCACCGAGGACGAGATCGACCCGTTCAGCCCGGACGAGCAGCGGGCCATTCTGGCTGCAGCAACCGGGCAGTATCGGAACCTGCTGCAGTTCGCCTTCTGGACAGGCCTGCGCACGTCGGAGCTGGTAGCGCTGGAGTGGGGCGACATTGATTGGCATCGCGGTGAGGTCAGGGTGTCGCGAGGGCTGACGGCGGCAGCCAGCGAGGCAGAGACGCCGAAGACAGCAGCCGGGGTGCGCAGTGTGCGCCTGCTGCCCATGTCGTTCGAGGCGCTGAAGGCCCAGCGAGAGCACACATATATAGAAGGGAAAGCCGTTTTCCACGACCCGAGACATAACCGAGCATTCAACGGTGACCAGGAGATCAGGAAATCATTCTGGACGCCGACCATCCGCCGGGCAGGCGTGCGGTACCGGAACCCGTACCAGACCCGGCACACGTATGCGTCGATGATGCTGAGCGCGGGCGAGCATCCGATGTGGGTGGCCAAGCAGATGGGGCACACGTCGTTCCTGATGATCAGCCGGGTTTATGGCCGATACATCCCGAACGAATCTGACACGTCCGGCGATCTGGCGGCGGCCAAGTTTGGCGCGGACAGCTCGGATCGGCGGCAGGCCGGCTAGGCGCGAGCAAATAATCCTATCAATGTTTGATTCGTGTATTGCTCAGTCCCTACAGAGGGACTATGATTAGTCCAGGGGTTATACATTGATAAGGTGCAAACATGGAAATCTCACTGGCTTCACGCGCAGGTTCAGTTGTTGTTCGCTCTACAGAGGTAGCTGAGCGTTTCGGCAAGCGGCATGACCACGTTCTTCGCGACATTGACTCTCTGATTCGAGAGGTTGAATCTCACTCCCCAAAATTGAGGGGTGAGATTTTCACGGCGACAGAGTTCGTCAACGGGCGAAACAGAACGTACCGCGAGTACCTGATGAATCGCGATGGCTTCGCACTGCTGGCTATGGGATTCACGGGCAAAGAGTCGACCGGCTGGAAGCTGAAATACATCGACGCATTCAACGCCATGGAAAGCACTCTCGCCTCTCAGGGCAAGGGGCTTATGCAGGCGCTGTCGGATGCGGTGTCGGCCTTTGAAGAGGATCGGGAGAAGGCCAGCCAGTACGGCAAAGCCCTATCCACTTGGAAGAAGATCAAGGATCAGCACATCGAGGCGATCATTGATGCCAACAAAAAGACGCAGATGCTGCTCGACCTCAAGTAACGGTCGAATCAATGAGGCCGGGCAGTCCGGCGACAAATAAACGAAGGGGTGAGTGATGCGTATCAAAGAGAGGCTGCTGGATCTCCTGATCCCGTGGCGATCGCCAATAAGAAAACTGAGCGAGCGCAACGACTATCTCGTCGTCGCGAACAACCGTCTCGGCCTGACAATCCTTGAGCAGCGAAAAGAGATCAGGCGCCTGAGCCCTAGGAAGCCCGGCCCGAAGGTCGTAAAGATCGCTGACGACCGACTTGAGGTCATCAAGTATCTGCACCACGTCGAGCAGGAGCGACAGAACCGAATCATCAAGGCGCTGCGAGACCTTGTGCCAGACGAAGACTTCAAGCGTATCTGCGACAAGTTCAACGCAATGTCTGACGAAGAGCTGGCTGGCGACTACGGTGTCAGCGCAAAAAAATCAGTGAAGGGGTGAGTGATGAGCAAGGAAGAAATGCGCGAAGGCTTCGAGGCCTGGCACTGCGAGCAGTACAAGACCCATGGCATGACGGGTGCGCCGACCCGCGACCTGCACAATGGGGTGTACTCCGAAAAGTACTGCCTTCCCAAGCAGCAGGCGCTGTGGGAATGCTGGCAGGAAACCGGCGGCGACGTGGCAAAGGTCGAGGCGCTGAAGGAAGAGATTGAGCGGGTCGAACTCGGAAAACAGGCCGTTGTATTCCTGATGCTCGGCGACATTTTCCACGGCGTGGACGGGCCGGAGGTCGACGACTGGGATATTCAGTACGACCACAAGGTCTGCAATGCCCTGGCGCAGATGAGCCCGGGCGCTCAGATTCCACTCTTCACCCGATCCGATGCGGGCGAGCTTGAGCGGCTGCGCGCCGAGCTTGGCGAATGCAAGGGCGAGTATGACCGGGCCGTCAACAAGGTGGATGCGCTGCAAGAATTGAGCGTTACCAACATCTTGCTGGATGTGGTGCCGGGTCATGACGGAATGGGTCACGAAGTATTCGCCAAGTCGGTCGCCGAGGTTTGCGAAAAGCTGGGTGATTTCGCGATGCAATCGGAGGATATACAGCAGAGCCTGACCGACACCGAGCGCCGACTGCATGAGGTTGCGGATTATTGCGCGACCGTTGAGCAGCGGAATGCGGATCTCGAAAAGCTGATCGCTGAGGCTCATGCATGGGTTGACCACAACAACTTCGGCGGAACCGATGCCTACGATCTGCGAGACCGATTGGCCGCAGCCATCAAGACAGCCGGGGCGGCCAACAAGGAGAGCGCGCAATGAGCGAGATAATCGAAACCCTGCCTTGCCCGTTTTGCGGAGGACAAGCCAAGGTCAGCAACTTTCCGGGATCGCATAATGTTTGGTGTGAAAACCAGCCAGTCAAGTGCGGGAATCGATCGATGTACACATTGGCGCAATGGAACACCAGATGCGCCCCTTGCTGCTCAGGTTGCAATGGCTCCGGCTATGAGCGCGTGCTTGGGAGAGATAACAGCGAAATCGTTATAGATTGCTCAATATGCAGCGCCTCGCCCATGGTTGAGCGACAAGACGTAATCGGCACGCTGCGTCGAGTTGGTCAAGTCATCGTCTTTGACGCTATCGGCGATCCTCATATCAAGGACGGAATGGAAGTTTTTACGTAAAACGGGTGACTAGAAAGGGACCAGCAGTCACGCCTAAATGCGGTTTCAGCAGCTTTTCAGCTACCACACCGCTACAGGCCACGGAATACAACGACCGGCCGGGGGTTTAAATCCCCCGGATGGAAAACCAACCAGGAGATACCCATGCCAACTGGATACACAGCCGACATCAAAGACGGCATCAGCTTTTCGACTTTCGCCTTGAATTGCGCTCGAGCATTCGGCGCAACCATCACTCTGCGCGACGAGTCTGGCGGCGGCGACAAGATTCCGGAGCAGTTCGAGCCAAGCGACTACCACTCGAAGGCGCTCGAAAAGGCCGAGGCTGAGCTACTGGCCTTGCGCAAAATGACCCCAGAGGCATGCCAAGATCGACGCGACAGCGAATATGCAGCGGACGAAGACCATCGCCTGGAGCAGCTACAGAAGAACAAGGTCCAGATAGATTCCTACCGGTCAATGCTGGAGCAGGTCAAGGCATGGACTCCACCAAGCGCGGATCACGTCGGCATGAAGGACTTCATGATCGAGCAGATTGAGAGCAGCATAAAGTTCGACGACTCATCGGCCTATTACGGCAATCCTACCGAGCGCTTGACTGGTCCGGAGTGGCTTGAGCAGAAGAAAGCCAAGGCGCTGAAGGATATCGACTACCACAAGACAAAGCACGCCGAAGAGGTCGAGCGCACAGACCAGCGAAACGCCTGGATCAAAGCGCTGCGCGACAGCCTGCAGCCGTAACCCCGACAAGCCCGCCACCCACACGAAAGGAAACGCAGGATGAGCAATCAATTCGACGAATACCGCAAGCTGAAGGCCGAGGCGCAGGCGATCATTGATCGGCACATGACCGAGGCATTCAACGAGATCCGCGATGCCGTTGGCGAGACGCCTATCAGTGTCAGCCTGAACATCCAGACGCTTCAGTCGATGGGCGATGCGCACTCGACAGGCGTTTACACCGGATGTGACATCAGCTTCAGCGAGTAACAGAAAAGCCCGCCACCCGTGCGGGCTTGATCAGGCCAGCACGTTCAGCGCACGCTGATAAAACTCCTTGCGCTCTGCAAGCCCATTGATACCGCCATTGATGCGACGAGTGATCGTCTCGAATGCTCCAGTGTCAGCCAGCGCGTTCAGGTTGCGAGAATTCCAGAACCAGGCCGCCGACTTGCAAGCCCATTCGGCCTGCTCCAGCAGTTCAGGCGTGCGCAGCAGGCGGTCATCGCCGAACAGGGCTTTGCTGCATGCAAGGTAGTTGTCGTGCCCCGTTACCTGAATAAGTCCGCGGCCACGATAGAGCATGCCGTCACCATCGGCCTCTGGCGTATTGCCCAGGCGTTTCGCCAGCGATCCGGTGTCGTACTTGCTCAGGTATTGGTCGCCGCCCAGTTCGCGCACGTAGCGAAACTGGCCGGACTCATGACCGACCTGGGCAATGAAGGCCGCCATGCGAAGCCGCGTATTGATCTGGTATTTCTCCATGGCCAGCGTGAGCGCTGAGGCGAACACGCCAGCCTGCTTGCCGGCGCTCGGGAGGATCTGCAGCAGTTGCTGCGGGGTGATAGGCATGGCTTTCTCCGAAACCAGAATGGGTCGAAATACGTTGTTTAACTACCGAGCTTCGAATTAACTCGAACCTGCGGTAAAGTTACCGATCATCAAACAAAAATGGATTTATCAGGATGGCATCCAAACAAACAAGCATAAAAACGGCGATAGTTTTCTGTGCGCTGTTGTCATTTGGCGTAAATGCCAAACAAGCAGATCAGGCAATACAAGAAAGCGAAATTGTCAGCGCAACTCCTTTCAAATACATCGATAATCGTCCTTCGCCAAAGTACAGACTAGACGCCAAAGACCAAGGCGTAATATTAAAATATGGAGATGGGCCAAACAAGTCGGATGTACTTGGTGCCAGAGATGTAGCCGTATACAAACACGGCGTAACATACTACATGTACTATGACGGATCGGGCCCGACAGCGTGGCTAGCAAACTTAGCAACGAGCACGGACCTGAAAACATGGAAGAAACACGGAGCCGTTCTTGATCTAGGAAATCCAGGCGCAAAAGATTCTGCAAGCGCAAGCTTCGGGAACATCATTTACGACGGTTCAAAGTGGCACATGCTCTACCTCTCTACAGTGAATGCATCAACTTCCCCTAATTTTGTTCCGGTGCCCAGTTACCATACATCTATAGCCACCGCTCCAGACCCAAAGGGCCCATGGACCAAAAACTATGACCTGGCCCCATTCCCGTTAGCCGAAACAAGCGGCACCTTCTACAATCTATCCTCAGCCCCGGGTCATGTCTTCAAGGACGGTGACGGCTACACTATGATGGTCAGTGCCGCAAATGAAACCAACATGAGAACCATTGCCGTAGCGCACACCAAGTCTTTAGACTCTTCATGGAAGATAAAGTCAGAACCAATAGTTCCTGTTACAGAGCAAATTGAGAACGGCTCAATCTATTACCAAAAATCAGACAAGACATGGTTCATGTTTGTGAACCATGTTGGCATTGATTCAGAGATCGGCGAGTACACCGATGCAGTATGGGTCTACTGGACCAAAGACTTCGAATCGTGGAATCCAGAACACAAGGCAGTTGTCTTGGATAGTTCGAATGTAAAATGGGCTCCAAAAATAATCGGACTACCATCTGTAATTCAAGTTGGAGATAGGCTTGCGATATTCTATGACGGGCAAGAAGTTAAGCCAAAGGCCGGGGCGGATTGGCCTGAATATCATATGAAGCGAGACATCGGCCTTGCTTGGCTGAATCTTCCTATCAAGACCCCATAGTTTTATTGCGGCGCTGCTCGCCAAGCCTTCGCCGCGAGCCTAACCACACAGCGTTCGCTCGAGGACATCACGGTCTCTTTCTGTTGTGTCCATCACTTTTCTCCAGCCAAAAAAATACCCGCTCTATGGCGGGCCTGTAGTTGTGTATCTGTTTATGCTGGGCGAATCGGACGTTGCGCTAGGTGGGGAAAGTTCTCGTTCCCTTCTTTCCAGGCGCGCACCCTGATGCGGTGTGCACGCCATTCGGCGTCCGTGCCAGGCAGACGCGCCGGGCGCTGCCAGTTGATCGGCGATGGCCGCCAGTTCGCTGACGCGCCAAGCGTCCTCAATGGCGGTATCTCGTTCCAACGCTTGCGCCGCCAACACTGCGTCCAACAACCATTGTGGAAGCTCTTCAACTAGCGTTTCGCCGAGTTTTAAATCGGCTTCGGTGCTGTCGTCTGTTACTGCGCGCCAGCCGCTATTCGTAATTGCGTACATGCTTATCTCCCAAAACTGTAACCCAGTGCGTTGATGTATGTCCCGCCCCCGCCTGCTGCTGCGGCGAAATACAGAAGTCGTTGCGCGCTGTCGAGAGGGATATCGCACACCAATCGGTCGGTGGCGGCGAGAACAAGCGGGTATTCCGAGCTGCTTATCACTGAGTTGGAGGCGATGCTCACGATCTGCGAGCCGGCAATCACCAGCGCCTGAACCGAAATGGCCGTGAGCGGGATCACGCCGCCGCACGCAATGAACGTCGGCACCGTGGCCACACCTGCGCTCAGCACTTGAAATGCACTGCCGAAGGCGATAG
>LNAP01001203.1_pt1 | contig 27900 bp, 23 predicted proteins | sample 602601 | NCBI WGS metagenome assembly LNAP01 (sample SAMN02440304, study PRJNA202911) | soil metagenome | biome: Subtropical and temperate rainforests or woodlands; isolation source: soil samples (1 kg each in a 20% v/v slurry with milli Q water) were... ... | reverse complement strand
TTGCGGCTATTGCAGCCAATCGGCGCATCATCCGACGGGCCTTCAGGCATCGAAACTCATGGAAGTCGAGCGCGTCATCGCCGAGGCCCGCAAGGCCAGGGAAGGCGGCGCCACCCGCTATTGCCTGGGCGCTGCCTGGCGCAGCCCGAAACAGCGCGACATGGAGATGGTCATCGCCATGGTGCGGGGCGTGAAGGCGCTGGGCCTCGAGACCTGCGCGACGCTGGGCATGCTGTCGCCGCCGCAGGCGGACTCGCTCGCCGCAGCGGGGCTCGATTACTACAACCACAATATCGATACCTCGGAGCGATTCTATAAGGAGATCATCACCACGCGCAGCTTCGCGGACCGCCTCGATACACTTGCGACTGTGCGTCAGGCCGGGATCAAGCTGTGCTGCGGCGGCATCATCGGCATGGGTGAAACCGTGGACGACCGCATCGATATGCTGGTGACTTTGGTCAATCTGCCGGTGCCGCCGGAAAGCGTGCCGATCAACATGCTGATTCCCATATCGGGGACCAAACTGGGCGATGCAGCGCCGGTTGACCCTATCGACTTCGTCCGGCTGATCGCACTTGCCCGCATCCTCATGCCGCAATCCTATGTCCGCCTGTCGGCCGGCCGCACGAAAATGACGGACGAGATGCAGGCCCTGTGTTTCCTGGCGGGCGCCAATTCGATCTTCGTCGGCGATACCCTGTTGACCGCGGCAAATCCCGGAGACGACCAGGATACCAACCTCCTGCGCCGCCTCGGCCTGACGCCGATGGCTGCCGAAAGCTCCGACTGATGTCCGACCGGGTGGCGCGTTACGCGACGAAGCTCCGCCAGCTTGACCGGAAGGGCCGCCTGCGGAGGCTGGCACGGCAAAGCGGCATCGACTTCACCTCGAACGATTATCTCGGCCTTGCCGGATCGTCCCGGTTGCGCGCTGGCGTGATCGCCGCGCTGGAACGCGGCGTGCCGGTCGGCGCCGGCGGATCGCGCCTGCTGCGCGGCAATCATCCAGAGCACGAAGCCTTGGAGGCCGAAGCCGCCGCCTTTTTTCACTGCGACCGGATGGTCTATTTCGGCAGCGGCTATGTCGCCAATCTCGCCCTCCTGTCCTGCTTGCCGCAACGTGGCGACCTCGTCCTCTATGACGCGCTCATTCATGCCAGCGCCCATGCGGGCATCGCCGCCGGACGCGCCGAAGCCGTCGCGGTGCCGCATAATGATGTCGCTGCTTTCGAGGATGCTATCCGCGACTGGCGCAAATCCGGGGCGACGGGCCGCCCCTGGATCGTGGCCGAGAGCCTCTATTCAATGGAGGGCGACAGGGCACCCCTGGTCGAGCTGGCCGGCTTGGTGGATGAGCATGACGGCTTCCTGCTGATCGATGAAGCCCATGCGACCGGGGTTCACGGTGCCCATGGCCGCGGCTTTGCGGCCGATCTTGAAGGGCGCGACAATGTCGTCGTGCTGCATTGCTGCGGAAAGGCGCTCGGCACATCCGGGGCACTGGTCAGTGCCAGCCCGGTGCTTTGCGACTATCTGATCAATCACGCCCGTTCCTTCATCTATACGACGGCGCCATCCCCGCTTGTCGCGGCCAGTGTCGGCCAAGCGCTGAAGATCCTGGCGGAGGAACCGGAGCGACGGGAGAAACTCCGGGACATGATCGCCTTTGCAAATGCGCAGGTCGCTCATCGCCTCGGAATCGAGGGCAGCGGCTCGCAGATCCTGCCGGTCCTGATCGGCGACAACAACCGTGCCATCCGCATTGCCGAGCGCCTGCAGGCAGCCGGTTTCGATATCCGGGCGATCCGGCCGCCGACGGTCCCACTGGGGACCGCGCGCTTGCGGATCGCCATTACCCTCAATGTCGATGCCCCCACGATCGCCCGCATGGTTGACCAGGTCGCACATGTCATGGCGGAGGAGAGGCCATGAGTCCACGCCTCGTGGTGACCGGCACGGATACCGGGATCGGCAAGACGGTGTTTTCAGCCGCCCTGACCGATGCACTCGGCGCATGCTACTGGAAGCCCGTCCAATCCGGTCTTGAGGAAGAGACCGACAGCGAGACGGTCCGCCGGCTTGGCCGGATTGCGCCCGAGCGCATTCTGCCTGAAACCTGGCGTCTTAAAACCCCGGCCTCGCCGCATCTGGCGGCGGCAATTGACGGCGCGACGATCCTGCCCGAGGCGTTGCTGCCGCCGGAGATGGATTTGCCCCTCGTCATCGAAGGCGCCGGCGGCTTGCTCGTGCCCCTGACCCGCGATACGACCTTCGCGGATGTCTTCGCACGCTGGCAACTGCCGACCATTCTGTGTGCACGCACGGGACTTGGTACGATCAACCACACATTGCTGTCGCTGGAAGCGATGCGGCAACGGCGCATCCCGGTGCTTGGCGTCGCCTTCATCGGCGAGCCCTATCCGGACACGCAACGGATCATCGCGGATATGGGCAATATCCGCTGCCTCGGCCGGCTGCCGATTCTGGGTCCCCTGACTCCTGACGTTTTGCGCCAGAGCTTCCGCGACCAGTTCGACATCTCCCTGTTTTCGGAGATGACCGCATGATGCAACCCAATCCGTCCTCGCCGGTCTGGCATCCCTTCACCCAGCACGCGCTGGAACCGGTGACGAAAAGAATCGTCAAAACCGATGGCGCCTATCTGATCGATGAGGATGGTCACTCGGTTCTGGATGCGATCTCTTCCTGGTGGGTGATCACCCATGGCCACCGGCATCCGCGAATCATGGAGGCCATCCGAACGGCATGCGAGAGTTTCGACCAGATCATTTTCGCCGACTATACGCATGAGCCGGCGGAGGAACTGGCAAAGGGATTGATCGGGCTCGCACCGTCCGGCCTTGCGCATGTCTTCTATTCCGACAGCGGCTCGACCTCGGTCGAAGTCGCGCTGAAGATGGCCTTGGGCTTCTTCCACAATAGAGGCGTCCCGCGCACCCGCATCGTCGTGCTGGAGCATGGCTATCACGGCGATACGATCGGCACGATGTCGGTCGGCGAACGCGGCGTTTTCAACGCGCCATACGGGCCCTTGCTCTTCGGTGTCGAGAAGATTCCTTTTCCGCTGCCCAGCCGCGAACAGGAAACGCTCGATACATTCGAGCGGCTCTGCCGCAGCGGACAGGTCGCGGCCTTGCTGGTCGAGCCGCTGGTGCTCGGTGCCGGCGGCATGCGCATGTATCCGGCGCATCTGCTCACCCAGTTGAAATATTGCGCCGACCGGCACGGGGTTCTGCTGATCGCCGATGAGGTCATGACCGGCTGGGGGCGAACCGGGACCCTTTTCGCTTGCGAACAGGCCGGCATCACGCCGGATATTCTTTGCCTGTCCAAAGGCATTACCGGCGGCGCGCTGCCGCTGGCCGCAACGCTGTGCTCGGCGGACATCTTCGCGGCGCATCTCTCGACCGATCGCAGCCGCACCTTCTTTCATTCCAGCTCCTACACGGCCAACCCGATCGCCTGCGCGGCAGCACTCGCTAATCTTGGCATCTGGCAGGACGAACCGGTGGCCATGCGCATCAGCGCGCTGGAAAACATGCATCGCGACAGGCTGACGCGGTTCCGAACCGATCCGCGTTTCAGCGATATCCGCCAGGCCGGCACCATCGTGGCACTCGACCTTAAGGTTCCGGTATCGGGATATCTTTCCGATGTCGGACCGAAGCTGCGGGCGTTCTTTCGCCGACGGGACCTGCTCATTCGCCCGCTCGGCAATGTGATCTATCTGATGACGCCTTATTGCGTGACGTCCGGCGATCTCGACCGGGCTTATGCCGCGATCGATGAGGCGGCGGATATGATCGCGCTGGGCGGATGATGAGGCAGTATCGCTCAAGCCGTGCCGCCGGATTCGGCCATTATGTGCCGGAAAACCGCGTCGAGAATGCCACGCTCGAAATGCGACTGGGTCTTGCGCCCGGCTGGATCGAGCGCCGGACCGGCATCAAAGCGCGCCGATGGGCTGCGCCGGGAGAAGCCCTGACCGATCTTGCCGTGAAGGCCGGCATCGCCGCGCTCGACGATGCGGATGTTCCACGCGGCGAGATCGCATTGACGCTTCTGGCGACCTCGACGCCAGACCATCTGCTGCCGCCATCCGCCCCCTTGCTGGCCCATCGCCTCGGCCTGTCGAATGCCGGCGCCGTCGATCTTGCGGGCGCTTGTTCGGGATTTCTCTATGCGCTCACCCTGGCCGATGGTTTCGTCAGGACGCAAGGGAAACCCGCCCTCGTCGTTGCCGCGAATATCTTGAGCCGGCGTATCAATCCGGCGGAACGCGCCAGCGCGGTCCTGTTCGCGGATGCGGCCGGTGCCATCGTGCTGACGCCATCGGACGAGCCGCATATTGGCCTGCTCGGCGTCGATCTGGCCTCGGATGGCGGCCAGTATGATCTGATCTCAATCCCGGCCGGTGGCAGCAGGCGACCTTTCATCGTCGGCATGGACCCCCGAGACCTTTTGATGACGATGAGCGACGGGCGGGCCATGTTCACCCAGGCCGTGCACATGATGGCGCAATGCGCCAGCCGGGCCATGGATCAGGCGCGGGTGACGGCGGCGGATATCCACCGCTTCGTGCCGCATCAGGCCAATGCCCGCATTTTCGATGCGGTCTGTGAAAAGCTCGGCTTGGCGACCGGCAAGACGGTGCGCACGATCGAGGAATTCGGCAATGCCTCGGCGGCGACCATCCCGTTATCTTTGTCTCTCGCCAATCGCGACCGCCCCTTTGTTCCGGGCGAACGGCTGCTGTTGACGGCGGCGGGTGCGGGCCTGACAGGCTGCGCCATCGTTCTGGGCATCTAGAACCAAAAGACGGACGGGCGTAACGGCCTGCCGGGTTCGACCGAATACCCATCTGACATCGAAGTCGATGTCGACCGAGCCACCCTGCCGAGGAGTTTCCCCATGCCTGTCATGAACATATCGAAATCGCCGAAACCCGCCGGTTCAGCCCGGTTCCGGCCCCGGTTTGGTCATGCGCTGACATACGGTTTGGCCGTGTTGTCGCTCTGCGGCGCCGTGGGCGCCCTGTCCGTCCTGTCGGGCAAGGTGCAGGCAGCAACCTTGCCGGATGCGGCCATGGATATGCCGGCCGCCGCCAGCGCGCCGCAGAAAGTGGTTCTCGCCGGCGGCTGTTTCTGGGGCATGCAGGCGGTCTTCGAGCATGTCAGAGGCGTGACACACGTGGTCGCCGGCTATGCCGGCGGCACCAAGGACACGGCCGACTATGAAACCGTCAGTTCCGGCACCACCGGACATGCGGAATCGGTCGAAATCACCTATGACCCGGCGCGGGTCAGCTTCGGGCAATTGCTCAAGGTCTATTTCCAGGTTGCCCATGATCCGACCGAGCTCAATCGCCAGGGACCGGATACCGGCACGCAATACCGCTCGTCGATCTTTTTCACCACCCCCGAGCAGCAGAAGGTCGCCGCTGCCTATATCGCCCAGCTCGATCACGCCAAGACATTCGACATGCCCATCGTGACAGAGATCGTCCCGCTGCAGGGCTTCTATGAGGCCGAAGCCTATCACCAGGATTATGCCGAGCAGCATCCGGACAATCCCTATATCGCCATCAACGATCTGCCGAAGCTGGCGGATCTGCAGAACGAATTGCCCTCGCTCTACGTCTCGAAGTGACCGCTTCGGCTAGGCCGCGTTGGCAGGCGACGCGGCCTAGCCGAACCTGAATTTCCCATCTTTGTGACATTGCGCCCGCCAGATCGGCGCCAGATCAGCGCCAGATCAGCGGTTGACGTATCGTTATATCCATCTGAATATAGCGACAGGGGGAAGCTCTAGACAAGCCGCTCGCAAACGGACAAGCAGGAGAACGTCATGGATACGATTGCTTTGGACCAGCGCTTGAGTAAGCCGACCACCGAGTTTCTGTCCAGCCACCGCAAATTGCTGATCGACGGCGACTGGACCGCCGCCGTGTCGGGCAAGACGTTTCCGGTCTATAACCCGGCGACGGGCACGGTCCTCGCCCAGGTGGCCGAGGCCGACAAGGCCGATGTCGACAAGGCGGTCCGGGCCGCCCGCAAGGCCTTCGACCAGGGCCCCTGGCGCAAGATGACCGGCTCGCAGCGCGGCCGCCTGCTGTGGAAGCTGGCCGATCTGGTCGAACAGCATCTCGAGGAATTCGCCGAGCTGGAATCCATCGATAACGGCAAGCCGCTCTCGGTCGCCCGCGTCGCCGACGTGCCTCTCACCGTCGACATGTTCCGCTACATGGCGGGCTGGGCGACGAAAATGACCGGCTCGTCGATTCCCTGGTCGGTGCCGAACGAGTTCCTGTCTTACACCGTCCGCGAACCGGTCGGTGTGGTCGGCCAGATCATTCCCTGGAATTTCCCGCTGCTGATGGCGGCGTGGAAACTGGCACCGGCTTTGGCGGCCGGCTGCACCGTGGTGCTCAAGGCCGCCGAGCAGACACCGCTGACCGCCTTGCGTCTCGGCGAGCTCATCCAGGAAGCCGGCTTCCCGGCCGGCGTCGTCAATATCCTGGCCGGCTACGGCGAGACCGCGGGCGCTGCCTTGGCCGAGCATGACCTGGTCGACAAGATCGCCTTCACCGGCTCGACCGAGGTCGGCAAGCTGATCGTCAAGGCGGCGGCCGGCAATCTGAAGAAGGTTTCCCTGGAGCTGGGCGGCAAGTCGCCGGCCATCGTCTTCCCGGATGCCGATCTCGAAGCCGCCATCCCCGGCACCGCCAGCGCGATTTTCTTCAATCACGGCCAATGCTGCTGCGCCGGCTCACGCCTCTATGTGCATGAGAAAGTCTATGACCAGGTGGTGGAAGGCGTCGCCGCCGAAGCGAAGAAGATCAAGATCGGCGCCGGTCTCGACCCCGCCACCCAGATGGGCCCGCTGGTCTCGGAAGAACAGTTCGACCGCGTCACCGGCTATATCAAGGCCGGCCTCAAGGAAGGCGCCCAGGCCGTCACCGGCGGCAAGAAAGCCGGCGAGAATGGCGGCTATTTCGTCGAGCCGACCGTGCTGACCAAGACCACGCCCGACATGAAGGTGGTGCGGGAGGAAATCTTCGGGCCGGTGGTCTGCGCGCAGCCCTTCAATGACAGCGATCTCGACACCATTGCCCGGGTCGCCAATGATACCAGCTTCGGCCTGGCGGCCAGCGTCTGGACCAAGGATATCAGCAAGGCGCATAAGCTCGCCCATCTGATCCGCTCGGGCACGGTCTGGATCAATTGCCACAACGTGTTCGATGCCTCGCTGCCCTTCGGCGGCTACAAGCAATCGGGCTGGGGCCGCGAGATGGGCGCCGAAGTCCTCAACAACTACACCGAAGTGAAGGCCGTCACGACGCGGCTCTGACGGGTAAATGAGGCTGGTCGGTGGCGGAGAGAGGCGTTAGACTTCCTCTGCCGCCTTCCCTGTTTCCTCTCCCGCGGAGACTCCTCATGCCGCCATGGGCGATGCGCCGCCGCTTTCTGCAATGCCTGTTCGTCGGTCTTTATCTTGTCTGCATGCCGTCCCTGCTTTTCGCGGACGGCCAGACGCGCGACGTCACCGACGATGCCGGTCGGCATGTGACCATCCCCACCAAGATCACCAAGGTCTTTGTCGCGGGACCGCCGGCGGCAGCGCTGCTCTATACGCTGGCGCCCGAGGATCTGCTGGGCTGGGTCGAGGCGCCGAGCGCGGCGGCCAAAGCCTATCTGGCGGCGCCTTATCGCGACCTGCCGGCCTATGGCAGGCTGACGGGACGCGGCAAGACCACCGATCCCGCCACGCTGAAAGCCTTGCACCCCGATCTCATTCTCGATATCGGCGATGTCGATGCCGGCTATGCGGCGCTGGCCGATCGCATTCAGCAGCAGACCGGCATCCCCTATCTGCTGCTGAACGGCCATCTCGACAAGACGGTCGCCACCTATCAACGCCTGGGCGATATCCTCGGCAAGACCGATCGCGCCGCCCGCCTGGCGGGTTATGCGGAAAAGGTCCTGCACGATCTGCCGGCGGCCATCGCCGCGCAAGCCCAGGGCCGCCATCCGCGCCTCTATTACGGCCGCGGCAAGGATGGATTGCAGAGCGCCGGTCATGGCGCCATCAATCTGGAAATCGTCGATCTGCTCGGCGCCGATAATGTGGCTGCCGCGACGCTCGGCCAGAAGCTTCAAGCCGTCGACAAGGCGCAGCTCCTGGCCTGGAATCCGGCGATCATCGTGGCCCAGAATCCCGCTTTCCATGATGCGCTCCTGCACGACCCCGCCGGGCATCAGCTCGACGCGGTCGCGGCCCACCACATTTACCTGCAGCCGGTGCTGCCATTCGGCTGGGTGGACGATCCGCCCAGCGTGAACCGGCTGCTCGGCGCGCAATGGCTCGCACCCAAGCTCTATCCCGGACTGAATTGGGGCGACCCGCGAACCATCACCCGCGATTTCTACAAGCTCTTCTATCAGGTGGAACTCAGCGACCGGCAGGTGGACACGCTCCTGTCCGATAAGCCGTCCAAACAAGCCGCGCCCTGAAGACTTCCCTCGGGCGACCGGCCGCCCGCAGATCGTGTTGCCGATCACTGTGACAAAGTGCGATCTGGCGACAGGCTTCATTTCCGGACAAGGTAAGACATCCTGCCGTCGAAGTTGACGGCCGGCTTCAGCCCGATTGTCCGGTCGCGGCGGATGCTCCTTTTCGACTTTTTTCAATTATCGCTTCGTCTCTAACGGCGCAACTTAAGGGCGTATAAGCGGCCTGCGTCGCTGTACGGCGCTTTGCCGAAGGCGCGAAAAACATGGACCGAAGGGAGGCGATCATGAAGCCAAGACTAAATCCCTATCAGGCCTCGCCCGATGCGATGAAAGCCCTTGGCGCGCTCGAGACCTACGTGCAAAGCTGCGGCATAGAGCCATCGCTGATTGAATTGGTTAAGACCCGCGCCTCGCAGATCAATGGCTGCGCCTATTGCATCCATCTGCATACGCGCGACGCGCGCGCCCATGGCGAGACCGAAGAGCGCCTGTATCTGCTGAGTGCGCATTTCACCGAAGCGGGGCTGGTGAAGCTGACCGTCATGATCGGCACGATCAATGCCTGGAACCGGATCGCCATCAGCTTCCGGGCAATGCATCCTGCCAAGGCTGCCGTCGCGACGGCGGCTTGAAATTCCGAGGGGAGGATCACGCGATGAAAACAACGTTCATAACGGTCGGTTTCCTGGCGTTCGGGATGTTGACGCTGACCCTGTCAGCCGCTTATGCGGGGGCACAGGTGAAGCCGGTCTTCTCGGACAAGCTGCCCAATCTACCGGGTCAGAGGCTGATGGCGATCGTTGTCAATTATGCGCCGGGCGGCAAGTCGTCCGAACATCGCCATGCCGGCAGCGTCTTTGCCTATGTGCCGTCGGGGGAGATACGCTCGCAGAATTCCGCCACCGGTCCGGCGCGGGTCTATAAGGCCGGCGACAGTTTCTTCGAGCCGGCCGGCAGCACGCATCTCATCAGCGAGAATGCCAGCGCCAGCGAGCCCGCCAGCTTGCTCGCGGTCTTCGTGGCGGAAGATGGCGCGCATTTGACCACTTTCGGTAAATGAGGGCCCGCCAGATGAGGGTATGTCGGTCATGAAGATCCGCAAGATCGAACCGGGGCAGGGGGATGCACCGCAGGGAGACGCCTCCATCACAACAGGCTCTGGAAAGATCGGATCGTCGCCGGTCGGACGATCACCGGAGCGATCACCAGGTTCGGCGGCGATCCTCGACGTGGTCGAATGGCTGGCCGGAAACGACTGCCATGAACTCGATGATGCGGGATTGATCGCCGGATTGGGGCGACGGCTCACTGCTGCCGGCCTGCCGATCGATCGGCTGACCTTGCATCTGCGCACCCTGCATCCGGAGATTATCGGCCGCACCGTCGCCTGGGCGCCGGACGAACCGGTGGAGGTTCATGACCGCGAACATAGCGCCCTGACTGCCGCCGAGTACATCGGCAGTCCGCTGCGGCGCGTGATGGAAACCGGCGAGGCGATGACGATCCATCTCGACGATGCCGGTGGGGCTCCCTGGACCCATATCGATGTCTTTTTGAATCGGGATTTGACCGAGCTTTTCATCGTCCCTTTAAACAATGCGGATGGCCCGGTCAGCGCTGCCGCTTTCTGCACGTCCCGGCCGCACGGCTTTTCCGTCAGCGAGCATGCCGCGCTGGAGCGGATCCTGCCGGCCTTGCGCAATGTCTGCGAGTTGCGCACCTTGCGGCAGGTCGAGCTGACCCTGCTCGATACCTATATCGGGGCGACCACTGCCCGCCGCATCCTCAGCGGCCGTATCCGGCGGGGCCAGATCGAATCCCTCGAAGCGGCCCTTATGCTCTGCGACATGCGCGGATTCACCGAATTGTCGAATCGGCTGCCGAGCAAGCGGGTACTCGAATTGCTGGATGCCTATTTTGACCGCATCGTCCCGGCCATCACCGCCGGCGGTGGCGAGGTGCTGAAATTCATGGGCGATGCCGTGATGGCCTTTTTTCATCGTGAGGATGCCGCGACAGCCGCCGCCACTGCCTTGCAGAGCGCCTTGAACGGGCTGGAGCATCTGGCGCGCTTCAGCGCCCCCGACGCGGAATTGCATGCAGGCATTGCTTTGCATTACGGCGAAGTCAGTTACGGCAATATCGGCTCCGGCCAGCGGCTCGACTTCACGGTGATCGGGCCGGATGTCAATCTGCTGAGCCGGATCGAGACGGTCTGCAGCACGACGGGTCGGCCGCTCCTGATGTCGGGGCGCTTCGCGAACCTGCTGGGGTGCGACCAAACGACCTCCATCGGCCATTATCGGTTGAAAGGCTTTGCCGAACCGGTTGAACTTTTCGCACAATCCAGTCCAACTTAGTACCCCGCCCTGGGCGAGACCCGGGAAGGAAGGCGGGCCGGCTTCGATCGCATCCTGTAGCAACAGTTCACGACGAGACAATTGACGGCCTTAACCTGGCGCAAAAGCCGTCGCTTTGGAGGGTTTCCGCATGGATCTTGATCCCGTTCTGCTGTCCCGCCTGCAATTCGCCTGGGTGATCGGCTGGCATATTCTGATGCCGGCCTGCACCGTCGGACTTGCGTCCTACATCGCCATCCTGGAGGGCATGCATGTCTTTACCGGACGCGAGATCTATCTGCGGATTTCGACATTCTGGATCAAGATCTTCTCGGTGGCCTTCGGCATCGGCGTGGTCTCGGGCGTCATCATGCCCTTCCAGATCGGCACCAATTGGAGCCGTTATGCCGATATCACGGCCAATGTCCTCTCGCCGCTTTTCGCCTATGAGGGTCTGACGGCGTTCTTCCTCGAAGCGGCCTTCCTCGGCGTGCTGCTGTTCGGCCGCAAGCTGGTGCCGGCCTGGGCGCATTTCGTGGCCGCCTTCATGGTGGCCTTCGGCACGCTGCTTTCTTCCTTCTGGATTCTGGCCGCCAATAGCTGGATGCAGACGCCGGCGGGCTATGAGGTGATCGACGGCCGGTTCTTTCCCAAGGATTGGGTCGAGATCATTTTCAGTCCCTCCTTTCCGTATCGCCTGGCCCATACCGTCGTCGGCTTCTACGTCACGACCGGTTTCGTCGTGGTCGGCATCGCCGCTTATCTGATCCGGCGCGGCACGTTCCAGGCCGAGGGGCGGGTCATGCTGTCGATGACGCTCTGGCTCCTGACGGTGCTGGTGCCGCTGCAGATCTTCATCGGTGACCAGCACGGGCTGAACACGCTGGAGCATCAGCCGACGAAGCTGGCGGCGATCGAGGCCCATTGGGAGACCGGCAAACGTGTCCCGCTGATCCTCTTCGCTGTGCCGGATGCGGCAGCCGAGACCAATCATTTCACCATAGAGGTCCCCTATCTCGGCAGCCTGGTGTTGACGCACAGCCTCGATGGTGAGATCAAGGGCCTGAAGGAATGGCCGGCTGCGGACCGGCCGCCGGTCGCGATTCCCTTCTTTGCTTTCCGGATCATGGTGGGAATCGGCCTGCTGATGCTGGCCGTGGTGGTGGTCAGCTGGTGGCTGCGCTACAAGGGAAGGCTGTTCGACAGCCCCTGGTTCCTCAAGCTTTGCCTCTGGATGACGCCGGCCGGATTCCTGGCGGTGCTCGCCGGCTGGACGACGACGGAAGTGGGACGCCAGCCCTGGACGGTCTATGGCTTGCTGCGGACGGCCGATTCAACGCCGCCATCGCTGACCGGGGGGAATGTTCTGCTCTCGCTGATCGGCTATATGGTGGTCTATCTGATCATCTACCCGTCCGGCGCCATCATCGCCGCACGCCTGATCCGCAAAGGTCCGGCGATTGCGGCCGATGCCCAGATCGAAAGCGGCCGCCCGAGCCGTCCGGTCAATGTGCAGCTTCAATCGGAGGGGGACACGCTATGACGGAGGTGCTGGATTTCGTGCCGGTCTGGACCCTGATTCTGGGCGTCGGCATCCTGTTCTATGTCCTGCTTGACGGTTTCGATCTGGGCGTCGGCATGCTCTATGGCTTCGAACCCGACCTGCAATCCCGCAATATGGTGATGAATTCCATCGCGCCGATCTGGGACGGCAACGAAACCTGGCTCGTGCTGGGTGGCCTGGCGCTGCTGGCGGCCTTTCCGCTGGCCTTCGCCATCATCATTCCGGCGCTTTATTTTCCGATCCTCGTCATGCTGCTGGCTTTGGTCTTTCGCGGCGTCGCTTTCGAATTCCGCTTTCGCGATGCCGAACACAAATCGCTCTGGGATCACGGCTTCTGTTACGGTTCGGCCGTGGCGACCTTTGCCCAGGGGATCATGCTCGGCGCCTTCATCCAGGGCTTCAAGGTCGATGGCCGCCACTTTGTCGGCACCAGCCTCGACTTCCTGACGCCTTTCTCGGTGCTCACCGGCGTGGCCCTGGTTTTCGGCTACAGCCTGCTGGGGGCCGGCTGGCTGATTCTCAAGACCGAGGGCGAGATCCAGGCGCGGGCGCGGCGGCATGGGCGCATCTGCCTCATCGCCGTCCTCGTGGCGGTCGCGGCGGTGAGCATCTGGACGCCGCTGATGAGTGCGGATGTGGCGCAACGCTGGTTCTCCTGGCCCAACATCCTGCTGCTCTCGCCGGTGCCCATCGCCACCGCTTTGGTCGCCTTCGGCACCTGGCGCGCCTTGGACAGCCAGCTGCAGGCAGCACCCTTCATCGGCGCCATCGGTCTTTTTATTCTCTCTTATGGCGGCATCGCCATAAGCCTCTGGCCGATGATCGTGCCGCATCAATACACGCTCTGGGAAGCGGCCTCCTCCGCCCGGACGCAGGCCTTCCTGCTGGTGGGAACGCTTTTCCTGCTGCCGGTGATCCTGGTCTATACCGGCTGGTCCTATTGGGTGTTCCGCGGCAAGGTGCGCGCCGATATCGGCTATCATTGACGTGACCAGGCATCGACTACGAGGGCATCGACTACGATCTGCCGGGCCGCGTCGCTCTCAGGGCGATTTGCGATCATGCCCTGCTGCCGGGCGCATCCGTTACGGGGTGTTCGGATCGCAGGTGATGGCGGTGGCCTAAGTCGCCTAATTGCCCTTCAGCAGCCCGCGCAGGCGATAGAGCTCTTCCAAGGCGTCGCGCGGGCTCAACTCATCGGGATTGAGCTTGGCCAAGGCGGTTTCGATCTCGCTGGGTTCTGCGACGCCGGGTGCCTGTGCCGCCGCGATATTGAACAGCGGCAGGTCGTCGGCCAGGCGGGTGAGGGCGCTTGCCTGCTCGCCCTTTTCCAGCGTCGACAGAACCTGTTCGGCGCGGGCCACGGCAGCGGCGGGCAAGCCGGCCAGCTTGGCGACATGGATGCCATAGGAACGGTCGGCGGCGCCGGGGCCGATCTCATGCAGGAACTTCACCTCACCCTGCCATTCCATCACCTTCATGGTATGCGGCTTCAACGCCGGCAGACGCGCGCTGAGGCTGGTCAGCTCATGGTAATGGGTGGCGAACAAGGCGCGGCAGCCATTGACTTCGTGCAGATGCTCGAGACAGGCCCAGGCGATGGAGAGGCCATCGAAGGTGGCGGTGCCGCGGCCGATCTCGTCCAGGATGACCAGAGCCCGCGATCCCGCCTGATTGAGGATCGCCGCCGTCTCCACCATTTCCACCATGAAGGTCGAACGACCGCGGGCGAGATCGTCGGCGGCACCGACCCGGCTGAACAGCCGGTCGACGATACCGATCCGGGCGGATTTGGCCGGCACGAAGCTGCCGATCTGCGCGAGGATCGCGATCAGGGCATTCTGCCGCAGATAAGTCGATTTACCGGCCATATTGGGGCCGGTGATCAGCCAGAGCCGCCGTTCGGGCGCCAGATCGCAATCATTGCCGACGAAACTGCCGGCCTGGTTGCGACGCAAGGCGGCCTCCACCACCGGATGGCGCCCGCCATCGATATGGAAATCGCGGCTCTCATCGACATGCGGCCTGGCCCAGTCTTCCGTCTCGGCGAGATCGGCAAGGGCCGTCAGCACATCGATCTCGGCCAGGGCGCCGGCAGCCTGCGAGATGGCTGCGGCCTGGGCGAGCACGTCGCCGCAGAGATCGGTGAAGAGATTAAGTTCGATCGCCAGCGCCTTGTCGGCCGCCTGGTTGATCTTCTGTTCCAGCTCCGACAATTCGACCGTGGTGAAGCGCGTGGCATTCGCCGTGGTCTGGCGATGGATGAAGGTGACATCCGCCTTCACCTTGTCGGCCTGCACGGTGGTGGCTTCGATGAAATAGCCCAGCACGTTATTATGTTTGATCTTCAGCGAGGAGACGCCGACCGCGTTGCGATAGCGCGTTTCCAATCCCAGGATGTGCTGGCGCGAATCGTCACGCAGCAGGCGCAGATGATCGAGATCCTCGAGATAATTCTTGGCGATGAAGCCGCCATCGCGGGTGAGCAGCGGCAGATCCTCGCCCAAGGCCCGCGCCAGCCGGTCGATCAGGGGCCCGTGATGGCCGAGATTGCTGACGGCCTGACGCAGCAAAGGCGGCATCTGGCCGGCCGCCTCGATCAGCGGCCGCAGATTGCTCGCGGCATTGAGGCCGTCGCGGATGGCGGCGAGGTCGCGCGGCCCGCCGCGCTCCAGGCTGAGGCGCGACAGCGCCCGCTCAAGATCCGGCACGCGGCGCAGGAGACCGCGCAGGTCGTTGCGCAAGGCAGTCGCTTCCAGCAGATGCAGCACCGCTTCCTGCCTGGCGCCGATTGCCGCCGCATCGGTCAAGGGTGCGGCAAGCCAGTCGTTCAACAGCCTGGCGCCGGCACCGGTCACGCTGCGGTCGATGGTGGCGAGCAGGCTGCCTTGGCGGTCGCCCGACAGGCTGCGCGTCAATTCGAGATTGCGCCTGGTGGCGGCATCGATTTCCATCACCGCATGGCTGCCGATCTGCGCCAGGATCGAAAGCCGGGGCATCTTGCCCTGCTGGGTCAGCTCGACATAAGTGAGGATGGCGCCGGCGGCGGCGATCTCCGCCCGGCTGAAACTGCCGAAGGCATCGAGCGCCGCCACCTGATGGAATTGTTGCAATCGTAACCTGGCATTCTCGCTGTCGAAGCGGGCGCCGGGCATCGGCGACAGCCGGGATTTCCAGTCAGCGAACAGCTCGAAGAGGTCGGGTTGCGCCAACAGGCGTTCCTGCACCAGGATCTCGGTCGGGTCGAGCCGGGCCAAAGCGGCCCCGACGGTATCGCGCTGCATTGCCTGGCAGCGGAACAGGCCGGTCGAGATATCGACCCAGGCGAGGCCGAAACCGCCGCCGACCTCCGCCAGGGCGGCCAGATAATTGTGGCTGCGCGCCTCCAGCAAACCGTCTTCGGTCAGCGTGCCCGGCGTCACCACCCGGATGACGTCGCGTTTCACCACCGATTTCGAGCCGCGCTTCTTCGCTTCTGCGGGATCTTCCACCTGCTCGCAGACCGCGACCTTGAAGCCGGCCCGGATCAGCCGGTTAAGATAGCCCTCGGCGGCATGGACCGGCACGCCGCACATCTGGATATCCTCGCCGTCATGCTTGCCCCTTTTGGTCAGCACGATATCCAAAGCCGCGGCCGCCTTGACCGCATCCTCGAAGAAGAGTTCGTAGAAATCGCCCATGCGGTAGAACAACAAGCTGTCCGGATGCGCCCGCTTGACGCCGAGATATTGCGCCATCAAAGGTGTCATCCCGGCATCGGCACCGATTGCCTTGGGCTGTGCGGCTTGGGCGGTCTCGGGCTCGGGGGCCGGAGACTCGGGCTGGAGGGGATCGTCTTGCATGCGCTCGATCTAACATTCATCACCGCATCTGCAAACCGATTCGTGCCATGTTAACAGCGCATAACCCATCACCGACTTTCCAAGCAGGATGAAACATGCCACGTTAAGTGGTTGGTAACGGAAAGAAACGCTGCATCATGACAACCAAGAAGCCGACCATCACCGAAGAAGATGCCCTGCTCTTTCACATGCAGGGCGGCCGTCCGGGCAAGATCGAGATCATCGCCACCAAGCCCCTCACGACACAGCGCGATCTCTCTTTGGCCTATTCGCCGGGCGTCGCATGGCCCTGCCTGCGGATCGAAAAGGATCCCTCGACCGCTTACGATTATACCGCGAAGGGCAATTTGGTTGCGGTGATCTCCAACGGCACGGCGGTGCTCGGCCTCGGCGATCTCGGCGCACTGGCGTCGAAGCCGGTGATGGAAGGCAAGGCGGTGCTCTTCAAGCGCTTCGCCGATATCGACGGCATCGATCTCGAGGTCGATACCAAGGATGTCGACCAGTTCGTCAATGCGGTGCGCTATCTCGGCCCCAGTTTCGGCGGCATCAATCTCGAAGACATCAAGGCGCCGGAATGTTTCATCATCGAGCAGCAATTGCGCGAATTGATGGATATCCCCGTCTTCCATGACGACCAGCACGGCACCGCGATCATCGCCTCCGCCGGTCTCATCAATGCGCTGCATCTGACCGGCAAGAACATCCGCGACATTCGCCTGGTGGTGAATGGCGCCGGGGCGGCGTCGATCGCCTGCGTCGAGCTGGTGAAATCCTTGGGCCTGCCGCCGGAAAACGCCATCATCTGCGACACCAAGGGCGTCATCTATCAGGGCCGCACCGAAGGCATGAACCAGTGGAAATCGGCCCATGCCGTGCAGACCAAGGCGCGCAGCCTGGCCGAGGCGATGGCGGGCGCCGATGTCTTCTTCGGTCTGTCCGCCAAAGGCGCCGTCACCCAGGCCATGGTCAAATCCATGGCGCCCCATCCCATCATCTTCGCCATGGCGAATCCCGATCCCGAGATCACGCCGGAAGAGGTGCGCGAGATCCGCGCCGACGCCATCGTCGCCACCGGGCGCAGCGATTATCCGAACCAGGTGAACAACGTCCTCGGCTTCCCCTATATTTTCCGCGGCGCCCTCGATGTCCGGGCCCGCACCATCAACGAACAGATGAAGATCGCCGCCGCTCATGCGATCGCGGCTTTGGCGCGGGAGGATGTGCCGGATGAGGTCGACGCCGCCTATGCCGGGCGGCGCCTGCGTTTCGGGCCGGAATATATCATCCCGGTGCCGTTCGACCCGCGGCTCATCGCCTGGGTGCCGCCGGCAGTCGCCAAGGCGGCGATGGATAGCGGCGTCGCCCGCAAGCCGATCATCGATATGGACGGCTATAAGGCGACCCTCGCCGGCCGGCTCGATCCCGCCGCCGGCAGCCTGCATCTGGTCTTCGAAAGGCTGCACAGCAACCCGAAACGGGTGGTCTTCGCCGAGGGCGAGGATGAAAAGGTCATCCGCGCCGCCATTGCCTATCGCGCCGCCGGCTACGGCACGCCGGTCCTGGTTGGCCGGCCGCAGCGCATCGCCGATACGATCAAGAATGCCGGCCTTGGCGATGCCGCCGGCCTGGAGATCGTCAATGCGGCGATCAGCCCGCATAACAAGCTCTATCAGGACATGCTCTATCAGCGCCTGATGCGCAAAGGCGCCTTGCTGCGCGATGTCCAGCGCATGGTCAACCAGGACCGCAACATCTTCGCCGCCTGCATGGTGGCGGAGGGCCATGCCGATGCCATGGTGACCGGCGTCACCCGCAATTTCTCCGTCTGCCTGGAGGATGCGCTGAAAGTGGTGGATGTGCGGCCCGGCCAGACCTTGATGGCGATGTCGATCGTGATCGCGCGCGGCCGCACGGTGATCATCGCCGATACCCAGGTGCATGAAATCCCCAGCGCCGAGCAGCTGGCCGATTTCGCCACCCAATGCGCCCATATCGCGCGCCAGCTCGGCCATGAGCCGCGGGTGGCCTTGCTCTCCTTCTCCAATTTCGGCGATCCGCCGCGGGAAAAGGCGGTGCGCATCCGCGATGCGGTGGCGGTGCTGGATGAGCGACGGGTGGATTTCGAATATGATGGCGAAATGCAGGCCAATATGGCGCTGGATTATCAGCTGATGAAAGAGCTCTATCCCTTCTGCCGCCTCAACGGTCCGGCCAATATCCTGATCATGCCGGCCTTGCATTCCGCCAACATCACCTCGAAGCTGATGAAGGAACTGGGCGGCACGGTGATCGGTCCGGTGCTGATCGGGCTCTCGAAGCCGGTACAGATCGTGCAGACCGGCGCCACGGTCAATGAATTGCTGACCGCCGCCGCCTTTGCCGGCATTGCCTCGATGATGATCGGGCGCTGAAGCGATGAAACCCGGTGAGACTATACCGGCCATTCGGATCGAACCGCTTGCGGCCGTGCTGGCAGCCGCCGATCTGGTCGATCTGGCGAGCCTGCTGATCGATGCGGTGGAAAGCGGCGCCTCGGTCGGTTTCCTGCCGCCGTTGGTGCATGATCAGGCGCTGGCTTTCTGGGGCAAATGCCTGGAAGACGTGCAGCACCAGCGCCGAGTGATCCTGGTCGCCCGCGATCAGCTCGGCGGCGGCATCGTCGGCTCCGTACAGCTCGGTCTGGCGACTTTGCCCAGTCAGCAGCATCGCGCCGAGGTGTCAAAACTGCTGGTGCATCGCCGGGCCCGGCGCGGCGGGATTGCCCGGGCCTTGATGCAGCGCCTGGAAGAAATGGCGCGCGAACATGGCCGCTCTCTGCTCACCCTCGATACCCGTCGCGGCGACCCCGCCGAATCGCTCTATCACCGGCTGGGTTACATTAAAGTGGGCGTGATCCCGCATTATGCCCGCGATGCCGACGGCACCCTGGCCGATACCGTCCTCTTCTATAAGGAACTTGTCCTCTAGGCCGCCGATAAAAAGCGGGCGGCCCGGAACGAGGCCGCCCATTCTGAGGCGATGGTGAGGGACGAGTTTTGCCGGTCAGATCTGCTTCTTCCCCATCTGATCGGAAATGTATTCCGCCTGGCGGATCGCCAGGGCGACAATCGTCAAGGTCGGATTCTCCGCACCGCCCGTGGTGAACTGGCTGCCATCGGAGATGAAGAGATTGGCGATGTCGTGGGTCTGGCCGTGCTTGTTGACGACGCCGTCCTGCGGTTTCTCGCTCATCCGGTTGGTGCCGAGATTATGGGTCGAGGGATAAGGCGGCGTGTTGATCGTGCGCTTGGCGCCCACCGCGTCATAAAGGGCGCCGCCCTGCTTATAGGCGTAGGTCCGCATCGCGACGTCATTGGGATGATCGTCGAAATGCACATTGGGAACCGGCAGGCCGAATGGGTCCTTTTCGCTGGCATGCAAGGTGATGCGGTTGCTCTCCTGCGGCATGTCCTCGCCGACCAGCCACATGCCGGCCATATTGGCATAGCCATCCATTGCCGAGGTGAATTTCGATCCCCAGGCGCCGGGATCGAGGAAGGCCGCCATGAAGGGCACGCCCAGCGAGAGCGTCTCCATCTCGAAGCCGCCGACGAAGCCGCGATCCGGGCGATGCTCGGATTCGTCGCGGACGATGCCGGCCATGGTGGTGCCGCGGAACATATGGACCGGCTTTTCGAAGATGCCGTAAACCGAGCCCGTCATATGGCGCATATAGTTCTTGCCGACCTGGCCCGAGGAATTGGCAAGGCCGTCGGGGAACTTCGCCGAGGCCGAATTCAGCAGCAGGCGCGGACTTTCGATCGAATTGCCGGCGACGCAGACGACGCGGGCTTTCTGCACTTGTTGCTGACCCTGCTTGTCGGCATAGAGGACGCCGGTGACGAGACCCTTGTCGTTATGTTCGATGCGCAAGGCCTGGGCGTTGGGGCGGACTTCCAGATTGCCGGTGGCTTCGCCCTTCGGAATCTCGGTATAGAGCGTCGACCATTTGGCGCCGGATTTGCAGCCCTGGAAGCAGAAGCCGATCTGCTGGCAGGAACCCCTGCCGTCGCGCGGCTGGGAATTGATCGCCATATTGCCGGTATGGAAGGTCTTGTAGCCGATCTTCTTGGCGCCGGCCGCCAGCACCTTGTAATTATTGTTGCCGGGCAGGCGCGGAATGTCATGGGTGCCGGTGACGCCCATCTTGTCTTCCGCCCGATCGTAATAGGCTTGCATCTCCCCCAGCGTGATCGGCCAGTCGAGCAGATTGGCGCCCTGGATCTCGCCATAGGTCGTGCGCGCCTTGAATTCATGTTCCTGAAAGCGCAAAGAAGCGCCGGCCCAATGCACCGTCGAGCCGCCGACCGATTTCACGATCCAGGCGGGCAGGCCGGGAAAATCCTTGGCGACGCGCCAGCTGCCGGAGGTCGTGCGCTTGTCGAGCCACGAGATATTGCTGAAGCTTTCCCATTCGTTGTTGACGAAATCCTCGATTTCAACGCGGCCACCGGCTTCCAGCAGCACCACCTTGATGCCCTTCTGTGCCAATTCGTTCGATACCGTGCCGCCGCCGGCGCCGGAACCGATCACCACGACGACGCTGTCGTCGGTCAGGTCGAATTTTGCCATGATCGCCTCCCCTCACGCCTCTTTCAGCCATTTGAGATCGTTGAAGCCGCGGTTGATATAACCGCCGAACTCCGCCGATGAGCCCGGATAGCCGAGGGCCTTCCAGACATCCGGATTGTTGTAGATGCCGGTGACGCATTCGCTGCGCACGGTCTGGAAGAAGGGCGTCGTTTCCATCTTTTCCAGGACCGCGACTTGCTGGGTCCTGTCCAGCTTGTTGAAATCATCGGTCTGCAATTGGGCGAGGCCGTCCTGCAGCTCGGTTTTGAGCTTCGGATCGGCGGCGGCTTTTGCATCCAAATCGTGCACGACATTGGCATAGAGCGCATCGCTGAATCGCCGATGCGGATAGATGGCGCGGGCCAGTTTGATCAGCTGTGCCGCTTCTGCGCTGCTCAGGGCCTGGGTCGACATCGCCCAGGCGCCGTCCGGCGCCATGACGATACCCGTGGTCCCGGCCACCGCCAGGCTGGCCATCAGGGCGGAACTGCCGATCAGGAAGTCACGCCGTTTTAGGTCTCGTTTGCTCATCTCTTTCTCTCCCCTCATGCGCCGCTCCGTCGTTGATCGATCTCTGCGGCATTGACACGTCAACTCGTCTGTCCGGTTGCGCCTCTCTCCTTATCGATAACGGCCCTTATTGATAACGGCCGTGACGCTGCAGCACCTCGATCTTGTAGCCGTCGGGGTCCTGCACGAAAAAGAACTTGGCCATCAGGGCGCCGTCGCGATGAAATTCCTTGATCGGCAACGGGTTGAGGCCGGCCTGCGTGAAGCGCTGGTGCTCGGCCGCCAGATCATCGACGGCCACCGCGATATGGCCATAGCCGTCCCCATGGGTATAGGGCTCGCCGCGGCCGTGATTCCAGGTCAGCTCGATCTCGAAATCGTTTTCCGGATTGCGCAGATAGACCAGTGTGAAATCGTCAAAGTCGTAGCGATCGGCGGGCTTCAGCTGGAAGGCGGTATCGTAGAATTTAAGCGCCGCATCCAGATCGCGGACGCGGATCATCGTATGTATTGCTTTGGCCATCGGTTCCTCGACCATTGCGGATCGAGCGAGTCTAGGTCGGGCCCATGGGCGTCTGGTGTTAAGCGGATACTACGCCGTTAATAATTTCGCCGGATGGCGCGATGACGCGGATAGGCCGCGCCGATCCTGGGCCACCTGCCTCACGCCACGTGTTTGATCGCCAGATCGCTCTCGGCCAATGGCCGCGCCGGCTGTCCGGACTCGCCGGCGGCCAGCCCTTGCTTGGCGACCGTGACCGGCTGATGGACATGGTGTTTTTCGATATAGGACGCGCAGGTGACCCGCAGCAGCGAGGTGAAATTGCCGACGCTGCCGCGCAATTCCAGCACCTCATCATAAAGCGTGCTGATGAAGCGCGGTGTCGACATGCCCTCCTGGACCGCGATCTGGTCCAGGATGGACCAGAACAAGGCTTCCAATCGAATACTGGTGCAGAAACCGTTCAACCGCACCGATCGCGTGACGGTTCTGTAGATGGTTGCATCCTGGCTGGCGAAAACGTGGCACATGCCGCTCCCTCTCCCTGAGCTGGTCCGTGAGCTCGCCCGATCGGGGCGTCGTCTCGAACAGGCGCGATGGCCTGCTTGTCAGCGGCCACTCGGGCGGCGGTCCATCGCGTCACGGTCAGGATGAGATGTTTTGTCAACCGGATCAAGTCGAAGCAGGGCCAAATAGCATCATTACCGTGTCGCAGCGCAACCGGGTGCAGTGCAGTATGAACTGTCGCGCCGCGCGCTCGACCGCTCCTAATGCGCCTTTAGGTATTCGATCACGAGTTGTCGCTTATCCGCATCGCTCTGGTGATAGAGCATGACCGTGCCGGGAATCACATCCTGCGGATTGGTGATCCAGCGATCCAAGGTCGCGGCATCCCAGGTAATGCCGCTCTTGGCCTTCTGAAAGGCAGGTGAATATTTGAAGCCCTTCATGCTGCCGGCCGCGCGGCCGATCACGCGATGCAGATTCGGTCCCTGGCGCGGCGGCGACTTGGGATCGACGCTGTGGCAGGTGCCGCAGGATTTCTTGAATTGCGCGGCACCGGGATCGTCCGCCGCCTGCAGCGCGGCACCGGTACCGGTGAGCAGGGCCAGGCCGGCCAGGAGGCAGAACAGGCGTCGGTTGCAATGCTTCAGCATGTCGGCAGGCTGCAAAATTCACCTCTCGCGTCAGATTGTCGGGCTGAGATTAGCGACCGCCATCGATCCGGAGGTGTTAATCCCGTACCACATCGAGAAGTGCCGTCGCCGGCCCGCCGCTAAAGCTGACATGGCCGCAAGCCGGCCTGAATCTTCGGTATGAATCTTTCGTGAAGGCGTGCCGCGCGGCGGTTAGATCAGTTATGGTGCCATTCTTGGCATCTACGAGGGTGGGCAAAGAGTGGTTCAGGCCGCGCCGAAAAGTTTTATCGCGATCTTTTGCTATATCGGCGCTTTGGTGGTCCTGGCCCTGCTGGCGATCGGTCTCAGCGGCAATCATGACTGGCCCGTTCTCAGCCTGATCGGCTTCGGCCTGCTGGCGGCCATCGCGGTCCTGCTTCTGCAGGTCCTGCCGATCGCCGATACCCTGTCCGATAAGACCGGCATCGAGGCGCCGGCGCGATCGGCGCCGGATATCGTCGCCGATCGCGCCCGCGACATTCTCAACGCCTTGCCCGATCCATTGCTGCTGCTGGGCCAGGGCCGGGAGATTGCCTGGGCCAACAAAGCCGCGGAACGGCAATTCGGTGGCGTTCTGGCCGGTCGCAATCTCCTCGCCGTCCTGCGCCATCCGCCTTTGCTGGCAGCGATCGATGCGGCGCGCGATATCACGCCGATCGATGAGGGCGATGGCGACGAACCCGATGGGGAGGCGTTGCGCCTGACCGATGGCCAGGGCAGCGAATATATCGCCGTGGTGGCGCCGCTGGATGAAGTTCCGCCCCTTGATCACGACGGCGAATTGCTGATCCTCTTGCGCGATGTCACGGGCACGCAACGGCTGGACAGCCTGCGCAGCGATTTCATCGCCAATGTCAGCCATGAACTGAAGACGCCTTTGGCGACCTTGCTGGGTTTCATCGAAACCATGCGCGGCCCGGCCAAGGACGATGCCGTGGCGCAGGAACGCTTTCTCGGCATCATGCATGATCAGGCCAGCCGGATGAGCCGTCTGGTCTCCGATCTGCTGTCGCTCAGCCGGATTGAATTGCACGAACATAGCCGCCCGCAAGGCAATGCGGATCTCGCGCGCGTGCTGGGCTCCGTCGCCGATGGTCTCGGCCTGCGCGCCCAGGCCCGCAAGATCGCCATTCGCCTGCCGGATCCCGATCTGCTGCCTTGCGTGCCGGGCGATCCGGACGAACTGGCCCAGGTGTTCCAGAACCTGATCGACAACGCCCTCAAATACGGCAAAGAGGGAACCAATGTGACGATCGAGGCGACGATCATCAGCGACCCGGTGCAGCTCAAGACGCATCTGCCGGGCTTGCGCGATCCCAAGGGCATGGTGGCGGTCGCCGTGCGGGATGAGGGCGACGGTATCGAGCGCCAGCATCTGCCGCGGCTGACCGAGCGTTTCTACCGGGTGGATGCGGCACGTTCGCGCGATCTCGGCGGCACCGGCCTCGGCCTCGCCATCGTCAAACATATCGTCAACCGCCATCGCGGCAGTCTCGATGTCGATTCGACGATGGGGCAGGGCAGCGTCTTCACGGTTTATCTGCCGCTCTCCGAATAGCGCCGCGCATGATCGTCATTCGGGCCGGCTGGTAAAAGCGGGTGCCGCGGCCCCCTCGTCGTTTCCCGCCGCCTGTTCATCGATTTCCCCATCGAGCGAATCGGGGCCTCGAGGGACTAGCCGTAGGGACTAGCCGTATGCCGGAGGGCAGCGAGGGTGCTTTCATCGCCAGATCGCCGTTACATACCTGTCTGTCATCCAACCATCACGTAGACGTCTTTATTAAACTTCCACAGGGCCTTACCTGTTTCCGCTTGAAGCTGTTTGTCAGCTTGACGTCAGGATAGTCACGAAACCGTCATGTATCTGTCTCAATAGCATCATTCATCCGACTTAGGGTCCGCCTGCGCGGCGACTCTCGGCTTGAGAGCCCGCTCATTGGCCGCGACGGGGACCGCGCGGCCGTCACAATGACGGAAGGATCGGACATGATGCGTAAATCCCTTGCTCTTTGCACGGCCACAGGCCTGGCCGTCGCTGCGTCCGCTCTGCTGGGCGCCACGGCCGCACAGGCGCGCGACCAATTGCATATCGTCGGCTCCTCGACGGTATTCCCGTTCTCCACCGTGGTTGCCGAACAATTCGGCAAGGCCGGCCAATTCAAGACGCCGGTCGTGGAATCGACCGGCACCGGCGGCGGCATCAAGCTGTTCTGTGCCGGGGCCGGTGAGGACACGCCGGACGTCGTCAATGCCAGCCGCAAGATCAAGGACAGCGAAATCGAGGCCTGCAAGAAAAACGGCGTCACCGCAATCACCGAAGTGACGATCGGCTATGACGGCATCGTGCTGGCCAATTCCAAGAAGGGCCCGCTCCTCAAGCTGACGGTGGACGATATCTGGAAGGGGCTGGCCAAACAGGTGCCGGTGAACGGCAAGCTGGTCGATAACCCCTATAAGACCTGGGCCGAGGTGAACAAGGATCTGCCGGCGGAAAAAATCGAGGTGCTCGGCCCGCCGCCCACTTCGGGTACCCGCGACGCCTTCGTCGAGCTGGTGCTGGATAAGGGCTGTGCCAATGTTGCGGAAATCAAGGCCATCACCGATGAGAAGGCCAAGAAGGCCGCCTGCGGTACCTTGCGTGAAGATGGCGGCTATATCGATGCCGGCGAGAATGACAATCTGATCGTGCAGAAATTGGAATCCAATCCCAACGCGCTCGGCATCTTCGGCTATTCCTATCTGGAGCAGAACGAAGACAAGCTGCAGGGCAGCCTGATGGATGGCGTCGAACCCAGCTTCGACAACATTGTCTCCGGCAAATACGAAGTCTCCCGCCCGCTCTACTTCTACGTGAAGAATCAGCATGACGGCCAGGTGCCCGGTCTGCGGGAATTCGTCGCCGAATTCATGAGCGATCGCGCCACCGGCCAGGAAGGCTATGCCGTCGACAAGGGGTTAATCCCGTTGCCGGCCGCCTTGCATCAGGAAGCGGCCGATGCTGCCCTGGCGATGAAATCCATGATGTAGGCCCTGTCCGGGAAAGTCCGGCTCGGTCTGTTACCTGACCCGAGGCACCGTCAGATTGGTGACGGTGCCTCGGAAATTCCATAGATAAGACAATTAGTTAGCGTGTGTCACAAGACTGTCACGAAAACGTCGTAATAGAATGCGGAGGCGCGGCCGGAGATGTTGCCGGTCGGGATGAAAGGTAGTGACGGTGCCGATGTCGCAGCAGGTGAAGCCAAGGCAGATGACGGGAAAAGCGGGCGTCCTTCGCGTCGCGGCTTTTCTGGCCCTGACCGTTTTTGCAGGCCTCTGCCTGACGGCCGGCCAGGCTGCTGCCCGTGATCAGATTTCCATCGTCGGTTCCAGCACGGTCTATCCTTTCGCGACGACGGTCGCCGAGCAATTCGGCGATCGCGACAAATTCAAGGCGCCGGTGGTCGAATCGACCGGCACCGGTGGCGGGTTGAAACTCTTTTGTGCCGGCACCGGCGACGGCACGCCCGATATCGCCAATGCCAGCCGGTCGATCAAGGACAGCGAAAAGCAGATCTGCCAGCAGAACGGCGTGACCGATATCCTCGAAGTGCCGATCGGCTATGACGGCATCGCCTTGGTGAACGGCAAAGCGCATAAGCGCCTCAGCCTCAGCGTTCGCGACGTCTGGCTGGCCTTGGCGCGCCAGGTGCCGGTTGGCGGCAAGCTGGTCGACAATCCCTATAAGACCTGGGCGGATGTCAATCCGGCGCTCCCCGCCGACCGTATCGCCGTCCTCGGGCCGCCGCCGACTTCCGGCACGCGCGATGCTTTCGTCGAACTGGTGATGGACCGGGCCTGCAAGACGTTCCCCGAAATTACCGCCATCGCCGATGAGAAGGCCCGTCAGGCCGCTTGCGGCGCCCTGCGCGAAGATGGCGCCTATATCGAGGCCGGCGAGAACGACAATCTGGTGGTACAGAAACTGGAAGCCGATCCGACCATGCTCGGCATTCTCGGTTACAGCTTCCTCATCCAGAACCAGGACAAGCTGCAGGGTAGCGAGATCGATGGCGTGGCGCCGGTGGAAGACGACATCCTCTCGGGACGCTACGAGATCGCCCGGCGGCTCTTCCTCTATGTGAAGATGCAGCATATCGACAGCATTCCGGGCCTGCCGGAATATGTCGCCGAATTCGTCAGCGACCGGGCCAGCGGCGGCAGCGGCTATCTCACCGATAAGGGCCTGATCCCGCTTGCCGAGGCGGAACATGAAGCCGTCGCCCTGGCGACCCTGAAGGCGCTCGGTTACGAGAACGGCACCCGTCAATCGTCCGACCAGACCTTCCTGCTGCCCCCGAATGTCATGCCGGTGGCGCTCACCGTCGCCCTGCTGGGCCTGACCGGCCTCGCCGGCATCCTGATGCGCAACACCCTGATCCTCACCCAGCAGGTAGCCGACAACAGCGCCGCGGGCATGCCGGTGTTTGCCAGTGTCGTGGAGGCGGCGGTACAGCGCGCCCGGCCCGTGGTGCTGACGGCACTGGCCGCCGTGTTCGCCTTCGTGCCCCTCACCCAGGATGGCTTCTGGGGACCACTGGCCTACGTGCTGATCGGCGGCGTGGCGGTCGGCACGGCGATCACCCTGCTGTTCGTGCCGGCGCTCTATGCGCTGTGGTTCCGTCTCGCGCCTGCCGCCAGCGCGGAAGGCAGCTTGCCGAGCTCCGGGATGTAGACGTTCGTGGCTGCCATGGATTGTGGGCACGCACTGCGTCCTCTTGCAGCAGCGCAACACCGTCCTTGAGCGGTTACGCTATACAACGCACACCTCTTCG
>LNAP01001201.1_pt1 | contig 27906 bp, 17 predicted proteins | sample 602601 | NCBI WGS metagenome assembly LNAP01 (sample SAMN02440304, study PRJNA202911) | soil metagenome | biome: Subtropical and temperate rainforests or woodlands; isolation source: soil samples (1 kg each in a 20% v/v slurry with milli Q water) were... ... | reverse complement strand
TGGAGCATTTGCCGCTGTAGACCGAGTCGTTTGCATCGCGAGCAAGCTCGCTCCTACAGGGACTGCGTCAACTACGCGGGCGGAGTATCATGCCCGGCCCGCCGCCGACGCCCGCTGTCCAGGCGCGCCTCAACCTTTGGAGCCCTTGCGCGCAATGCCCACCATCAGCCACTTCCAGACCCCGTGCCCGGAGGCCGTCAACAGCCAGATCCTGCAGATGGTGGTCGACTACCTGACCGACATCAGCGCGGTAGCGATCCCGCCCAGCAACCTGCTGTACAACATCTACCAGTACGCCATCGGCTACGAAGTGCATCTGTACCTGCAGGCCCTGGACGGCTCCCGGGGCATCGCCGTGGAACTGCTGGTAGCCACTGACGATGATGACCCGCAGCAGGTGCTGGGTTTTGTGCTGTACCTGCCGGTCAAGGACGATCCCGAGGCGTGCGGCGTGGCCTATATGGCGGTGCGTGCCAGCCATCGCCGGCAGGGGGTCGCCCGTTCGCTGCTGGCACGGATGCGCGAGCGCTACCCCCATGCCGAACTGACCTGCGCGGCGGGCAAGGTGCCCTGTTTCGAAGCGCTGGGCTTCCAGGTGCTGGGCGTGCGCGGTCCGCAGGTGCTGATGAACACCCGCGATCACGCCACCGACGGTTTGATGGGCCTGCTGGACACGGCGCCGATCTATCGCTCGCTGGAGGTGCGGCAGATCCACAGCTACCTGCTGCAAAAGCATGGCAAGCGGGCGATGCTCGATGCCGAAAAACAGCGCGACCGTCACCTGGACCAGATGACCCGCAACGCCCAGGCGCTGGTCCGCGAGCGCCTGGGGCAGGCCTGAGGCCGCTCAGCCCTTGAGCCGCACGCTCAGCCCGGCTTGTGCTGGTCGGCGGCCATGATCGAGGGGGCCAGGGAAATGCCCGCCATCTGGCAGATGTCCGCCAGCGTCGCCCTCTGCTTCTGGAAGGCCTTGGCCAGGTCCAGCGCGGCTTCCTGGACGTCGAGACCGAACTCCTTGATCACCTCGCTCTGATCGAACAGGAAGCCATAGGCCAACAGTTCCGGGGTTCGCGATTCGTCCTTGGGCACGATGACGATTTTCCAGAAGCGGGTCGGGTAGTGCACCGGGCCCTTGCCGAAGTCCTGCTCGACGCAGGAGTCCCCCAGCACCGGGCCGGCAAAGATGACGGCCTGGCCGCCCCCGGCCTCGATCTGTTCGGCCAGCTCGCCCTCGAAGTAACCCCAGATGCCTTTGCGATTGCGGTACTGGGCGCCGTCGGGCGTTTCCTGGTTGAACAGCTCGTGCTGTGGCGTGCAGTTGGTCCAGTGGTAGGTGTCGGCGTTGGCGTACTCGGTGTCGATTCCCGGCTGGCCCCAGCAGCTGTCTTCGCGGCGCACGATATGGCCGCGATCGAAGTTGCCGGCCGGCGCGTAGATGTCGCTGTTGGTCAGCTGGAATCGGCTCGGCACCCGGCGGTCGAGGCGCCAGCTTTCGCCGCCGAAGCCCCGGCGGCCCCGCGCATCGCCACGGACCTCGGGCCGGTAGTCGGCATTGGAGGCGGCCCACATCGGCATGCGGTACTTCTTGTTCATCACCAGCGAATAGCGGTGATAGGGCAGCTCCAGCGGAGCGTCGTCGTCCAGGTGGGAGAGCCTCATGGCCGGCACATTGCGCGCCGAGGCGGCATGTTCGCGGTAGTCGCCGACGCGGTAGAGCTGGGCCAGCTGGGCGCCCTCGACGAAGGGCGGCGGGACCGGCACCCCGAGAAAATCCGGGTCGTAGCCGGGGCGGGCCTCGTAGTCGAGGTCGAAGGTCAGGGTCTTTTCCAGGGCCGCGACTGCCGGAGCGGAGTCGGTTGATGCCGGCTCGGCCGGCGCCACGCTCAGGCTGGAGGTAATGCTTGCCGGGCTGTCCGCGGCATGGCTGAGGATGTTGATGGTGGTGGCGCCGGAGATATGAAAGATGTTCTGCGACCTATCGGGCAGGCCTGGGCGGAGCGGCGTAACGGCCACTGCTTCGTTGACGCTGAGCGCGGCCAGCGGATCGGCGGTCTGCTCCATGAGCTGGGCCAGCAGCTCGGCCGGCCTGCCGCTCAGTTGCAGGGCCTTGAGCGCGCCGACGATGCTGCTGACCCGGGTGCCCTCGTTGGCCACCCAGTCCACGGTGCTTTCCTCGTCCCCTTCGGGGTTCCAGAGGCTGTGGTCGGTCTTGAGGATGTTGCCGGCTGCGTCGGTCCGGGGGATGCCGCAGTGATGCAGGGCGATCAGCTCCCAGTTGTCGCTGAACACCGGGGAGCCGGAGGCGCCTTCAGCGGTGTCGGTTTCGTAATGCAGGAAACCCTGGTCGAGAATGTCCAGCAGCCGGTTGTGGGTGGTGGCGTACTGGCGCGGGCCGCCATCGGGGTGCTGGATGATGTTCATCGGCCGGCCACGCAGGGTCTTGCCGGTGGCTTCGATCAGGCGGATGCAGCCGTAGTCCGACAGCGCCTCGCCGCGCGTGCCCTGCGTGGAAATGGCCACCAGGCAGAAGTCCAGCGCCTCGTCGGCGAAGTAGAACTGATCCGGCTGCAGGTTGAAGTAGGTGCCTTCGTTGATGCCGCGCTCCTGCCTTTCGTAGAGAAAGTTGGCGGCGCAGTCCACGGCATCCACATACCGGGGAAACACATGCTGGTTGGTCAGCAACAGGCTGGGCGAGACCAGGAAGCCGGTGGCGAAGCCCTCGACCACCGTGCCCGGGCGTGGCGCATTGACCAGCCGCGCCACCGGCCTTGCCGCCTGGCGGGCGGCCTCGCTGGGGGCGTAGAAGGTCGGGTCCCAGGTGCCGATCCGGCGTTCCAGCCCGGCGCGGGTCAACAGGGCACGGGCGTTCTCGCGGGCGACCCACTTGGCCAGTTGCTGCGGTGAATCGCCGGCGCCCGGGCCCAGTTCGCGGATGCGCGACAGCGATGCGGTGCGGGTGCCGGCTTGCTGGTTCCAGCGCTCCAGGGCTTTGGCCATGTTGCTTCTACGGGCACTGGCAACGGCATCTGGCGTCTTGCTCATGGGCACCTCCTGGCGAGTACGGGATTCCTTTCGGGCTAGCCATTTGAGCGTAGACAACAAGTGCCGCGGCAGACGGCCGGCGTCATGCCAGCTCGTCGGATCCGCCGCTCTTTATGCGCCTTTTATGCACCTTTGCCGGCGCGCTCCTGCAAGCGCTCGAGCAACACCTTGGCCACGCCCTGGGCCGAGCCCGGGTTCTGCCCGGTCACCAGCTCGCGGTCGATCACCACGTTTTCGCTCCACGGCGAGCGGTTGCTGCGGTACAGGCCGCCGGCCTGTTCCAGGGCGGTTTGCGGATAGAAACGCATGGCGCCGCCGCCCAGCAGGCCCTTGGCCAATTCCTCTTCCTGGTTGCTGATCACCGTGAACTGGTAGCCGGCGTAGATCCAGCCCGGGGCGCTGGCCTTGCCGCCGCTGGCCAGCTGTCGGGTGAAGTCCTGCGCCTGGGGCAGGGTCGACAACAGGGCGATCGGGCCGTGGCAGACCAGGGCGGTGGTCTTGTTGTTCTGATGGAAGTTGCTCAGCAGCCGGCCCAGCTCGGGGCTGTGCAGCAGGTCCTGCATCGGTGCGTGGCCGCCGGGCACGTACAGCGCATCGAAATGCTCGTAGCCGATCTGCTCGACCCGGGCCAGGCTGATCACCGGCGATTCGCCGGGGGAGGTGATTTTCAACTGGTCGAGCAGCGCCTGGTGCGCCTGCAGCGCGGCGACATCATTGTTGAAGTACATCTTGTCGGTGGAGGAGCGGTCCAGGGTCGGCGCCTTGCCCTGCGGGGTGGCGAAGGTCACCGAGTGGCCAGCGTCGAGCAACTGTTTCACCGGTTGCATCAGTTCGTTGAGGTAGAAGCCGGTGGAAAACACCTTGCCGTCCTTGAGGTCGAGGTGGTCGGAGTCCGAGAGCACCACCAGGACGTTTCCGGCCTGGGCGTTGAAGGTGGCGGCGGTAATGCTCATGGCAAGAGCGAGGGTGCTGAGTGGGCGCATGTGGGTTTCCAGTATGTGAGGTCAGGGAGCCGGCGGTGGCCGACGGGTGATTCACTGTATTCATGCCTCTGTGGGCGATAAACTCGCGCCACTGGAAATCACTTGTTCCCTGGAGGTTAAGGTGAGTCGCCGATTCGATTATCTGGCTGACGTCGAGGTGTTCGTCAGCGTGGTGGAGAAGGGCTCGTTGAGCGCTGGCGCGGTGGCGCTGGGCACCACCCCGTCGGTGGTCAGCCGGGCGATTTCCCGACTGGAGGCGCGCCTGGGCGTGCAGCTGTTGCGGCGCACCACAAGGCGCCTGAGCCTGACCGAGGCCGGCCTGTTGTACCTGGAACAGTCGCGCGCGGCGTTCGAGTTGATCGACGACGCGGAGCGCAGCATCCAGGGCCAGGACGGCGAGCTGAACGGCCGGGTGCGCCTGAGCGTGCCGACCACCTACGGCCATTACCGGCTGCCGGCGCTGCTCGGCGGCTTTGCCCGGCAATACCCGCAGGTGCGCATCGAGCTGAGCATCAGCAACCGCAATGTCGACCTGGTGGCCGAGGGTTACGACCTGGCGATCCGCCTCGGCCAGTTGCCCGACAGCGGCCTGATCGGGCGCAAGCTGGAGGACGCGCCGCTGTGCCTGGTGGCGTCCCCCGACTACCTGCAACGCGCCGGCACGCCGCGGCAGCTGGGAGATCTGGCGGCCCATGCCTGCCTGCCTTTTATCATGCCCAGCAGCGGCCGGGTCGGTGCCTGGCTGCTGCGCGAGCAGGGGCGGGACCTGGAGTGGACACCCCAGGCGAATATCCAGGTGGCCGACGATGTGCTGGGCATTGTGTCCCTGGCCGAGCACGGCATGGGCATCTGCCAGACCTACGAGTTCATCGTCCGCGAACGGATCGCCAGCGGCCGCCTGGTGGCGCTGCTGCCGGAGGCGGGCGGCCGTTCGCGACCCTTTTCGGTGATCTACCCGCCGCACCGCCAGCTGTCGGCGGCGGCGCGGGCCCTGATCGATCACCTGACCCAGGCCGTGGCGCAGTGACAGGCCGACTGGCCATCAGTCCCGGTGTTGCCCGGGAGGAGGATTAAAAAAGCGCCCACTCCCGTGGGGAAGGGGATTTACTGAGAATCGGGCGCTGATTACAATGATAATCATTGCTATTCATGTCCTTCCCTCCCTTGAGTGCACACCTTGAAGTCATCCTGTCCGCGTGCCCGCCGTAACACCCTGATCAAACGCCTGTTGCCGACACTGTCCTGCTGCCTGGTCGCCAGCCCGCTGTGGGCACAGGAGGCGGTCGAACTGCCGACCACCGATATCCAGGCCGATCGCCTCAGCCAGGACACCGGCTACACCACCTCGCAAGCCAGCACGGCGAGCAAAAGCAATGTGCCGATCAAGGAGGAGGCGCAGTCGATCAACGTGGTGGCCCAGCAGACCTTGGCCGACTATCAGGTGCGTTCGCTGAACGACGCCATGAAGTTCGTCAGCGGTGTCAGCCAGGGCAACACCCTGGGCGGCTCCCGGGACTCGCTGGTCAAGCGCGGTTTCGGCACCAACGACGACGGCTCGATCCTGCGCGACGGCGTGCGTTCCAACCTGGGGCAGAACTTCAGCGCCACCACCGAGCGGGTCGAAGTGCTCAAGGGCCCGGCGTCGATGCTCTATGGCGCACTGGAGCCGGGTGGGCTGATCAACATCATCAGCAAGCAGCCGCAATATTCCCAGAGCACCACGCTCAGCGGCTCGGCCTACAGCGAAGGCGGCGGCACCATGGCCCTGGACACCACCGGGCCGCTGGGCGATACCGGCCTGGCCTACCGCCTGATCGCCGAGCGCGGCCATGAGGACTACTGGCGCAACTACGGGGTCAACGAGCACACCCTGGTGGCGCCGTCGCTGACCTGGACCGGCGAGCGCGCCAGCCTGACCCTGAACTACGAATACAACGACTACTCCAGCCCCTTCGACCGCGGCACCGTGTTCACCAACGGGCATCCGGCGGACATCGACTACGACAAGCGCCTGGACGAACGCTGGGCGAAAAGCGTCGGCATCCGCGAAGTGGCCAGCGCGCGCTTCGAGTACCAGCTGAGCGATGACTGGAAAACCCGTGTCACCTACGGCTGGAACAACGACCGCTACAGCCTGTCGATCGCCCAGCCCAACAGCCTGACCGGCAACACCCTGCGCCGGGCCGCCAACGGTGCCCACTACGACGACGAAACCCGCTACGCCAGCTGGGACTTCATCGGCCAGCAGGAGCTGTTCGGCCAGCGCCATGACCTGCTGGTGGGCGTCGACAGCGAGCACTCCGACCAATACCGCGGCAAGACCTACCGCAACATCGCCCAGGGTGGTTTCAACATCACCTCACCGGTCTACGGCAAGCTGGCCGAGCCGAGCCTGGTCAGCGCCACGCAAAGCAACCTGCGCAACCAGCTGACCTCGAGCTCGGTGTACTTCAAGGACAACTGGCATTTAAGTGAACAGTGGATCCTGGTGTTCGGCGGTCGCCAGCAGCATTACGACCAGTACAGCGACCAGGGCCTGGGCCGCAGCTACAAAGTCAATCGCGACAGTAATGGCGACACCTTCGTGCCGTTCCTCGGCCTGGTGTTCAAGGCCACCGACGCTCTGTCGCTGTACGGCAACTACAGCCGTTCGTTCAAGCCCAACACCGATGTCGACGATGCCGGCAAGACCTTCGATCCGGAAGAGGGCCGCAGCTACGAGGTGGGGGCCAAGTACGATCCGCTGCCGGGCCTGAACATCAACCTGGCGCTGTACGACATCGAGAAGAAGAACGTGGTGACCACCACCACGGTCAATGGCGTGAGCCTCTCGGAAGCCGCCGGCAAGGTCGGTTCCCAGGGCGTGGAACTGGACGTCACCGGGCGCATCGCCGAGCGCTGGGACCTGATCGGCACCTACGCCTACAACCACACGGAAATCCTCGACGACCCGAGCAACGAAGGTCACCGCCTGGCCAACGCCCCCAAGCACACCGCCAGCCTGTACCTGAGCCACCACCTCAACGTGCCCGCGGAATTCGGCGCCTGGCACGCGGGCGGCGGCGCCCGTTATGTCGGCGAGCGCGCGGCCAACAACGCCAACGATTTCTGGCTCAGCAGCTATACCGTGGCCGATGCTTTCGTGCGTTGGGAATCGCCGCTGTTCGGTTATAAAACCAGCCTGCAGTTCAATGTCGACAACCTGTTCGACAAGCAGTACTACCCGTCGTCCACCGGCAGCCAGCTGCAGGTCAACGTCGGTGAACCACGCACCGCACGCCTGAGCGCCAGCGTGACCTTCTGACAATATCCGGACCGCTGCGCGTCGCCCTATCGGGTGGCGCGTCGGCGGGATCCGTCTCGCCGCGGTCGCTCTTCCCCCCACCCATTCCGCCCTTCATGGCATTCCCGCCAATCTCCCGACTTTGCCCACCCGCGGCCCGATTCCCCGTGGCCCGGCGTCAAGAAAGCCCTGGTCATGTCGATAGTTGAAAAGGCGAACTTGGCTATTTGCCACTATCGTTGCTGACTGAACCGCCCGCCGAAGGCGGTCATCCCGTTTTGCCCTCTGCCGATTTTCTTCCCGTCACGTACATGGAGTAAGAGTGCATGGCTTTCCCCCCGCGTTTTCTCGAGCATTACCGCAAAGCCGACCGCATCATGATGGGCCTGATCTGGCTGATGTTCGCCTATGCGCTGGGCCTGGCGTTCTGGCACGACACCTTCACCCAGGCGCTGCTGGTGGGCGGTGGCACCACCCTGGTGCTGAGCCTGCTGTACCGCGCCATCAGCGGCACGCGCCTGATGCGCTGCTGCATCGCCATCGGCTTCATGCTTATGGCGGCGCTGCATATCAACCAGGCCAAGGGCTTGATCGAAGCGCACTTCGGCATTTTCGTGCTGCTGGCGGTGCTGACCTTCTATCGCGACTGGCTGCCGATTCTGCTGGCGGCGATGACCATCGCCCTGCATCACGTGGTGTTTCATGTGCTGCAGCACCAGGGCTTTCCGGTCTATGTCATGGCCCATCACGGCGGTTTCGGCATGGTGGCGGTGCACGCCTTCTACGTGGTGGTGGAGACGGTGATCCTGCTGTACCTGGCGCTGCACAGCCATGCCGACGCGGTGGAGAGCCAGGACATGCTGGACAAGATGCTCGCCGCCACGTCCCAGCTGACCGTCGAGGTTCATCAGGGCGAAAGCGGCAAGGTGCATGTGTCGCTGGCCCAGCGTTTCGACCACTTCATGCAGCAGATCACCGCGCTGGTGGATGGCGTGGTGCGTGACACCCATGGCCTGCGCGAACTGGGCCAGGACCTGGCGAAAACCAGCCAGACCCTGGAGCAGGGCGCCCAGCACCAGTTGACGGAAATCACCCAGATGACCGGCTCCATGCAGCGCATGGGCGATGCCATGGGTGACATCGCCGTGCACGTCGAGCAGGCGGTCGAGCGCGCCGGCCAGGCCAGCGCGCAAATCAGCCGCGGCCAGCAAAGCGTCGATCGCGCCCAGGCGGAAATCACCCAGTTGGCGTCACGCATCAACGGCACCAACGAAACCGTGCAACGCCTGGCGGGGCAAGCGGAACAGATCGGCAACGTGCTGGAGGTGATCGGCAGCATCGCCGCCCAGACCAACCTGCTGGCCCTCAACGCCGCCATCGAGGCCGCCCGCGCCGGCGAGCAGGGCCGTGGTTTCGCCGTGGTCGCCGATGAGGTGCGTAACCTGGCCCAGCGCACCGCGCTGTCCACCCAGGAAATCAAGACCATCATCGAAGCCCTGCAACAGGGCAGCCGCCAGGCCGCCGAAGCCATGCACGACAGCCACGAAGGCGCCCAGCGCTGCGTCGAAGACAGCCGCCAGGCCTCCGCGATGTTCCAGGCCGTCGGCGCCGACATCTCCCATATCGACCAACTCAACGGCCGCATCGTCAGCACCACCCGCGAACAATCCAGCGCCAGCCTCGACATAGTCGGCCGCCTGCACTCGGTCCAGGCCATCGCCCAGAACACCGCCGACGACATGGGCAACCTGGCCCTGAGCAGCCAGCGCCTGCCACCGATCGCGATCCGGCTTGAGGCGTTGGGGCAGACGTTTCATAAGTAACGGGGGAGGGGCGCCTGCTTGCCGATAGGCAGCGAGCGCCATTACTGCTGCTGGTCCGCAGGCCCTGACCGGAATCTGGACTACAGGTCATTCAGACCGGTCAGCGTCAATCTCAGAGTTCTCCAAGTTTCCAAGGGCGAGCCGTTTCGCCAACTTGAGATGTCGACAACCTGAGTGTCGTTACACCGAAACATCACATGGGCATTCACAGAAATGGATGACGTTTATCCATGAAGAACAACATCACTGACTTTACCGAAGACGAATTTGTCCGCTATCTGAAAGAACTGCTCGCCGCTAACAAGACCGCAACCGACGATGTGCTTGACGATCTTCTAGAGGAATTCTGCGAGATTACCGGTCACCCAGGCGGCACCGATTTGATTTACTACCCGGAGGACGGTTCAAAGGGAACCGCCGAAGACATCACGCGAGTTGTGAAGGTGTGGCGTGCGGCGAATGGGTTACCGGGATTCAAGCAGTGATGATCAAAAGAGAGGGCGAGTGTCTGATATCACATTCATCAAAAGTGAGACCTCCAAAAATCTTGCTCAAGGTTAGCTGCCATGTCTTTAGATAAGGCTCGGATCGAGCACTACACAGAGTGTGAGTTCCTACAGCTGATCAATGAGTTCTTCAGTGAAACCAACGACCTTGAAGGGCCCCAACTCGAAAAGTATCTGAGTACGCTGGCCGATCATTTTGAGAAAGTCACCGGGCATCCGGCGGGTTATGGACTCATTTACTACCCGGATCAAAACGGTATTGAAGACAGTCCTGAGGCGGTATTGAGTGAGGTGAAAGCATGGCGGGCCGCGAACGGTTTGCCGGGCTTCAAGGTGTGATGCCTTACCTTGTTGAGCACCAGACAGAACCGATAAAAAGCCCCGCTTATGCGGGGCTTTTTCATGGCCGGGAACGGGTCAGCCGGGAGGCAGGCTGGCGCGTATCTGGCTGACGCGTTGTTTCACGTCTTTCCAGGGCGCCTGGCTTGCCAGGTCCTGGCGCAGGAAGGTCAGCAGGTCGGCGATCTGCTGGTCGTCGAGGCTGTGGCGGAACGCGGGCATGTAGCCCAGTTCCGGGTTGGCCGGTTGGGCGATGCCTTCGAGGATCACGCGGATGGCGTTGTCGGGGCTGTCGGCGTAGAGGTTGCTGTTGAGGGCCAGGGAGGGGCGCACGCCGGTCAGGGTCGGGCCTTTTTCCTGGGCGTGGCAGGCCATGCAGGCCCCCGAGAACAGGCGGGCGCCGGGGGAGCCGAGGGGCTCGGTGCGTTGCTCGGCCTGGTGGTTCAGGGTGTCGGCGCTGCCTTGCGTGGCGCTGGCCGGCTGCAGGCTGGACAGGTAATGGGCGATGGCTTGCAGGTCGGCCTCCGGCAGTTGCGCCAGGCCTTCGTGGATCACCGGCGCCATGGGGCCGGCGGCGACGCCGTGGCGCGGGCTGTAGCCGTGGCGCAGGAAGTCCAGCAGGTCCTGCTCGGTCCAGGCCAGCGGCGCCTTGCCGCCGGCCAGGGCATGGGCGCTCCAGTCTTCGGCAACACCGCCGCTCAGGTGGTGCCGGCCGCCGCGTTCGCCAAACAGCGGATCGCGGGGCGAGTGGCAGGCGCTGCAATGTCCCAGGCCCTCGCTCAGGTAGGCGCCACGGTTCCACAGGGCGCTGCGCCCGGGATCGTCGGCCAGGGCGCCGGGCCTGAGGTAGAGCCAGTTCCAGGCGAGGATGCCCGGGCGGATATTGAAGGGGAAATGCAGGTCGGTCTGCGGTGGCTGGTGGCGGACCGGCGGCTGGCTCATCAGGTAGGCGTAGAGCGCCTTGAGGTCCTCGTCGCGGGTCTTGGTGAAGGCGGTGTAGGGAAACGCCGGGTACAGGTAACGCCCGCTGCGGTCGATGCCGTGGCGCATGGCGCGCTCGAAGGCCGGATAGGACCAGCTGCCGATCCCGGTCTCCGGATCGGGGGTGATGTTAGTGCTGTACAGGGTGCCGAACGGGATGCGCATGGCCAGGCCGCCGGCATTGCGCGCCCCGCCCGGCGCGGTATGGCAGACCGCGCAATCGCCCAGGGCCGCGAGTTGCTCGCCCTTGGCGACTTGCGCATGGCTGAAGTACTGGGTGTCGTGATTGTCCAGCGGCGCGATCGCCGGCTGCCAACTGATGAACACGCCCGCGGTGACGGCCAGGCTCAAGGCGGCCAGGCTCCAGCCGACGAGGGTCTTGAGTTTGCTCATGGGTGGGCCTCCTGGCCAGGGTGGTCAGCGTCGGGGGCTTGCTGCAAGGCTTGCAACAGCCTTTCCGGGGTAAAGGGCACTTGCCGCAGGCGCACGCCGACCGCGTCGAAAATCGCGTTGGCAATGGCCGCGGCGCTGGGTACCGAGGCCGACTCGCCGGCGCCCATGGAGGGTTCTTCCGGGCGGTCGAGCAGTTGCACATCCACTTCCGGCAACTCGTCGAAGCGCAGGATCGGATAGCCGCCCCATTCCAGGGAGGTGCTGCCGCAAGGGTCGAAGCCGACGTATTCCTTGAGCACCCGGCTGCACGACTGGACGATATTGCCGTGCACCTGGTGACGGACGCCGGCCGGGTTGACCATGCGCCCGCAGTCGTGGCTGACGAAGATCTTGTCCAGGCGGATCTGCCCGGTGCGCCGGTTGACGCTCAGGTCGCAGACCCACGCGGCCCAGGCGGCACCGAAGCCGGGGAACTTGCTGTGGAAATACCGGGCATAGGCAAACCCCCGACCCTTGACCCATTCCTGCGACGGCGGCGCCGGGTGGCGGTGGGCGCTACCGTCCTGCCAGTCGGCCTGTTTTTTCAGTGCCTCGATCAGCGCCAGGGCGCGCGGGTCGTCCAGGTAGCGCAGGCGGAAGGCGATCGGGTCCTGCTGGGCGATGTAGGCCAGTTCGTCGATCCAGGATTCATGGGCGAAGACATTGGGCAGCGCGGAAACCCCGCGCATCCACGAGGCGCGGACGATCGGCGCGGCGTCCTGGCAGACGATGCGCATTTGCGGGAAGCGGTATTGCGGGATCGCCGTGCGGTCGCCCATCTGCTGGATGTCGGGGCGGTTGGCGACGGTGCCGGTGAGCAGCAGCGCCAGGGTCCGGGCGTTGTTCGAGGGGTAGCAGGTTTTCAATTCGTAGGCGGCCACTTCGCGTTTGCCGTCCAGGCCACCGCGGACTTGCATCAGCTGCGCGGTGCCCTTGGGTTCCCAACCGGCCTCCTGCTCGCGCATCAGTTGCACCCGTACCGGCCGCCCGACTGCCTGGGAGAGCAGGGCGGCGTCGGCGGCCACATCGTCGGCGCAGTTGCGTCCGTAACAGCCCGAGGCTTCCATGCGATTGATCTGCACCTGTTGCGGTGTGCGCCCCAGCAGCAGGGCGATGTCCTTGCGCAGGTCATGAGGATTCTGGCTGCCGGTCCAGACCTCGGCGCGCTCGGCGTCGATCATCGCCACCGCGCAGGACGGGCCGATAGAGGCATGCAGGTGGTAGGGCCAGACATAGTCGACATTGAGCGGGCTGTTGAGCGTGCCCAGGCTGCTGTCGATGTCGGGATCGTCGCGCAGCACGCGGTCCTGCTTGGGGTGGGCCAGGAGGGTCTTGTGCAGCGCATCTTGCCGCAGGTCGGGCAGCGCATCCCAGGTTTTCCACTGGACCTTGAGCTGGCGCATGGCGTCGATGGCCTGCTCCTCACGCTCGGCGACGATGCCGACAAAGTCACCGATCACCACGAGTTTGACGATGCCCGGCAAATGCGCGATGGACGCCACATCCACCGCGATCAGCGCATGGCCCAAGGGCGCGCTGGCATCGGCGCCGGGGTAGGGCGGGCGTACCACGCGACCGTGGAGCATGCCGTCCAGGCGCAGGTCGTGGACATAGGTCAACTGGCCGCTGACCTTGGCCGGGATGTCCACGCGCGGGGTGGACTGGCCGACATAACGACCGGCACCGACGGCCTTGAGTTTGACGTGTGGGTCCAGGGGCAGGTGCAGGTCCTGTCCGCGGGCCAGTTCGGCGTAGCTCAGGCGTCGTTTGGGGCTCGCGCTGGCGTAGATCTGCCCTCGTTCAACCCGCAACCCGGCAATCGGTTGGTCGAGGATTTCCGCCGCGCCTTCCAGCAGCCACTGGCGCAGCTGGGCGGCGGCCTGGCGCAGGGGCAGGGCGCTGACCTGCAGGGTCGCGCTGGCGATGGTCGGGCCCTGGTCCGGGGTGCTGGCGGTGTCGCCGAGAATCATCCGCACCTGCTCGAAGTCGACATCCAGCTCGTCGGCGACGATCTGCGCCAGCGCCGTGCGCACCCCGGTGCCGAGGTCGACATGACCGCAGAACGCGGTCACGTGGCCGTCGGCGCCCAGGGCGATAAAGCTGTCGACATGGTCCGGCGTCGGGTCCGCTGGCAACGGGGGCGTAGTACGGGTTTCGGCCATGGCCAGCAGCGGTTTGGGCAGCAGGGTGCTGATCATGATCAGGCCACCGGCCTGGAGCAGGCGGCGACGGGTCAACGGCAGGTCGTTCATGGTCGACCCCGCTCTGCCAGCAGCTGACGGGCCCTGGCCGCGGCTTGCAGGATCTCGAAGTGCGCGCCGCAGCGGCAGAGGTTGTAGGCCAGCTCGTTCTTGATCCGCTGCTCGTCGGCCTCGGGCTCGCGCTCGAACAGCGCCACCAGGGTCATGATCATGCCGTTGCTGCAATAGCCGCATTGCGCGGCCTGCTCATCGATGAACGCCTGTTGCACCGGGTGCAGGCGCTCTTCCTGCGCCAGGCCCTCCAGGGTGGTGACCTGTTTGTCCTGCACGCTGGACAGCGGCAGGGTGCAGGAGCGGGCGGCGACACCGTCCACCAGCACTGTGCAGGCGCCGCATTGCCCCAGGCCGCAGCCGTACTTGGGGCCATTGAGGCCCAAGTCGTTGCGCAGGGCATACAGCAGAGGTGTGTCTGGCGGCAGCTGGTCCAGTAAAAGGTGGCGGCCGTTGAGGATAAAAGTCATGGCAGCTTGGGTCCTGTGAGTGAGTGGCGTGGCGCGTTGAGCACGCGACAGCGGTCAGGGCAGGTATGAGCCGGCAACGTGTCCCGGTCAGGGACTGGGAAACAAGGTTGCGCTCAGGTGCTGGGCAGATTTGCGGGGGCGAAGCATGCGGGGTTTGAGGTGGTCGATAAATAAGACGATTCTGGTTTTTTGTAGGCCGAAGCCAGGGGGTGATTCGGCTTTATCTGATCCGATGCCTGAGAAAATGATGGCTAGTAGCCATAATTGTCGCTTGTGACAGCCTTGGCCACGGCGTAGGATGCGCGCCCTGATCAGCCTGGCTGAACCGTTTTACCCGAATGCGACATGGATTGTTATGACTCACTCCCCCCGTTTTTTCTCGCCATTGCTCATCCTGGCACTGGTGACGATCCCGGCTTTCGCCGATCCAGGTGCCCAGCGCGCCGAGCTGCTGCAGGTTTACCGCCAGGCCGTCGAGCATGACGCTCAGCTGTCCGCGGCGCGCCACGAGTACCAGGCCCAGCGCGAAAGCATCCCCCAGGCCCGGGCCGGGTTACTGCCCACGCTCAATGCCGGCAGCACCGTGGAATCGGTGCGTCTGGAACGGGACGAGCCGGGCCTGACTCGCACCCGCAGCACCACGGTGTTCCAGGCCAATCTCAACCAGCCGCTGTTTCGCGCCGATCGCTGGTTTCAACTGGAAGCCGCCCATGCCAGCACCGCCCAGGCCGAACTTGAATTGGGCGCGAAGGAGCAGGGGCTGGTGCTGACCACGGCCCAGGCCTATTTCGAAACCTTGCGCGCCCTGGACCTGCTCGCCGCTTCGAAGGCCGAGGAAGCGGCGCTCGAGCGTCAGCAGCAACAGGCCCAGGCCCGCCTGGAGAATGGCGCCTCGAGCATCACCGATGTGCTCGACGCCCAGGCCGCCCATGACAACGCCGGCGCCAATCGCAAACTCGCCGAGCGCAAGGTCGACGATGCCTTCGAGGCCTTGTCCCGCTTGACCCGCCAGGACTATTCGACGATCGAGGGTATTCAGCATCAACTGCCGGTGGAACTGCCGGTGCCCAACGATGCCAACGAATGGGTCAGCCGCGCGGTGCGCCAGAACCTGGCGTTGCAAGCCAGCAGCTACGCGGTGATTGCCGCCGAACAGACCAACCGCCAGCGCAAGGCCGGTTATGCGCCGACCGTCGATGCGGTGGCGTCCTGGCGCAAAGGTGAAAACGACAGCTTCGGCTACAGCAACCCCACCGACTTCGGGCGGGATGGCTATCGAGGCAATGTCACGCAAAGCAGCATCGGCCTGGAGTTGAATATTCCGCTGTACTCCGGCGGCATGACCCGTTCCCAGGTGCGCGAAGCGACCGAGCGGCTGGCCCAGAGTGAAGACGAGCGCGAGGACCGCCGCCGCGAAGTGGTGCAGAACACGCGTAATTTCTACCGCGCGGTGAATTCCGATATCGAGCAGGTCATTGCCCGCCGGCAGACGATTCGTTCCGGCCAGGCTTCGGTCAAGGCCAACCAGGTCGGGCGCGACCTGGGCTCGCGCAACACCGCGGATGTGCTCAATGCCCAGCGCCAGCTGTACAGCGCGGTGCGTGAGTACAACAACGCGCGCTACGACTACATCATCGACACCCTCAAGCTCAAGCAGGCGGCGGGAACCCTGAGCCCGAAAGACCTGAGCGACCTGGCGATGTACCTGACGAAAGACTACGACGCCGACCGGGATTTCCTGCCACCGCAGGAGCGCAAGGCGCTCTGACGAGGGATTCATACAATCGAGTGAAATAAATCTCAATCGATGATGTCGTATTGATACTAATTATTTCATTCTTGATGTAACATCTTGAAATATTAGGACTTTACGGCCGTAACGCGGCATGCATGGAAGCTTATGAGCGAACAAGGAAGGGGCGCCGAGTCGCCCACGCCAGACACTGGCCTGGTCTGTCTGGTGATGCTGGCCCGGTTTCATTCGGTGGCGGCATCCGCCGAGCAACTGGCCCACGAATTCGCTCCAGAGAACCAGCCGTTCACCCAGCGCGAACTGCTGCTCGCCGCGCGCAAGCTGGGGCTCAAGGCCAAGTCGGTCAGCACTTCCATCGCTCGCCTGGAGCGCACGCCATTGCCGGCGATCGCGGCCGATGGCGACGGCACATTCTTTATCATTGCCAAGCTCGACCAAGGCCAGGCGCTGATCCAGGACCCGCGTTCGGACCGGCCTGAAGTCATCTCCTTCGAGGCCCTGGCCGCGCGCTGGACCGGCGAGCTGGTGCTGCTGCGCTCCGAGGCCGGGTTGCCGGGGGAAACCTCGCGGTTCGACTTCACCTGGTTCATTCCCGCCATCGTCAAATACCGCAAGTTGCTCGGCGAAGTGCTGCTGGTGTCCTTTGCCCTGCAGCTGTTTGCCCTGGTGACGCCGTTGTTTTTCCAGGTGGTGATGGACAAGGTGCTGGTGCACCACGGGCTGACCACCCTGGATGTCATCGCCGCAGGGTTGCTGGGCATCATGCTGTTCGAATCGGCCTTGAGCGGTTTGCGCAGCTACGTGTTCGCCCATACCGCCAGCCGGATCGACGTGGAACTGGGCTCGCGCCTGTTCCGTCATCTGATCAACCTGCCGCTGGCGTATTTCCAGGCGCGCCGGGTCGGCGATTCGGTGGCCAGGGTGCGCGAGCTGGAGAACATCCGCAGCTTCCTGACCGGCAACGCCATTACCTTGTTGCTGGACGTGCTGTTCTCGCTGGTGTTCATCCTGGTGATGTTCTACTACAGCGGCTGGCTGACCCTGGTGGTGCTGTTGTCGCTGCCGCTGTACGTGCTGGTCTCGCTGTTTGTCACCCCGCTGCTGCGCGCCCGCTTGCAGGACAGTTTCACCCGCGGCGCGGAGAACCAGGCGTTCCTGGTGGAGACGGTGAACGGCATCGACACGGTGAAATCCATGGCCGTCGAGCCCCAGGCGATCCGCAAGTGGGACAACCAGATGGCGGCTTATGTGGCGGCCGGGTTCAAGACCCAGACCTTGTCCACCATCGCCAACGAAAGCGTGTCGCTGATCGGCAAGCTGGTCACGGTGGCGACCCTCTGGCTGGGCGCGCGGCTGGTGATCGACGGGCAGCTTTCGGTGGGCGAACTGATCGCCTTCAACATGCTGGCCGGCCGGGTCAGCGGCCCGATCATGCGCCTGGCGCAGTTGTGGACCAGCTTCCAGCAGACCGGCGTTTCCGTGCAGCGCCTGGGCGATATCCTCAACACCCGCACCGAGCTGTCCCAGGCCACTCGCAGCGCCTTGCCGCCCCTCAGGGGGCAGATCGAATTCGACCAGGTGCATTTCCGTTATCGCGCCGACGGCTCGGAGATCCTGCGCGGGATCAACCTGCAGATCGCCGCCGGCGAAGTGATTGGCGTGGTGGGGCGTTCCGGCTCGGGTAAAAGCACGCTGACCCGCCTGCTCCAGCGCCTGTACGTGCCCGAGCGTGGACGGGTGCTGGTGGACGGCATGGACCTGGCGCTGGCGGACGTTTCCTCCCTGCGCCGGCAGATCGGCGTGGTGTTGCAGGACAACATGCTGTTCAACCGCAGCATCCGGGAAAACATCGCCCTGAGCGACCCGGGCGCGCCGCTGGAAACGGTGATGCATGCTGCCAGCATGGCCGGGGCCCACGAATTCATCCTGGAGCTGCCCGAAGGCTACGACACCATGGTCGGGGAGCATGGCACCTCGCTGTCCGGCGGCCAGCGGCAACGCATCGCCATCGCCCGGGCCCTGATCGGCAACCCGCGGATCCTGATTTTCGACGAGGCCACCAGTGCGCTGGACTACGAGTCCGAACGGATCATCCAGCAGAACATGCAAAGCATCTGCGCCGGGCGCACGGTGATCATCATCGCTCACCGGTTGTCGGCGGTACGCGATGCCAATCGCATCCTGGTGGTCGACCGCGGGCAGATCGTCGAGCAGGGCAACCATGCCGAACTGCTGGCGCACCAGGCCGGCCACTATTCGCGCCTGCACCGTATGCAGCAGGGCTGAGCGCCGCCCGATTCACAGGTTATTTGTTCGGCCGCCGCCCCCGCCGCAGGGGGCGAGGCTGGACGCCATCCGGATTCAAGGACCGATTGCCCATGAGCGCCACTCCTTCGTTATTGCAGCGCTACCGCGACGTCTGGCAACACGCCTGGCGCCAGCGCAAAAGCATGGACAGCGTGCAGCGCCTGCTCCATGAGGCGCAGTTCCTGCCCGCCGCCCTGGAGTTGCAGGACACCCCCGTGCACCCGGCGCCGCGGATCTTTGTCTGGAGCATCCTCGGTTTTGCCGTGCTGGCCTTGCTGTGGGCCTGTCTCGGCAAGATCGAAGTGGTGGCGGTGGCGCCGGGCAAGATCGTGCCCAATGGCAAGACCAAGCTGATTCAATCCAGCGAAACCGCGGTGGTCAGGGCGATCCATGTCAGCGACGGCCAGGCGGTGAAAGTCGGCGAGCTGCTGGTGGAACTCGATCCGACGGCGGCGGATGCCGACGTCAGGCGGATTCAGAGCGAGCTACTGGCGGCCCGGGTCGACAGCGCCCGTGGCGCGGCGATGCTCGATGCGATCAACCAGCAACAGCCGCCGGCGTCATTGATCGGCGCGATTGCCAATGCCAACCCGGAGCAGGTGCTCAGCGCCCAGCGCTGGCTGCAGGGGCAGTATCAGGAGTACCGCAGCAACCTGGAGCTGGTGGACGCGGAAATCCTCCAGCGCAGCGCCGAAATCCAGTCGGCCCAGGCCCAGGTGGCCAGCCTGCGGCAAACCGTGCCGATCGCTACGCAATTGGCCGAGGATTACCGGCGGTTGTTGGAGCAGCAGTATGTGGCGCGCCACGAGTACCTGGAAAAGGAACAGGCGCGCCTCGACCTGCTGCGCCAGCTGAGCGTGCAGCAGGCCAGTGTCTTGCAGTCCACCGCGGCCCAGGCTGAGGCGCGGCGCCGACGCGAAGGCGTGGTGGCGCAGAACCGCCGGGCCATGCTCGACCTGCAACAGGAAGCCAACCAGAAAGCCGCAAGCCTGGTCCAGGAATTGGCCAAGGCCCGTTACCAGGAAACCCTGACCAGCCTCAAGGCCCCGGTGGACGGCACCGTCCAGCAACTGGCGATCCACACCGTCGGCGGCGTGGTCACCCCGGCCCAGCCGCTGATGGTCATAGTCCCCGCCGACCAACCGGTCGAAGTGGAAGCGATGCTGGAAAACAAGGACGTGGGTTTCGTCCGCGCCGGCCAGCCGGTCACGGTCAAAGTGGAAACCTTCACCTTCACCAAATACGGCACCGTCGACGGCGAAGTGCTCAGCGTCTCGAACGACGCCATCGAGGACGAAAAACGCGGGCTGATCTACAGCGGCCGCATTCGCCTGAAGTCCGACCACCTGATGGTCAACGGCCAACGCGTGGCGCTGTCGCCGGGCATGTCGATCACCGCGGAAGTGAAGACCGACCAGCGCCGGGTGATCGACTACTTCCTGAGTCCGTTGCAACAGCATGTGGATGAGAGTTTGCGGGAGCGTTGAGTGTTGCCGGAAAGGGGGAGCATGCGAGTGATACGTTGGTTGAAGTTTGTACTGGCAGCGATCGGTTTGTTCACTGTACTGAAGCATGGCGTGATCCTGTTGATCGGCATGATCGATGATCCCGATGATCTGTATACCCAGGTCTATCCCTCACCGAGTGGACGTTACAGCGCCGCCCTTGTTTCTCGCTCGGGAGGCGGGGCGATAGCGCCGTTCTGTTCTGATGAGGTGCTTGTATTCAACAGCCTGCTGGATGTGGAAGAGGCGATTAACAGTAATAGCTACCAGGTTTATTTGGGTGAGTGCGACAGTTTTCTTGATCATGCCCCCTCACCGAAAGTGCAGTGGGTTTCCGACTCCGAGTTGCGCGTTGGTTTTGCGTTGGGGGGAGCGCGGATGTTTAGTCGTAACGTGAACTTGCGCGGGACGGATGCGTCGGGAAATGTGCAGGTCAGGTTTGCGGGTTATCGTTGAGAAGTTGGCTTTATATAAAGTTGGCCACAAAGAATAAGTTGGTAAGTTTTCGGGTTTGGCTTTGGTTAATAACGATATCGCTCAAATGTGATTTTGTTTTCTGATGGATGAGAAGGATGGGGTGAGTCATGCACGGACTGATAAGCGTCTTGCGTAACGGGATTCTAGGGGTTGTATGTTTTTTGCTGGCCGCCTGTTCCGCACCGGTATGGGTGGTCAAACCCATTGATATTTCACAGGCCGAACAAAGAGTCACAGCAGACTTTGTAGTCAGCAAGTCGGCTGACTATAGATTCGCTTTGCTGTTTGTTCAGGGAAACACCCTGGCTGAAATGAACAGCCGGGAAGAAATCTGGGGCACCAGCCACAAGGAAGGTGTCGCGATTCCTGTGCATCTGCGGGTCTTGAAAGATGGAACACCGGTGTTTGACGGGAACATAGTGACCACGGGTATCAACTGGGGTCAGACGTTTGATTACCAGGGGCGGCGAATCAACACGGCGGTGCGTTTGATCAAGACATTGGAATTGTCGCCTGGGAAATATTCGGTCGAAGTCGGCACTCTTGGGGAAGTACAGGAATTTCGCAGTATCGAGAGCTATGTAGAGTTTAGTTATTACAATCCCAAGCATTGAAGCGTTTTTGTAAGCTGGTAAAGGAAGCAACGTATGGAAAGGAAGTACAGTGTAACTTACAAGGTTGCACGGGCTGGTGCGGAATATGTCTATCAGCAGGACAAGGGCGATCATAAGACCGGTGATTCCCACTCTTCCACCGGTGGGCATATGTGGTATGCTCTGAACGATGGAACAGGCCCCGGAGAGAGTTATGGGTTCGAGTCAAAGTTTGATCAGATGCATGGTGAAGGGCAAGTCTCGAGGAACGATAATCTCGGTTATAAAGAGACGGCGTACGAAGTCAGCTTTAATCTGACAGAGGACCAATACAATAAGCTCAAGGCGTTTTCCAAAGATCCCGCGTCAGGCGGATTCGATGCTACGCGTTATAGGCTGCTGACCAATAGCTGTGTGGACTTTGTATATGCTTCCTTGCAAGCCATCGGTTATAATGACAAGAAGTTTGAAGGCGCTCTTTTTCCGGCGGATAACATCGAACCGGTCAAGAGTCTTCTGCATACTTATGGTGCACAAATCATTCGTGACGACTTGACGCGTCACGGCGAATATTATGAAGCAAAAGATGGTCAGCAATGTTTATGGCTTGGCGTGGGTGATGTCTCTACTGCCCCTCAGACACCCGGCCTGATCAACATCGACATCAACCCATCCCCGCAACCCCAACAACACATCCAGGGCGAAAGCAAAGCCCAGCAGGACGTCGCCAACGGCTTCATTCAGAACTCGGCGACCAACAGCATTTTTGCCGTCGGCGGCATTCTCAGCAAAACCGATTTCACCTCCACCCAGATGTCCAGCCTGGCCTCGGGTGGCATTCGCCCGGGCGAAATGCAGCTCGACCCCAATGCGCGTCCCAACACCTACCTGACCCAGTTCTACCAGCCGTCCAGCCCGAACAAGCCGGACTTCAGCCTGCGTAATGCGGTAACGCTGAACGGCCTGTCGGCCATGACCACCTTCAACACCTACGTTGACCCGTTGCTGCTGGACTTGACCGGCAACGGCGTGCACATGACCGATATCCGTGACGGCGTGCTGTTCGACACCGACCACAGTGGCACGCTCAAGCGCAGCGGCTGGGCGGATCGCAGCACCGGTATGCTGGTGATCGACGATGGCAGCGGCCAGATCAAGGACGTCAGCCAGATGTTCTCCGAGTACTACGGCGGCAAGGCCGGGGTGAACGGCACGGCGGGCGAGACAAAATTCAAGGACGGTTTCGCGGCACTGGCCAGCGAGGACGCGAACAAGGATGGCGTGATCGATCAGCGCGATCCGATCTGGAGCAAGCTGCGGGTCTGGGTCGACGGCACCCATGATGCGAAAGTCGATGCCGGCGAACTCAAGACCCTGGCCGAGCTGGGCATCACCCAGATCAACGTGCGGGCGGCGGCGTCCACTCAAACCGAAGTGCGTGACGGCAACCGGGTACTCGCCACCGGTTCGTTCACCATCAATGGCAAGAGCCAGGAAGCGCTGGCGGTGGATTTCCTCGGTGACCCGGTCAGCAACACCCTGACTGCCCTGGGCGCGGGTACCAAGGTGACCTCGACCACCAATGGCATCACCACCACCGCCTATGCCAGCCAGAGCACCACCGGCGAAACCCTGGATGCGGCGCAGCTGGGCGTGGGCAACCTGTACGGCGGCAGCGGCAACGACACGCTGATTGCCGCGCCGGCCGGTGGCTGGCTGGTGGGTGGCGGTGGCAGCAACACCTATGTCGGCGGCAAGGGCGACGACGTCTTTGTGATCAGCGCCTCGGACGATCCGAAAAATATCCACGGCAATGGCGGTCACGACACGGCGATCATCGTTGGCGACAAAGGCGTGGTGCTGAACATGGCCCAGGCCGGCCTGACCATTGCCCAGGGCGGCAGTGGCGATGACACGATCATGAGCGGCGGCACCGGCAGTGCCTTCATCAAGGGCGGCTCCGGCAATTCGACCCTGGTGGGCGGGGCGGGCAGCGACGTGCTGGTCGGTGGCAGCGGCCACAACACCATCATCGGCGGCAGCGGCAAGGCGGTGATCTACGCCGGGCCCCAGGGCGACGTGATTTACGCCGCCGAAGGCGGCAGCATCATTCACGCCGGTGGCGGCGCCGACCGGATTTTCGGCGGTGCCGGCAATGACGTGATCGAAGTCGGCCATGGCAACGCGACCATCGACGGCGACGGCGGGATCAACCTGGTGACGCTGCATGGCAACCATGGCGATTACCGCATCACCCGCACCGACAGCGGCTATGAAGTGGCTGACAAGGTGGCCGGGCGCGACGGCACGGTGACCCTGAAAAACATCCAGAAGCTGAATTTCTCGGATATCTCGGCGGTCGACCTGCAGACCCCCAACGCCATGCCGGTGGCCGATGTGCTGAGCCTCGACAAGGACGGCAAGGCCTTCAACCGGACCCAGGCCCACCTGATTTCCGCGCAGAGCCTGCTGGCCAACGATCAACACCTCAACAGCCAGGGCGCGCTGCGCATCGCCAATGTTGGCGACGCGGTCGGCGGCACCGTCAGCCTCACGGCCCAGGGCGACGTGCTCTTCACTCCGGATGCGCGCTACACCGGCCTGCTCAGCTTCAAGTACGGCGTGGTCGATGCCGCCGGCAACCTGTCGGCCTCGGTGGTCGACCTGAGCAGCGGACAGACCGCGCCGATGCGCGCCGGGGTGACCTTGCTGACCCCGGAAGTGCCGCTGGACCCATTGGCGGCCCAGGAGTGGTACCTGAGCGACACCAACGTGCTGCCGGTCTGGAAGGACTACACCGGCAAGGGCGTACGCATCGGCCAGTTCGAGCCGGGCGGCCAGTTCGCTACCGCGCCCGAGATCTTCGACATCGCCCACCCGGACCTGGCCGCCAACGTCGACAAGGCCTGGCTGCAGACCCAACAGAGCAACGGCAGCCTGCCGGGCCTGGTGTCCAACCACGCCACCATGGTGGCGGGGGTGATGGTCGCCGCCAAGAATGGCACGGGCGGCGTAGGGGTGGCCTATGGCGCGACGCTGGGCGGCTACTACCTGGCCAACAGCGGCGCCGACCTCGCCGGGCTGGGGCACATGGTCAGCTTCGACATTGCCAACAACAGCTGGGGCTTCACCAACGATTTTGCCCTCAGCAGCTTCCAGGACGGTTTCGTCAACACCGCCACGGCGCTGAGCATGAATGCCCAGTACGCCGCGAGTAACGGTCGCGGTGGCCTGGGTACGATCATTGTCGCGGCCGGCGGCAACAGCCGCGCAACCGGCGGCAATGCCCAGGGCTCCTTGACCAACAACAACCGCTTCTCGGTGGAAGTCGGCGCGATCAATGCCCAGGGCGACTTGTCGACCCTGCAGATCGGCTCCTCGCCGTTCTCCAATCCTGGCGCCAGCCTGCTGGTGTCGGCGCCGGGCAGCAACGTGGTGTCCACCAGCCATATGCTGGAAACCGACCGTGGCTCGACCTTCGGCAACGACTACACCAGCATGCAGGGCACCAGCTTCGCCGCACCGATCGTCTCCGGCATCGTCGCGCTGATGCTCGAGGCCAACCCGAACCTGGGCTATCGCGACGTGCAGCAGATCCTCGCGTTGTCGGCGCGCCAGATCAACGACCCGTCCACCCAGTGGAGCGACAACGCCGCCCACGGCTGGAACGGCGGTGGCATGCACACCAGCAACGACTACGGTTTCGGCGAAGTCGACGCGCGGGCCGCGGTACGCCTGGCCGAAGCCTGGATGACCCAGAGCACCGGGGCCAACGAGTATGTCTACAGCGCCTCCAGCGGCGCCTTGGGCAAGAACCTGGCGGCGGGGGGCACGCTGACTTCGTCGATCGCCATGAATGCTGGCCTCAATGTGGAACACGTCGAGATCGACTTCGACGCCCAGGTGGGCCGCCTTGGCGACCTGACGCTCAAGCTGATCTCGCCCGACGGCACCCAGAGCATCCTGCTCAACCGCCAGGGCAAGGTGCCGGACGGCATGCCCGGCGCGAGTGCCAGCGATGTCGGCAGCACGCAGTCGGGGTCGTTCAAATACAGCTTCATGACCACCCATGACTTTGGCGAGCGCTCGGCGGGCAACTGGACCTTGCAGGTGAGCGATGCGGCTTCCGGCCAGCCGGTCACGCTCAACGCCTGGTCGCTGCGTTTGTACGGCAGCAAGAGCACCCCGGACGACACCTATTTCTACACCGACGAATACCTCAAGTCGGTGGTCGGGCATGCCAACCGCGCGGTCCTGGACGATGCGGTCAATGGTGTCGCGGGCGGGCGCAATACCCTCAACGCGGCGGCCGTTTCGGGGGATAGCTCGGTCAACCTGTTGACCGGTGTCGCCAGCATCGGCGGCACGGCGTTGACGGTGAAGAACCCGGGCAGCATTCAGAACATCGTCACCGGCGACGGCAACGATGTGCTGGTGGCTGGCAAGGCCGATGCCTTGCTCGACGGCGGGCGTGGCAACAACAGCCTGACGGGAGGCGCGGGCAAGGACTTTTTTGTGGTCCATCGTCGGGAGGGTGGCAGCGATGTCATCAGCAACTTCGAGGCCGCCCGGGGCGAGATCATCGACCTGGTGGGCTTTGCCGGGAAGAAGTTCACCGACCTGGTGCTCAGCCAGCAAGGCGCGGACGTCAAGATCGACCTGGCCAAGGGCCAGAGCATCGTCCTGAAGAACCAGCTGCTGGCCGGGATCGGCGCGGCGAACTTCAAGTTCCAGGACACCTTTGTCGCCCCGACGGCCTACGTCAACAGCGACGCCTCGGCGGTCCAGCCGCAGGAAGGCCTGGGCACCGTGCTGCTCAACGGCGGCGCTAAGGGCGTGATGTACAGCAGCGATGCCCAGGGCAAGATGGTGGCTTCGTTGAGCGGCACTATCTACAGCCATGACAGCGCGACCTCGGATGTGTTCGTGGTGGCGGCCCAGTCGGGCGTCAAGGACTACAACAACGCCCTGCGCGGCTTCCGCCACGGGATCGACAAGATCGACCTGCGCCAGACCGGAGTGACCGATTTCAGCCAGCTGACCATCGAGCACAAGAACCGCGCCACCCTCAACGGCCTGACGCAGATTCATGGGGTGTACGTGACACGTAACGGCGCCCAGGGCGCTGCCTCGAACGTCAACCTGGTGTACCTGGATGCGCTGGATGTGGCGCAGGTCAGCGCCTCGGACTTCATCTTCGCCGAGCATGCGCCGCAGGTGGTGCCGACCGTTGGCCCGGTGCCTGCGGTGACCGAGCAGCCGACGGTGACTGTGCCAGGTACGCTGACGCCGATTGTCGAGCGCCCTGGCGTGGACCAGCCTACGGTGGTGTCGCCACTGCCGCCGGTTGATCTGCACCCGACCATCAGCGTTCCGGTGGTCGACCCGGTGTTGCGACCTACGGTCACGATCCCGGACATCACCCTGCCGGAACACAAGACGATCGATCAGATCCTGGCCGAGCGTGGCGGCAACCAGGGGCCAACGGTTCCCGAGCACAAGACCCTCGAGCAGATTCTTGCCGAGCGCGGCATAGGTTCGCTGGAGCCTTCGAAGGTGCCGGATATCGGGCCGGTCGGGCGTGATCTGGCGGGACGTACCCCGGTGGATGTGCCGAGCCCGCGACCGATCGTGATCCCTGATATCCCGGTGGTCGATATCGCTCACCGCGACCTGGATATTCCGAGTCGTCCGCGGGTTACCGTGCCGGATATCCCGGTGGTCCAGGACCCTCGGCTCAAGTTCGACGATATCCCTGGAGCGATCGATACCTCGGACTTCTCCTATGCGTCGATCCGCGACCGGATCCGCGTGCGCCCGACACCGACCACCGTGGAGCCGGTAACGAGCTCGTCGCGCGACCCGCTCACGCTGAGCCCGTTGCCGACGGTCGATCCCGCGCCCGTGGCCAGCGATCCCAACACCATGACGGTCAAGGGCTTCTTCGCCAATGTCAGCCTGGGCGACGAGAGCAAGACCATCAACGTCGAGGCTACGGGCGCCAAGCTGGTGGCCGGCAACGGTGACAACAAGGTCAACGTGACGGGCCGCCGGGCCGAGATCACCCTGGGCAATGGCAACAATGTGATTGCCGGCGACATCAACAAGCTCACGGTCGGCCATGGCAACAACAGCATCACCGACAGCGGCTCCTTCGCTACGGTGAAGCTGGGGGATGGCAACAACAAGGTGGTGGTCAGCGGCAGCATGCCCACCGTGGAAGTCGGGCACGGGGTCAACGACCTCGAGTTCAGCGGCAGCATGGGCCAGCTGGTGTTCGGCCAGGACATCAGCCCCGAGCGCTTGTGGTTCCAGCATGAAGGGCCGGACCTGCAGATCTCGGTGATCGGCAGCCAGCAGGAGGTCACGCTGCATAACTGGTACGCCGCAACCCCCGAGCGTCCACGGGACATCATGACCGGCGACCGTCATCGGTTGCTGGGCAACGATGTGGAGAACCTGGTCCAGGCCATGGCGGCGTTCGCGCCGGCAGCACCGGCGACCATGACCTTCGGCGCGGCTGAGCAACAGGCCTTGCAGCCTGTGCTGGCGGCCAACTGGACATGACCGCGCAAGCTTGATCCGGTAACAGGGCCCGCGATGCTTGTCGCGGGCTTGTGCCGCTCTCGTTCGGGAGTGGCATTTTTTTATCCCCCCTGATCCCCCCATTTCCCCATCGGACTTCGTCGGGCTTCCCGATAACCCCGTTGCTCAGCCGACGCGGGTGGCAGGACCTGTCCGAACATTTCATGTCAGGCACAGCTGAATACAGCTCTGTTGACGTCAGAGATAGTGGCCATTTAGTATCGCGGCACCTGAGTGATGTCAAAGCGCTATCGCAAGGAAGCTGAGAATTGTCTGTACTTAAAGTCGGGCTGTTGTTGCTCGCTATCCTCCCTGCTATTTCGCTTGCCGCTCCGACGCCGGGCGAACAGGACCTGATCCGCGAACGCCAGGACCGCCTGCTCGAAGAGCAGCGCCGGCGCCTGGAAGAACTCAAGGACCTGCCCGGCAAAGAGGCGGCCCCCACCGCGCCAACCGCACCTGCCGACACCCGCTGCTTCCCGATCCAGGACATCGAACTCAAGGGCGCCGACAGCCTGTCCGCCGCCGAGCAGGCGCGCCTGCTCAAGCCCTATATCGGCCAATGCCTGGGCGTC